>Ga0209101_1000078_pt1 | contig 79357 bp, 66 predicted proteins | sample ConPoolayeCmetaG_FD_185481 | JGI IMG/M metagenome (GOLD analysis project Ga0209101, IMG submission 185481) | Hot spring microbial mat communities from California, USA to study Microbial Dark Matter (Phase II) - Cone Pool mat layer C metaG... ... | reverse complement strand
CCCCATAGCGCCGCCGCCCGTCCCGGCCAAGACGCCCTCAGCTTACCACGTCACATCGTAGATGCAGGTATCATCCCCGCTGAGGCGGCAAGGCGACTCCGCACGCACGACATAAAAGCGCGAACCTGCCGGCGCATAGCGCCGGGTCACAGCGTAGATCAGGCCGTAGTCAAAGTCGCTGGGATAAGGATTGGTGCAGATCATCCGCACATGACGCTCGCCAACCTTCTGATAGACATAATGGCCGATCTCGCCGCCGCGATGGTTCATGTGATAGGCTGTATCAATAGACTCCAGCGCCGCTTCGATGGAGTCAATGTCAGGCGGCCACTCGGCATTCTCCGGGATTTTCATCCCTACGGCCACCAGATTCAACAGCCCTCCCTCGCTCAACGCCTTCAACGCGTCGAGAAAAGTTTGCAGGTTGATCCACTGATCGGGCTGGGGGTCTTTAATGCCGTAGGCCTCAAGGACCTCAACCGCACCCTTCCCCAGTCCGGCAATAGCCGCCTGAATTACCCTTCCGCTCACCTCCACTGCCGGGTCAAAGGCAACAAATTGTACCATCCATATCCCTCAAGAGGACGTATTGGTTTGATTACGGTTTGATTATACCCCAGCAAGGGGTATTTTGCCTGTACGTCCCGCCTCTACTACAATTGGCTCAAGCACCTGTTGTTCTGCTTCAACCTGGGAGCGTGTACCTTGCGCGTCTTGCTGATCGGCGGCTCTGGGTTCATCGGTCGGCGTGTGGTGGCCCGCCTGCAACAGCGCGGACACGACGTGATCATTTTTCACCGCGGCGAGACAGGCCGGCTGTCCGAGATAGATGCCCCCCACATCCTCGGCAACCGACTCGAAATTGACCGCTACGCTCAGGCAATTGAGAAGGCCCGCCCTGACGCGGCCATTGACTTCCTGCCGTGGTGTGACACGGACACCGAGCGGGTAGTCCAAACCCTGCTGGGGCGGGCGGGACGTGTGGTTCATCTGTCCAGCGGTGATGTCTATCAGGCATGGGGCAGCTTCCTCAAGAACACCTACGGCGAGCCGGTCCCGCTGGCAGAGGATGCCCCCCTGCGTTCTGAACTGTACCCCTACGCCGGAACGCGCCCCGGCATGGAACACTATGACAAGATTCTGGCGGAACGGGCTATCCTGCAAGCCCACTATCAAGACGGCTACCCCGGCAGTATCGTCCGCCTGCCGATGGTCTACGGCCCAGGCGACGCCCAGCACCGCCTGTGGGAGTACGTCAAGCGGATGCTCGACAAGCGTCCGGCTATTCTGCTGGGGGCGTGTCAGGCCGCCTGGCTGTCACACCGAGGGTACGTGGACGACATGGCCTTCGCCATCACGCTGATCGCCGAGCGCGAGACCAGCCCCGGCCAGATTTACAACGTCGGCAGTGCCTCAACGCTGACAACGGCGGCATGGGTACGGGCAATCGGCAACGTCATGGGCTGGAACGGCGAGATCGTGACCGTGCCGGATGAACAGCTCCCGCCCCATCTACAGACCGGCTATATCTACCAACAGCATTTCCTGATGGACACCAGCAAGATACGGCGCGAGCTGGGCTACAGCGAGCTGATCGATCCGATGGAGGCGCTGGCTCAGACCGTCGAATGGGAGCGGCAGTATCCCCCTGCCGCCTACGACCTGTCACGGTTCGATTACGCCGCGGAGGACGCCGCGCTCAAACAGGCGGCAGGGGTGTAAGGGCAGGGGAAAGGGGCGGAGGGGCGTTCATTCCTCCAGCCGCATGCCGGGGCGGGCCGCCCTCTTGACGGCTGACAGGAAGACCAGCGGCAGGTCGAGCGGCGCATCCTCGTCTGCGGGGGTCTCGCCTTCCGTGCCGGCAGGGACCTCTTCGGGGGCCGGCAGAGAGCGCATCTGCTGGAGCTGTGCCAGCAGTTCGCGCGTCTCGCGCAGGACACGGTTGGTCTCGGCAAAGGTGACGCTGGCGCGGTGGTTGAGCAGTTCCTGCATCTGGCGGAGGACCTCCCGCGCGTTGGCCAGTGCGGAGGCGCTGTTCCCGCCGATCTGGTCCTGCCCGTGATCGAGCGCCAGCAGGGCGCTGACCATTACCTGCTGGAGGGTATATCCCTGCGCCAGCCGGGCCTGCAGAATCTCCAGCGCACGCTTCTCTTGGGGGTCCTGCTCGTCCAGCACGAAGATAAAGCTGTCACTCATAGCAGATCAAGGATTTCATACAGCCTCCACAGCTTGAGGCCGCCCCGCACGTTGGCCATGTGGATCGACTCCGGCTCATCGGCCAGCACGACCCGTTCATGCCGCAGGATCGGCATCAGCCGGTCGTACAGCATGGCGCTTCCGCCGCCGGTCAGCACAATGCTGTCCCACGGGAGCGGGCCGCCCGCCACATTCTGATAGGTATCCGCGATGCGGTTGAGCAGGGTGCTGGTCGCCTCGCGCACCTCATCCTCGCACCGGTACTCGCGCCCCCCGCCGACAAACCTGCCCGTCCGGATGGCCTCGCGCACGCGGTCCGGCGGCAGGGTAGCCACCTCTTTGGTGACCTCGCGGTTGTTGGCACGGAAACTGCGCTCGAAGTCTTTGACGGCCTGCTGAATGCCGATCGGGGTGCTTTGCGCCAGCGAATAATCCACCTCGCCGCCCGGGTTGACGGCCAGCCAGTCGGTCGTATGCCCGCCGATGTCAATGACCAGAGTGCGCCCCTTATTCACCTCGGAATGGGTGTAGCGCCGCCCATCCTCAGACAGCACCACGTTCATCAAGCCGCCGACCGGCTCCTCGAAGGTGTTGGCATAGACCACACGGAAGCGCAGTTCGCGGTCGCCGATCTCAACATACCAGTCGCCCAGCGCCGACTGCATCAGGTCCTCGCGGAAGGCCACATCGCCGGGCGGGTGGCTGGCGAACAGCTCGATCTCACACCCTTCGCTGAACAGGCGCACCAGCGTTGCGCTGAGAAAGACACCGTAATAGTCCTTGACATACCGCGCCGCGCCGGTACGGCGGGCGACCTCACCGAACCGCTCGGCGTCCTGCCCGACGACATAGGGTTGTCCGTTGACCTTCAGGTAGCTCAGCGGAGGCTTGCCCCGCGAGCGGGCCATGATCTCGTTGTACTGGGTGTCGGTCAGACGGCGCAGTGCATGGGGGTAAGAAACCTCCCGGTCATGGCCGACGGCCTTGCCCTTAATGATGCTGTTGCCGGCATCCAAAACTAGAACATTCGCCACCGTTTGTGCCTCCTGCCGATTAACGGGGTAGATGGTGTGATACGACGGCACGGACTACGCTGTACGTTTGTGTTTAGCATATATCTACTTTGCCGAACGCGCAATCAAAGGGCGGGGCTGACTCCTGCCCGCTGAGGCCTGCGCCGGCTGGTATGGGAAACGGATGGGCAATCAAGGAAGGATGCCGGCGGCCTTAGCGGCCTGCCAGCCGTTTTTCTGCTGTCTCCGGCAGGGCGGCGGTATCGGTGTACCCCAGCGCATCCATCAGATCGTAGTAGGGGCCAAACTCACGGATCAGGGCATAACGGACGCTCTCATCCGTCAGGCCGAAGGCCGTTTTGACCTTCTCCCGCACGGTTTCGACATGCGTGTGCACCGTCCTCTCGGTAGTGGAACGCTGGCGGGCGATCTGGTTGTCCTTGTAGCCCCTGGCCAGCATTTTGAAGATGTCGCGTTCGGCCGGGGTCAGGCTCTCAATAAAGCGCTCTTTTTCGGACAGGCCGATATACCACGGCGGGATCGGCAGGCGGATCAGCTCGGCCTCATGGGGGCGGGCGTGCAGACGTTTATCGTTCAACAGAGCCGGCGACGACCAGAGATTCCAGAAATGGTCCTTTTCATCAAACAAGAACTGAGCCGACAGCATGGCATAGGCCGCCATCGCCTTGCGTCCGCCTGCCGCAGAGAAATGGACCACCCAGCCCTCACGCTTGATCTGCCGGAGGGTTTCGAAAATGGTGCGGAAGACGGCGCGGTTCTGGTCGGGGGTGATGATGTCAGGCAGGGGAATGCCCTGTTCATCTACGAAGCAGACCTCCTGATGGCTCAAGTGCCGATAGGGGGGGTAGGTCTCCAACTCGTTCAGCAGGCGGGGCAGGCTTTCACGGGCGGGGCTTTTTTCGCCGCCGGTGTGGAGAACGACCAGCCGCCTGATGTTATAGCCGCCTGCGTTCAACAGATCCAGCGTGATGGTCACCACCTGCGCCTCTGAGCCAAGCGTGGCCAGCAGAAGGTAGGGTTTAGGGGTCATCTTGGTTGTGTGCCTTTCCCAATGACGCCAACAGCAGTACATCGGCTGGGGGAGATGTTGGGTTGTCCCCCCATGTGCCTCCTCAGTATACATCAATTCGCCCGCCAGCGGGACAGCAATCCGTAATTTTACGGATGACTCCCTCTTCCGGCCTGACCTAACATAGAGTCGCAGAAGTCCAACATCGGGTCAAGGAGTACCGAGGCAGAGAGCAGGAGGCAGTATGGCTATCGTCAGTGAGCTGATCGCCGACCAGTTTGGGATGATCATCACCAAGCACAGCGAGCGCATCCAGATTCGGCAGAACGGCGAGGTGGTCGCGCAGGCCCCTCTGCTTCATCTGGAGCACGTGATTGTGGCCGGGCGGGGCATCAGCATCAGCGCGGATGCCCTGGAGGCCTGCGTGGAACGCGGCATCCCGATCCATTTCCTCAGTCAGCGAGGCGAGCCGTATGCCGCCGTCTATTCTGCCGGGCTGAGCGGCACGGTCATTGCCCGCCGTGAGCAGATGCTGGCCTTCTGTGATGCACGGGGAATCCACCTAGGGCGCGGGTTTGCCCGCGGCAAAATCGCCAATCAGGCCAGCACCCTCAAGTACTTCGCTAAAAACCGCCGTGAAACTTACCCTGAGATCGCCGGACAACTGGAGGAACTGGCTATCGAGGTCCAAAGCATTGGCGACCGGCTGGACAGACTGGAAAGCGAGACGCTGGATGAGATGCGGGGCGAACTGCTGGCCGCCGAGGGGCACGCCGCCCGTCTCTACTGGGCAGGCGCCCGCCTGATCACACCGGATGAGTACGGCTGGGAAGGCCGTACCGGACGCGGGGCTGTTGACCCGATCAATGCCCTGCTCAACTACGGGTACGGCATCCTGTATCAGCAGGTCCAGCGGGCTATTGTGCTGGCCGGGCTGGACCCCTACGCCGGCTTCATCCACACAGACCGGCCCGGCAAGCCGAGTTTGGTATTGGACCTGACGGAGGAGTTCCGCGCGGTGAGCGTTGACCGGGTTGTGTTCGGGCTGGCGGCGCGGGGGTTCAAGGTGATCCAAGAGCAGGACGGGACAATGGCCCTAGAGACCCGGCGGGCCTTTGCCGGCCATGTGCTGGAGCATTTAGAGAGCGGGGTGCGCTATCAGGGCAAGCGCTTCCCGTTGAGAGCTGTCATCCAGATGCAGGCACGGGGCATCGCCGCCTACCTGCGCGGCGACAGCCCGGCCTATCAGCCGTTTACAGCGGGGTGGTGAGCTACGAGCGGGCTACAGCCTGTGATTGTGATTTACGATATTCCTAACGACCGCATCCGGCAAAAAGTGTCAGAGGCATGCCTTGACTACGGGCTGGATCGGGTGCAGTTCAGCGCCTTTCAGGGGCAAATGAAGCGCACCCATCAGAAGGAGCTGATGAGCAAGGTCAAGAGCCTGCTGGGCAAAGCGCCGGGCAAGGTCCAGCTTATCCCCCTCAGCACCGAGTTGTGGGAACAGCGGCTGGAGGTGATCCATGAATGAGGCAGACCTCGACCTGCTTTACATTGCTACCGACATCAAGCAGTATCACTACTGCCCGCGCATCACCTATTATGAGAAGTGCCTGCCGGACTTCCGCCCGCAGACCTATATGATGCTGGCAGGGCAGGAAGCCCATGAGCGCGAACGTGCCCGCGCCGTACGCCGAACACTGCAGGCCTATCATCTTGTCAAGGGCGAGCGGCACTTCGATGTACATCTACGCTCGACGGCGCTGGGGCTGGCAGGCAAGATAGATGAGGTGGTCGTGTGTCCCGACGACCCGCCGCAGGTGTACCCGGTGGACTATAAGCTGATTGACCGCGTGCAGGATCAGCATCGCTGTCAACTAGCGGCTTACGGCCTGCTGTTGGAGGAACAGTGGGGCATCCGAGTCGAGCGTGGCTTCATCTATTTGATTCCACGCCGCCGCGCGGTCGAGGTTGTATTGGATGCCCCCCTGCGTGAAACGGTATATAATACCCTTGAGGCGATCCGGACAATTGCCTCGCGGGAGGTCATGCCGCCTCCTGACAACCGTCAGAAGTGCCCGCTGTGCGAATTTCGGCGCATTTGCAACGATGTATAGGGGTTGCAGAGGGCTAATACCCGACTGAGGAAACTGAAACGGAAGAGAAGAAGGACGCAACTCCCCCCATTTACAGTGCAAAAAAAGAGTTGCGTCCGTGAGCGGTGGAGGTAACCTGCTTGGCTGAGGACAGGCGCATCCTAAGCCCGAACGAGGGCACTGAAACAGATGCACAGGTCATTTTTGACCTATAACACATGGAAATCGAGGGCGGGGTTGCAGAGGACTAATACCCGACTGAGGGTACTGAAACATGATCAGTTGCATGGAGGTCAGCGATGCAAAATCGGGTTGCAGAGGACTAATACCCGACTGAGGGTACTGAAACTCCAGCTGCTGCCGGTACTGCAACAGTACCGGCAGTGGTTGCAGAGGACTAATACCCGACTGAGGGTACTGAAACATTTGTTCTGTGTTCATCTCGCACTCCTTTCCTGACTGTTGCAGAGGACTAATACCCGACTGAGGGTACTGAAACAAGTTTTTATTTTTAGTGTAGCACAAATTTCAGCGTTGTTGCAGAGGACTAATACCCGACTGAGGGTACTGAAACGTGGAACGAGATCGTCACTGAGCAGACGGTCAGGGAGTTGCAGAGGACTAATACCCGACTGAGGGTACTGAAACACTTACACAGTTTTTGGAACTGGTTGGTGAAAAAGTTGTTGCAGAGGACTAATACCCGACTGAGGGTACTGAAACGCGCTGCCGGCGCCGGTCAGGGAAGCCGTTTCTCTCAGTTGCAGAGGACTAATACCCGACTGAGGGTACTGAAACAGGTCTACCGTCAGGCCGGCGTGACCCCTTATATCCGTTGCAGAGGACTAATACCCGACTGAGGGTACTGAAACTCTTAGTAAGTAACGATATTAACGAATATAGGGACGGTTGCAGAGGACTAATACCCGACTGAGGGTACTGAAACGTTGGTTAAGTTTCTTTTCCCAAGGTTCTGGGCGGGGTTGCAGAGGACTAATACCCGACTGAGGGTACTGAAACGCTCTACCAGCGGCAGGTAGCCTACTGCATTCAGATAAGTTGCAGAGGACTAATACCCGACTGAGGGTACTGAAACCATGCCAGGCGCTGTCCATCATCTGCCTGGCCAGCTGTTGCAGAGGACTAATACCCGACTGAGGGTACTGAAACGAACACTCTTTCGGTACAACTGTCATCCTTTGAGCGGTTGCAGAGGACTAATACCCGACTGAGGGTACTGAAACCAGTAGTAAACGCGGGGGTGCACCCCATAAGGTTTTGTTGCAGAGGACTAATACCCGACTGAGGGTACTGAAACCTTCAAGTCAGAGCTTGTTAAGTACCTGAAAGACGGTTGCAGAGGACTAATACCCGACTGAGGGTACTGAAACGACACAACCCATTTGGGTATAGTTGCATGTCTGATGGTTGCAGAGGACTAATACCCGACTGAGGGTACTGAAACTGCAGAAACTGGGTGTTAGCGACGACGTCCTGATTCCGTTGCAGAGGACTAATACCCGACTGAGGGTACTGAAACGTCTGGCCGTTTGTTACCTCCACCTGATCCCCTATCGTTGCAGAGGACTAATACCCGACTGAGGGTACTGAAACCTCATGGGGCGGGATGTCCGCCGCCAGCGTTCCTCGGTTGCAGAGGACTAATACCCGACTGAGGGTACTGAAACTGGTTGTCTGCCTCGACATAGACGTCGAGGCAGATGGTTGCAGAGGACTAATACCCGACTGAGGGTACTGAAACTCGCGGCGCGCCATGCGCGCCTCGACGCGGATTAATTGTTGCAGAGGACTAATACCCGACTGAGGGTACTGAAACAGAAGCTTCTGCAGCCGGTACGAATTCACCGGCTGGGTTGCAGAGGACTAATACCCGACTGAGGGTACTGAAACCGACTGATCCGTCGCTACGGCCCCGGGCCGCGTAGGGGTTGCAGAGGACTAATACCCGACTGAGGGTACTGAAACCGGCGCTGCCGCCGGATGTCCGTGAGGCTGTTGAAGTTGCAGAGGACTAATACCCGACTGAGGGTACTGAAACATTTGGCGGTTGGCAGTCTCCATCAGCACTGCCATCAGTTGCAGAGGACTAATACCCGACTGAGGGTACTGAAACCCTTTAGTAACCTAGTAACCCATCCGCCGCAAGCGGTTGCAGAGGACTAATACCCGACTGAGGGTACTGAAACGGGGTTACCATGATCAGGATGGCTTCCCCAAGCTGGTTGCAGAGGACTAATACCCGACTGAGGGTACTGAAACGCAGTCACTGTGGGACTGGCTGTCCGTGAATGTACCAGTTGCAGAGGACTAATACCCGACTGAGGGTACTGAAACTCAGCAGGTGCTGGCGCGTTTCGAGCTGGCGCACCCGTTGCAGAGGACTAATACCCGACTGAGGGTACTGAAACGTTTTAAGGTATTGAGATTTACCCCGTTTTTTGCCGGTTGCAGAGGACTAATACCCGACTGAGGGTACTGAAACCATGGTCTCGATATTCTTGACCTTATGGGCGTTGAGGTTGCAGAGGACTAATACCCGACTGAGGGTACTGAAACGAAGACCGGGATAAATGTCAAAGTAGAAAAGGTTACGTTGCAGAGGACTAATACCCGACTGAGGGTACTGAAACGCCAAATATCCCCGCGTTGTTGACCAAGCTGCGTTTGTTGCAGAGGACTAATACCCGACTGAGGGTACTGAAACGAGGAAGGATGGGTCGTCGTCTTCGCCGGTACCGAGAGTTGCAGAGGACTAATACCCGACTGAGGGTACTGAAACAATGGCATGGGCGCTCGAGGAAGGATGGGTCGTCGTGTTGCAGAGGACTAATACCCGACTGAGGGTACTGAAACTTTTACGTCCCGGCCTGGCCAGCCTAGGCCAGGCCCGTTGCAGAGGACTAATACCCGACTGAGGGTACTGAAACGTACTGCTGGAGTACAGGCAGCAGCTACAGGAGGACGTTGCAGAGGACTAATACCCGACTGAGGGTACTGAAACGGGCCCTGCTGCCGGAATTCCGGCAGCACGGCCGGGTGTTGCAGAGGACTAATACCCGACTGAGGGTACTGAAACTGAAACCCAGTTCTCAAGCCTTGCTTTTAACCCAAGTTGCAGAGGACTAATACCCGACTGAGGGTACTGAAACGGGATATTCGTGCTTTAGCCGGCCAGAGCTGCTGGCCGGTTGCAGAGGACTAATACCCGACTGAGGGTACTGAAACTCGTAGTCAGAAAGGAGTGCATGATGAACGAAATTATGTTGCAGAGGACTAATACCCGACTGAGGGTACTGAAACCCTCATAAGTAATGTTTCAGTACCTCAGTCGGGTATTGTTGCAGAGGACTAATACCCGACTGAGGGTACTGAAACAGGAAGGATGGGTCGTAGTTTTCTCCGGTACCGAAGTTGCAGAGGACTAATACCCGACTGAGGGTACTGAAACCCTGCCAGGCTGCCCAGAGGCGAGGGAATAAAAACCTGTTGCAGAGGACTAATACCCGACTGAGGGTACTGAAACGGGCAGGTTTTGGGCCTGCCCCGGCCCCGGGCCTGGTTGCAGAGGACTAATACCCGACTGAGGGTACTGAAACGGCAGCGGAAGCGCGCGCTTCCGCCGCAGAAGCCGGTTGCAGAGGACTAATACCCGACTGAGGGTACTGAAACTAGAGAGCCTGATAGGGGTCTACAAGGCCCTGCTCAGTTGCAGAGGACTAATACCCGACTGAGGGTACTGAAACTGCATAGGGTACCCTGGCCAGATACGGCGGGCCGGGTAGTTGCAGAGGACTAATACCCGACTGAGGGTACTGAAACCGTAGATACGCGCGAGGTCGCGCATCTCCGCCTCCAGCCGTTGCAGAGGACTAATACCCGACTGAGGGTACTGAAACGCCGGTACTCAACCAGCACCGGCAGCGCCTCATCTACGTTGCAGAGGACTAATACCCGACTGAGGGTACTGAAACCCGGGTCCGCGAGCAGTTGCTCGCACAAATTGACAAGTTGCAGAGGACTAATACCCGACTGAGGGTACTGAAACCGCCCTGTCTGCACGGTCATAACCGGAGAGGAACCAGTTGCAGAGGACTAATACCCGACTGAGGGTACTGAAACTGAAGCTAATTAAGTTCATATTCCCGAAGTTTTGGGCAGTTGCAGAGGACTAATACCCGACTGAGGGTACTGAAACGGAGCAGGCCCGCGCCCGCCTCGCTGAGGAGGCCGGTTGCAGAGGACTAATACCCGACTGAGGGTACTGAAACTGGTACTGGTTTGACCAGTACCAGCAGGCAGCCACCGTTGCAGAGGACTAATACCCGACTGAGGGTACTGAAACGTGTTGCACAGAATGTCAGTGCGTTCTGCAGGTCTGTTGCAGAGGACTAATACCCGACTGAGGGTACTGAAACGACTGGTCAGCACCCCCCCATCATGCCACTCATAAAGTTGCAGAGGACTAATACCCGACTGAGGGTACTGAAACAGTGCTGATGTGTGCTCAGGGGAGTAGCGCTGGGCGCTGTTATCGGTTGCAGAGGACTAATACCCGACTGAGGGTACTGAAACCCATCGACCGCGGGGAGGTCATGCTGGTTTATAGGGGTTGCAGAGGACTAATACCCGACTGAGGGTACTGAAACTTGGGGGGGCAGGTCACCCCACAGGAGCCACAGGTAGTTGCAGAGGACTAATACCCGACTGAGGGTACTGAAACACATAGATGTCGAGGAAGCAGTACTCAACACTACCGTTGCAGAGGACTAATACCCGACTGAGGGTACTGAAACCGATGCGGAAGAGGCGGCACGTGCCGCCGCTTGGCAGTTGCAGAGGACTAATACCCGACTGAGGGTACTGAAACGCAGGCTGGTCAGGCCTGCCGGGCCCCGGGCCTGGCGTTGCAGAGGACTAATACCCGACTGAGGGTACTGAAACGGCGAGCGGATCGCCGGCTTCGGCGGCAACGGTCAGTTGCAGAGGACTAATACCCGACTGAGGGTACTGAAACTACTGCCGGAATTCCGGCAGTAGGTCCGGGTCCAGGTTGCAGAGGACTAATACCCGACTGAGGGTACTGAAACGTAGATTTCCGGCCCGACCACGTCAGCCGGCAGCCAGCGTTGCAGAGGACTAATACCCGACTGAGGGTACTGAAACTAGACGTCAAGACAGACGTACTCGGTGCTACCGTCCGTTGCAGAGGACTAATACCCGACTGAGGGTACTGAAACGCTGGCTGGTCAGGCAGGCAGGATAGGCAGGCAGGATGTTGCAGAGGACTAATACCCGACTGAGGGTACTGAAACTAGACGACTGCGAGAGCCTCTTGACAGACCCGGCGCTGTTGCAGAGGACTAATACCCGACTGAGGGTACTGAAACATCACGATTAGCTTCTAGTGCATCAACGTCTCGCTTGTTGCAGAGGACTAATACCCGACTGAGGGTACTGAAACTAACACACGGAAGAAACTTCCTACCCCGCACCCCTGTTGCAGAGGACTAATACCCGACTGAGGGTACTGAAACGCGAGATAGCGGAACACATCACCTCAGAGTAAGCGGGTTGCAGAGGACTAATACCCGACTGAGGGTACTGAAACCGGACGATCCGGAGGAAGTCCGCCCCCCGGATCCACCGGTTGCAGAGGACTAATACCCGACTGAGGGTACTGAAACGCTGAAGCAGGAGTACCCCCGGAGGGGGGCCGGCCGTTGCAGAGGACTAATACCCGACTGAGGGTACTGAAACGTACATCGTGTGCCTCCTCCTCATAAGTAATGTTTCAGGTTGCAGAGGACTAATACCCGACTGAGGGTACTGAAACCGTGGCCATATGGGTGCGGCGGGTCGGAAATCCGGTAGTTGCAGAGGACTAATACCCGACTGAGGGTACTGAAACAGCGGCCCGCGCCGCCGCTTCCGCCTCGTCGAGGGCGTTGCAGAGGACTAATACCCGACTGAGGGTACTGAAACCGGAAGCGGCCCGGGCCGCTTCTGCCTGGCACTGGTCAGTTGCAGAGGACTAATACCCGACTGAGGGTACTGAAACTGATTGACGATCTTGTCCATTTGTGCGAACAGCTTCTGTTGCAGAGGACTAATACCCGACTGAGGGTACTGAAACGCGCGGCCTCTTCCGCATCAAGGGCAGCCTGCCAGGTTGCAGAGGACTAATACCCGACTGAGGGTACTGAAACGGTCGTCTTTCTCGACATAGATGTCGAGGTTGATGTATGTTGCAGAGGACTAATACCCGACTGAGGGTACTGAAACGGCGATTGGGTCGCCCGCCTCCGCGGCGACGTTTAGGTTGCAGAGGACTAATACCCGACTGAGGGTACTGAAACTACCCGAGCCGGCGGGCCCAGGCACGGAACTCGTCCGTTGCAGAGGACTAATACCCGACTGAGGGTACTGAAACCCGTATCCGGTACACGGCTCAATACTACGACCGGCGTTGCAGAGGACTAATACCCGACTGAGGGTACTGAAACTTTCGAGCTGTCGCACCCGCGCGCCAGCACCTGCTGGTTGCAGAGGACTAATACCCGACTGAGGGTACTGAAACACTTCATTTTCGTAGTCCTCCTGCAGCTGCTGCCGGGTTGCAGAGGACTAATACCCGACTGAGGGTACTGAAACGCGGTCCGCGAGGCTGTCAGTCTTATACGCATTGAGTTGCAGAGGACTAATACCCGACTGAGGGTACTGAAACTGGTTATTAGTTTCAAGGAGGGCTGACATGGTTCTGTCAGTTGCAGAGGACTAATACCCGACTGAGGGTACTGAAACGGATACAGGTCGTGGTAGAAAAGATTTGACAGAACCGTTGCAGAGGACTAATACCCGACTGAGGGTACTGAAACATAGTCAGCCCCGCCTTAGTCAGCCGTCTGAAGTCGTTGCAGAGGACTAATACCCGACTGAGGGTACTGAAACCTGACTTAAAGGTCAGGCCATTCAGGTCAGACGGTCTGGTTGCAGAGGACTAATACCCGACTGAGGGTACTGAAACAAAAGACGGCCGGTCCCTCCGGCCAGCGTTTATCCGTTGCAGAGGACTAATACCCGACTGAGGGTACTGAAACGCCTGAGCTGCGGCTTCCAACCACTCTTCCGCTGCAGGTTGCAGAGGACTAATACCCGACTGAGGGTACTGAAACCGAGTCAGCAGTGCTGTAGACGGCTGATGTTCCAAAGTTGCAGAGGACTAATACCCGACTGAGGGTACTGAAACGCTGGCACGCTGGAAATGCAGCCTGCTGATGAGCTGGGTTGCAGAGGACTAATACCCGACTGAGGGTACTGAAACTTCGTATCGAGGCGCGCATGGCGCTGAAGGATCAGCGTTGCAGAGGACTAATACCCGACTGAGGGTACTGAAACGGGCAGGTTTTGGCCTGCCCCGGCTATATTTATATATAGTTGCAGAGGACTAATACCCGACTGAGGGTACTGAAACATCTTATCTTAGCTAGACCGATCTCGATGCCAGGTAGTTGCAGAGGACTAATACCCGACTGAGGGTACTGAAACGCGGTCCATGAGGCTGTGAGCCTCATCAGGATTGAGGTTGCAGAGGACTAATACCCGACTGAGGGTACTGAAACGCGGTCCATGAGGCTGTGAGCCTCATCAGGATTGAGGTTGCAGAGGACTAATACCCGACTGAGGGTACTGAAACATCGCTGAACGTTAAGGCAGACTTGGCTGCCCATTGAGTTGCAGAGGACTAATACCCGACTGAGGGTACTGAAACGTCGGATGCTGGTCTCAGTTGATCCACTTTCCAATAAGTTGCAGAGGACTAATACCCGACTGAGGGTACTGAAACGGGTGTTGTGGTTTGGTCACAGCGTATACGGATTTCAGTTGCAGAGGACTAATACCCGACTGAGGGTACTGAAACGCAGGCTGGTCAGGCCTGCCGGCCCCGGACCTGGCCAGTGTTGCAGAGGACTAATACCCGACTGAGGGTACTGAAACGCATGGGTACCGGCGGCTTACGGCAGGGGCCGCCGCCGTTGCAGAGGACTAATACCCGACTGAGGGTACTGAAACTCTTAGTAAGTAATGATATTAACTGATATAGCGACTAATCTTTTATTAGAGGGGGGAGCGCACTTATGACGCTCTCCCCTGTTAAGGCTTCGCCCCTCGGCGCTCTGCCTGTTTTAAACGCCAGTTCAAGAATATGACAATCCCTGTCACTGCTACCAGTATCACGAGCCACGGCAACACAATCGAAACCAGAGCAGTGATGCCGGAGATCACGTCTTCCACTGTGCTCACAATTGCGTTGCCTGTTCCACCGGTAGTCACCGTTATAGCAGGCCGGACCGAGGCCTTAGCAAAATGGACTCCTCCTGCTACCAGAAGCCCAAGAATGACAGACAAGACCGGGCTGACATCGGTGACGATATTTGCGCTGGCGGCGAAGAGGATCGCCCCTGCCGCCGGACGAATAACGGTATTGATCACATCATTGACCGTATCTACAGCGGGGACTTTGTCTACAAAGATTTCGATCAACAACAGGACGCTCAATACCCCGATCACCCACCAACTGGTCATGACATCAAAAGGCTCTTGCAGGGTAAAGATGCCGATCTTGGCACATACTGCGACAATCAGCAGGGGCAGATAGGCATTAAGCCCTGCGCTGGCCGAGAGACCAAAGGCTGAAAATATCCCTACCATTTGTTATACCCGCCTTTCACAATAACTCCCCTTTTAATCCATACGCATCTATCACCAGCGTAGTTGCAGTTTAGCATCAGACGGGTTCACGCGCTGGGAAATACAAATCCTTCCCACGTCTTGAACATAGCAAAGCGAAGAGCGTCTACTCCGCCAATCATGATAAGCGCCAACGTTAAACCTAACAAGAGCAGAGGGAGCGCCTCGCGCAGGGAGCGGGCCTTGTTCTCATAACCCAGTAAGGTTGTCAGCAACACGGTACACACCGTCCCCAGAATAGAAAGCACCCCTACTGCGCTCAACAGGGCCAGCGGGTACAGGAAAACCGCCAGACCGCTCAATATCATCCCGATCACGATCCCGCCTATCCCCATCAGGACCAGCAGGTGACCAGCATTCTCAATAGTGCGCTCCGGTGTGACATTGGCCCATAACACAGCATTCAACACCGGCAGGAGCAGGCTTCCCATCGTAATACCATGAAGCATCCCTGTCAGCAGGCGCAGAAAGTTGGTAGGAGTGTACAAGCGCGGGAGAGCTGGCGGCAGTAGATGAACAAATGAATTAGCTCCATCGAAGGCCCAGAACAGGCTGAAGCCGATCAGTACTGCTATCACGGCAGGCGGGGGGAAAAGGCCGGCACGGCGCCGCCGGAGGATGAAGCCCGGCCCCAGCAGGCCGATCAGTACCCCCAGAAATGTCCCAGAACAACGGGCGCACATCGGAAGCTGACGCCCATCAGGGAAGGCAAACGAACGCACGGCTATACGATGGCAGACCGCATAACCTATAGCATCGGCTCGTCCCAGCAGGCCAGGCGGTGTGAAGTAGGCCCATACAGCCGTCACGACAAGCAACGCCATTGCCGCAACCCAGAGCAAGCGATCCGGGGGCGGTATCAGACGTTGCCTCAGCGAAACCCTAGGAGCAGGCGCAGGTTGTGTGGTATCCGATAGGCTGCCTCTGTCTGCCTCATTCATCCGGAAGCTCATTTCTTTGCATATCAACGTTGCATCCGAACAGCGGGCTTGATTATAGGCTGTTCAGAGGAGCTGGCAAGAGGAGGTTTGCACGACATCCTGCTACGCTGGTATGATCGCAACATGATGCCAGAGTTGTTGAGGATCGGCCCCATTGTTATACAGACCTACACGGTGTTACTCGATCTGGCCATTCTGGGCGGGTTGGGAGCGCTGGCATGGCAGGGCTGGCGCACAGAACAACAGGCAGTCGCTTGGCTGGATGCAGGTCTCAGTGCCCTGCTAGGGGGTATCGTCATGGGGCGTGTGGAGCATATCCTGATTCACTGGGAGTATTTCTCCGGCCATGCTGACGAGATAGTCCAACTGTGGCGCGGGGGGCTAGGCTGGCATGGGGCTGTTGCTGGAGGATTAGCCGGCCTGGCGATCTTCTGCGCCGTGCGCCGTCTGAGCTTCCGGCAGATCGCAGATACGCTGGCCCTGATCCTGCCGATAGGAGCTGTTTTTGCTTATGCCGGTTGCCTGATGGCACGCTGTGGATATGGGCGGGAGGTCGAAACGCTGGCAGGTTACCCTCCGCTTGTTGCGGCTGAGCTACCTGATCTCTATGGCATCGTCGCACCGCGTCTGGCAAGCCAGCTATACGGTATAGTATGGGGAGTACTACTAGCAGGGGGCGTTGTGCTGATGACTAAGCTGATCCGCCGCCCCGGCGTGAGGCTCTGGCTGGTGCTGATACTGCTCGGTGCGGGTTCTTTTGGCATTGGATTCACGCGCGGTGATGCGGCCCTCTCGGTGGGCACTCTCCGCCTTGATCAGGTCCTCGATCTGGCTATTGCCACAGCAGGGCTGCTTGGCACGCTACTATCCTCAGCCGCCGGCCAACTGACAAGAACTCCTTCTCAGCCGGAAACAACGAACGCATTATAGTTTAAAGGAGACCTATGCAACTGATATTGGGTCTAGCCCAGATCAAAACTGTGCTGGGGGATGTGCAGACCAACCTGCAAAAACATCTGGCCTACATCGAGCAGGCTCGCCAAGAGGGTGTCCAACTGTTGTGTTTCCCTGAGCTTTCGCTGACAGGCTATAACCTGCAGGACCTCACCTATGAGGTGGCAATCCGTCCTGCCGCCGATCACCCCGTCTTTGAGCCGCTTTACAGAGCCAGCCATGACCTTGATCTGATGGTAGGCTTCGTTGAAGAAGATGCCCGTCACCGTTTTTTTATTGCATCGGCTTATCTCAGTCAGGGAAAGCTAGTTCATGTTCACCGCAAATGTTACCTGCCAACCTACAGCCTGTTTGATGAGGGACGCTATTTTGCATGGGGCGATGATGTGCGTGCCTTCGATACACGCTTTGGCCGAATGGGGATATTAATCTGTGAAGACTTCTGGCACGCCAGTCCCCCTTATCTGCTATGGCTGGATGGAGCTGACATTCTGTTGCTGGCATCAGCTAGCCCGGGGCGCGGCCTCGACCGGCACGAGAAGCTAGCCAGCTCACGTTGGGTCGAACGAGTCACTCAGGCTTATGCCGGCCTGTTCACCTGTTTCGTTGCGCATACCAATCGGGTTGGTTTTGAGGATGGGTTCAACTTCTGGGGAGGGTCTATGGTCTATGACCCGGACGGTGAGCTGTTGGCTCAGGCGGCCTATGATGGCGAAGAACTTCTCGTTGTGCCGGTTGACTTGAATCAGCTACATCGGACACGGGCCCGCTTACCTCTGTTGCGTGATGAACGGACGGCGCTCACCATGCGCATCCTAACCCGTATCCTAGAATGACAGCCTGCCGGCAACCCATCACTGCGAAAGGTGGAGGTCGTGGCGATTTCCCAGTTCCTGCATGATCTGGACATCAACACAGCACTGGCCCGGCGCCTGATTGTAGATTTCATCCGCGAGGAGATCGTAGGGGTAGGGTTCAGCCGTGCTGTGCTGGGTGTATCTGGCGGGGTAGACTCGGCATTGGTGGCTTACCTTACTGCCGAGGCGCTGGGTCCAGAGAATGTACTTGCCCTCCTGATGCCCTATAAAAGCTCGGCCCAGATCAGCCTTGACCACGCCAAGCTGGTGGTTGAGAAGCTGGGTATCCGGCATGATGTGGTTGAGATCACACCGATGGTTGACCCCCTGCTGGCCCGCTTTCCTGACATCACCCCTCTGCGGGCAGGCAACATTATGGCCCGCCAGCGCATGATCATCCTGTTCGATCAGTCAGTAGCTTTCGGGGGCCTGGTAGTGGGGACAAGCAACAAAACGGAGTCGCTTCTGGGATATACGACGTTGTACGGCGACAACGCCGCCGCCATCCATCCCATTGGCGACCTGTACAAATATCAAGTGCGGCAACTTGCTCGCGCGGTTGGTGTGCCGGAGGAAATTATCACCAAGCCCCCCTCTGCCGATCTATGGCCTGGCCAGACTGATGAAGGTGAGTTGGGATACACCTACGATGAGGTTGATCAGCTCCTCTACCTGCTGGTGGATCGGCGCTACAAACTAGAAGAAGCCATTGAGGCAGGCTTCCCCCCTGATTTTGTCCGCAAGGTATGGCAAACGGTCCGCCGGATGCACTACAAGCGCCGTCTGCCCATTGTCATGAAATTATCTCAGCGCACCATAGGCCATGACTTCTTGTACCTACGGGACTGGGCCGCAAGAAAGTAAGCCAAACCAGAGGCGGTATCAATCTTCCCTTGCCGCCCGGAACTCCAATTGGATCGGTGTACCGGTGAAGGGGTACACAGCCCGTATCTGGTTCTCCAAGTATCTCTCGTAGGAAAAATGCACCAGACTCACATCATTGACGTGGAATAGAAACTTGGGAGGATCGGTTGCTACCTGACTGGCATAGCGAATCTTCAATCGTTTTCCCCCCTTTGAAGGAGGTGATTGACGGGCAACTGCATCACGGACCAAGCGGTTGACCTCAGCGGTGGGGATACGAGCCAACCGCTCCTCACGTACCTGCACAGCCAACGGGATCACGCGGTGAACGCGCTGTCCCGTTTTAGCTGAGACAAAGAGTACCGGCACATAGCTCAAGAACTTAAGCGTATCACGAACCTGTGACGTATAGGCCTCGATGGTGTGGGTATCCTTCTCAACAGCATCCCACTTGTTGACCAGCACAATAACGCTTTTCATTTCTTCTAAGATGAAACCGGCAATATGCGCATCCTGAGCGGTGGCGCCTTCGGTTGCATCCACCAGCAACAATGCTACATCTGCCCGCTTGATGGCCTTCAAGGCCCGCAGGACGCTGTATCGTTCAACGCCTGGGTCAATCCGTCCCCGCCGCCGGATGCCCGCCGTATCAATCAATGTAATGGGCTGTCCCTGCCAGACAATGCGGGTGTCAATCGCATCACGGGTTGTACCCGGAACAGGGCTGACAATGACCCGCTCCTCCCCTAATATCCGGTTCAATAGAGAGGATTTACCCACATTAGGCCTGCCGACAATTGCAATCTTGAGCGATGTATCCGGTATCTCCTCCTGAGGTCTACGCGGTAATGCGCTGACCACCGCATCCAGCAGGTCGCCTACCCCCGTGCCATGTAATCCAGAGACCGCATACAACTCTTCGAAGCCCAGCCTGTAAAACTCTGCCAGAGCCTCACGGCGGGAGGCGTTCTCACCTTTGCTGGCCGCAACGATAACCGGCTTGCCGGCCCGTCGAAGTACCTCCGCGATCTCCTCATCTGCGGCCGTAAGGCCGGATTCCAGATCAACCACCAACACAACTGCGTCTGACTCTGCAATGGCGATCTCCGCCTGCTCTCTGATCTCCCGAAGGAACTGGGCCGAGTCCTGCGCCAGCGGCTCCCCGCCGCCAGAAAGAACATGAAGCGGCTCAATCCCGCCTGTATCTACCAGCGTAAAGATGGCGCCGTTCCATTCTGCTTCGGCCTGTTGCCGGTCGCGTGTTGTGCCGGGCGAGTCATGGACGACAGCCCGCCGTCCGCCGACTATGCGGTTAAACAGAGTAGACTTGCCGACATTAGGCCGGCCAACCAGTGCCACCAGCGGGTAACTGCTCATGTGATTTACTGATTCCCCTGCGATGTACCGGAGGTAATTTGCACTTCAACCAGCATGGGCAATACCGACTCCACTGAGACTTCACTGCGTGACAGCCGAACTTCAGGCCTGATCTGATAGATTCCAGCCCCCAAGTCCGCCAGATTGACCGTGACTTGAATATCCTGCACAGGGTTTATGGCATCCAGAACCGGCAAGGGGCCTGATAAAATCAGCTCGACGATCTCTGGCGAAAAGTCAGCAGATAGATTACTGCCCAGATTGATTGCCTGCACAGACGCAGTGACCGAACGACTCCCCAGTTGGGCGGCAATCGAAATCAGCACTTCGATACTGCGTGCCTCAATCGGGGTTACGCCGGATGGCAGATCAAGCGTGACCTGAGTGATCAGGTCATCTGTAAGGCCCGTCAGGTCAATTGTCTGAGTCTCAGCGTAGGGCTGCATGCTTGAGATGATCTGGGGGTCCCCTCTCACCGTGATCAGCGGGGGGGTAACCGTGATGCTAGTAACATAGTAGCCGGGAGCGGGACGGCCTATTGTACGCGCCACAACGGCAATATCCCGGTAGCCTGCCTCTTGACTGATCGGAATGGTCACACTGACACTGGCAGGTGTCAGAGACAATCCCTCGACAAGATTTCCTTCCACATCCAGCACGTTCAGGGAAAGCTGACCCTGAAACGACTCACGCAAGCCATCCAACGACACCTCAGCTCTGACCTCGCTGACCATCTCAACCCGTGAGCGCGGGCCGCGTACTACTACGCTGTCCGGCTCTATTGCGTAAGCACCCGTCCGATAGCCGGCAGGAAGCTGACCCTGCAATACCAACTGCACAGGTACTTCACGCTGATACTCCTCCTCAATCTGGATGCGGATGTGAGAAGGGTTGGCTGATACGAGAATAGCCTGTGTGGCTATTTGAAAACGGAGCGGGACCTGATAGACACCAGGGCCTAATCCGCTGAGATCAATTGTTGCCAGAATATCGTCCACTGAAATTGAGCCTGTCGTATTCCGCTGTGTGCGTAAACGGACCTGCGTAGTGCGGGGGTAGTCATTGGTAATAACCAGACCAGATTGTAACCCCGTCACCTCAATAGGGACAGGTGTGCCGAAGTCAATCTCCACAATTGGGTTTTGTTCCTGAGTGGCCACGATCCAGACAACCAGCGCCAGTAACAGGGCCAAGATGAACGACGAGAGGTTGGAACGCGCCCACTGGGCTAGTCTGCTCAACATACTGGAAATCCTCAACCCGCCCGAAGGAGATTGCCGAGCCATGAACTGAGGCGCGAGGGCCGCTGTTGTTTGATGTACTCACCAAGGATAATGGCCAGCCTCTCCGGATCAATCCCCCGGATGAAACGCCCTCCCACAACAACGGAGATGCGCCCTGTCTCCTCAGAGACTACGACGGCTAAGGCATCACTGACCTCAGAAATGCCTAGTGCGGCCCGATGACGCAACCCCATCTGACGATCCGGCAAACGGCGGGCGGCAGAAATAGGCAGGGTGCAAGCGGCGGCCACGATCCGACTCTCGCGGATGATGACAGCCCCATCGTGGAGAGCCGTATTGGGAAAGAAGATGGTCTGGAGTAACGCGCTGGACACAGCGGCATCCATCTTGACGCCGGGGTCACTGTACTCTTGCAACCCCGTCTCACGCTCCAAGACAATCAACGCACCATGCCGGCGGCGAGCCAACACCCGCGCCGCATCGCAGATCTCGGCGATCAGCCCCTCATACTCCTGTCCGCCAGCCGATGGGCGGCGGAAAAAGGGTACGAATCGCCCTACCCGATCCAACCAGCGGCGCAGTTCCTCCTGAAAGATAACTGGCAAGGCCACCGAGAGGGCTGTCAGGGTCCGGCTCAACAGCCATGAGAAGGCGCGCAGATTGAGGAGGAAGGAGAGCATCCAGACCAAGATCAAGACAATCGCAATGCCGCGCAACAATGTTGCGGCACGCGTTCCACGTACAAGCTGGAGTACCAAGAAGAAAACAGAAGCTACCAGCAAAATGTCAAGGACATTCTGCCAGTTTGACAGCAGATTCTCAATTGACCATACGATCTCTTGCAGGCCCACGGACGGCCTCTCCAGCTCAGGTTATTCGGGCAAGCGCGAACCGCACACCCCGCATTGGTGCACGGATGCTCCATCAGTGAAAGCAAACTCCACACAGGCAGGAAGAGTCTGGCTAGCTGTCCACCGAACTTTCAAGCTGTTCTAAAAGCTGACGATACCCCTCTACACCGGGCGGGTTCAGGGCGATGATCTGCCGAATTGTCTTGACGGCGTCATCGCGACGACCAGCATCCAGTTGCAGTTCACCCAGAGCATCCAGTTGGGCAATGGCCTCAGGAATACGGTTCTGTTGCCGGTAAACCTCAGCCAGACGCTGGCGCAGCCCGATCTCATCGGGCCTGCGGCGAACTTGATCCTCCAATGTTGATAGAGCACGCTCAACATCATTCCGCTCAATGCAACGCTTCATGTATGCATCGAGGGCGGCTATGGCGCGGACTGGATCATTCGATTGAAAGTGCAGATCAATGAGTGCCAGCACGGAGGACTCGTCCTCAGGATCAAGTTCTAGAACGCGCATGTAGTAACCTAGAGCCTTGTTCCAGTTGAGACGTTGGCTCTCAATATCCGCCAATGCCTTCAGAATTGGGATCACAGACGTTGGTTCAGCCTTATTCTGTTCGGCATAGTGAAGCGCCTCGCTGTACACCTCAACTGCCTTGTCGGTATCGGCCATCAGGCGGTGGTAGATGCCGGCCATATCCCCATACTGGCGTAACGCTTCTGCCACCCGACCTTGCCTCTTGAGCATATCAATCACGCGCTGGCGGGCGGCCATATCCGCCGGCCATAGATCGATCACCTGCATAAACAGGTCAGCCGCTTTATCTTCATTGCCGCGTATCAGGTAAGTATTGGCGACAAGGTTGATCTTCGTAGCCGCCTCTTGCGCACGCCCCTCTTTGATCAGGATGTCGGCCATGCGGCGGTGCGCTGGAAGGTAGTCAGGTGACTTCTCGATTGCATGATGGGCTTCTTCCATTGCCAGCATCATCATGTTGCGTTGCATGTAATGGTCAATACGCTGCATGATCTCGGCAATTTGCGGACGTCCGCCCTCGATGACCAATTCGATTAGATCAGGTACATAACTAGCCTTACCCTGCGAGGCATAGCCGGCCAGCGTTTGTGTTAACTTGGCTTGCCAATGACCGTCATTCAGGTAGAGTGCAAGAGCCTTGCACAGCTCGACCAAGTGATCAGTGTTGAGGCTGTTTAAACTACTCAGGAGGCGTTCATAGCCGCCCCTGTCTGGCTGGGGATTCAACCGCTGATCAGCCAATCTCAAGGCCTGCACCAGACACTGGGCCGCCTTCAGATACTCATCGAGAGAGAAGTAGACCAAGCCCAGCGACAGATTACATGCGATAGAGTATTCGGGTATCTCAGCCACCTGCGAGAGTAACCCCAACGCATCACGGAAGCGGCGGGCTTGCTGGTAGAGCGTGCCCAAATTAAACCGCAAGGCGGGGTGATCCACGCCAGCCTCAAATGTCTTGGTATAGGCGGTTATTGCCTTCTCTATATCGTCCGGCTGTTGGGAATCAAGGGCTATCTGATGTAGTTCAGTCGCTTTCACCAGGGGTACTCTGGCCGCTGATGGGATCTGATCGCTGAACACCATATCCGCCAGAAGGCCCATCGCATACTTGGCCGCCTCCTCGATGGGGGTAGGCTCTTTGGGTGAGGGCGGCAGAGGCTCTTGCTCCTCGCGTGTTTCCACCTCTGCCGAGGGCTGAGGATACAGAGATTCCTCTGGGGGGGTGAGCTGTACCGGCTGGATGGGCTTCCCGCTCTTAAGATCGCCCTGCGCGTTACGTACATCCGGGTTGATCGGATCAAGGTTTGCCGCCCGCTGAAGCGCCTGCTCAGCGCGCTGTATTTGGCCGTACTGTTGGAGGAGCCGAGCCAAGATCAAGTATTCGATGACTGCCTGTGGATGCTTTTTGGGATTCCGCTCATAGACTGTTGCTAGCCGGTAATGCGCCTGAGCCAAGTCAGGCTCAAGACGTACAGCCTGCTCCCAGTTGAGGACGGCACGGGAAACATCCCGCCGCGCAAAATGGAGTTCGCCCACATTCATGTAGGTCTTGGCCGCCTCTTTTATCTGCCCCAGGAACTCTTGGATCTCTGCTATTTTCTCAAAGGGAAGGGGGTCATTAGGAACTAGCTGGCCGACCCGTTGATAGGCACTCAGTGCCTCTGGGTAACGGGCTAATTCCATTAGACTAGAGGCTAAAAGTGCCAATGCCTGAGGGTCATCAGGGAAGACTCGTAAGGCACGCTCGCAGGCGGAGACAGCGCGTTCCCAGTCATGATCCCACGCGGCACTTGATGCTTCCCTCATCGCGGCCTGGTATGCTTCTTGTTGATCTGCCATACTTTCTTGCTCTCATCCCTGCACGAGCCGAGTTGCAAGCCAGCCTCAGTTGTGAAAATCTGGGAGCCTGAGGTCAGTATACCATTATCCCCAAAAGTGGTGCAATCGAGCCGCAGGCAGGCAAAAAAGGCACGTCAACCGCTGACGTGCCTGCTTAATCTCAATACGGCGTCTCTCTAAACAATTCTATTCTGGCACCCCTATTTTCATCTTTACCAACGCGGCGGCGCCAATCAGACCTACGTCACTCCCAAGTTGAGCAGTGACGATAGGGCAATTCTCCCAGTAGCGTGGATGCAGGGCATATTCGTGAATTGCCTCATGCATGGGTTTGAACAGCAGGTCCCCCAGCTTTGTCACGCCCCCGCCTAGCACAAACATATCCGGGTTGAGAAGTGCCATCAGTGAAGCAATGTGGATGCCCAAATATCGTCCCGCCTGCGTGACAATCTCCAGAGCGAGCGGATCGCCTGCCTGCGCCGCCTCTCCTACCACTTTGGCTGTTACCTGAGTGAGATCACCGCCAACCAGTTCAGTGATACTGGAGAGTGCGCCCCCTGCCAGCCGCTCACGTGCAATACGGGCAATGGCTGTGCCGGAGGAAATAGCCTCTAGATGACCATGCCGTCCACAACCACACAGCGGCCCATCGGGCCAGACGACCATATGGCCGACCTCTCCAGCCAGCCCGCGGCCGCTGTAAACTTGGCCGTTCAAGATCACGCCCCCGCCTATCCCTGTGCTGATCGTCATATAGATCATCGAGCGTGTGCCCCGCCCAGCGCCAAGCTGATGTTCGGCCAGCCCGGCGAGGTCAGCATCATTGCCGATGAACACCGGCCCGCCAACGGCCTGCTCGATCAGGTAGCTAATAGGAAGATTTTCTTGAAAAGGCAGGTTTGGTGGATTGAACAGGATGCCTCCCTCAGCATCAAGCGGGCCGGGAAGAGCTACCCCAATCCCCAGCAACTCATCTGGCGGCTCCGGCAGAACTTGCGTGATTGTCTCGTACAGCCTCTCCAGCACTGCGTCTTGGCCAAGCTCTGCCAGCGTCAGTTGCTCAGTCCGTTCCAGCAGATTCATGTCAAGATCATAGCGGGCGGCACGTAACAATGTGCCCCCTACGTCAACACCAATGATGGTCTCCATGACGTGTCTCCGGGACAAGAAGGAATCGGGGCAAGTATAGCACCATCAAGAATGATCGTCTATCTGAGTAGAAGACAGAGAAATATCTAATAGACGGGCATGTATGCAGTCTATAGGAGACGCAACGGCAGAAAGATGACAATCAGGAGCAACTGGTCATATCAGGCCGAGGCCGGGCCTGCCCGCAGAGTATCTAGCCCTGTTAGCGAAGTACCTTGTCTGGGTAAGAATACATTTGAAAGGAGGCCTCAGTTGGCAGGCACACACGCTGATAATGTGCTAATAGTTGATCGTGGACATAGTTCCACTCGCGATGCTCAGCAGTCCGGCGTGCCTCAACGCCTAGTCTCTGGGCTAAATCCGGATGTTGCAACAGCCATCTCACGCACCTGAGTAGATCGTCGGGGTCTGTAGGCTCAAACAGCAAGCCATTTTTACCATCGGCGATCAGGTCCAGCGGGCCGCCAGAACCTGCCGCCACAACCGGCAGTCCAGAGGCCATAGCCTCCAACACAACGTTGCCCAGCGTCTCTTTGTGTGAAGGGAAGACAAACACATCCGCTGAGGCATAGGCATATGCCAGGTCGTCGCCGCGCAGGTAACCGGTGAATACCGTTGCTGTACCGGCAAACAGCCTCTCTAGATCATCACGAGCCGGACCATCGCCTACAATGGCCAGCCTCACGCCGGGTAGAGCGTCCATCAATGGCCTCAGCCAGTCAATGCGCTTTTCCGTAGAAGTGCGGCCAACATACAGCAACAATGGCGCATCGGGGTTGCCATCTGACAGACGCCATCGCCACTCCTCACTAAAACGGGCCGGGTTAAAGCGTGCTGAATCAACACCCCGTGTCCACACATCAAGATGCTCAAAACTGCGGCGTTCAAGTTCATATAAGGTAGCAAACGAAGGAGCCAGAGTTAAATCTGCCTTATTGTAGGTCCAGCGTAACAGCGCCCAGATTGCCTCATCTAGGAATCCTAAACCCCACTGTTCTGCAAAGCCTGCAATATCGGTGTGAAACGAGGCTACGGTAGGTATTCCCAACGCTTGCGCCTGACTCAAACCTGCCATCCCGGCACCGACCAAGGCCAACGGATTAAGGAGGTGGACTACATCCGGTCTGAAGGCGATAAGCTGTTCTCTAATCTCCACCAAGGGGGAAGCCAGCTTAAGCTCTGGGTAGAAGGGTAGCGGCATAGCCGGCAGGGGATAGATGCGCGTTGCGGCATAAGATAGTGGTGCCCCTTCTGGCGCAAATAGAATGCTCTCGTGCCCCTGCTGGGCCAGATATTCGAGTAGAGAACACAACGTGTTGACAATCCCGTCAATCTTAGGGAGGAAGGTCTCAGTAAACAGGGCAATACGCATCATATCTCCTTACGCTATCCTTATGACCAGTAACCCCAGTCATGAGAGCGCCAGCGCTCAGGCATCAGGCGAGAGTACAACAACAACCCCCGAATGGCGGAGTGTAGAGTCTTGCGAAGAACTCCCCGCCTCAGACGGCGATGATCAGTGGAATAGACAGACAGATGGGGGGCAAAGACGATTGCGTATCCGGCGCGTTTGATTCGAAAGGCGATTTCTGTGTCCTCATTAACGGTCAGCTTCTCATCGAAACCATTACATGCTTGGAAGGCATCCCGCCGGATCAACAGGTTAGACCCTGAGGCCGCCGGGATACCCAGCCGGTGCGCTAGGCTTTGTCCCCAGACAAACAGACGGTAATACCCTTCATAACCGCCAGCGGAATGTTTAGGGCCATAAACCAGCCCTGCCTCACCCTGTAGATAGTCGTTGAGGCGGGCAAAGTAATTTTTGTCGAACACCACGTCGGCATCGGTGAACAACAGCCAACGTGTCCGTGCCATCTGCGCCCCGATGTTGCGGGCCTGCGGAATGTTGGCAGGCTGGCTGATAACAACCGTGTTCAATGGCCTCGCTTCAAGAAGAATATCTGTCGTGTGATCGCGGCTTGAATCAACGACGATCAGCGGCACCCATGAGGGTAATGAAGATAAAAAGGTGCGTATATTCCCTGCCTCATTACGAGTAGGGAGGATAACACTCACATCGGCTAGGCTCATCTTCTGTGCGTCCATAGGCGCACTAGAAGGTATGCGCCTAATGTTAACTGCACTTTATGGGGCACTTAAGAATAAGGCCCCTAAAAGCAGTCTTTCTTAACATTCCCATAAACCGTTCTTAAGCAGAGCTTGCGCTTCCCTTATCATCGCAGTAGTAGCGTCATGGGAAAGGTAGCGTTTATAGTTTTAAGGAGACTTGTTATGCGTTTTGGAGCCCCTGCCCTGATGCCTGCCTCACTGGTATCTAACAGCTCGTCTGCTTCGCCTGAGCAACTTCTCCAAATGGTCATGAAGTTCAATTACAGGAGCGTGGTTGAATCGCTGGTTGAGAGAGGGATTCGGCTGGTGGAGCTTGCCAGTGATTTGCCTGTCTTCCTACCGCAGGTGGCCTCACCGTCCAGCATTGCCGACCTGCGCCAGATTGCGGAACAGGAAAACATTACCTACACAGTGCACCTGCCGCTCTGGTCAGTAGAGCCTGCCACCCCCCTTGATGCAGTCCGCAAGGCATCAGCGCTGGCTACTGTTCAGGCCATCCAGACGTTTGAACCACTATGCCCGGAGCGCTATGTTTATCATGCCACCGGGCCGCTGGCGGCTGAGTTTTATACGCGCAACCTGCCTGAACCAGCCTGTAGCCTTATCATGTACCAATTCTTGGATTATGCCCGGCGCAGTATCGAAGAGATACTTACCCAGACCCAGATTGACAGCCAGCGGCTGGCTATCGAGACCATCACCTTCCCCTTTGAGATGACAGTAAGGCTGGCAATGGAAATGGGTGTCTCTCTGTGCTTTGATACAGGGCACGTGTTGGCTGGCTTCAGCGGCCCGGTTGAATTCTTTGCCGCATTGGAAGATGCCATGCCGATCCTAGGTGAGGTTCACCTGCATGACTCGCTGGCGCAGGGGCCGGAGCATATCATGCGGTATGGCGAGGATCACCGAGCATTGGGTGAAGGCGATCTTGACTTAGCACGTCTGCTGAACACCCTTGAGCAGGCTGGCTGGACGGGGCCGATTGTGATCGAGTTACCCCAAGTGGAAGAAGTGGAGCAATCGCTAGAGGTAATTCGCCAACTACGCCCTGAACACATGGAGGTTCTGGAAGCGGTATCTATTTCGGGCTAAGTGTCTGAAATGGGCATACTCTAGAAGGAGCGTTGCCATGCCCGGTCACGAATTGTTCGATGCCGTCGTTATCGGGGGAGGGCCGGCGGGTTTGAGCGCCGCCCGTACAGCGGCTAAATCGGGCCTCAAGACCCTGTTGCTGGAGAAGCTTTCAGCCGCAGGCGAGTTAGGACATCCCTGTAGCGCCGTCATTGCCCCTCTGCCGGGCTTCGTTACGGGCCAACGTCAAGAGGATGGACTGCACTTCCCTGAGCTAGACCTCTTCATTCCTGCCGCCTTGGTAATCGGATCGCTTTACAAGCAGTGCTACATCAGCCCAGGCGGTCTGACCTTTGAGGCCATCTTCCCTAACCGGGACGACTTCCCGATTGCCGCAGTTGATAAGGCTGTCCTGTTGCGATTAATGGCTGAGGAAGCTGTTGCCGCAGGGGCTGAACTTCGTTTCGGTACGCCTGTTACGGGGCTGGTGATAGAAAACGGGTGGATTGTTGGTGTATGCACCCGTCAGGAGAAAATACACGCGCGGATTGTCCTGTCTGCGGAAGGGGTTTCACGCCAGTTCACGCTTGAGGGAGGACTATATCCTCCCTCAAGCAAGCGCTATGCTTTTATCGCGGCTGAGGAAGTTGAAGCCCCCGCTATTCAGCCCCACCACGCAGGGCAACAGATCAACACACTTGGGAGGCGGTACACCTCTGTCAACAAACCCGCCTTTGGGGCGGTAGTAATACCAACAGCGGGCCGGGCAGGCATCTACTTCTCAGTTTTCGCTGACCGCCCCCAGGCCTGCACAGAAGAGTCTTTATGGTGCTACCTCGAGGAATACAAGCATAACGACCCGCGTGTGAAAGACTTATTTACAGAGTCAAAAGTGACCAATCGAGCAGGTACACGAATGGTGATCTGTGATGCCCCTCCCCATGTTGTAAAAGACGGCTTGATTGGTGTTGGCGACTCAGTGACCCCCGGCGGCCATCTGGGCATCCTGCCTTGCATCTATCTGGGGCAACAGGCGGCCCGCATCGCCGCTCAGGCCATTGCAAGAGGTGACACCTCAGCCAAGAGTTTGGCCGCTTACGACCGACTGTTTCACGGCCCTCTTCTGCGTGGTCTAGACATGGAAGGCAAGATCATTACCAGCATGGCTGAGATGAGCGATGAGGAGCTGGATCGTATCAGTGGGACGTTGGGCAGAGTGAATTTGGCGCCATTCTTCTCTGGCAGTTGGAAGCCCATGATGATGGAAATGTTGAAATGGGGCATGTCCAGCCTGCCCTTGATCCTGCGCGACTGGCAACTCATCCGCAGAATGATGGGTAACAAACCCGCTGTCCATACATCTGCTTAGTGTTACTATCCCCGGCCACCTGCTGTTTATTTAACCAGCCCACAGATAGAAGTTGGCCTTATTTCTTGCCAACTTCTGTCTCGTCTTGCAGACACGACTAACCGATACTCCCTACGATATAATCTCCTTGCGAGGAGATGATCGCTCATATGCCATCACACGGGAAGATCAGCTCAACACAGCGGATTAACTGGCCTGCCTTCTGGCGGGGCTTTTGGGCAGTGGTTCTCGCCGCGCTACTGCTGGCCGTTGTGCCGGGTGTCCGCCCCAACCCACAGGATCAAGCCTTTCGGACGCTTGGCTTCGCACGGGATTACCTGTTCAACTTCGCCGGCTGGGAGATCAATGCCTTACTCGACAAGGCCGCCAATGCGACTCTGGCCCCTCAGCGCTACATGGCTGAGGAAGAGCGTACCCAGTATGTGCGTGACTACCTCAAACTAGTCTATGACATTGCCCAGCTTGAGATTCAGGTACAGGCCATTTATGCTGATCCCTCCATCGAAGACCCGCAGACTGCCAGCGCAGACCTCCGCACTCGACGGGATGCCTTACGTGCCGTTCAAGAGTCGCGACAGGCGCTGGCCGAGTCAATCATCGAGGCCCAGATTGCCGAGACACTCGAAGAGTACGGCTTCGGTTTAGGAGGCCAGATCTTCCCGCCCGTTGCGCTCCGCTTTACCCGGCTTCCCACTATTCTGATTATCTCTCCCCGTGACCATATTGAGCGTATCGGCTCTTATCCGCTCGAACATGGCCTGACCGTAGAACAGATGGAGACCATTGAGGACAACGTAGACAGCCAAATGAACGTCTCCTCTCTGATTGTGCCGCTGGGAGGATTGGCTGTCTGGCCGGCTATGCTCATTGAGACCGGTTATCTCCCGCATGTGTTCGAAATTGGCGCGCATGAGTGGAGCCATCATTACCTGAGTTTCTTCCCACTGGGGCTAAGCTACGGCCTCACACCGGAGTTGTACACGATCAACGAGACGGTAGCCAGCATCATTGGCAATGAGATTGGGTGGGCCGTGTTAAATCGCTACTATCCCGATCTGGCGGGGCCGCCCCCTTCCTATGCACCTGCCCCCCCTCCAGAGCAACCCGCCCAACCGCCGGAACAGCCTGCCTTCGACTTCCGTGCCGAGATGCACACCACCCGTGTCCGCGTGGACGAACTGCTTGCCGCCGGGCGCGTGGAGGAAGCCGAGCAATATATGGAAGAGAGGCGTGCCCTGTTTGTAGAGAATGGATATGCGATCCGCAAACTGAATCAAGCTTACTTTGCTTTCTATGGCTCCTATGCCGACCAGCCGGGCGCTACCGGCTCGGACCCGATTGGGCCGGCGCTACGTGAGCTACGCTACTACAGCGCTTCACTCCATGACTTTGTGGCCAGAGTGCGCTGGCTGACTTCCTTGCAGGCTATCCAGTCTGCGCTTGAGCAGGCCCGACGGGAGGCAATGGTTGGCAGGTAGGCAAGTCACCATCGAGAGGGTCAGCGATGCGCTGGCTTGGGCGCGTCAGGCCTGTGAGGCTAACCCGGCCACCCTGACGCTCGAAACCGCGCAGGCTATACTGGCACACGTCACAGGTAAAGGTCGAGCGTGGTTATTTGCTCATCGCGATACCCCCTTAACCGCCGCTCAGAGCGAGCGCTTTATGACCCTGCTTAGCCGCGCCGCAGACGGGGAGCCATTGGCCTATCTGGTAGGCCAACGTGAGTTCTGGGGACTCCCCTTTGCCGTTACACCGGACGTATTGATTCCCCGCCCGGAGACAGAGGCCCTAGTCGAGGTAGTATTAGACTGGGTCCGGCGGCACGAACTCCCCGCACCATCAGTGGCGGATGTAGGTACAGGCAGTGGGGCTATCGCTATTGCATTGGCTCTGGAGCTACCCTTGGCCCGTCTCACAGCGATTGAGATCTCAGCGGAGGCTCTAGAGGTAGCCCGCAGTAACGCGGTGCGCCATGGGGTTGCAGATCGCGTTGCCTTTGTTCAGGGAGACCTGTTATCAGGGCAGGATGGGCCGTTCGACGCAATTGTGGCTAACCTGCCCTACATCAGCCAAGAGGAGCTGTCAGCACTTGAGGTTGGGCGCTGGGAGCCTCGTGTCGCACTAGATGGCGGCCCTGACGGGCTTGAGCTGATCCGGAGATTACTAAGGCAGGCCCCTCCGCTGATCAGGGCAGGCGGGCTGGTCGCGCTGGAAATAGGGTATGATCAGGGTAAGCGGGCGGTGGAGTTATGCCGTCAGGCTTTCCCTACGGCACAGATCACGTTACTGCCCGACCTTGCAGGGCTTGATCGTATTGTCCGCGTAGAAGTGTGAAGAGACACATGAACACGCAATGGCTCTCTGTTGACGATCCGCGTGCGCCTGCCTATGCCGCTGAGGTGATCCGCGCGGGCGGGCTGGTTATTCTGCCGACCGATACAGTCTATGGTGTTGCCGCCGATCTGTGGCAACCGGAGGCGGTCGCCGCGCTCTATTCTGCCAAACAGCGCCCGCCAGAGCGCGCCATTCCAGTACTATTGGCCGATCTAGAGGATATAACCAAGGTGGCCTCCGAAGTACCGGAGATGGCTCGACGGCTGGCAGAGGTGTTCTGGCCCGGCCCATTGACCATTGCCGTACCGAAACGGGCAGGTATTCCGGCAATTGTCTCGGCACTTCCTACAATCGGTGTACGCATCCCCAACCACGAGAGGACACGGTCAGTCATTCGGGCCTGCGGCGGTGCACTGGCCGTCACGAGTGCCAACTTATCTGGTGCGGCTAGCCCCCTTACCGCTCAGGAAGCCTCTTCTGCACTGGGGGACGCAGTCCAACTAGTGCTGGATGGCGGCCCCTGCCCCGGCGGTATTCCCTCCACAGTTGTAGATGCCAGCGGAGATGACCTGCGAATTATACGACCTGGCCCCCTAGATGAGGCGGCCCTCCGGCAAGCACTCCAGCGCCGACCTTAGGGCTAACAAACGCTCCGCCTGTAGTATAAGCCTCAGACCCATGCCGTGAGGTAACGCCCAGCTTCCAAATACGTACTTATTATCAGCAAAGGGATTTTTATCTAGCACAATGCGAGGGAATCCATGAAATACATCTTTTTCGCCGGCATACTGGTATTCGTGCTGATAGTACTGACTGGCTGTGCCGCCGGCCCAAACGAACAGGCAAATACCCCCGACGAGGATGGACATGTCGCCGGCTTCTGGCTGGGACTTTGGCATGGAATCATTGCGCCGATCACGTTTATCATCTCCCTTTTTAAGGACAATGTATCCATGTACGAGATTCATAACAATGGCGGATGGTACAACTTCGGCTTTCTGCTGGGTCTTACAGCGATCTGGGGAGGCGGTTCCGGCGGTGCGGCCAGAGCACGCCGCCGTTCAGCCCGCATGGAGGTCAATGTCTGAGCTGGTCTTTTCCTGCACAGTTAAGCAGGAAGTATGAATCTGTCAATTTTTGCTGACACAGCGGCTGGCGTTTTTATCCCTGCGCCAGCCGCTGTGCTGATCTCTTTATCTCAGAACCCGATATAGTTAGCTGGGTTGTCGGGTACGTGCCCCCAACGCATCTCAAAGTGGAGATGGGGGCCGCTACTGCGCCCTGTCGTGCCTACATATCCTACTGTGCCGCCGCGAGGTACAAACTGCCCGCAACCCACATTGGTCCCGCTGAGGTGAGCGTAGTAGGTCGTCCATCCATTACCATGATCCAACACCACCAGAATACCATAGCCCCAGTCCGCCGCAGTCCATCCAGAGAAGATCACCACGCCGGAATCAGCGGCTAACACAGGCGTCCCTACAGGAGCGGCCAAGTCCACGCCAGAGTGGCCAGGGTAATAACTCTGGGTGAAGGCATAAGCAGACAGGGGCGGAATCCAGCCGCCTGTGCCGCCGGACCCCACGATGCCGGCGGCGCATGAGCCGCCCATGCCGGGCATGAACCCGCGTACAACCCGCCCTGTGCTCTGGTCAGTCGTTTCGATGATCGGAGGACGCCAGTCCACGATCTCACGCCGTCCGCCGGGCACCACAATCCGCATTCCCCACGGCGGGATGTCGGCTGGAGTATAGCCGCTCAGTTCGTTGTATTCAGAGTCAATGATGGCATTGACATCTGCCTGATATTGGTCAGCGATCCACTGGAGGGTATGCTGCCCGTCCGATTTGTGATAGACGCCGTCAACCGGCAGGATGAACAGGTCTATCCCGTTCTGCAACATGTGAACGTTATCACCCAGTGTCTCCGAGTTTGACCAGAAGAGTGTATTCGGGTCAATGCCAAACTCATTGGCGATGGCAAACAAGGTATCGCCCGGCTTGACTGTATAGGAGATGACCCGATCACGCGGGCGGTCAGGGATAATGGTAAAGGGCACCAATGCCCGATCGAGCGTGTCATCCTCAGTCTGAGACGGCAAGGCTGTATTTACTATGGCGGTCTCTACCTGCGACTCCTCAGATTCGGAGATACCGCTCACATCGCCCTCGTTGCTCCCTGCCGCAAGGCGGTCGCTGAACATGGCTCGCACCGGCCCTGCAATCACCAGAGCCAGCCCGACTATCACTACCGCCACAGAGATGGGAGTCAAGTAACGGCTAAAGAAGTCTGCCACGACATGAAGAGCCTGCAACATTCCCCTTCGTGGGAAGAACGGCTCATTTGTGTGATCCATGGCCTCCCTCACAGACAACTAAATGGCCAGGCGCACTGCGTCCTGGCTGGGTGTTCGAGTTATGGACTATTCTTGAATGGTAGCGCGCCTGCGGGGTCATGTCAAGGCTCCGCAATGTGTCATATCAAATGCGACTCCGCGAAGGCCTGAGCAGGGGTGCGCATGCCCAGCGCCAGGTGAGGACGCCGGTGGTGACAGCAGGCGGAATAGTCAATCTGCACGGCGCAGTGCTCACGCCACCCGAATCTGTGTTATACTGTCCATCAGCGCTCCGTGATTCTGTTGTTGGTTTTGGCTCTACAACTTTATCACGGAGTCGCATTTTTATTGAGAATACTGCCCCTCCTCGCTAGTGATCAATACGCCACACGATCACCCGGTTATCATCCCCGCCCGACACTAGCGTTGTCCCGTCTGCAGAAATAGCCACGCTTCTCACGGAAGCCCCATGTGCCGTCAGGCTACGGATTCGTTCGTAGGTGTTTGTGTTCCACAGCCGAATTGCCCCATCGCCGCCTGCCGAAATCAGCAAACTGCCGTCCGGCGAGTAAGTCAGGCTCCACACCTCGCCTGAATGGGCCGTCCACACAGCAACGATTTGCTGTCTCTCTACATCCCATAACCTGATTTCCCCCCGGTCAGTGCCCACTACGAGATAAGCGCTGTCTGGCGAAAAGGCCAAACTAAGGGCCTGCCCCCCCTCCTGATAGAGCTGTAAGCCTATCTGCCCTGTCTGTGGGTCGTGGAGGATGATCAAGCTGTTCAGGTCTCCGGTAGCGAGCCATTGGCCGTCGGGTGAGTATGCCACACTGCGGAGCCGGGTACGATGTCCCTCCAGCTCGAACAACGGTGCGCCTGTGAGTGTGTCCCATACATTGCCAATGGCACTGTAGTAGCCTACTGTGGCAAACCGAGAGCCATCCGGTGAAAACGCTACCTGTGAGACTTCTCCCGAAGTTCGTGAGCCGATCAAGCGCTCACCGGTTGACGTATCCCAGAGTTGAACTGTTCGGTCGCGACCGCCAGAGACAAGCCGTGTCCCATCTGGTGAGAAGGCCACACAATAAACCCAGTTCCGATGATGTTCCAGCACAGACAGAAGATCACCATTCAGCCCATCGAAGAGACGTACCCGGCGGTCAGTACTGGCTGAGGCTATCAGCCGGCCATCTGCCGACACAGCTACGCCGTAGACTGGTCCCTGATGGCCAGAGAGGAATAAGGCTGGGTCCAGGTCACCTGCGGTCTGTGCGGTGATGGCATCGGGAGACAATGTTGGGAGAGGAGTGATGCTTGGAGTGGAAGAAGGCGGCGGGGCATCGGTGGGAGTGGGTGACGGTGTAACCGTCGGGCGTGGCACGGCTGTAGAGACGTAAGGCTGGGTCAGCGGAGTGGCAATGTCCTGCTGGCAGGCAGAGAAGAAGATCAAGAGAGCAACCCATAGACTGCCTGCCCAGCGTCGTTTTTGTTTTGGGACAGGAAGAAAATGGTGCATCACACTTCCCTCAACTGGCACTAGCCCGCGGCCACAGTTGCCGTTACAATCTGCCCAACATGGCTGACCTGCTTGTCCCTTACTCTATCCCATATATCTGCCAGTTTGCCACTCCTGAGTTGGTCCATGACTTCGTACATGGCAAGCGGGACCCTCGGACCGATCCCCGTTGGCTGGAATATGGTGCGATCTCGCCGCAGGAGTATGCTCATTGGGCATGGCGCTCCTGCGGTGTTGTGTGTGTGAAGATGGCAGTGGACGGTATTACCGGCCAGCCGTCTGGGCCAGTGATGGACTGGGTGCGGGCCGGGCTGATGCTGGATGGCTATCTGACAGAGCTTCGCCCCGACCGGCCTGATAAGCCTGTCGAAAAAGGCTGGAAACATCTAGCTCTGGCCCAGCTTGCCATTGAGCGGGGCTGTTGGGCTGAGCTAGCCGGCGATCTAACGCTTGCCGACTTGGCCCGCATCATCCAGACAGGGAAGGTGATTATCGCATCGGTATCGGCGGAGCTGGGGGAGGATGGGCCTCTGACCCGCCGTTCGGGGCATCTAGTGGTTGTCTGGGGGGTAGAACTGAAGGGGCGTGATGTAACCCATGTCATTATCCATAACCCGTCAGGGCGGACAACAGCCTTGCAGGCGGGCGCCCGCATTCCAGCGGTGCGCTTTATGCAGGGCTTTTCCGGGCGGGGGATTATCATTGGCCCGCATGCCGCTTGGCCGCGGGAAGGCAATATGAAAATCCCCGCCGATGGATAGGAGATAGGCCTTCGCCGGCCCATGAGACATTCTTCTTCCACAGCAAAAACAAAGGCGCGGCAACCGGTCTTGCCGCGCCTTCGCCGTGTGATGATCTACGCTCAGGATTTCTTCGCTTTGCCCTGATTGGCCACAGCCTGTGCCGCCTTTGCAACCGCTTCTGGGTCGCCCAGATAGTAGTGGGTCAGCGGGTTCATATCATCATCAAATTCGTATACAAGAGGGATGCCGGTCGGAATATTCAGGCCGGGGATTTCGGCGTCCGAGATATTATCAAGATACTTGACCAGCGCCCGCAGGCTATTGCCATGAGCGACAACAATAGCCCTCTGTCCGGACTTGACCGTTGGCGCAATAGTCTCATGCCAGTAGGGCAAGAACCGCTTGACGGTATCTTTCAGGCTCTCCGACTGCGGGATGTCTTTGGGATCAAGATTCTTGTAGCGCGGGTCATGGCCCGGCCACCGCTCATCGGTTATATCCAGCGGAGGAGGGGGAACATCATAACTGCGCCGCCATAGGTGGACCTGCTCCTCGCCGTACTTTTCTGCCATTTCCGCCTTGTTGAGACCCTGCAAAGCCCCATAGTGGCGCTCGTTCAGGCGCCAGTGACGGACAACGGGTATCCACATCAAATCCATCTCATCCAGCACGATCCACAATGTGCGGATAGCCCTCTTAAGCACTGAGGTAAAGGCTATATCGAAGGTATAGCCCTCCTGCTTGAGGATGCGCCCCGCTTCCTTTGCCTCTTCGATCCCCTTTTCAGAAAGATCAACATCCGTCCAGCCTGTGAATCGATTTTCCTTGTTCCAAGTACTTTCTCCATGCCTGAGGAGTACAAGTTTATTCATTGACAATCTCCTTACTTCAACTCGTTAAGACAAACTCCTCGATCCCTCTTATCAGGAGGGCGCGTCTGTTTTAACACCAAATGTGCGATCTTTTCAAGCGATGGCTACAGGCGCTCCTTCTGAGTCTTGGTCAGCTCCTAATGATATTCGATCTCCCGATTCAAGAGACGGCTAAACAATGCCTCAGCTCCAGCCATCAGCCCCATGCATATCAGGTCAATGGCCAGCACCATGATCAGGGCGAGACTTAGCCATCGGGCTAATTGTGCCAGCGGGCCTTCCAGCCATGCCTGAATCAGGATGTTGAGATCGAGTAGCAACAAAGCGATAGTTATGCCAGCAACTACGCCTATCAACAACCACCAGTTGATCCGGTCATGTTCTTCAGGGAGCATGGCATTACCAATTGCAAAGATCAGGTAGACCCACAGCCAGAAATCTGGTGCGGCTGTGAATGCCCTGATACCAGCGATCATGACAGGGAGATCACCACCCAGCAGTGAAGCCAGCAACATGTCGGTATCGAAGTGAGTGGCACTGATCAAGGCAATGACAGCTACTCCCGCGATCAGAGGGATCATGCCGACCAGCGTAGCGCGTACACTGTCAGTATCCGGCTCGATCTCGACCAGCCCCAGCCGGATCACGCCATCACGCTGTTTCTCCGGCCATATCCGGAACCTCTTAACCCTGACCCGCAGAATCTGAGCCATCAGCCACTGGCTCCCCTCATGAAGTGCGACCCCAGGTAGGAGAGCCAGATAGTATATCAATACGGCGGCTTGCGGATTGTTGGTCAACAATAGACCCAGCCCCTGAACGTGTTTATGTATCCAACGTTCGAGCTGTACCAGCGGCCATATCGCCAGAGCGGCTAGTATCCACGGGATGATCCAGTCGGGCATGTTGCCTTACCTCACCACCGGCACAGGCCAGAGAGACGTACGCCCCCTGAGCCGGCTATGCCAACCCTTTGGCCTGAGCGGTGACCTTAACCAACGTTATGAAGTCGTCCGGCTTCAATGATGCACCGCCTACCAGCCCGCCGTCAATCTCAGGTTGTATCATCAATTCCTCAACGTTCTTGACGTTCACACTACCGCCATACTGGATACGCATGGCCTGAGCGGCCTCATCCCCATACAGCTTGGCCAGAGTAGCACGTACCACCTGGCCAATGATGCGATTGGCGTCATCAGGGGTAGCGGCCAGCCCCGTACCAATAGCCCAGATCGGCTCATAGGCAACGATGATCCCGCGTGCCTGTTCAGCCGTGATCCCATCAAAAGCGGCCTGCACCTGCTTGCTGACAAATGCCTCGGTCTCGCCGGCACGGTTCTGCTCCAGACTCTCGCCGACACATACGATGGGGGTGATGCCGTGCGTCAGAGCGGCCTTGATCTTCTTGTTGACGGTCTCATCTGTCTCGCCGAAATATTGCCGCCGCTCTGAGTGGCCGATGATCACCAAATCACACAGACCCTTGAGCATTAGCGGCGATACTTCGCCTGTAAAAGCCCCCTGCTCTTCCCAGTGCATATCTTGAGCGCCCAGCTTGATGCCTGTGCCCCGCAAGGCTTCGGCTAAAGGTGACAAGGACACAAAGGAGGCACAAATGGCTTTCTCAACTCCTGTGAGATCGGCCAGTGGCCCCTTGACTGCCGCGGCGAAATCCAGCGCCTCGGTGACGGTCTTATACATTTTCCAGTTGCCAGCCAGCACGGGTATCCGCATTAGCCACTCTCCTTACCAAAAGACGGGGGTACAATGTATTGTAACATGGGGTAACAAGCAGGCCAGCTATCAGGCTGGCCTGCTTAAGACATTCAAGACGATACGAGAAAGCCTATTTGTCGTTCAGAGCCGCTAAGCCGGGCAGGACCTTGCCCTCAAGCATTTCCAGGCTGGCGCCGCCGCCGGTGCTGACGTGCGTTACTTTATCAGCCAGCCCTGCCTGTTGGATGGCCGCCGCCGAATCGCCGCCGCCGATGATCACAACTGCTCCGGCCTCTGCACGCCCTGCGACCGCTTGGGCGATAGCGAATGTCCCTTGAGCAAAGCGCTCAAATTCGAAGACGCCCATTGGGCCATTCCAGACAATGGTCATCGCATCGGTGAGTTGACTGCTGAATAACCTCACTGTGCCGACACCGATGTCAAGGATACGCCATCCAGCAGGGACGCCTTTCCGTACCTCAATCGTATCGGCTACAGCCGTTGCCTCGAAGGCATCCGCAATGGTCACATCAACGGGCAGAACAAGTTTGTCGCCTGCCTTAGACAAAATAGACTTGGCGGTTTCAAGCGCCTCATCCTCGACCAGCGAGTCGCCTACCTCAATGCCTTGTGCCTTGAAGAAGGTGTTTGCCATTCCGCCGCCAACCAAGATTTTGTCGGCTTTAGCAAGCAGATTCTCGATCACGCCGATCTTGTCAGAGATTTTGGCCCCTCCCAAGATTGCCACGAACGGACGTTTGGGGTTTTCGAGGGCTGTACCTAGGAACTCGATCTCCTTTTCCATCAGCAGGCCTGCCACAGCAGGCAGGAAGCGGGCCACTCCCTCAGTACTTGAATGGGCACGGTGAGCTGAGCCAAAGGCATCATTGACATAGATGTCACCCAGCCTGGCCATCTGTTTGGCAAGCTCAAGATCATTTTTAGTCTCTGTCGGGTGAAAGCGGGTGTTTTCCAGCAACAACACACCGCCTTCAGGCAGAGCCTCAACGGCCTTCTCTGCCACCTCACCGACACAGTCCTCAGCAAAGGCTACCGGCATTCCCAACTTCTCGGACAGGACAGGCACAACCGGCTTGATCGAGTACTTGAGGTCCGGGCCTTCTTTCGGACGCCCAAAGTGCGACATGAGAATCACGGCCTTAGGCTTCTGATCTAGAATGGCCCGAATAGTCGGGATAGCGGCCACGATGCGTGTATCGTCGGTTACCTTGCCATCCTCAACCGGCACATTGAAATCCACACGCACCAGTACCCGTTTACCCTTGAGGTCTACGTCACGGATGGTTTTCTTGTTCATCTTTTCCCCCAAAGATAGCCGTTAGCAGGGGTGGCCAATCTGCCACCCCTGCCGCAGAGAGGGTAGGTTAGAGCTTGGAGCCAACCAGCTTGGCCAGATCGACCGTACGTACTGAGTAGCCCCACTCATTGTCGTACCATGCAACAACCTTAGCAAAGTTGCCGCTGCCACCCAGCATGTAGGTGAACTGAGCATCCACGATGCTGGAACGGCTGTCACCCTTGAAATCAATGCTGACCAGCGGCTCCTCGCAGAAGCCAAGGAAGCCCTTGAGAGGGCCATTGGCGGCGGCACGGAACGCCTCGTGGAGTGCTTCGGTGGTGGTCTCCTTCTCCAGCAGGGCGGTAAAGTCTACGACAGACACTGTGGAAGTCGGCACGCGCAGGGCGTAACCGTCGAACTTGCCCTTCAACTCCGGGATGACCAACCCGACAGCCTTAGCGGCACCAGTGGTTGTGGGGATAATGCTCATCGCGGCGGCGCGGGCACGGCGCAGGTCTTTATGGGGCAGGTCAAGAATCTTCTGGTCGTTGGTGTAAGCATGGATGGTGGTCATGAAGGCCTTGACAATGCCAAAGTTATCCTGTACGACTTTGGCCGCCGGGGCCAGGCAGTTGGTAGTGCAACTGGCGTTCGAGATAATGTGATGCTTGGCGGGGTCGTACATTCCCTCATTAACACCCAGCACCACAGTAATATCCTCGTTCTTGGCCGGTGCGGTAATGATGACCTTCTTGGCCCCATTCGCCAGATGCTTGCTGGCGCTGTCACGGTCGGTGAACTTGCCAGTGGACTCAATGACAATGTCAACGCCTAGGTCTTTCCACGGTAGCTCGGAAGGGTCTTTGGCGGCAAAGGCCTTGATGAAATCGCCGTTGACGACTAAGCCGTCTTCCTTAACCTCAACTGTGCCCTTGAAGGAGCCATAGTTCGAGTCGTATTTGAACAGATGAGCCATCTGCGTGAGGTCGCCAATGTCGTTGAAGGCTACTACGTCAAAATCGGCTGGGTAGTTTTCCTTCATAATCTTGAGGACCTGACGCCCGATACGTCCAAACCCGTTGATACCTACTTTGATTGCCATGGTTGTCTCTCCTTTTGTGTAGTAAAGAAGTGAGTGAACGTGAATCTTTTACCTCGTTGGCGCTGTCATGTACCCTGTGTCTCTGCGAGCAGGTCCATGACAGCCTGAGCCAGCCGTTCAGGATGATGCCGCCATGGACGGCTGTCGTCTGCCAGCGGGGCGGTACAGACACGAATCGCCGGATCGTCTATGCTGTCGAGCCGGACATAAGAGAAGTTAGCGTTCTCCGGCTGGGGGATAAAGCGGTTATTTGCCAACACCACTGAGAATATTCCTTTCCCTACGTGCCGCTCGATGGCGTGCACATGATCGGCTACGCTGAAGCCATCTGTCTCACCACGCTGAGTGGCCACGTTGCATACGTACACCTTGAGCGCCTTGCTGGCCCGCACAGCTTCAGCAATGCCGGGCACCAGCAGATTGGGCAGGATACTCGTGAACAGACTGCCCGGCCCCAGAACGATCAGATCGGCGGAAAGGATAGCCCGCACTGCCTCTGGATAGGCAGGAGCATCGTCCGGCTGTAGGAAGACCCGCTCGACTGTCCCGGCGACCTCCGGTATGGCAGACTCGCCGGCGATGCGCCGTGTGCTGTCGGCCTGAATATCACGGAGATCGGCCATCAGGGTCACATCTGCCAATGTAGATGGCAATACCTGCCCCCGGATTGCCAGCACACGGCTACTCTCGATCAATGCCTGCTCGAAACTGCCTGTCACGCCGCTTAGCGCTGTGATCAACAGGTTGCCAAAGCTGTGGCCCTCCAGGCCGCCCTCGCCGAAGCGATACTGGAAGAGTTGTGTCATCAACCCTTCATCGCGTGCCAGTGCCGCGATATTGTTACGGAAGTCTCCCGGCGGCAGGACACCCAGCTCCCTTCGCAGGCGGCCTGAGCTTCCCCCATCATCCGCGACAGTGACAATAGCCGTCAGGTTATAGGTGTAGGCTTTCAGACCGCGCAACAGGACAGGCAGGCCTGTGCCCCCTCCAATAGCGACGATCCTTGGGCCGCGCTGTCCCCGGCGGTACTCGACCATGGCGTCAATCAGCTCGCCGCGCCCTAGTTCCAGCGGTTCAAGAACAGCCCGGTTGAACTGAAGGATCGCCAGAATCACGAGTGTGATGCCCAGCAGGCCTGCCAGCCCAGCCCGCACCCACATGGGTGCTCCGCCCAGCGTGAGCGCAGACCATAACGGTGAGGGATAGGCCCGATATAGATCAACTACTACCAGTGCGAAGGCCAGCCCTAGTAACGTCACGCCCACAAATAAAAGTCCAAGCCAGCGCTTGACGCCGATGCCGGGCGTCAGCCATTTGAGCAGAGAATGTGAGCGACGGGGCTGACTCTTCAAATACCCCTCACAGGCCTCAAGGTATAGACACAGCAAATGAGCCGCTCCGTGATGCCTCTATGGAACGGCCTACTACGCAAGAAGCACCTCAGAGTATGAAATGGGCCAGGTGCCTCTATTTTATGTCTACCGCCCTGATCATCATACCCATACTCAAGCAGACTGTCAAAGATAAGTTGGGATGTAACGCTCTCTTAAGGGAGCTGGCGGCTTATTGGGGGCCTGCGCTAAGGTTGTTCCTTATCTGGCAGATAGTCGGTCAGGTCTAAGGTCTTGTACAGGCGAAGCTTGGCTTTGGCAGGAAGGGCAGTACGCCCATGTTCGCGGTACAACTTCACAGTCCGAGCCATCGTATCAACAACGATCCGGCAGTTTTCGCACTCGGCAATATGGCGTTCGATCTCCTGACACAGGGCTTCCCCTGCCTCTCCATCCAGATAGGCAGACAATTCACCCAGCAGGAGCTGGCATTTGCTGTGATCGTGATCAGTTACCATAGTTAGTTGTTCCTTCCGGCCCACTCAACAAAGTAATCAGATAATTGCTCACGTAAGAATAACCGTGCCCGATGCAGTCGCGATTTGACTGCCGGCACAGACAGGCCTAGTATCTCGCTCACCTCAGTGGTAGACAGTTCCTCGATGTCTCGCAGGGTAAAGACCGCCTTCAGCGAGTCAGGCAACGACTGGATGGCCTGCTCCATGTAGGCACGTGCTTCGTCGCTCAGCAGATCGCTCTCCGGAAGGCAGCACCAATCAAAGAACTGGCGCGGTACTTGTTCGCCATCCTCAAGTTCGAGCGGCTCATCAATGGAGATAGTCTCTGGGCGCCGCTTGCGATGGCGCATCATGGCGACATTGTAAGCAATCCGGTACAACCATGTTCCGAGATTGCTCCGCATCTCAAACTGCCCGATCCCTTTATAAACGCTTATGAATACTTCCTGTAAGGCATCCTCCGCTTCATACGGATCGCCCAGCAGTTTGTAGAGCAAGTTGTAGAGCGAATCTGCATAAAGCTCGACCAATTGGGCAAAAGCCGCTTTGTCTCCCCTCTTGAGGGCCTCAAGGTCAATAGCTTGTTCAGCCGATGGCAAACCTGTCATTTTTTAGATGCACTGCTCCACACACTGGGTACACGTTGTCAACAGGCTTTAGTATATCATAATTGAGCAGGACATCTCACAGGCAAGCCGGCAGATGAGTAATCTTCTCAGAGCTGGTTTCTTTGACATTTGTGTCCATATTTTTGGCATATAGTAGGGTAAAATAGAGTCTGCTAGTTCATGCTGCCGGTGGTCTCCACACATTGCGATATCAGGTTAACCTGTCAAACATGCCATGAGGAAACTATGAACGAAAGGATTCTAAAAGGTATCGCCGCCGCCGAGGGGATTGCCATCGGTCCGGCTTTTTGTTATCGCCCCCCACAGCTTACGATTCCCCAGCGCTCCCCCAGCCCGCCTGCTGAGGAACTGGCCCGTTTTGAGGCGGCCCGCGCTCAGGCGCTTGAAGAGATCGGGGCGCTCAAGGCCAACCTTCTCACCCGTGCTGACGCTGAAAGTGCCGCGATCTTTGATGCCCACGCCATGATGCTGGAAGACCCTATGTTCTCGGAGGGCGTGGAGTCGCGTGTGAACGCCGGCAAAATAGTTGAAGCGGCTGTCATGGAGACTACGGAGGAGCTGTCTGCTATGCTGGCCGGCATGGAAGATGAGATGTTCGCCGCCCGCGCCGCTGATGTGGGTGACATAGGGCGGCGGGTATTGCGCATCCTGCTGGGCTTACCCGATACCTCCCTGGATGTGCTCCAAGAACCTTCTATTGTTGTGGCACACGATCTGACGCCTTCCGACACGGCCAGCCTCAAGCCTGAGTTGACGCTCGGTTTCTGTACGGCTGGCGGCGGCCTGACTGCTCACACGGCTATTCTTGCCCGCACGCTGGGCATCCCTGCTGTAGTAGGGATGGGAGTCGAAGCCGTAGAGCAGATTAAAGATGGCGATGTGCTAGCATTGGACGGTTCAGAGGGTGTTGTTGTCGTCAACCCCAAGCGTTCGAGGGTAGAGGAATACAGGGCTAAGCAGGAGTCTCGTGCGGCACGGCTGGCTCAGATTCAGGCCAGCGCTGTCCAGCTTGCGCACACCGCCGATGGGAAGCGCGTAGAGGTCGTAGCCAACATCGGTGAGGTTGAGTCCGCCCGTGAAGCGGTTGCATTTGGGGCAGAAGGGGTGGGATTGTTGCGCACAGAGTTTCTGTATTTGCAGGATACCCGCCCGCCCAGCGAAGAGAAACAGGTTAAGGTCTACCGCGCTATCTTCGAGGTGATGGGTGAACGTCCTGTTATCGTCCGCACGCTGGACATCGGTGGAGATAAGCCGCCCAGCTATCTCAAGTTCCCGGAGGAGATGAACCCCTTCTTGGGGTGGCGGGCGATCCGCATCTCTCTTGACGAGGTGAACCTCTTCAAGACCCAGCTCCGAAGCATTTTGCAGGCGGCGGCTGGGTATCGGGCGCTGATCATGTATCCCATGATCACGAGTCTGGAGGAACTGCGCCGTGCAAATGCAATACTGGCCGAGTGCCAGGCCGAGTTGGAAGCAGAAGGACGGGAATATTCGCGGGAGGTGCCGGTAGGCATTATGGTCGAGACTCCGGCGGCAGTGGCCATTGCTGACCTGCTGGCAGAGGAGTGCGACTTCTTTAGCCTTGGCACCAATGACTTGACCCAGTACACCTTGGCCGTTGACCGGGGTAACGAACGGGTAGCCAATCTGTTCCAGCCGCTTCATCCGGCGGTCCTGCGCCTGATCAAGCAGACCATAGATGCCGCACATGCCAAAGGCAAATGGGTTGGCATGTGCGGTGAGCTGGCTGGCATGAAAAAAGCTATTCCTATTTTGCTGGGTATCGGCTTGGATGAGTTCAGCATGGTGGCACGTGCTATTCCAGAGGCAAAGTGGCTGATCGGCCATTTGACCAGCCAGCAGGCGGCTCAGATCGCACAACACGCGCTGAGTCTGGGTACAACCGCCGAAGTCGAGGAATACATGAGCAGTGTCCTCAACCAGCTTGGGGCCTGAGGAGGGCCTTCTGCTTCAGCTTGTTGACGGGCTTCCCTGTCTGGAAGGCGGAAAAGGGCATCTGTTCCTGCCCGCGATCATGTATCTCTCCTCTGATTCTTGATGTATAGTAAATGCAGGAGCAATTTGAAGTTGTTTACCCCATAAGCCGGCTTAAGCCATCTGAGGGGATAAACTTGTTCTGTCCTCACTTTTCTAAACGTTGGTTTTTCAGGGGAGTAAACCCATGGCCGTTGCGATAGATAAGACGCAGTGGATCGAGCAGGAGCTTGCCTCGCTCAAAGAGCAGGGTCTTCTGGCTAACATCCGCACTATTGAAAGCCCTATGGATGGTTGGGTAACCATCGAGGGCCGGCGTGTCCTGAACTTCTGTGCTAACAACTATCTTGGCCTCGCCAACCATCCTAAACTACGTGAGGCCGCCAAGCAGGCTATTGATCAATACGGTATCGGGCCGGGAGCGGTGCGCACAATTGCTGGAACAATGAGCCTGCATGTCCAGCTTGAGAAACGGCTGGCTGAGTTCAAAGGGGTGGAAGCGGCGATCACTTTCCAGAGCGGCTTTGCCGCTAATTTGGCAACCATCCCCGCACTGGTTGGCCCCGATGATGTGATCTTCTCCGATGAGCTGAACCATGCCAGCATCATTGACGGATGCCGTCTTTCCCGTGCTCAGATTGTGCGCTATGCCCATTGCGATCCGGACGATCTACGCCGGGTGATCAAGGAGACAGAGGTCAAAAACAGGGCCATCATCATCACGGATGGCGTGTTCAGCATGGATGGTGACATTGCACCGTTGCCTGAACTGTATGAAGTTGCCTCTGAGTATGGCTACTTGCTGATGGTAGATGATGCGCATGGCGAGGGGGTGCTAGGCCGGGGCGGGCGCGGCATTGTTGATCATTTCGGCTTGCATGGTAAGGTAGACGTTGAGGTCGGCACGATGTCGAAGGCGTTCGGTGTGATAGGCGGGATCGTGGCCGGCAAGAAGGTCATCGTGGAATGGCTCCGCCAACGGGGACGGCCTTTCCTGTTCTCCTCTGCCATGACAGTGCCGGATGTGGCGGCCTGTTTGGCCGGTGTAGACTTGTTGGAGTCCAGCACCGAGCAGGTAGCCCGCCTGTGGGCCAACGCTGAGTATTTCAAGTCACGTATGCAACAGATGGGCTTCGATACTGGCAGGACACAGACCCCTATCGTTCCTGTCATGTTGGGTGAAGCGCCGTTGGCACAGGAGTTCAGCCGGCGCCTGTTTGAGGAAGGTGTTTTCGCCATGGCGATCGGCTTCCCGACTGTGCCGCGCGGCAAGGCCCGCATCCGTGTGATGAACACCGCCGCCCACACTCAGGAAGACCTCGAACGCGGCCTAGCCGCCTTCGAGAAGGTGGGCAAAGAGCTAAAAGTCATCGCTTAGGATCGAAGCGGAGCGGCTGTGGGGCGGGGCCGCTCCGCTATCTTTTGTGACCCTGAGCCTTTCAGGGGGTGAAGCCGGTCAGTGCATATACCTCATCCAGCCAGCGCCTTGCTGAGGTAAAGTCGCCTTTCCAGACCGCTACACGGGCCTGATCTACGGCAAGGTATGCCTGATGCATCCGGTCAGTACCATCGTAATTGTCAAAGACAAAGTCGTAGACAAGCTCCAGTTCCTGCGTGTAAGCTGTCAGTGCCGCCGGATCAACAGTCAGCTCTGACTGTCTTGCGGCCAGCGCGGCCCGCCACGCGGTATCCAATTCCCGTAGTGAAGCCCCGTATAGATTCACATAATCCGAGGTGTGGTAGAGCCTGCTGAGCGGCTCCAGTCCGTAGGTCTCAATCAGATAGTCAATAAAACAGGCACTCCCAAAGTAGTTGAAAGAGTGGCGGATATGTCCCTGAAATGCCTGCCAATCTCTTTCAACAGCCGCTACTGAAGGAAGCTGGCCGCTCGCATAGGCCGCTAGACAGACCTGATCGTAAGGCAGGTAGCCTGCCTGCTCAAGCAAAGGACGACCAACGTAAGTCGCTAACCCTTCTGAGAGCATTGTGGAAGAGGGTGCTCCCCATGTGTTCCATGCCACAAGATGTGTCAGTTCATGGGTCAGGAAGTAAGCCCGATCCGCGGCAGTGCCGCTCCCATCGTTCAGGACAAATGTGCGCCGATCCAGCGATTGGCTCAAACCATGCAGGTGGGCATTTGGAGAGGCAAACAGCGTCCCTGCCATGTACAGGTCGAAGGACCCGTCTAGGCGCACATTGAGAGTTGTCTCTACGCGGTTCAGGGCTTGTTCGATCAGCGCCACAGTCTCGTTCAGGTGAGCCGCTGTGTAGGTTCCGGGCTGATAGTGCAGCCTGAAGCGTTCGCCCTCGTACAGCAGGGGATAATTCGCACTCAGGTCGCCGTCTAGAATGGAGCGGGGCCAGCTAGCAACAGATGCCTGAGAGGGCGGAGTAGAGGTGGCGGAAGTTGTTAGGCCAGCGGATGGCTGCACGGTGCTGGAGGCTACAGGTATCCGCAACCGCTGGCCGACATAGATAGCGTTGACATCAGGCAGACTGTTGGCCGCTTGGATGAGTTCAGGTGTTACTCCATACAGGTTTGCAATGCTGGTCAGTGTCTCGCCGTACTGCACTACATGCCAAGTATCAGGCTGAATGGCTGACAACGGCACTATAATAGACTGCCCGACCTGTATAACACTGTTCAATGTCAAGCCGTTTGCATTCAGCAGTGCCTGGAGATCAACACCGTACAATGCCGCAATGGTGATCAGCGTCTCACCTGATTGGACAGTATGGGTGATAGTATCGGAGGTCGGCTCGGCTGTTGGCCCCAATAGAGGGGTAGGCGTCGCCGCTGGGAAGGGGCTGATCGCGGATGGAGTCGCCACGGGGAGCAAGGCGGCTTCGGGCTGTGTGCCGCGTTCATTGAAATGGATGACCCCAAACGCAAACAGGGATGCCGCTCCTGCCAGCACGACTAGTGCAAGGGTAAGCAGTATTCCCTCACGGATACCGATAAGATGCTCCGGCCTGTCAATGTCTTGTCGCATGACCATCCCCAGATTCAATTCAACTCGTAGCTGCCAGCGGCAGATTGTAGCATGGGACAATATCCTGTTCCATGTGACCGGTACGGCACTGAGCCATTTCCCCCGCCGTGTCTATCAGCCTGTCACTGAGGCCCCCAATCTGGCCCATAGTCGTTGGAGGCACTGGTTGTCAGACGCCGAATCGCCCCAGAGCTGATCTCATAAGCATATAGGTCAGTATTGCCGCTAACGGTACGGTTGAAAAAGATGTAAGCCCCATCCCCAGACCATGCCGGGCGGCCATTCTCGCGTCCCTGTATCAATAAGGTGGATTGGCCGGTTGCAACATCCAATATCCAGATGCTGTCCACAGCGCCTGCACTGTTAAGCGTGTTATAGGCGATCCGGGTGCCGTCCGGTGACCAAGCCGGGAAGCGGCAGTCAGGGGCTGGGCAGTCAAAAATGCGTAATACTTCTCCACTTGGATAGGCCATAATAGCAATCTCCCACTTGCCGCGTGCCTCAGTCATATAGGCAATCCGCGTGCCGTCAGGGGAGAAGCGGGGTGCCCGGTCGCCGTAATTGTTGTTGGTCAGGCGGGAACGTCCTGTGCCGTCCGCGTTCATCACGTAGAGTTCAATGGCATCCCCGTCGCCGGCCTCAAATGCGATCAGACGCCCATCTGGTGACCAATCTGGATGCCGCTCGCGCTCACCGGAGGTAGTGAGCTTTCGTACATCGCCGCCGCTGGAGGTCATGATAAAGATGCCTTCTACATTGCTGTCGCGCGATGACTCGAAGGCAATCCATGTGCCGTCTGGTGACCAGTCCGGCTCACCATCATACCAGTTGTTGGCTGTCAGGACGCGGCGGTTCTCGCCTTGAGTGTCGATCACAACGATCTCAGCCGAATCGCCAGTCCCTTGCGTATAGGCCAGCCACCCTTTCGCGTTGGCGCTGTAAGGAGTCGGGGTGGGAAGAGGGGTATTTGTCCATGCAGGCGGAGACGTCGGGGTGGGCATTGATGTGACAGGCGGCGGGGAAGTCGGCGGGACTACGCTAGGCATGTCTGTCAAGGCAAGGGACGGCTCAACGATTCCCCCTCCCTGTTGAGTTGAAATCTGTAGCGTGGGGCTGGCTTGGGGCGTCTGCGTACTTGCCGCCTCCAATGGAGGGGTACGGCTGGGCATCGCAAGAATGGACGGATTGTCAGTGTTGCTGTTGAGCCACGAAATGACCACCAAGCCGATGCCTGCCGCCCCCAGCATGAACGCCAACCCTAAGACCATGGCAAGGATTGCAATCACTTGAGGCGAAAGCTTCCTTCTGCTAGGAACAGGAGAGGCGGCTCTTGGCAAAGGATATTCAGCCGGCGCCGCGTCCGGTAATGTGGCCACGCCCTCAGCTTGAAAACCTGAGCTGGCATCGTAATAGGGAGTTGGACTGGGAGGAGGTGTCGGAGGCGTAAACGCCTCGCCTTGGGTGACTGTATAGGGCTGTTCGCCAGCCAATGGCTGGCCCTCGATAGCCCGCCGGAAGTCTGCGGCCAACTCTGACGCTGAGGAGTAGCGCTCAAAGGGGCGCTTGGCCATAGCCCGCGCGATCACCCTATCAATAGCGGCAGGCAAAGATGGCTTGATCTGTTGTACAGAGGGCACCGGCGTGCGCACGTGCATATACATGACCCCCAGCGGCGTGTCAGCCTCGAAGGGTGCTTTGCCTGTCACAACCTCATAGAGGATAGCTCCCAGTGCATAAATGTCACTGGCAGGCGTGACGGTCTTGCCCTGACATTGCTCAGGCGACATGTAGCTTGGCGTGCCGACTACCCCGCTTCCTGTGACTTGCGAGGTAGACCCCAGCATCTTAGCAATGCCGAAGTCGGTCAGATAGGCATTGTTGCGCTCATCCAGCAGGATGTTGCTTGGCTTCAGATCGCGGTGTATGACCCCATGTGCGTGGGCGTAGTCAAGTGCCTCGGCAACCTGCTCAATGATGCGGGCCGCTGTTTGCAGGTCAATCTGTTCATAGAACAGCTTCTTACGCAATGTCCCTGTCTCAACCAGCCGCATCACGATATAGGGCATCCCGTCGTGTTCCCCATAATCATAGACTGGCAGGATCGAGCGATGCTCAAGCCGGGCAATCACGCGGGCTTCGTTTTGGAAGCGCTTGAGAAAGGTGGGGTCTTCAGAAAGTTGACGTGGGAGTACCTTGACTGCCACATAACGCCCAAAGGATTCCTGATAGGCCTTGTAGACGGTGGCCATGCCGCCCTGAGCAATCAACTCGACAATCTTGTACTGGCCGATCTGCTCACCGATCATATTTCCCTCAAGCAGTACCGCAGACTAGGAGTCAATGTCAATTTAGCACAACTAGTGCCGCTGCGCTAACCTCCAAGACGATGAACGGACATGACAGCCTGTGGGTGCCGGCCCCCTTATCTAGCGTTGACTCGCGTGCTGATGTAGACTAGCCGGCTATGAAAACCCCTCGCTATACACGCCTAGACTACCTCATTATGTCTGGGCTGGCGCTGATAGCGTTAGCCTGCTCAATTTTAATGGCCTATTTTGTTACAGAGCGGCTCCCGCACTTAGAGGATGAGATCGCCTATCTTTTTCAGGCACGCACGTTAGCCCGCGGGGCATTGTGGGCGCCCATGCCGCCTGTTCCCGGCGCATTTTTTACCCCCTTTGTGCTGGTAGTGAATGAGAGATGGATCGGCAAGTATCCAATCGGCTGGCCTCTGGTACTGGCATTGGGTGAGCGGTTTGGTGCTGGATGGCTGGCAGCGCCGGTGCTGGGTGCATTAACCGTGATACTGATTTATATGCTCGGTCGCGAGTTATACGATCGGCAGATAGGCGCCTTAGCAGGCCTGTTGGGGTTATCTTCACCCTTCTTTCTGCTCCAATCCAGTACCTACATGAGTCATGCCGCTTCCTGCTTCTGGACGGCGTTACTGATGTGGTCCTTCCTGCGAGGCGAGCAGGCACAGGAAGAGGGGGGCAGTGGCCGGTGGTGGGCTGGGCTGGCCGGGATTGCCATCGGTATGCTGGCCCTAACGCGCCCTCTGACGGCAGTGGCGGTTGTATTTCCATTCGCTGTGGCGTTGCTGATCCGAGCAGTGCACTCCCGCCGTGTCGTGTTTTTGCTCCGAGCCTACTGGCCCATGATCGTCATAGCGCTGTTGCTGGTTGCTCTTCAGCCGCTCTATCTGTATGTGGTGACGGGCAGCCCAACAACCAACCTCTACACGATGGTATGGGCCTATGACCGGGTTGGTTTTGGCCCCGAATTTGGCCGGGGAGGACACACGCTGGCAAAGGCCTTCCAGAATGCGGCACGTGACCTGCGTTACTGGGTCAGTGATCTGTTCGGGTGGCCTCAGGCAAGCTGGGTGCCGCTGATCCCCGGCCTCGTCTTCGGTGTCTTGGAGATACGACGGGAACGCCGAAAGTGGCCGTTTCTACTGCTGGCCCCCTTTGTGGCATTGGTGGTTGTCCATCTAGCTTACTGGGTTGGGGCATGGGTCTATGGGCCACGCTACTACTACGAGGGACATGCTGGACTGTGCATTCTAGCCGCACTGGGCTTAAGAGGAATGATCCGCCTGCTGGCAGGGCTTTTGAAGCGGTTGCACGCTCGGCAGACCGCTGAGTCCATTTGGCGGCTTCAGCCCCGACAGCTATGGCCTGTGTTCTTGCTTCTGGCCGCTCTAATCGCTGTCAATGGGCTGGTGTATCTGCCGGTACGTCTTAGAGACTGGCATGGCCTGTACGGCATTACACGTAATCCGATCAATCGCTTGGAGAGGCTGAGTGACTCTGAGCAGATACTGATCTTTGTAGACAGCCCCCACTGGCGGGAGTATGCCCCCTTTTTCTATTTCAATACCCCGTGGTTGGACGGCCCGATCGTGGCGGCGCACACCGGCTCTTTTGAACGCAACGCCCAAGTGATGGCGCTGTATCCTGATCACGAGGTATGGTATTACAAGCCGGACATTTTCTGGCAATCGCCTGTGACTGTCCCCGCGCCGCAGATGCCGCCCTAGGCCTAGCTGCTATCATCAGCAAAGACAGGAGCCAATGCCAGCCAGCCCGCAGGGGGATATGCCTGACAATCCATCCCCCTGCGGGTTACAGGTCTAGGCCCATGTAATCAGCCCCAGACGCAGGGTATTGGCCATGTCGGGATGGAAGGGGATGATCCGGACTGTGTAGCCGTGATGGCCTGTCGTCTCGCAGGTGAATTCAACGGTGTAGCGGTGCCACCCCTCGCCCCGCGGGCTGTCTCCGGCCCGGTGCATCGTGTGGGCATGCCCTCTGCTGATCTGTCCTTGCCGGTCGAGTACTCCCTCGTAGAGCTGCACAGCTACTTTGTCTGGCGAGAGACTGCCCAGATAGACCTCTGCCTCTACATGCAGGCTGTCCCCCACACGTATCTCGGTGTCTGTTACAGCGGTTATGTCGCCTGTGTCAATCTCCTGCCAATGTTCCTTGAGTTCCAATAACCAAGCCGCGTAATCCTGCCCGCGCTTGTAGTTATTCTCACTGAAGTAGCGGGCCTGCTCAAGCGCTGGGTAGTAGGCCCGGCGCACGTATTCTTGCACCATACGGGAAGTATTGAAAACCGGCCCCAGCTCCCGCAGGCTGGACTTCATACGCATGATCCAGACCCTAGGCAAGTTGTCATGCCCCCGATCGTAAAAGGCCGGGATAATTTCTTTCTCCAGCAGGTCATAGACGGCATTTGACTCAACGTAATCCTGCAGGCCTTCGTCTGCATATACCTCGCCACGGCCAATGGCCCAGCCGATGTTGCTGCGGTAAGCCTCTGCCCACCAGCCGTCCAGAACGCTCAGGTTCAACACGCCATTCATAGCGGCCTTCATGCCGCTTGTGCCGCTGGCTTCCATAGGCCGCCGGGGAGTGTTCAGCCATACATCAACACCCTGCACGAGATAGCGTGCTATGACCATATCATAGTCTTCTAGAAAGACGATCCGATGCTGACAGCCGACATTGTGGGCAAAGTGGATGATCTGACGGATGAACTCTTTACCCTCGTTGTCGTGCGGGTGAGCCTTTCCAGCAAAGATAAGCTGGATGGGACGATCACTGCACAACAGCCTAGTCAAGCGGTCAGGATCGCGCAATAACAGCGTAGCCCGCTTATATGTGGCGAACCGCCGGGCAAAGCCAATGGTCAGCGCTTCCGGGTTGAGTGCTTCTTGTGCCCTTTCAATCTCAGTGGGCGGTGCACCGCGCCGCTCAAGCTGAGCCGCCAGCCTGTTACGGGCAAAGGCTACCAGCCTTTCCCGACGACGTTCATGGGTGCGCCACAACTCCTCACCGGGGATGCTGTTCACACGTTGCCAGACCCGCCGGTCGGCAGGGTCCTCGCGCCAGCGCGGGCCAAGATAGCGATCATACAGATTCGCCATATCCTGGGAGACCCAAGAGTAGATATGCACACCGTTTGTGATCGAGTTGATCGGCACTTCTGAGAGCGGCACCTGAGGGTAAACATCCTTCCACATCTTGCGGGCCACCTCGCCATGCAGGCGGCTTACGCCGTTCGCATAGGCTGACATCCGCAATGCTAGAACGGTCATACAGAATGGCTCACTGGGGTTATTGGGATCGATCCGCCCTAGCGCCAGAAACTCTTCAGAGGACAGCCCAAGTGCCTGCCGATAATCTTGGAAGTACTTCTCGACCAGATCGGGTGCAAAATAGTCGTTGCCTGCCGGAACAGGTGTATGGGTGGTGAACACATTACTGGCTGATGTGATAGCCGCCGCCTCTGCAAAGCTCATCCTGAAGCGTTCCATCAGGATACGCGCCCGTTCCAGCGAGAGGAAGGCCGAGTGCCCTTCGTTCATGTGGCAGACGGCTGGTTCAATGCCCAGAGCATACAGGGCACGCAATCCGCCGATACCCAGCAGAATCTCCTGCTTAATCCGCATCTCGCGATCACCGCCGTAGAGCTGATCGGTCAGGTCCTGGTCACCGCGCTCCCGATTCTCACGAATATTGGTGTCTAACAGGTAGAGATCAACCCGTCCAACCTGCACACGCCAGATTTGAGCATAAACTTGCCGGCCCGTTAACTCAATGGAGATTTGGATCGGCTGGCCATTCTCGTCTCTCATCAGCCTGAGCGGCATGGTGTAGAAATCGTTGTCCGGGTAGAGCTCCTGTTGCCAGCCGTCAATATTGAGATACTGCCGAAAGTAGCCCTGCTGGTATAGCAGGCCGACCCCGACCAGCGGTACATTCAAGTCACTGGAGGCTTTGAGGTGATCACCCGCGAGAATACCCAGTCCGCCGGAGTAATTTGGGATACACTCAGATAAGCCAAATTCAAATGAAAAGTAAGCCATCTGGGGCTTTTCTTCGAGTCCGAATTCCTGTGCGTACCACGTCCTTTGTCCTTTGCGCATGTATTCGTCATACGCTTCGGTCACACGTGCCAGATGAGCCAGAAAACCTTCATCACGCGCAAGGGCGTCAAGCTTGCTCTGGCTCAGTAATCCCAGCATCTTGACCGGGTTGTGGTTGGTTTCCTCCCACAGATCGCGGCCCATGCGCCGGAATAGTTCGATGGTCTGATGATCCCAGCTCCAACGCAGGTTGTAGGCCAGCTCAGGCAACCGGTGGAGCGGCTCAGGGATAGATGAGACAACAGTGTAGGTGGCAATGGGTTGCATTGGTGTCTCCTCCCTCCCGACTCTGACGGGGAGCAATGCATGTACTGCTTCAAGAGATGCATAGACGGGGCTACGGCTGAGAGTCCCGCTCCTTGTCCAGTATAAGCTAATTGCGGGGGGATGCAATGAGGGGAATTCGCCCCCTATGATGAGCGGCTATACAATCTTCCTCGTGAGAACCAGACGGGGTTGAGGCTTTTCTATGGCAAAAACTCGCACTGTTTATGTTTGTCAAAACTGCGGCCGTACTTCCCCCCGTGAGATGGGGCGTTGCCCTAGCTGTGGTGAATGGAACAGCATGGTTGAGGAAGTGGTCGAGTCATCAGTATCCCCAGGCCAGCAGGCCGCAGGGGCACGCTCCCTGCCGCGCCGTTTATCCGAGATCGAGGGCGATCCATGGGAACGCCTTCCTCTGCCTATGGAGGAGTTTGCTCGTGTTCTGGGGGGCGGGGTGGTGCCCGGCAGTCTGATCCTGATTGGCGGAGACCCTGGCATAGGCAAGAGTACCCTTCTGCTTCAGGTCACAGCGCTGATGGCTGACTATAGCGGGCCTGTGCTTTATGTGTCGGGTGAGGAGTCAGCCCGGCAGATCAAGATGCGGGCCGAGCGGTTGGGCATCACAACAGAGAATCTCTACCTTGTCACTGAGACTAATCTGGGGGCCATACTGGCACATGTCGAGTCACTGCGGCCCCGCGTGTTAGTGGTGGACTCAATCCAGACAACTTACAGCGATATACTAGAGTCAACGTCGGGGAGTGTCAGCCAGATAAGACACTGTGCGGCATCCTTCCAGCAGGTAGCTAAAGACACCGGCATTGCTATCTTCCTGGTCGGGCATGTGACCAAAGAGGGGAGCATTGCAGGCCCGCGTGTACTGGAGCACATCGTGGACACCGTTCTTTATCTGGAGGGTGATGCCTTTCAGGCATTCCGGCTGTTGCGCAGTGTCAAGAATCGCTTTGGGGCAACCTCTGAGGTTGGTGTTTTTGAAATGCGCGGCGACGGCATGGTAGAAGTCAAAAACCCGTCAGAGGCATTTCTGGCCGAGCGGATGGTCAATGCGCCCGGCTCATCCATCGTGGTCACCATGGAAGGCACACGGCCTTTGCTGGCCGAAGTGCAGGCGCTTGCCACACTCACCAGCTTTGCCAACCCGCGCCGTACAGCTAACGGTGTTGATTTCAACCGGCTGTTGCTATTGACGGCTGTCCTGACGCGGCGGGTGGGCATCCGCCTTTCTGAGCAGGATGTGTTTGTCAATGTGATTGGCGGGTTGAAGATTGACGAACCTGCCGCGGATTTAGCCATCGCGCTTGCTATTGCCTCCAGCGTGAAGGATGTACCACTTCCTGCCGATCTGGCCGTAGTGGGGGAGGTTGGGTTAAGCGGCGAACTGCGGGCTGTCAGCCAGCTACCGGCTCGCTTGAATGAAGCGGCCAAACTGGGCTTCCGCCGAGTTTTAATTCCTAAGACAGCCCGCCGCGGTGGGGAGCCATTGCCTGGGGGAGTTGAAGCGATAGCCGTCCGCTCTTTGAATGAGGCTATTGACATGGTGTTGGGCTGAGTCTCTCAGCAGGGTTTGAGACGTATGGGGCTGAACACAGACATCATCTTCGTCTTAGGTATTGCTGGTGTTGCCTTAGTCCTGTTTGCATCTGAATTGCTCGCCCCGGATGTAGTGGCTCTGTTGGTCCTGGCCAGCCTGGGCTTGAGCGGCATTCTCGACTTGCCGGTGCTTTTCAGCGGCTTCGGTAATCCGGTGGTTCTCACGCTGGTAGGTATCTTCATCCTTGTCTCAGCTCTCCGCCACACCGGTCTAACGGCCCGCTTGGCGCAACTCCTATTGCGCATCACCCAGGGGCTAAGTGAACGCCCGTTGGTAGGCCTGCTAGCGCTGGCCGCTGGCGTGGGTTCTCTGATGATGAATACCATTGCCTCAACTGCCTTGATCGCCCCAGTCGGTCGGCAGGTCTCCTATCGGCGCAACATCAGTCCATCCCGCCTGATGATGCCGGTTGCTTTTGGGGCCTTGCTGGGCGGGATGGCCACTCTGCTGACTACCAGCAACTTGCTCATGTCCAGCCTGCTGGCAGGAAGTGGCCTGCCCCCCCTCCGGTTACTGGACTTCCTGCCGGTCGGCGGGCCGATTGCCCTGATCGGCATGATCTATCTGACGATATTCGGCCCTCTCCTCCTGCCGGAGCGTTCCCCCGCCGATCTGTGGACCGCTCTTCAGCAGGCCCGCTACGAACTGACCCGGACGTATGCGCTCAGCAAACGTTTATTTGAAGCCTACGTTGCACCGGAGTCAAAGCTGGCGGGACGGACGCTGGTAGAAAGCGACCTAGGACATCTTTACGGCGTGACTGTTGCCGCCTTGATCCGTGGCCGCCAGACTTTTGCACCGCCGGGGGCAAATATGCGCTTTCAGGCCGGTGATTTGCTGTTACTTGGCGGCAGACCCGATGACATCACCACTGCCGCTCAGGATACTGGCTTGGTGTTGTCTTCGCAGGACGAGGAACGTAATGCTCTTCTATTTGCCAGTAATACCGAAATGGCTGAGGTTTCCCTTTCGCCCCGCAGTACGCTGGTGGGCCAAACCCTCAGCGAGGTGAACTTCCGTGAGAAATATGGGTTGAATGTGGTAGCGATCTGGCATGAAGGCCGCCCCATTCGCTCGCATTTGGGGGAGCATCGGCTTGCCTTAGGCGATGCCCTATTGGTGCAGGGACAGCCTGATCAGCTAAGCGTTCTCAGCCGGGAGCCTGACTTCTTGGTCATGACACGCCTGCCCGAAGTCCCCGAGAACACCCGCCGCGCATGGGTTGCCGGCTTGATATTGATTCTGTTTTTCATCGTGGTTGCCCTCAACTGGTTACCGGTGTCACTAGCGGCTCTACTGGCAGGGATAGCTGTCATCATTACCGGCTGTGAAACAGTCGAGCAGGCCCGCTCTAGTATCCAGTGGCAGGTGATTTTCCTGATCGGCGGGATGTTGCCGCTAGCGAAGGCGTTGGAACAGACCGGCGCTACAGAATGGCTGACACAGGAGTTTCCACGCCTGTTGGAAATCGGCGGACCGCATCTGGTTCTGTTTGTTTTCTTTCTTCTTACTACTCTCCTGACTCAGATCACATCCGGGCAGGCCGCAACACTGATCGTGGGACCGCTGGCAATCACTATGGCCCTTCACAGCAACCTTGATCCACAAGCTCTTGCTATTGCAGTCGGCATCAGCGCCTCAGCGGCCTTTCTCTCCCCAGTTGGTCACCCCGCCAACCTGTTAGTGATGGGGCCGGGCGGCTATCGCTTTGGAGATTATGCTAAGCTTGGCTTTCCTCTGGTACTCCTGACAGGGCTGGGTGTTGTTTTTCTACTGCCGCTTATCTATCCTCTGTAAACCTTGTGTATACTCTGTGTATACTCAATAGAGATAGGTGATCATTTCCCAAATCTCCCGATACTGGAGAATTGCTATGGCTGATACACCCTCTCTCCCTGCATGGGAGGAAATTGAGCATACTGCGGACTGGGCACTGCGGGTACGGGGGGAGGACCTGCGTGCGCTGTTTGAGAATGCCGCACGGGGCATGGTCAGCTTGATCGGGGGAGAGGCTTCCCCAGCAGGGGCTGTCATTCACAGAACCATCTCTTTACATGCCCCGGACTGGGAAATCCTGCTGGTGGACTGGCTGACGGAATTATTGTACCTCATTGAAGATCAGCGGGTTGTGTTTACCCACATTGCTGTACAGCGTGCCGCTGATTTCAGGTTAGATGCTGAGGTGACTGGCAGGACAAATGGCCGTTTCGACAAGTACATCAAAGCGGTCACCTATCATAACCTTGTCATCCGACAGACTGATAAGGGCTATGAGACGGTCATTGTCTTTGATGTGTAGGTAGTGAGGTAGAGGAGAGAAGCCTATGCGCAAGCAAGACATCAATCGCCTGTCCGAGTATCTGTGGGAGATTCCCGCCACATTCCGGGATGACATGCGTGTTCCAGCACGGCTGTATGCCAGCGAGCGGTTATTAGAGGATGCTCTGGGTGATCAATCGGTTGATCAGTTGGTCAACACAGCCACACTTCCCGGTCTGGTACAGTATGCGCTGGCCATGCCTGACATCCATCAAGGGTATGGATTTCCGATTGGCGGCGTGGTAGCATCGCGGGCTGACAGTGGAATCATCTCGCCCGGCGGGGTTGGGTTTGACATCAACTGTGGAGTCCGCGTGCTTGCCAGCAACATCGATCTAGAAGAGATACGTCCGCATCTGTCTGTGCTGGCTTCAACGTTATATCAGAACTGCCCCAGCGGTGTCGGTAAAGAGGGCAGTCTCAAATTGAAAGATAAAGACTTCGAGAAGCTGTTGCATGAAGGGGCCAAATGGGCACTTCAGAAGGGATATGCCACGCCGGAGGACCTTGCCCGGACAGAAGAAGGCGGCTGTCTGAAAGCCGCTGACAGCGGCAAGGTCAGCAAGCGGGCATGGGAGCGCGGAATCGAACAGGTAGGGACACTTGGCGCAGGAAACCACTTCATTGAAGTGGACTTGATTGACGAGGTCTACGATGAGCAGGCCGCTAATGCAATGGGGTTGTACAAGGGTCGAATAGCCGTCCAGATTCACTGCGGCTCACGGGGATTTGGTCATCAGGTTTGTACTGACTATGTACGCGACTTTCAAACGGCGAGCCAGAAATACGGCATTAAGCTCCCTGACCGCGAGCTGATTTGCGCTCCGTTTCATTCACCGGAGGGGCAGGCTTACTACGCCGCCATGTGTGCCGCCGCCAACTATGCTTTTGCCAATCGTCAGGTGCTGGCCTTCCATATCCGCCGCAGTTTCGAAGCGGTTCTGGCTGGCAAGGTGCGCGACTGGAGTCTATGGCAGGTCTATGACATTGCCCACAACATGGCCAAAGTTGAGAAACACCAGGTTGACGGAAAGACCATCGAGGTTGTTGTTCATCGCAAGGGCGCGACACGTGCTTTTGGACCCGGCTTTGAGGGACTCCCGCCTGAGTACCGTATCATCGGTCAGCCTGTTCTGGTGCCCGGCTCAATGGGTACAGCCAGTTGGGTACTGGTGGGAACAGAAGAGAGCATGAGGCAGACTTTCGGAAGCACCTGCCACGGTGCCGGGCGCGTCATGAGCCGCAACGAGGCCAAACGCACCATACGCGGCGAGGCGTTGCGCACTGAGTTAGAGAAGGAAGGTATCACTATACGGGCAGGAAGCATGCCCGGCCTAGCTGAGGAGGCCCCTCAGGCCTATAAGGATGTGGATGAGGTGGTCAAGGTTGTGAGCGGGGCAGGTATTGCCCGCAAGGTAGCGCGGCTGATCCCGCTGGCAGTGATCAAAGGTTAGTTGTGCGGCACGAGCCGCCGGCTATATGCGGGTAGTGAAAAGGGTGGGCAGTCTTTGTGATAGAGGCTGTCCACCCTTGCGCTTTCATCTTGGTCTAGACACGACCAGGCGGACGGTGCTGTTCGATGAACAGGCGCGGATCAACGTAGTGTCTGCGCACTAGATCAAGGTTACTGCCGGGCCAGTGTCCGGGGTTTCGTTCCAGTATGTCTGTCTTGGCGATGTCAAAGTGCAGATGGAACGGCAACTGCCCTTCGGCATTCCCAATGCTGGCTATCTGCTGGCCGCGCTCGACACGATCCCCCTCTTTGACCAGCGGGTTGGTGATGTGCGCCAGACGGCTCCAGACCACTGTGCCATCCGGCAACGGATCGTGGCGGATCACAATCAGACGCCCCCACGTGCCACTGCTACGGCCAGAGAAGGTGACAACTCCATCAGCGGGCGCGTACACCGGCGTATTACGGTCGGCGTCGCCGGGCAGGTTGAGATCAGCACCTGTGTGATAGGCAGGTCCAACGGTAGTGTAGTAAGTGGCATAACCAGTGGCATCATACCATTTGCCCGGCCAGACCTTACTGCTCAGCCGTTCTTGGGCTGTTCCAACGGGCGGGTCGAACCCTGCCTCTTCCTCTGGCTGTATCTGCTCGATCACCTGCCGCCAGCGGATCGCTGTGAAGGCAATTTCCAGGTTGTTTTCACCGGTCAGATCAGTCAGGTTGACCTGACCGCCGTTGGGCTTCGTATTGTCGAATTCATAGACTACCAGCGGGACCCACTGGTCAGAGTAAATATACTGATTTAGGCTGACCAGCAGTTCAGTTCCCACGCCCGCCACACCATGAATATGGTATTTAGCATTGCGCGTTGTAGCATGCCGTCCCGGCACATAAACCGAGATCTCATAAATCCCCTTGGCTGGCAGTTGAGGGGTCCACTGTGCCCAGACGGTGTCACGGGCAACCTCAGTCTTCTTGTACTTAATGATGTGGCCGCGCACGCTGGTAAATTGCGTAAAGACGGTGCTGGTCGCCTGCCCGGAACGTGTCCCATCCCGGTAGCCGGCGTCATCAGGGGAGATGATCTTTTCCCAGCCATAACGCCGCAGGACCTTGTCTGGCCCGACCTCCTCATCCACGAACTCCTCGTTGATGGCCTGAAACTGCATCGGCCCGATCACCCCCAGCCGGAAGTAGGACAATCCGGTTGCACCGCGCACACTGCGGGCGAGGTCTTGTGCCCGGCGGATGCTGTTAGGGTCACTGGCATAACCCTGTAAGACCGGGTAGATCGGTAACCCGTACCCCCCCCACACCACGTAGGTCTCATTCAAGATGTCTTCAGGCTCGCGCCGCATCTCCTCCCAGTACACCTGAGGATGAACGCTGTTCACGTAGGGGCGCCACGCGTCAGGGTAGATGGAGGCATAGTGTTGCCGGCGGGGGTCCACACTGATGCCGATATGGAAACTCTGGCCCAGCGCACTACGCACCCCGCTCATCAGTTGCGTGACCTGTGCGCGGGTACCCTGCCAGTAGCCGGTATAAGGCTCCACATCGAGGATCATGGACCTGACACCCGGCACACTGGCGGCCTCAACCACACGGGCTATCTCAGCCTGAATGTCTTGCCCCTTGAGCACACACCACACGTGCGTCTCTAGGCCGTAGCTGGCAAGCGTACTGACCCACTTGGCTATATCAGACGGCCCGTTGATCTCCATGGAGGCCTTTGTATCAAAAACGCCCTGCCAGTCTTTGCCGTTGCTGGTTTTTACATAGATCGCATCAGCGACCGGACATTGTTGCTTAACTGAGCTGGCCAGTGTTGCAATATCCGGCTCTCCTACCCAGCTACCCGCTACATGCCAAAGACCTACCTTGCCGTCATAGGGTGTTGCCATTCGCCTGTCTCCTTCAAATTCACGGCCTTCCACACGACACAGTGCAGTTATGGCAGAAGTTGGCGTAGGTGTCAAATCTGGTTAGAAAACAGGAGAGACCTGTTCATAATGTCATGCTTTGCAGGTGACATTTGTCACTGTGAATACAGGCTATCCTGCCTGAGAATGGGAGCAGTGTGAACAATTGTAAAACCTCGTGAACACATGATCCGTAGTCAGGCACGTACCACCCCCAATTCAGCGCTGACCCGCCTGCTGGCTCAGGCGGCCTGGATGTATTACATTGACGGCCTGACTCAGCAGGAGATCGGTGACCTGCTTGAACTCTCCCGCGTTAAGGTGAATCGTCTGCTTCAACAGGCCCGCGAGTTGGGTATTGTAGAGATCAGGATTAACACGCCGGAGCCGATCCACTTTGGCTTGGAGCAGGAGCTATGCCGTAGATACGGTTTGAGGGAGGCGCTGGTCGTTACTGAGGCTGAGCCGGGAGAGCCGCTTTACCGCACACTGGCTCAGGGCGCCGTTCTATGGCTGACCAGCAACCTGCGGCCAGATATGATCGTCGGGATTGGGCAGGGGCGCACTCTTTCCTATATTCCACAGGTATTCGGCCCTCCGCAGACAATCGGGTGTCAGTTTGTTGAGGTTGCCGGAGGCGTAGGGAGTACTGGCGGCTTCACCGATTACAACATTACTTCGCGTATAGCCGAGCTGACCGAGAGCAAAGCGGCTTACCTGTATGCGCCGACCATTGTTTCCAGCCCGGAGATGCGCGAAGCTCTCCTGCGGGAGCCGCCCATCGCGGCGGCGCTGGAGCTAGCCCGTCGGGCTGATATGGTCCTGCAGAGCGTTGGCCCGGTTGATCGGTCGGCCCTGCTTTACCTGCACGGCTATTTGAATGATGATGATCTAGAGGACCTGCGGGCGCGTGGCGCAGTGGGGGATATGCTAGGCCAATTCTTTGACAGTCAGGGAGAGTATATCCAGCATCCGATCTGCGAGCGGGCCATTGCCATCAGCCTTGAAGACCTGCGGCATGTGCCTCGCAGTGTGGTGGTAGCAGGCGGCCCCGAAAAGGTAGAAGTACTGCGTGCCGCTATGCGCGGCAGGCTTCTCAATACTCTGATCACGGACTCCCTGACAGCACTGAAACTTCTGAAAGAGGACTAAAGAAAGAAAATGCTCAGTGAAACCCTGACACCGGATATGATCCGGCTAAAAGTTCCCGCCAAGAACTGGGAAGAGGCTATCCGTGCGGCGGGAGAGCCGCTTGTCAAGGCTGGCAAGTGTGAGCCTCGGTATGTTCAGGCTATGATAGATGCTGTTTACCGCGTCGGGCCTTATATGGTACTGGCACCTGGTCTTGCATTGCCTCATGCGCGTCCAGAGGATGGTGTGCTGGCCGTGGGTGTATCACTGGTTACGCTGGCGAAGCCAGTCGAGTTTGGCTCTCAAGAGAATGATCCTGTCTCGCTGGTGATTGCCTTCGGTAACCCAGACAAGACCAGCCATATTAGCATGTTGACTCAACTGGCGGGCTTTCTTGGAGAAGAAACTACCCGTCAGAAACTGAGTGCCGCTAAGAGTGTTAAAGAAGTTGTAGACATCATCCAGCAGTTTGACATTGCTAACTCCTGAGGCATCCTGTCCCTAGCATCAAGCCCCTGGCTGTGTTGGGGCAGTACACCTTAAAATGAAGGGCTTTCTTCTCGACCCCTCCCGCGCTATTGGCCTATCCCATCAGGAGGATACAGATGCGCATCATGGTTGTATGTGGCTTTGGCCTTGGGTCAAGCATGATCTTGAAGCTCAAAATAGATGAAGTCCTCAAGGAGAGCGGACTTAAGGCTGAGACCTTCTGCACAGATATGACTACCGCTAAAGGTGAGCGCTTCGATGTTGTAGTCACCTCAAAAGACCTCTCTACAGCGTTTAAGGACATCCCTCAGCCGGTGGTGGTCGTCAACAACTTCCTCAGTAAAACCGAGGTGGTGGAGAAGGTCCTGCCGGCCATTCGTCCTCTGCTAGAAGGCAAGAAGTAGTCTCTATGTCAGGCTCACGGGCGGTGATGCGCTACGGTGCATCTTACTCCCCTTTGATCTTCCCGGAGTCGGAGTGGGAGGAAGACCTGCGGCAGATGCAGGCGGCAGGCATGAACCTGATCCGCATTGGGGATGTACATGGTTCGTGGGATCGCCTCGAACCGCAGGAGGGCCGCATTCGCTTGGAGGTCCTCGACTCCTTTTACCGCCGTGCCGGGGCCTTCGGTCTGGATGTGTTGCTGAGCACCGGCGCCTCCTGCCCGCCGCTCTGGCTGGCGCGTAAGTATCCTGATGCGGTGATCCTGTCCAGCCGGGGGGAGCGTTATCCGCTGGCAGCCTCCTATCATTGGGCCTGCATCCATCATCCGGGCTTCCTAGAGGCTAGTGACCGCTATCTGGCGGCTCTGGCTCAATTTGCTGTTAGACATGAGAATCACTTTGGCTGGCAGATCAGCAACGAGATCGGCTTTCCCTTTAACCCCACGCGGGAGAAGGGCCGCCTTGACATCTACTGTTACTGCGATCACAGCAAGGCACGCTTTCGTGAGTGGGTACAGGCCAAATATCACACGCTTGAGGCGCTTAATGCCGCTTGGATGTGGAGTACAACAGCCTTCTGGTATAATGATTGGGAGGAGGTTGATCCTCCTGAAGCAACACCGGACACGTGGTCAGGCGTGACGCGCTGGCTGGACTGGCGGCTCTTCTGGCAGGAGGCTTTTGCAGAGTTTGCACGCCGCCAGCATGATCTGATCCGCCAGTATGATCCTGATCATCCAACCTCGATCAACACCTTTAACTTCAAAGGATATGACCGTTTTGGCGCTCTTACCGGCCTAGATCAGTGGCAGATCGCTAAGCAGGTAGATCACATTGGCTATGATCTCTACCCCGGCAGTGGAGCCAAGATAGTGTCCCGCCCTGAACACACCTCGATCTTCCTCGATCATGGGCGGAGTGTCAGCCGTTGGGGTGGACGCGATTTCTGGTTGCATGAAGTTGAGTCAGGCCCCATTGGCGGCTGGGTACTGGGGCCGGAATACAACACCAGCCCAACAGACATCTGGCGCAACGGCTTTGAGGCGCTGGGACATGATGCCAAGATGCTGCTCTACATGCCATGGCGTGAGTGGGATTATCAGCCGTTGCACTGGGGCGCACTGGTTGATCTAGACGGGCAACCTACGCCGCGCCTCGAAGCGGCAACTGGGTTGGGCCGCTATATCCAGCATAACAAAGAGCATCTGCTCACGGCACATGTGCCGCAAGGCGAGGTTGCTCTGCTTGAATCGAAGCCTAATGCGATCTTCTTCAGCAGTATCGGTCAGGAAGAGATATTGTTTGCCGCCCAGCGTGGTGCTTACCGCGCCCTTTGGGAGCAGGGCTTCAGCGTGGACTTCATTACTCCACCCCACCTGAAACTTCCAGAGATCAAGTTCTACCGGGTTATCGTACTGCCGCTGGTTTCTCTCCTCAACCTTGAGGAGGCGGCGGCACTGCTGGCTTATGTAGAGAGCGGGGGTCTGCTGATTGCCTTTGCGCGTTGTGCCGCCCTGACCGAAGCAGGCTGGTATCATCATCATCTGCCGATCCCCGGCTTGCGTGAAGCTTTCGGGCTGGCCCAGATCGAACCTGACGCACTTGGCACGCCGATCCTTGATCTGGAGGGGCAGGCAGTGCAGGGCGCATTCCATCGTGATCTAATCCAGCCTGAGCCAAATACGGAGGTGCTGGCCCGCTTTACGGATGGGTGGCCTGCTATCACATTGGCTCAGCGCGGCAAAGGCGCAGGCCTGTATATTGCCACCAGAGCCGACGCCGGTTATCTGAAACCGGAGGGGGCCTGGCTCAAAAGCCTGCTGGCCGTTGTGCTGGAGCGCCTTGCGATCCGGCCCCGTGTTTGCATCAGCTATCAGCAACAGGGAGAGCGTACCCTCGACCACCATTTATTGGAAGGGTCGGGCCGCAGTACTCTGCTGATTGCAAACTATTTGAGAGAGGATACAAGCTGTGTGCTGTGTATCCAACGGAATGGCCGCATGCCAGAACGGGTAGAGATGTTCCCCAGCCAGAGCGGGCCTGCAGACTGGTCTCTGGAGGGGGATAACCTGCTTGTCCGCTGTGCCCCCCGCAGTGAGGCAAGCCTCGTCGTTGACATTTTCTGGCAGGCGGGTGAGTAGTTCTCATCGTAGTTGCTGTACTAACCCTAAAGGAGGAATGCTATGGACATCAATATTATCTTCACCCTTGTCCCGCGCATCCTGCCGACCTTTATGCTGGGCATTGTAGCCCTGCTAGGCTTGCTGTTCCAGCGCAAGCCGGTCAATGAGGTCATCAGCGGCACGATCAAGACGATGGCAGGTGTGCTCATCCTTTTTGCCGCAGTAGACCTGCTGGTTGCGGCTATCACGCCGATCTCAGAGCATTTTGCACAGGTCTATCAAGGCAGTGGCGGGGGAACAGCCGCTGTGGCCGACTTCACTGCCTTCCTAGCTGAGCGGGGCATTGAAGTCGTGCTGATCATGGTCTTTGGCTTCTTGGTGAATGTGATCCTCGCCCGCGTAACGCCGCTCAAGTACGTCTTCCTAACAGGGCATATCCTGTTCTGGAATGCGTTCATGGTGGCGGCGGCGCTGGCGGACGGCGGCCGCATCACCGGTGTACCTTTGGTTATTGTCGGCAGTATCGTCCTCGGCATCATCTCTACCGTCCTGCCGGCCATAATCGCCCCCTTCATCTTCAAGCTGACGGGCGACAGGCAGTTCAGCATTGGCCACACCACCACCATCCATGTGTTGATCGGTGCTCTGCTGGGCAAACTGCTTGGCAACCCCAACAAGTCTACTGAGGATATTGAGGTTCCCAAGGGGCTTGGTTTCCTCAAGGAAATGGTGATCACAACCTCGCTGATCATGTTCCTGCTCTACTTGATCTTCGGTCTGCTGGCCGGCCCGCAGTGGGCGGCTGACACCTATACCGGCGGGCAGGTGTGGATCTGGGTGTTCTGGACGCTCTTCAAGGGTATCAGCTTTGGTGCCGCACTGGTCGTCTTGCTGACCGGTGTCCGCATGATGCTGGCTGAGATCATCCCGGCCTTCCATGGCATTGCCAAGGCTATCGTGCCAGAGGCTGTGCCTGCTCTGGACTGCCCGATGGTCTTCCCTTACGGCCAGAACGCGCTGGCTATCGGCTTCCCAATCGCAATGATCACCTCGCTGATCACGCTCGTGATCTTCAACTTGGCAGGCTACAGCTATGTGCTGTTCCCGCTGGTTGTTGCGGCCTTCTTTGATGTTGGCCCGGCGGCAGTGGTAGCGAACGCCACAGGGGGGCGGCGTGGAGCGATCATTGCGGCGGCTGTTGGCGGTGTGTTGTTGATCGTACTGCAGGCGTTCTCACTCCCCCTCATCTCCAACTCGGCGGGCAATTTCATCCAGCTCTTTGGCGGCAACGACTTCTCGTTGATCGCCATTGTGGTAGGAGGGATTGCCAAACTGCTCGGCTTCTAGCTCGTCCACAATAGCCTGAGGCCCTTCCTCGCGCCAGTGGGGGAGGAAGGGCCTCCCTGAAAGGTGCTGACGATGCCCCGCCCAATTGGGATACATCTTTCTTATTGGCAACGGCAATGGTCAGACGATCTAGTGCCGTTGATCGCACGGGCACGGCAGGCCGGCTTTGACGGGGCAGAGTTTCCTTTGCTGTCGCCGGCAACAATGGATTTTCCGCGTCTGCGGGCCGCATTGGACGAACAGGGAATGCACGCCACCTGCGGCACTGGCCTTGGCCCCGCGACCGACATTACCAGCCCCGACAGCGGCATACGCACAGCAGGTACAGCCCATTTGCGGGCCTGTCTGGAAGGATGTGCGGCTCTCGGCAGTCCCGTGCTGGGCGGGGTGACGTACGCCGCTTGGGGTGTCTTTCCGCCCTACGCAGAGCAGGCTGAGGCCCGCAAACGTTGCATCAAGGCATTGCGTGAGGTTGGACAGATCGCCGCCAGTCTGGGCGTGACGCTTTGCCTTGAGGTGCTCAACCGCTTCGAAGGGTATTTGATCAACACGGTTGAACAGGGTCTAGCCCTGTTGGCCGAAGTGAACAGTCCCGCCATTAAATTACACCTCGACACTTTCCATTTGAACATTGAAGAAGATGACATCAGCAAAGCGATCCGGCTGGCGGGTGATCAGATTGGCCACTTCCATTGCTCGGAGAACAACCGCAAGATGCCGGGGCAGGGACATATTCCATGGGCCAGTGTGCGTGAGGCGCTCGATGCGGCGGGCTACCGTGGCTGGCTGACCATTGAGTCATTTGTACAGCCGGGCGAAGAGGTCGGCCCGGCCCTCTCGATTTGGCGTCCTCTTGGGGATGATCTGGATGCAGGGGCGCGTGCCGGTGCGGATTTTGTCCGGCGGGAGGTAGCCGGTGCTTGATCTGGATGCACTGAGGGGCTTCTTCTCGCTATTGCGTGCACGCTTCGAGCAAGAACGTGACGCCCTCAATGCGCTTGACGCGGAAGTGGGGGACGGCGATCACGGCTACACAGTCAGCCGTGCCTTTGCGGCCGCCGAGCTGGCCGTGCAGGCGGGTTGTGCTGATATAGGCGCCCTCCTTGATACAGCCTCAGAAGCGCTGGCTGTTGCGGCAGGCGGGGCTATTGGCCCCCTGCTGGCGGCCTTCTTTGCAGAAGGCGGCGTGCTACTGCGCGGCAAACAACAACTCAACAGCGCTGATCTGGCCGCCTTTTTTGCGGGCGGCTTGGAGGCTGTCCAACAGATAGGTGGTGCCCAGCCCGGCCAGAAGACGCTTGTTGACGCCTTGGCGCCGGCGGCGCAGGCTCTGGCAGAGCACTCTCTGGAGCCGCCAGCCAGTGCGCTGGCAGTAGCGGCTATCGCGGCGCGTCAAGGCGCTGAGTTGACACGCGGGATGGCGGCCATGCATGGCCGCGCCCGCTTCCTTGGCGAGCGCTCAGCGGGCTATCAGGATGCAGGTGCGACTTCGCTGGCCATCCTTGTTGAAACCTTGCATGATCTAGCGGTCGGCACAGCGATCCCTTCCCTCCCTTCCGGACAGGCAGAACAACTTCCGCCGCCCGGTAAGTTCATCAACCAGCCTGCCAACCTGATCGCTGAAGAATTAGAGGGCATGGCTCTTACTTATCCGGCCCTGCTCCATTATGTCCCTCCTGACATCCTGGTGAGGGCACAGCCCAAGGCCGCCGGAAAGGCTGCGCTGGCCATCGGACACGGCGGCGGTCACACCCCCTCGATGGGAGGGTTTGTTGGGCCGGGCCTGCTTGATGCCGATGTTTACGGCCCGATCTTCACCTGTGCCCCTGGTGTTCGCATTGCGGAGGCGATCCGTCGAGCGGATCGCGGCGCGGGCGTTGTGCTGTTGATCTCCAACCATACTGGGGACGTGCTTAACGCCCGGCTGGCCCTTCGAAGGGCTAGCCAGGAAGGTATTGTAGTCGAAGGTGTATTACTAGGGGACGATATTGCTACCGCGCCCCGCTCCCGTCTGGAGGAGCGGCGCGGGTTGGGCGGATTACTCTTCAGCCTCAAGATCGGAGGCGCCGCCGCTGAGCAGGGGCTTCCGCTGGCTGATGTTGCCGCCCTGATGCGGGCCGCTAATGAACGTACTGCTACCCTGATGGTGGCGGCACGACCGCCTACCCATCCTGTCTCTGGACAACCCATGTTTGAGATGCCGCCCGGCCAGATTGAGGTAGGGGCAGGCGTGCATGGAGAGGCAGGGGTCTATCGCGGGGCGCATCTGCATGCCGACGCCCTGATTGACATGCTTATTCAGCGACTGCTGGAAGACCTCAACCCGCTGTTGGAAAAACGTGTACTCAGCTTCCTGAATGGTGCAGGCGGCACTTCGCTGATGGAATTGCATATCCTCAACAGGCGTGTCCATCATGCCTTGCGGGCACATGGGCTGGAGGTCGCCGGCAGTGTGGTAGGCTCCTTCTTCACCACACAGGAGATGGCTGGCTTTTCACTCTCGCTGTACGCGCTGGACTCTGCCAGCCAGCCTTTCTGGGATTGGCCTGCGCAGGGGCCATACTTCCGCTGGCCGGTGGGTTGAGCTTATAGCGGTTTGCTTAGTTGTCATTTGGAGTGTGTTATGCGCGAAACTCGACGGCTCAAGGTAGGCCTGACCGGCGTGATGTGTACACCTTTTCTAGGTGACAAGGCGGCGCAGTTTGCCGACAGCGCCGAGCGGCTCAACGCACTCGCTGAACATCTTGGTTTTGACCTGCATGTGATCACTGGCGGCATGTGGAATATCGAAGACGCACGCCGCGCCGCCGCCGAGCTGAAGGAGTGGGGGGCGGATTTCATCCTGCTACAGACCAGCTCCTTTGGCCCCGGTGAGTTCATCTACGAGTTCACCACGCTGGATGCCCGGCTGGGTATCTGGGCTGTGCCCGAAGGGCCGCCTGCGCCCAAAGGCGGCCTGCCGCTTAACAGCTTCACTGCCGCTAATATGTACAACAGCATCGCCAAGACCTTCCTGAGCGGCTATCGCAAGCCCGTCAAGTGGTTTTACGGGCGGCCCGGTCAACCGCTCTTTGATGAGCGGCTGGCACTCACGGTGAAGGCGCTCACGGCACTCATCAATCTGCAAGGGGCACGCATTGGGCTGGTAGGCGGGGTAGCTCCCGGCTTTGACAACCTCATTATTGACGAGCGTGTGCTCTATGAGCGTCTGGGTATCCGCGTGGCTCACATTGAATTTGATGAGGTCATCGGGCGGGCTGAAGCCCAGCCTAGCGAACCAGCAATGGAGGCTTCTGAACGTATCCGCGGAGGGGCCGCCACCTTCGACGAAGGACAAGCTCCTGCATTAGATAGAGCGGGACGTGTACTGCTGACCTATCGGCAACTGGCTGAGGAGCGTTCTCTCGATGCGTTGGCAATAAGTTGCTGGCCGCGTTTCCAGTCAGACTATCATCTAGCCGTGTGCAGTGTGCTGGGCCAGCTCAATGAAGACGGCCTGATCGCCGCCTGCGAAGGGGATGTCACAAGCGCCGCCGGGATGCTGGCTTTGCGCTACATGAGCGGCGGTACGGTCGTCACCCTGATGGACCTTTCCGCTGTGGATGAGACGGACGAAAGTATACTGCTCTGGCACTGCGGCCCGACTGCTCCCTCATTGGCGGATGAGAAGGGCGTCAGGATGCAGTCTCTCTGGCTTTTTGACGGCTATGGCGGAGATGGCATTGGCCTGCACAACGATCTTGTGCTGAAGCCGGGGCAGGCTACCGTCTTCGGGTTCACCACAGACTTTGACCGCGTTCTTGTGCTGGGCGGCAGGCTGGACAACAGCAAGTCCAGCTACGTAGGGAGCCGGGGTTGGTTCTGTGACCTGCGCTTGAACGACGAAGCTGTCACTGTGCCAGACTTGATCGAGACTTTAATGGCTAGCGGTTACCAGCATCACTATCCGCTGGCTTACGGCGACCTCAGCGGGGCGGGGTTGGAATTGGCGGCTTGGCTGGGGATGCGTCCTATCGGAAAGCAAATTTACCGGCCTTACCTCAGGCCGATGGAGGCTTAGGCCATGCTAGGTTCCCTGCCGGCTTTGCTTACTGCCGCTACGGAGAAGGCCTACGGGTTGGTGCTGGCCAGTGTTGATGATCTGCTGGCCGCGCAAGCGTTGATGACACAGGCTGGCAAGCAGGAAGCGCCGCTTGTGCTGGTTGTGCGTACGGACAGGTTCAGAGGCATCTCTACAGGCGAGGTACGCCGTCTGTCCGATGCCTTGCGTGAACAGGCGCGTATGGCCCGCGTGCCAATCTGCCTGATGCTGGCAGGGGTGCAAAACCTCGAACAGGTGGGTGAGGCGATCCGGCTGGGATTTTGTGCCTGCCTGATCGAGAATCATGAGACAGACTTTGTGCAGGAATCTGGCAGGCTTGCCCGTGAAAACGGCTTGGCTGTTGCCGTCCTTCTGGGTCAGGCAGAGGCGGTTGATCCAGTGCGTGCCCGCGCCTTTGTCGAAAGCGCCGGCCCGGATGCACTGCTACTGTCGTGGGGGGACGCTGTCCCGTTTGATCGTCTGGCCGCCCTGTGTGAGGGGCTGTCTGCCCCCTTGTTGCTGAGGACGGCGGCTGTTCTTCCGGAAGAGGACCTGAAGCGTGCGCTGGCACTGGGTGTGCGCGGTTTTGATTGTACCCCCATACTGACAGAAGCCCTGACGGGCGCATTGCGTCAGCACATATCCGCCCCAGATTTCAAGCCGCACACCCTCCTTGACCAGCGTGACAACGCCCTGTGCGGGTCATTATCAGCCTGCCTGAAGATCACAGGAAGTGAGGGGCAAGCACCCTTCACCCCGATTGACATCCCTGCCTATGCAGAGGAGCTTTTCAGACAGGGGTACTCCTGTGCCGAGTCTGTCTTCACCGCCTTTGCCGAGGCGGAGGGGTACAGCTCTGAGGTTGCGCACCGTGCCGCAACCTCCTTTATCGGCGGCATGGCAAGGCAGGGCCTGACCTGCGGCTCCCTTATAGGGGGGCTGATGGTTATTGGCGCACGCGAAGCCCACAGCAACCCCCAATACAAGCCGCCGCGCTATGCGGCGCGCGCTATGGCCGCTGAGCTGGTCCGCTGGTATCAGGCTCAGAAGAGCACCACTAATTGCCGTGATCTGCTTCAACTTGACCTAAGCGACCCTGAGCAGGCGAAACAATACAGCACAGAGCGTCACTTGCATGGTGTCTGTATCCCGCTGGTACGTGAGACCAGTGAGTGGCTGATCGCACGCTTCAACCGCTTTGCTGGAGAGAGTGACATCTGAGGGGGCCGTCCCTTCTCAACGAAGCAACAAGTCTCTTGGAGGTTTCGGGTTTAGCGAGGTGTGACTAAAGGACAATTGGATGCAGTACGATAACCCTGAACTTACTTTTTCGGGTGAACGTCTTCGGGTGCGCTATACCCTGCATGGGTTAAACGAGGCCGATGCACGCCGAATCGCTGAGTTTATCTGTGTGGAACAGACAGTCGAGTTCCCTTATGAGCTTCTTGCGCCCGGCCTGTTACGTGACAACTTGGTGGGCTGGATTGAGACTTTCGTGCCGCTCCCAGACGGCAGTTACGAGGTTTTGATCTCCTATGCCGCTGAGAGCACAGGCTATGAGTTGCCCCAGTTCCTAAACGTGGTTTTTGGTAACATCAGCTTCACGCCGGGAGTCCGACTGGAGTCTCTTGACCTGCCGCCTAGTCTAACGGCGGCGTTCAAGGGACCGCGCTTTGGACGGAAGGGCATTCGTGAACTTCTAGGTGTCTCTTCGCGTCCTCTGACCAGCACTGCCCTCAAGCCGATGGGGCAGTCTCCACAACAGCTTGCCGAGATGGCCTATCAGTGTGCACTGGGAGGCATTGACATCATCAAGGATGACCATGGGTTGTCCGATCAGGCTTTCTGCCCGTTTGAGGAGCGCGTTGTCCGTTGTGTGGAAGCCATTGCCAGGGCCAATCACCAGACGGGTTACCACTGCTTGTATTTTCCATGCATTAGCGGGCCAATGGAGAAACTCTTGGCGAAGGTTCGCTTTGCCAAAGAGGCGGGTGCAGATGGCCTTATGCTGATGCCTGCCTTCAGCGGGCTGGACATGATACGCATGCTCGCTGAAGATGACGCCGTTGGTCTGCCTATTATGTTTCATCCGGGTTTTCTGGGTACATACCGGCGCACTCCTGAGTTTGGTATCTCACCCTATGTGTTACATGGACAACTCTCACGGCTGATGGGAGCAGATATTTCCATCTTCCCCCACTACGAGGGGCGGTTTGCGCCGCCTCAGGAGGAATGCCGCTTGGCGGCAGAAGGAACACGTGTGCCTATGGGGGACATCAAGCCCAACTTGCCCTCGCCGGGCGGCGGGGTGCGTCCGGAGTTCTTTGAAGAGATGCGGGACTTCTACGGGCCGGATGCTGTCTTTCTAGTGGCAGGCAATCTCCACCGGCATGGCCCCGATCTGGTAGAGAGCAGCCGGCACTTCCGGGCAATGGTTGAGCGTCTAGGTGAATAAGCCCTCATCGGCTGATAAGGAGATCAATATGGTCAAAGAGATGACACCAAGAGAGCGCTTCCTGACGGTAGCACGGCGCGGCGAGCCAGATAGAGTGCCGGCCTGCCCATGGCTGACGAGCGCCTTCTTCAGCAAATACTACGGTGTAGATGCCTCCAAATGGTACGAGGATCGCGAAATGCAACTCCGCGCCATGGTGGAGTTCTACGGCGAGCGCTACCCCGATATGCAATATTTCCCCGGCTTCCGCGGCTCGTCTGGATCAACGGTAGAGGCGTCCGCGCTGGGGTGCGAGATCGTCACCCTGCCGGGTCAGACGCCGCATGCCAACCCTGTTGTTCATGATCTGCGCAGGGATGTGCCGAAACTCAAAGTGCCCGACCCTGAAAAAGACGGCCGTATGCCTATGGTGTTAGAAAACTTCGCTTGGCTGGCCCAAAAGCTTCCGGAGTATGGGTACGAGGTCACGGCGGGTTTCCTGCATGCACCTTTCGACGTAGCCCTATTGGTACGCGGGGCAACTGACCTGATGACCGAGGTCATCACGGACCCGGAAGGCGTACACGCGATGATGGAGATCATTACAGAGACCTGTATCCGCTACATCAACAAGCAATACGAAGTGGTTGGCGGTACGATGGTGCAGATCATGTTTTCTGATGACAGCGGCGCCCAGCTTTCGCCTAAGCTCTGGTGGGAGTTTTCTGGGCAGTATATCAAGCGGCTGGTTGAAGGGATGCCTAAGGGCGTCATCGTGCTGGCTCACAACTGCGACCGGGTCGGGCATATCCTTGATATGTACCCCGACACGGGCATAGACGGCCTGCACTTCGCACCGGACATCAGCGTCGCAGAGGCTAAACAGCGGGTTGGTGATAAGCTGTGCTTGATCGGCAACATGGCCCAGTTAGACACCCTGCTCAACGGCACGCCCGAAGATGTCGAAGAAGAATGCCGCCGGATGATCCAAGAGGGGGCGCCGGGAGGCGGCTACATCCTCAGCGCCTCAGGTTGCCTAAGCGGCGGGACGCCGGTAGAAAATATTGATGCAATGGTGCGTGCCGCTGAGAAGTATGGCCGGTACCCCATTCGGCCTTAAGAGCATAGTTTCTCTGCTCTATTGAGTTGAATAGCCTATGGCTAGAGTCCCTCTCCCGCATCCCTCATCGGTAGCAGGAGAGGGACTAGTCATCACCGGGCATAGTCAGGCCCGTACATGTTGCCACGCCTCAAACAGAATCGCCTTGAATCGGCTTACGTCGGTAATGGAACGAGGCATGTTGACCGTCTTATCTCCGGGTTGCTCAGCCATCATGAGACTGCCTGTCTCCAGGTCGCGGACGGAAGAGAGTATTGTGACCCTGTTTGTATCGAACAGATCAGGGTAAGACAGATAGACAGCAGGCAGCAGGTCCCAAAGGTAGAAGTTGGGCAGCCCGCAGAAGATAGCATGCAGAATCAGCCAGCGCCGCACAGCTCGGCGTGTTTTCTGACTCCAGAAGCTCAGTTCCCTGAGGTCACGCCAGTAGAAGGGGGCTTGCAGGCAAGTTTGCGCATTCATCAGAGTCACGGGGCAAGGCGCATTGAGCACAAGATGGGAGGCTTCCGGGTCGGCTGAGAGGTTAAGCTCATTAACCCGGCGCCAGCCCATCCGCAGGGGCGCTAGATAGCCCCCCATGCAGGCAATTTGCTTTACCTTGCGGAAGAAATCAGGGTCTATCTCGCAGGCGGCACGCAGATTCCCCAGCGGGCCTGTGGCTAGAATGGAAATCTCGCCAGGGCGTGCCGCAACGCTTTCTGCCAGAAAGTGAGCCGCCTCAGTTGGGCCTTCACCGCGTCTGCCTGCTCCCTTCTTGACAGGCAAGTCGTTCCGCCCCATGTCGGCCAGCAAGGCCTGCGTCTGTGTATAGACCTGTTCGATTGTCCCATTGCCAAAGGTCGTGGTGACCCCTATCAGCTCTATATCAGGTCTGCCCAGCAGGTAGTAAATGGTCAACCCGTCATCAACTTCTTTGTTCTTCAAGCCGAGAGTGTTGTCACAATCATAGATTACATATCCCATAATCTGCTCCATTCGGGATGTAGGGGAACGCTCCTCACAGCCATGCTGACGAATCTAATGGGTTTAGCAGGTGCGGCGCCTCAAGCGGCAGTTTCAGCCTGAGGGGGTCTGCCTATCCCCCGCGCCTCGCCGCGAGTGACCATGCTCATGGCTATTAGCCCCAGCAGGAAGAAGACAGGGCCTGACAGGAAGATAGTTCGGAAGTCGCCGCCGAACAGGTCTACTATACTGCCCAGCATCAGTGGAGCCAGTGCCGCCCCTACTTGTGAGGCCAAGAAGTAGAAACCGGTGTATGTTCCGATCAGACGTTCATCCTCGCTTGTATCAACTACCATTGGCAACATATTGACGTTGATTAAAGCCCAGCCTATCCCGCTGACAGCGAGCACGATACCGATCTGCCATGCGCTGGCCGCAAAGTAGCCAAGGAGCATGTCCAGGCCGAACAGGATAATCCCTGCGAAGATGGTACGGCGGCGGCCAAACCGTTCGCCGATCAGGCCGGCAGGGATGGTAAAGAGGATGAACGTCACCCCTGCCAGCCCAAACAAGGTTGGCGCAAAACCCTCGCTAATTCCCAACACATTTACAGCATAGGATGTAAAGAAAGTTCCAATGCCTTCATAAGCAATAAAGAGGAGGAAGATTGCCAACAGCAGGAAGATCAGGCTACGGCGATATGCCGGCGGGATCACCGATGCGCGCTTTAGCGCACCAAGGGCCTGTTCTTCTTCGCTCTCCTCATGAAGCTCAGGGTGTGGCAGGCTGTTCACATCCGGCTCTTTAATGGTCGTAAATAACAGCACGACGGCGGCCAGCAGGATCGCCGCGCCGCCGATAAAAGGGAAGATGGGGTTCAGATCAAATAGGAGCGAAAGCCCAAATGCCCCCACAATAAACCCCATGCCGCCCATGAAATTGATCACGCCATTAGCTTTACTGCGTAGTGGTGAGGGTGTGAGATCGGGCATCAGGGAGATGACGGGGGTGCGCAGTACCGCCATAGCCAGTAGTGTCACGCTCAGCCCAATCATGAACAGCGTGAAGGCCAGGGTGTTCTGAGAGGTGTTGCCGTTGAATTCAGGGTCAATCAGGCTGGCGGCAAAAGGCATGAGTATGAAAGCCAGTGCCGCCAGCGGCGCCGCCGTGATGATAAACGGGTAACGCCGCCCGATACGGGTGCGTATCCGGTCGCTCCAGAAGCCAACAAGGGGCAGGATGGCAATGGCGATAAGGTTGTCAATGCCCATAATAGCGCCAGTGGTTGTGGCGCTCAGGCCAAACCCCAAGACGTTTCGAGAACTCACAAAGCCGGGACGGCCAGATTGTAGAAAAATAGGGACAAAGGCATTGTAGCCCTGCCAGATGGCCATAATCCCTAGAAAGCCGAAGCCGATCAGGAAAGTCTTTTTCCAGTCTAGTTTCATGGTGTTGATGTTACTCCTTACGTTGGGGGTAAAAGAGGAGGTCAGCTCTGCCCAAAAATTATATTGGGGCCGGGTATAATGTCAACACAGGGGGGACACAGGGGGTGGCTAAAAAGCT
>Ga0209101_1000077_pt1 | contig 79628 bp, 57 predicted proteins | sample ConPoolayeCmetaG_FD_185481 | JGI IMG/M metagenome (GOLD analysis project Ga0209101, IMG submission 185481) | Hot spring microbial mat communities from California, USA to study Microbial Dark Matter (Phase II) - Cone Pool mat layer C metaG... ... | reverse complement strand
CTGGGCAGACGAGATGGGGCTGCGCAGCGATCACGCTGCGGGGCGCTCGTTCGCGCCGCGGGGCCGCACGCCGACGATCGTGCGGACCGGCCAGCGGTTCGGCTGCAACGTGATCTCGGCCATTACCAACCGCGGGCGGCTGTATTTCCGCGTGTTCCGCGGGCGCTTTGTGACGAAGGTCTACCTGGACTTTCTCAAGCGGCTGGTGCGGCAGGCGCCGCGCAAGCCGTTCGTGATTGCCGACGGACATCCGGTGCACAAGTCCGCGGCGGTGAAACGCTGGCTGGCGGAGAACACGGACCGCATGCGCCACTTCCTGCTGCCGGCCTACAGTCCGGAACTGAATCCGGACGAGTATCTGAACCAGGATGTCAAAAGCAACGCCGTCGGCCGGCGCCGCGCGCGCAACGCCGCCGAACTGCTCAAGAACGTGCGCGGATACCTGGCCGGCACCCAGCGTTCGCCAACCATCGTACAAAACTACTTCCATGCCGAGCCCGTCCGCTATGCCGCCGAACCCTGAACTGTCAAGTGTTTACTGCTCGGAGTAATACCGTGGCGATGCAATGCTTCCGGTATGACCTGACCGGAGTGCGCGTGCGCTTGACCGTGGACGGCGTGCCGCAATGGCTGGCGGGGGTGTGGGTCGCCAACCGCGGCCCGTATGACGTGTGGCAGGTGACGATCCCGGCCACCTCGCCGACCGCCCAGCTCAGCTACTACTTCGAGGTCACGGACGGGACGGACACCGACTACCTCGGGCCGGCCGGCCCGTCGGACGGTCCGCCGATTACGGGCTGGACGCTGGACTTCGCGACGCTCAGTCATGCGCCGCTCGGTGCGACGTTGACCAGTGACGGCGGGGCCGTGTTCAAGGTTTGGGCGCCGGGTGCGACGACGGCGAGCGTCGCGGGCCAGTTCAACGGCTGGAGCACGACGTCGCTGCCGATGAGCAAGAGCGGGGGGTTCTTCACGCGGAAGGTCGCGCCGCCGGTGGCGGCGAACCAGAAATACAAGTTCGTCTTCAACGGCCACAACTGGCGCACGGACGCCCGAGCGCGGGCGATGGACCAGGGGGATCATGGCAACGGCATCGTCGTGAACCCGCGGGCGTATGTCTGGGGCGATGCGTCCTTCCAGATGCCGGCATTCGAGGAGTTGGTGATTTACCAGCTGCATGTCGGGACGTTCTCCGGGCGCAACGACGGCCTGAATCGGGCGGGCCGCTTCCGCGACATCGTGGACCGGCATCTGGACCACCTGCTGTACCTGGGGATCAACGCGGTGCAGCTCATGCCGGTGACGGAGTTCGACTATCACGAGTCCTGGGGCTACAACCCGATCCTGCAATTCGGCCCGGAGGGCGCGTACGGCAGTCCCGACGACCTGCGGTACACGATCGATCGGCTGCATCAGCACGGGATCGCCGTGCTGCTGGACATCGTGTACAACCACCTCTCGCCGACCGGCAACTTCCTGTGGTACTACGACGGCACGCAGATCTACTTCGACAATCCGGCGGTCAACACGCCGTGGGGCGCGCAGGCCGACTTCGACCGGTGGGAGGTGGCGGACTACTTCGTCGATGCGACGCTCTTGTGGCTGGAAGAGTACCGCGTCGACGGCTTCCGCATGGATGCGACCCGCTTCATGCGCGACAACTTCATGTTCCCCGGCGGGCAGCCGTCCGGCTGGGCGCTCATGCAGCGGATCAACACCGCGCTCGACCGCCGCAAGGCGCAGGCCATCTCGATCGCCGAGGAGCTGCCCAACGAGCCGATGATCACCACGCCCACGGCGTGGGGCGGGGCCGGTTTCGACAGCCAGTGGCACGACCAGTGGAACGACGACGTCCGGCAGGAGGTCTTCGACGCCGCCTTCGGCGACCCGGAGATGTGGAAGATCGCCCAGGCGCTGAACGCCCCCGGCTTTCCGAACAAAACGCACCTGGTCCGTTACGTGGAAGGCCACGACGAGGCGGCCTACGGCCGGCTGGCGGTGGCGATCGACAGCAGCAACCCGTACAGCAAGTGGGCGCGGGGGCGGTCCCTGCTGGCGCAGGGGCTGACGATCCTCGCGCCGGGCATTCCGATGTTCCTCCAGGGCGGCGAGTGGCTCGAGGACACCCCGTTCGGCAGCGGGGCGGGCAACCGCATTGACTGGTCCAAAGCGGTGTCCCGCGCACCGATCGTGCAGTTCTTCCGCGATGTAATCCACGTCCGGCGAACCAACTGCGGTTTCCGCTCGAACGCCGGCTGCGAAGTGCATCACGTCGACGACTTCAACAACATCATCGCGTTTCACCGCTGGTGCGACTCGGGCAATGACCTGATCGTGGTGGCGAGCCTGCGCAACAGCGACATCGGCAACTACCGCGTCGGCTTCCCGCAGGGCGGCGTGTGGTACGAGATCCTCAACAGCCAGGCCCTCGACTACCTCGGCAACGGCTCGGGCAACGGCGGGCAGGTGACGGCCGTGGCCGTCCCGTACGACGGCATGCCGTACTCGGCCGTGCTGACGGTCCCGGAGATGGGGCTGCTGGTCTTCCGCCACAACGAACCGCCGCCGCGGCCGGGCGACCTGAACTGCGACGGCCACGTCAACTTCGACGACATCGACCCGTTCGTGCTCGCGCTGAGCGGGCCGCAGGGGTACGGCGCGGCGTATCCACAGTGCCGCTGGCTGAACGCCGACTGCAACGGCGACGGCGCCGTGAACTTCGACGACATCGACGCGTTCGTGGCGCGGATCGGGGGTTGAACAGCACGGCGGGAAGCCGCGAAGGCGCCAAGCCATCAGCCGGGGCCGAGCGGCAGCGCGGGGCCCGTCCCTATCGTCGACATGACCCCGAAGATCGCCCTTTTCTCGTTTCGTCGCCGCGCCTACCCCTCTCTGGGCTACCGTGTCTCGCCTCTCTGGTCGCACCTCCCAGCGTGCGCTTGTTTCCGTTCGCTTCCGACGTCCGCCTCAGCGGCTGAACTTCTCCCAGTGCAGCACTTCCTGGAGCGCCCGCTTCGGCGGTGACGGCGTCTCCGCCGCCTGACCGATCGCGATCAGCGACACGAGCTTGTACGCCTCGGGCGCGCCCAGCAGTCGCACCACCGCGGGCGCGTATGCCTTCTTGTCGCCCGCGATCCAGCACGAGGCCAGCCCCAGCGCCGTGGCCGCCAGCAACATCTGGGTCGTCGCGGCCGAGCCATCCTCGAGGTAGTACGTACAGTCGCGGCAGAGCACGGCGATGCACGCGTCCGCGTCCGTCAGGAACCGGCCGTGCTCGGTCAGGTGCGCGAGCTGCCGCAGCTTGGCCGGTTCGGTGACGACGACGAACTCCCACGGCTGTTCGTTGCGGGCCGTGGGGGCCAGTCGCCCCATGTTGACGATCTGGGAAAGCTGCTCGCGGGTCGTGTGGCCGCGGCGGTACTTCCGCACGCTGCGGCGCTTTGACATCGCCTCGAAGGCATCCATGGCGGTCCTCGGGACTGAGATGTGCGGCCCGGCGGCCGGCGTGACGATTTTACGCCGCCAGTTGAACCAGCGCATAGAATCGTTCAAATCGTTCACGGCGTCGGTGGCCCAGGCGGGCTCGGTCACGGCACGCCGAGTTCGGAGATACGCATGCACTGGGGTCTGATCGTTGCTTCCGTCGCGTTGGTCGTGCTCGGAGTGGGGGCGTGCGCAACCTCGTCCGGAAACCGCGCCGCCGGTAAAACGGACGGCGCGGAGGCCGCACCCGGGCCCTCGTCGGCCGCGGGCGCGGCACGCACGCGGCCGCCGCTGATGATCTCGGAGGCGGAGCTGCCGCAGGGCTTTCCGCCGGTCGGGCCGATCGGCAAGGTCGTAGTCAAAGAATACCCGGCGTATCGGCTGGCGCGCGTGACGAGCGACCGGAGCGGCCCGAACGCCATGTTCAACCCGCTGTTCCGGCACATCCAGCGGAACGAGATTCCGATGACGGCGCCGGTCGAGATGACGTACGCGCGGCCCGGTCCGGCCGGCGCAGCGACGGGCCGGGGCGACGCGGGCGGCGTCCGGGGCGGCACGAACTCGATGGCCTTTTTGTATCAGGCGCCGGATGTGGGGCGGACCGGGCCGGATGTGGTCGACCCGCGGGTGGTCGTGGAGGACGTGCCGCCGATGACGGTGCTGTCGGTGGCGGTGCGCGGCGACTACACGTGGGCGAACTTCGACCGCGGGCTGACGCAGCTCGAAACGTGGCTGGCGGAGAACCCCGGACAGGTGCGCGTGGTCGGTGCGCCGCGCTACCTGGCGTACAACAGCCCGTTCGTGCCGTGGTTCCTCAAGGTCGGCGAGGTGCAATATCCCGTCGAGCGGCTCGACCGCGTCGCGCGGCCGTGACGGCCGCGGGGGCGCGAAGTCGATCGGAGGCCTGGAGTTCGCGTCGCGGCCCGAGAGGTGCGGGGGGCCGGGTGCCCGGGCGTGTCGGGGTGCGACGCCACGCGGGGCATGGGATGCCCGTCTAGAGAAGCTGCGTGGCGAAGCGTAGCCGTTCGATGAGCTGGTACGAGCCGCCACCCTCGTGATTGTTGTACTCGTATACGCGGATGGCCTTCGGGGCGCGGATGCGGTTGTACGCGGCGTAGACGGTGCTGGGCGGGCAGGTCTGGTCCATCAGCGCGACGGAAAAGAGTGTGCGGGCCCGGACGCGCGGCGCGAAGTGCACGCCGTCGAAGTACGCGAGCGTGCGGAACAAGTCTTCCACGCGGGTCCGGTGACACGCGAGATAGCGGGTCAGTTCCACGTAGGGGAGCGTGTCGGCCACTTCCAAGGCGCGGCGGAAGTGACAGAGGAACGGCACGTCCGCCGCCAGCAGCCGCACGCGGTCCGCGGCGAGCGCGGCCGCCGCCAGCGCGATCCCGCCGCCCTGACTGCTGCCCATCACGCCGAGGCGGCTCGGGTCCACCTGCGGGTGGGCCGCGGCCGCCTCCAGCGCCCGCACGGCGTCGGTGAAAACGCGGCGGTAGTAGTAGGTGTCGGGCGACTCGATCCCGCGGGTGAGAAAGCCGGGATGCTGCGGGCCGCCGCCGACGGGGTCCGGCGTGTCGCCCGGTGACCAGGTCGCGCCCTGGCCGCGAGTGTCCATCACGAAGTGCGCGAAGCCGGCCACCGCCGGGGCCAGGTGGTCCACCGGCAGACCGCGTCCGCCGCCATAGCCGACATAGGTTACGAGGCCGGGCAGAGGGCCGGGGGTGTCGGCCGGCAGGATGAGCCAGGCGCGGATGGGGTTGCCACCCCAGCCGCGGAAGGTCACGTCGCAGACGTCGACGCCGCGGTAGATCGCGTCGGCGACGGGTTCGAAGCGGGCGTCGAGCGGATGGGCGGCCGCCTCGGCCAACGTGCGCTGCCAGAAGGCGTCGAAGTCGGCCGGTTCCGGCACGTTTGGTCGGTAGGTTTCGAGCTCGGCGCGGGGCAAGTCAATGAGCGGCATCTGAGACTCCACCACGACCAGGCTGCGGAACGGTCGTCACGGGCTCGGGACGGTCGTTGCACGGCGTCGCGCGGCGCGGCGGGCGGGGTGCGCGGCACGGCGTCGCGCAGCGCGGGGCGCTCCACACGGCGGTCACTCCGGCGGCAGGAGGACGTAGGCGACGCCGCCCGTTGCCTTCCACCAGGCTTCCTCGAGTCCGGCGCGCGGGTACCAGACGCAGCCCTTCTCCGGGGTTCCGGCGGCCGGATCATTGACCTCCACGTTGCCGGCGGCATCGAAGCCCGTGAGCACGATCAGATGTCCGTCGGTGGCCGAGTACGGCGAGTTGAGCAGGATCCCGGGCCGGGCGAACCGGATGGACGCGATCAGCGGGCGGCCGGCGGCGATGGCGCGCTCGACGTCGGCCCAGTTGGTGAAGCGGGCGAGGTAGCCGGGCACGCCGAAGCTGTAGGCGGCCTGGACGTTGCGCGGCCAGTTGCCGTAAATGCCGTGGTGCGGGTCGAGACAGGCGCGGGCCACGTCGAGCGTATCGCGGTCGACGCCGTGGTATGCCATGACCATGGCGACGCAGGCCGGGCTGCAAATCTTGCCGGCCAGATCGGGCTCCGCGGTTTTCTGCGTGCGGAACGGCACGGGCAGGCGGCGCTGCCACGCGGGCGCCGGGAGCGGGCGGCGCGGCGGGGCGGGTGGCGCGGGTTGGCCGCCGCTCCGCAGGTCGCTCAGGCACAGCGTGACGCGGCGCAGATGCAGCACGGCGGGCGGGCCGGACGTGGTCGCGCGGAGCCGGTACTGCACGCGATCGAAGAGCGTGTCGGAACGGAAGTAGTCGATCTCGACGCGGCCGCGCTCGAATCGCACGGTGCGCTCGCCCGGCGGCGGCGTGCCCCAGTCGCCGAGGTACAGCCACGGCGACCAGGCGTTCTCGGCCGCGCGGCCCACGCGGATCTCCACCGTGAAGCCCGCGCCCGGGGGCGTCCCGATGTTCCACGACGCCAACACCTCGTGGAACGCGAGGTCGGGCGTCAGAATCGCCGACTCGTACTCGGCGACGCCCGCGGGGTCGAGAGGCAGGAGCGCACCGCGGCCGTGCTCGGCCGGCGTGAGACCGGGGAAGTCGGCCGCGGTTTCGTGCCGGATCAGTCGGTGCCGATAGGCGGCGGGCGGCACGGCGTTGCAGAGCAGGTCGTCGACCGCGGCGGCCATCTGTTCGAGGTAGTCCGGGCCGCGTGGGTGGTGCGTCATGCCGGCCAGGAGGTACACGCGCTGGCCGTGCTGGACGCGGGCGGTGTCGAGGTGCCAGTCTTCCCAGGTGCCGCTCTTGCGCAGCAGCGTGGCGCCGCGGGGGGCCAGGGCGCGCACGAAGCCCGTGTCGTGGTGGGGCAGGTGCGGCGCGGCGAAGATCTCTTTCATCTTCAGGCTGGCGGGGCCGCTGACCAGCCGGCCCTGTTCGAGCATGAGGTAGTAGCGCAGGCACTGCCGCACGGTCGCGGCGTGCGAGTGGCCGTCCAGCGGATCCCCGGTCCGCGGCGCGTCGATCCCGTAGTGCTTGCCGCACCAGAGTCCGCCGCCACGGGCCCGATCGTAGAGCTTGTAACGCGACCCGGTGAGAATCGCCTGGATCCGGTCGAGACCGATGAACTGGCTGTACTTGGCCGCCAGCTCGTTGTCCGAATGCTTGATCATGAGCTCCAGCTCGCGCTGCGTCTGCGGGTCGAGCGTTTCGGCGGCCTGCGGGTGGGTCTCGAAGTAGGCCAGCAGGATCGCGATCTTCGGCACGCTCGCGCCGTAAAACTGCGCGTCCGGATGGATGGCCGCGAAGCGCAGCGTGGCGAGGTCCAACACGCCGAAGGCGCGGAGAGCGGCGGGGATCCCGAGGTCGTCGCCGAGCCGGCGGTCCACGAGCTCCAACTCGCGCTGGAGTTCGACGTCCGCGGGCGTGTCCGGAGTCAGACGATACGCTTGCAGATTCATGGCCGTCAGCCAATCGTGCGTGTGCAGCGGGCGGATGGCGTCGCCGCCCAGCGGGGACGCCCGCACGGCGGCGGTCAGCGCCGCCGCGCTGACGTCGGTGGCCGGGCCGGGGGTGGCGAGCGCGGCCGCCAGCCGCGCCTCGGCATCCGGCCGGAGCCGCAGGAACTTGACGCCGACGCAGCGCGGATCGGCGGCGAGGTACTCGAGCAGGGGCTGCTCGCGCACGGCCGGCTCGGCCGAATGCAGCAGGTTGACGGTCCCGTCGTCCGCCCGCGTGATGAGGCCGGTGTGGCCGACCCACTGCGATTCGGGCCCGCCGCGGACGATGTTGACCAGGTCGGCGTCGCGCAGTTCGGCGAGGATCTCCGCCGCGCGCTCCTTCGGGATGTAGTAGTCGGCCAGCGTCTCATCGGGGATGTCCTGCCCCAGGCCGAACTTCGCTAGGAAGGCGGCGCGGCGGATGACGCCGTGCATCGGCACCGCGACCCGGCCGCCGCCGAGCTGCGTCGTCAGGTCCTCGAACAGGAAGGCGTTGTTGCGATTCCAGTCGGCCTCGGTGAAGTGGTTGCGGGTCACCATCCCGACCACACCGTCGCGGTAACGCAAGCGCTGGAGAATCCGCAGATACGACCACCAGTCGTGGGCCAGGGCGGCCGCGTAGGTGTGCTCGCAGAAGGTCACGCAGTCGCTCCGCGCCAGGCAGTACAGAGGGTCGGGGTCGTAGATCTCGAACGGGTATTCGCCGAGCAGATAGATTTCGTACGGCTGGCCGAGGTTCTGCCGCGCGAGCCGCACCACGCGCTGCGTGAGGTCCGGAGTCTGCTCGCGAACGTACGGGAGGTAACGGTCCAGATCGGCTTCGCTGAAGGAATACAGGGGCCGGTCGGCCAGCGCGGCGGCGTCCGCCGAGGCGGCCGACGATGGGGCGACGAGCGGAGACCGCTGGGGCGCGGGCCTGGGCGACGGCGTGCAGGAACACCAGGTGCCGGTTGCGGCGGCGAGCAGGGCCGTCGCGCCGGCGATGCGTTGCAGTCTCGACATGCGGCACTCCGTGTGACGGACGACGGGTCGGGGCCCGCGGCGGGCATCATCTTACGCGGGCGCGGCGCGCGTGCCACCGGCCGCGCGGCGCGCTTGGCAGGTGCGTCGGGGCTTCCTACACTGGGACGGCCGTCTGCCGGGCCGCGCGGGGCCGCCGGATCGGCTGCGGAGGCGTGCATGAGCGTCCGGCACCTGGACTCGCTCTTTCATCCGAACTCGGTTGCGGTCATCGGCGCCTCGAACCAGCCCCTGAGCGTGGGGGGGATGGTGCTGCGGAACCTGCTGCGCGGGGGTTTCTCCGGGCCGATCATGCCGGTGAATCCCAAGTACGAGGCGATCGCGGGCGTGCTGTCGTATCCGGATGTGGCGCACCTGCCCGTGGTGCCGGACGTCGCGGTGATCGCCACGCCGCCGCCCACCGTGCCGGGGCTGATCGACGAGCTCGGGCGGCGGGGCACGCGCGCCGCGATCGTGATCACGGCGGGGCTGTCGCTGTACCGCCTGGCGGACGGACGGCCGATTCAGGAGGCGATGCTCGCGGCGGCCCGGCCGCACCTGCTGCGCATCCTCGGGCCGAACACGGTCGGGCTGCTGGTGCCGGGGCTCGGGCTGAACGCCACGTTCGCGCACGCCGATCTGGCGCCGGGCTCGCTGGCGTTCGTATCGCAGTCGGGCGGGTTCTGCACGGCGACGCTGGACTGGGCGCGGGCCAAGGGGATCGGCTTCTCGCATTTCGTCTCGCTGGGCGACAGCGCCGACGTGGACTTCGGCGACGTGCTCGACTACCTGGGCAGCGCGCCGGAGACGAGCGCGATTCTGCTCTACATGGAGTCGATCGGGGCCGATGAGGCCCGCAAGTTCATGTCGGCGGCGCGGGCCGCGGCGCGGAACAAGCCGGTCATCGCGATCAAGGCGGGGCGCGTGGCCGAGGGCGCGCGAGCCGCGGCCTCGCACACCGGGGCGCTGGCCGGCTCCGACCAGGTGTACGCGGCGGCGCTGCGGCGGGCGGGCATTCTGCGGGTTTACACCCTGGATGAGCTGTTCGACGCCGCCGAGACGCTGGCGCGGGCCCGGCCGCTGAAGGGCGACCGGCTGGCGATCCTCACGAACGGCGGCGGGCCGGGCGTCATCGCGACCGACGCGCTGATCATGGGCGGGGGGCAACTGGCGGAGCTCAGCCTCGAGACGATGCGGCGGCTCGACGCGCTGCTCCCGCCCACCTGGTCGCGCGGCAACCCGGTGGACATGATCGGCGACGCCGACGGCGAGCGCTACGTGCAGACGTTGCGGATCCTGCTGGACGACCCCGGCGTCGATGCGATCCTCGTGATGAACGCCCCCAGCGCGCTGGCTCCCAGCGAGGCCGCCGCCCGCGCCATCGTCGAGACCGTGCAGCAGGCGGACCGGCCCATCCTGACGAGCTGGCTGGGCGGCGAGGCGGCCGGCCGGGCCCGCCGCATCTTCGCCCAAGCCAACATTCCGACCTACGACACGCCGGAAGCGGCCGTGCGGGCGTTCCTGCACATCGTGCGCTACCAGCGCAATCAGGAGATCCTCACGCAGACGCCGCCGTCCGCGCCGACCGACTTCTCGCCGTCGCCCGGCGCCGCCCGGGCGATCGTGGAGCAAGCCCTCGCGGAGGGCCGCGAGCTGCTGACCGAGCCGGAGGCCAAGAGCGTGCTGGCGGCCTACGGCATCCCCGTCGTCGAGACGCGCGTCGCGCAAACGCCGCTCGAAGCCGCGCAGGTCTCCGAGCGGATCGGCTTCCCCGTCGCGCTGAAGATCCTCTCGCCCGACATCACGCACAAGTCGGACGTCGGCGGCGTGGTGGTGGGGCTGGACGCTTCCGACGACGTCTGGTCCGCGGCCGTCACGATGGAGGCCCGCATCAGCAAACGGTTCCCGACCGCCCAGCTGCAGGGCTTCACCGTGCAGCGCATGGTGCAGCGGCCGCACGCCCACGAGCTGATCATCGGCCTGACGACCGACCCGATCTTCGGTCCGGTGATTCTGTTCGGCCGGGGCGGTACGGCCGTGGAGGTCGTCGCGGACAGCGCGATGGCGCTGCCGCCGCTGAACATGAGTTTGGCGCGCCACCTGATCCAGCGGACGCAGGTGTACAAGCTGCTGCGGGGGTACCGTGACCGCCCGCCGGCCGATCTGGACGCCCTGTGTCTGGCGCTGATCCAGGTGTCGCAGCTCGTCATCGATCGGCCGGAGATCCTCGAGCTGGACGTCAACCCGCTGCTGGCGGACGCGCACGGCGTGATCGCGCTGGACGCGCGCATTCGCGTGGGCGTGCCGCGCGTCTCCGGCCCCAAGCGGCTGGCGATCCGCCCGTATCCGCGCGAGCTCGAGGAGGTGCTGACGCTCAAGGACGGCTGGCGGGTGCTCGCGCGGCCGATCCGGCCGGAGGATGGGCCCGCGCACCGGGCGTTCGTCGCCCGGCTGACGCCGGAGGATTTGCGGTTCCGGTTCCTGGGCGTGATTCGCGAGGTGCCGCCGTCGGAGATGGCGCGGCTGACGCAGATTGACTACGACCGGGAGATGGCCTTCATCGCGACGGCGCCGAACGAACAGGGCGTCGATGAGACGCTCGCGGTGGTGCGGACCGTCAGCGACCCCGACAACGTGCGGGCCGATTTCGCCGTGATGGTGCGCTCCGACCTCAAGGGCCGCGGCCTCGGCACGGCGCTGATGAAGAAGATGATCGCCTACTGCCGCGACCGCGGCATTCGGGAAATGGTCGGGCAGGTCCTGGGCGACAATCAGGCCATGCTCCGGCTGGCGCGGCAGCTCGGCTTCAGCGTCACCCCGCTGCCGGACAGCAACCGGTGCGAGGTGAAGCTCATGCTCTGAGGCGCCGGCTCGGCGGCGGCGCGGGTGAGAGCCGATGCGGATCGTCTTTTTCGGCACCGGTGACTTCGCCGTGCCGGCCCTGCGGGCCGCCCATGCCGCCGGCCACACGATCCGCGCCGCCGTGAGCCAACCCGACCGCCCGTCCGGGCGCGGCCGCACGGTCCGGCCGACCCCTGTTCACGCCGCCGCGGTCGAGTTGGGCATTCCGCACGTGCAGACCGACGACGTCAACGCGCTGGACCCGGCGAGCCTGGCGGGCGACGCGGAGTTGGGCGTCGTGGCGGCCTTTGGGCAGAAGCTCGGCCCGGGGGTGCTGACGGCGCTGCCGCGCGGGTGCATCAACATCCACGGCTCGCTGCTGCCGCGATACCGGGGCGCGGCGCCGTACCAGTGGGCGCTGATCAACGGCGACGCGGAAACCGGGGTGACGATCTTTCAGCTCAACGAGCGCTGGGACGCCGGCGCGATCTGGAGCCGCCGGGCCACCCCGATCCGCGATGACGAGACCGCCGACGAGCTGCACGACCGCCTCGCCGTCCTCGGGGCGGGCCTGCTCGTCGACACGCTGCCGGTCATTGCCGCCGGTCTCACGCGACCGGAGCCACAGCCCACCGTCGGCGTGTCGCGCGCCCCGAAGCTCACCAAGGCGGACGGCACCGTGGACTGGGCGCAGCCGGCCCGCCGGATCGTGCGGCGCATTCACGGGCTCTGGTCCTGGCCCGCGGCCGCGTGTCGGTTCCGGTCACGCACCGGGCGCGAGGAGCGCTTGCTCGTCGCACGGGCCGAGGTCGCCGACGAAAACGGCGCGCCGACGCCGCAACAGCCTCCTGGTTCGTTTCACGCCGACGGGACCGTCCAGACCGGGCTGGGTCGAGTTCGATTGCGCGAGGTCGTCCCGGCTGGAGGCCGTCGGATGGATTTTCGCGCGTTCGCCAACGGCCGGCGGATCGCGCCGGGCGACCGGCTGCTGCCGGTCACGGCGCCGTGAGCGGTGGCGGATCAGCGCCGGTCGACGGGCGCGTCGCCGCGGCGCGGGCGGTCGCGGCGGCTCTGGCCGGACAGGGCTTCGCCGCCGCGCAGCTCGCGGCCCGGCGCGAGCAGCTCGCGCCGCGCGAGGCGGCGCTGTCGCTGGAGCTCGCGCAGGGGGCCCTGCGGCACCTGCTGACCATCGAGCACGTGCTGCCGCGCGTCGCCGCGTACGACCGCCGGCGCACGCCGCACGCCGTCCGCGCCGTCCTGGCCACCGCCGCGTATCAGGTCGTCTGGCTGGACCGCGTGCCGATTTACGCGGCCGTCGATGCGGCGGTGGATGCGGCCCGGGCGGTGGCGGGCGGCCGCGCACCGGCGATGGTCAACGCGGTGCTGCGGCGGCTGGCGGCGGCGATTGCGGAGCGGCGGGCGTCGTGGGTGCGGCTCGATCCACGGCAGGTGCGTGTCAACTGGGAGCAGGCCTGCGTGTTCGACCGGCCCGTGCTGCCGCCGCCGGAACCGGACGGGAGGCGCTGGAGCGCGCATCTGGCCGCGGCGACGGGCGAGCGGCCGACGCGTTTCGCGGCGCTCGTGGAGCGCTGGGGCGCGGCGGCGGCCGAAGCGGTGGCGTGGGCGTCGCAGGCGTGCCCGCCGCTGGTTCTGCAACGGAACCCCTTGCGGGCGACACCGGAGGCGTTCGCGGCGGAGGTGCGGGCGCTGGCGGGCGCGGCGGCCGAGTTCGTCGGCGACGCGGCGGTTCTGCCGGCGGGGCTGCCGGTTCTGGAGAGCCCGCTTTTCACCGAGGGGCGGGCGTACGTGCAGGATCACACGGCGCACGCCGCGGCGCTGGCGGTTCAGGCCAGCCCGGGCGAGCGCATCCTGGACCTCTGCGCGGCGCCGGGCGGCAAGACCGCCGCCCTGGCGGGCGCGATGGGGGATCGCGGAACGGTCGTGGCGTGCGACCGCGACGGTGCTCGTCTCGGGCGGGTCCGCAAGAACATCGCCCGCTTGGGATTGCAGAACGTGGAGGTGCGGCTCATACCCGCCGACGAAGTGGGCCTGGTGGCCGACCCGGACACCGCCGCCGCCCGGCCCGACTTGGGGCAGTTCGACGCCGTGCTGGTGGACGTGCCGTGCTCGAACACCGGGGTCCTCGCGCGCCGACCGGAGGCGCGGCTGGGCCTGACTGCGCGGAAGTTGGCGTCGCTGATCCGGCTTCAGGAGCGGCTGCTGGGGCGCGCAGCCGCCTGTGTGCGGCCCGGCGGGCGGCTGGTGTACAGCACGTGCAGCCTCGAGCCGGAGGAAAACGAGGGCGTGGTCGCCGCCTTTCTCGCAACCTGCGCGGGCTGGCGATTGGACGCGGCGGAGCTCACGCGGCCGACATGGGGCCCGCGACTGGCCGACTGGCGCGACGGGGGCTATTGGGCGCGACTTATCCGGGGTTAGGGCACCGGGAGCCCGCTGGCCGCGGGGTGCCGACGGCTCCCGGCGGCAGATACCGGGCGTCATTTGTTGTTGATTCCCGCACGCCGCCGTGTAACAATGGACGGGTCGATTTTGCGTTGCCGGAGATGGGCAATGAAGCGAACGTGTGCGCGGGCTTTTGTTGCGCAACTTTCTATTTTGTCGTCTTTTGCGATCGCGACCGCATCCGCGGCCGAGGTCATCGTCAAGAACGACTCGTTCACCGACGGGGGCGCAGTCAACGTGCAGGCGGGTTTTTACGATCGCGAGCAGGCCGCCGCGTGGCTTACCTCGCCGTGCAACGGCCGCATCGTCGGCATCCAGGTCTTCTGGGGTCCGATGGGCAACGGACTGCCGTCGATCGAGGACAGCATCACGATCTACCGGCCCGGGGTCTTCCCGAATCCGGACACCAGCATCAATGGCACGCTCGCGGTGCTGGAGGCGCCGGTGCTCACGCCGGGTTTCATGAACGAGTTCCGGTATCTTGACGAGAACAACACGGTACCGATCAACATACCGGTGACCGCCGGGCAGACGTTCGTCGTGGCGTTCAAGTTCTTCAACCCGCCGGCCGAGCGAGGCGGCAGCATCTGCACGGACGTCAACGGCTGCCAGAACGGCAAGAACGGGCTGTACGCCATCCCGCCGGGACTGTGGTTCAACGCGTGCGCGCTGGGGGTGTCGGGCGACTTCGTGATCCGTGCGATCGTGGATTGCGCGGCGGCAACCGGAGCCTGCTGCAAGCCAGACGGGACGTGCGCGACCCTCACCGCAGCCCAATGCAGCCAGGTGGGCGGCACCTATCAGGGTGATAACGTGAGCTGCGGCTCGGTGAACTGCCCGCAGCCGACGGGCGCGTGCTGCTTCGAGGCGACGCAGGGCTGCCTGAATCTGACGCAGGCACAGTGCCAGACTGCGGGCGGCGTGTGGGCCGGAGCAGGCACGAGCTGCGCGACGTATGTGTGTTTCCCCCGGGGTGCCTGCTGCCTGCCGAACGGTTCGTGCGTGGACAATGTTAGCCCGCAGCAGTGCACGGCGCAGGGCGGCACGTTCCGGGGCCATGGCACGACCTGCGGCACGGTGTCGTGCCCGCCGCCCAGCGGTGCGTGCTGTTTCGGCACCGGTGGCTGCCTCGTGCTCGTACAGGCCGACTGTCAGATCGCGGGCGGCTCCTGGAAGGGGGCCGGGACGAACTGTGCCGACGGCAATCAAAACGGCGCGCCCGACGCGTGCGAGTCGAACGTGCGGCCGGGCGACCTGAACTGCGACGGCGTCGTGAATTTCGACGACATGGATCCGTTCGTCGTGGCCCTCTCGGGCCAGGCGGCCTACGAGGCGGAGTATCCGGGCTGCCGCTGGCTGAACGCCGACTGCAACAACGACGGCCAGGTGAACTTCAACGACATCGACGCGTTCGTCGACCTCCTGTCGGGCGGTTGACGGGCCGCACCGTCGCGGCTGAGCTAGGGCAGGAACGGCGCGGCGGAGCGCTGCGCGGCGCTCGACGAAGCCCCGGCCGTGCCCGGCGGCCCGGGCTCGACCCAGCGCAAGTTTGTTCGCCAGCGGGCTCACGGACCGGCCGCTGGAGAGACTTCGCGGGCTCTGCGCCCGGTTTCCGCCCGACGATACACTCCCCGCCATGTCCGTGATTGCCGGCCCGCTGTCGTCGCCGCTGCCGCGGGCCTTCTATGACCGCGACCCGGTCGTCGTGGCGCGCGCGCTGCTCGGCTGTCTGCTGATGCGCCGCACCCGGGGGGGGCTGGCCGGAGGCCGGATCGTCGAGACCGAGGCGTACCTCGCCGAGGGCGACCCCGCCTGTCACGCCAGCCGCGGCCGGACGCGGAAGAACGCGAGCATGTTCGGCCGCCCGGGGACGGCGTACGTGTACGCGATCCACTCGCGCTGGTGCTTCAACGTCGTCACGGAGCCGGAGGGCCGGCCGAGTGCGGTTCTGGTGCGGGCGATCGAGCCGCTGGTGGGGTTGGCCCTCATGCGCGCCCGCCGCGTGGCGCGGCGTGCACGGCCCCCCACAACGACGGGCGTGCGACCGATGAGCTTCCGGCGGAGACCGCAGCGCGGGTCCCTGCATGCGGAACCGGGTGACGACGGCGAAGGGCCGCCGGCCCGCGACCTGGCGCGCGGACCGGCCCGGCTGTGCGAGGCGCTGGCGATCGACCGGCGACTGGACGGCTGGGACCTGACGCGCGGCTCGCGGCTGTGGATCGCGTGCGACGACGGTCCCCGTCCCTCCACGGTCGCGACGGGTGCGCGCATCGGCGTCACGTCCGGCGGCGAGTTGCCGTTGCGGTTCTGCTGGGCGGGCAGCCCGTTCGTCAGCCGATGACGCCGCGGCTTACCAGCCCGGCAGCGGAGGAATCAGCCGGTATTGGTAATCCGGGTCGTAGAAGCGATTCCACCACGCCTTCGGGTCGCTCGGCGAGTTGCCCGAGCACGACTTCCAGCCCAGGCCGCGGCTGTCCTTGGCCGTGTCCGTGAGCACGTGGCCGGCGTGCCCGTCCAGGAAGAGGAACGTGTGCTTGTTCCACTGGCGGTGCCAGCCGCGGCGCGGAAAGCGCAGCCACATGGCCGAGTCGAACGGGTCCTCGTACAGGATGATGAACGTGGTCAGATCGCGCTTCCGCTGCATCTTCAGGAAGGCGTTGGCCCGGTGCAGCCAGCGCGGCCGGCTGCCGTCGTCGAATTTGCGGACCGCCCAGTTGTAGGCGAAGTGGTAGTTCAGGTCGTAGCTCGTGCCGGTCAGGTAGTGCAGCGGTTTGACGTTCAGCGGATCCTCCGAATCGCTGTTGTTCCAGAAACCGCCGGTGTCCGACGGACACTGATAGACCGGCATGTTCCGCACGACCTCGAACTCCGGGTCGGTCGGCAGCGGGTCCCAGTTCGGCAGGTCGGGATAGATGTACGGGTTGAATGGCCGGCCGCGGGGCGTGTTCCGGTACGCCGGGTCGGTATAGCCCCACCACGGGCTGCGGCCGGGGTGACCGCCGTAATAGAACCCGTGCATGTAGTTGAAGTGGCTGTGGCGCTCGAACGGGAACCAGTCGTTGTGGTCCTTGAAGTAGCCGTTCATGGCCAGGCCGATCTGGCGCAGGTTCGAGAGGCAGACGACGATCCGGGACTGCTCCTTGGCCCGCGCGAGGTTCGGCAGCAGGATCGAGATCAGCAGCGCGATGATGGCGACGACGACGAGCAGCTCGATGAGCGTGAAACCATCGTGCCGCCGACGACGGCCTGCGATGACTGGGGTATTACACAACATGGGATGAACCGTTACATGTCCGCGTAGCGTCTCACGGGGTTCGCGACCGATGTGCTTGCCGACGGTCGATTCTACGCGGTGTCGGAGCGGTTCGGAACTTTTTTCCGGCTGACGTCCGATATCTCTTGAAACCGCCGTCGCCGCCGTCATCCGGCGGCTCCCGGGTTCACCCGGGCGCGCGCACCGGGCTTAGCCGCCGATCGCGACCGTGTACAACCCGAACGGTCGGTGCGACCACGAGAGGCGTCCCGGTTCGCTTCGGACGTCAGGCGGCACGACGCCGGGATCCTCCCGCTCGAGGATGTTGACGAAGCGCGCCGGACCGAGAGCCGGGTCCCAGCGCAGCTCGGTCGGTCCGCGCTGGCCCCAGATTTCGTGCAGCCGGACGATCAGGCGCTGGTCGTCCTCCGCTTTCTTCACGGTGTCCAGCACGAGGTTCGGTTGGTCGCAGGTCAGGCCCGACCACACCGTGCCGCGCGGGCCCGCGTGCCGGTCGGACGGCACCACGTGGAGCGGCACGTTCAGCGCGTAGCCGGCTTGCACCACGCCGCCGGTCCGCAGGTCGCCGGGATGCGGCAGCAGGCTGTACGTGAACTGGTGCGTGCCGCGGTCGGCCTGCGGGTCGGGACTGGTCGGCGACCGTAACAAACTCAGGCCCAGGACATGCCCGTGGCAGCTATAGCCGTACTTGCAGTCCGTCAACAGCGCGGCGCCGTAGTCCGGCTCGCTCAGGTCGCACCAGTGATGTCCGCAGCACTCGAAGCGGGCGACGTCCCAGCTCGTGTTCCGGTGGGTCGGGCGCTGGAGGTATCCGAACTGGCTGTGGTAGGTCGCCGACATGCTCCGCAGGTCGAGCGGGAACAGCACGCGCAAGAGCTCGTGTTCCGCGTGCCAGTCCACCTGGGTCTCGAAGTCGAGCCGCGCGCTGTCGCACGTCAGCCGTATGCATTGGACCAGGCGCGAGTGGCCGTCCAGTTCGCGCTCGACGCGGAGCGCCGCCCGCAGCGGGCCGCTCTCCACCACGCGGATCGACGCCGGCGCGGTGACCGGCCGGGCCTTCTCCAGGTAGAACACGTCGATATCCCAGGCGTCCCAGTAGATCGGCCGGTCCTCGTACAGCACGAGCTGGTTGGCAGGCTCGCCGGGCCGCGTCACCGTGCGGCCGGTGCGCTTGTCGAGCAGCCGGGCGAGGCGCCCGGCGGCGTCGAACTCGGCGCGGACCCAGGCGTTTTCCAGCGTCGTGCCATCCGCCCGCGCGGGCGCGGTCCCGGGCGCGCCGAGCGTGGCGTCGGCCGCGTCGAAAACCCGATGCCCCATCGGCGGCACGTCGGCCGTCAGGCGCACGAGCCGCACGGGGCGACCGTCCAGCGTCTCGCCGAGCTGCGCGGCCGGCGCGCGGACGTCCTCCGGCAGCGGCAGGACGCCGCGGCGCGGCCAGCCGAGCGTGTTGACGGCCACAAGCGGCGATTGGGCGGCGGAGGTGTCGGCCGCCGCGGCCCAGACCGTAAGGCCGCGTGTGCGCAGCGTGCCGAGCTGCTCATCGAGCCAGGCGTAGTCGCGGGCGGTGTCCTGGTACACCCAGCCGATGGACGAGCCGGGCAGGATGTCGTGGAATTGGTTGAGCAGGACGGTTTTCCAGGCTGCCTCGAGCTCGGCGGCGGGGTAGGCGGCCGGTCCGCCGGGGGCGAGGGCGTGGAGGAGCTCGATGTCGCGGAGGGCCAGCTCGGCGCGGCGGTTGGCGCGCTTGTTGGCGGCCTGCGTCGTGAGCGTGCCGCGATGATATTCGAGGTAGAGCTCGCCATCCCATGTCGGCAGGTCGCGGGCGTCCGCGTGGAGCGCCTCGGCGAAGGCCCGGACGGTGCTGAGCTGCACGCGCGGCAGCTCTTCGCAGTCGGCGGCCCGCGTGAGCAGCTCCAGCATGTCCGCGGTTGGGCCGCCGCCGCCGTCGCCCCAGCCGTAGGCGTAAAGCCACGTATTGCAGCGGTCGCTCTGCTTGAAGGCGCGCTCGCTGTAGCGGAGTTGCTTGGGCGTGCAATCGGAGTTGTACGTGTCGGACGTCAGGAAGTGCGCCAGGATCGGCGTCCCGTCCAGGCCGACCCACCAGAAGGTGTGATGCGGGAACTTGTTGAACTGGTTCCAGGACATCTTCTGGGTGAAGAACGTGCGGATGCCGGCCTGACGGAGAATCTGCGGCAGCGCGGCGCTGTAGCCGAAGGTGTCGGGCAGCCACAGGTACGACTGCTCGATGCCGAACTGCGCGCGCCAGTAGCGCGTGCCGTGCAGAATCTGCCGCACGAGCGACTCGCCGCTGACCAGGTTGCAGTCGCATTCGACCCACATCCCGCCGCCCGCGTCCCAGCGGCCCTCCGCCACGCGGCGGCGGATCTGCTCGAACAGCTCCGGCGCGTCGGCCTGCACGAACGCGTAGAGCTGCGCCTGACTCTGCTGAAACCGGTACTCCGGATAACGCTCCATCAGACGCAGCGCCGTCGCGAACGTGCGGTAGCACTTGCGCCGCGTCTCGCGCACCGGCCAGAGCCACGCCGTGTCGATGTGGGCGTGCCCGACCGCGAAACACCGGCCGGCCGACGCGTTGGCCGGCGCGGCGAGCACCGGACGCAAGACGGCCCGGGCCGCCGCGGCCGTCCCGGCCACATCCCGGGCGTCCAGCGCGTTGACGGCGGCGTTGAGCGCGAAAATCAGCTTGCGGCGGCGCGGCAGGTCGGCCTCCAGCGTGTCGGCGAGCTGGAGGGCGAAGGACAGGTCGTGATACAGAGCGTCCACCTCGGGCTGCTGCTCGAGCAAGTGGGCCTCGCGGAGCTGGCCGAACTCCTCGCCGGGGTAGGCCGGCTGCCATTCCTCCTGACCGAACATGCGGTTGGCCGCCGCCTCGACCAGCACGCTGACGCGGCCGTCGCGCACGAAGTCCGGCCCGAGCGGGACCCGTTTGTGATATCCGCTGAGTCCGTGGTACGGGACACCGGCCTGCCATACGCACGCCTCGGTGCCCGTGTCGATGGCCGCGTACAGCCGGTCGAGCGCCGTCCCCGGCGGGAGCGGCGCGGCGAACCGGAACCAGGCCGTGGACCAAAGCGGGCCCCAACGGAAGCCCAGCGGCACCGGCCGGTACGCCGCCGCGGCGGCGTGTGCCACGGAGCAGGGCTGGGCGCACTGGTAGACCTCGGCGGACAGCTCGGCCAGGCGGCGAAAGCGCGCCGGTTCGACGACCGTTTGCAAGCAGCGCGCCACGCGGTCGCGGGCCAGCTTGTGGTCAGGCAGAACGGACATCATCGGGCTCCGGGGGCGGTTCCCGCGCCGGGCCGCACGGCCGCGCGCGGGGAGGCGGCATCATACCGGGCGCGGCACGCCGCGTCGTCGGGCGGCAGAATCCGGCGGCGGAGCCGGGCGACACCGGGGGGACCGCCCGGGCGTACGACGGCCGCGCCCGCCCGGCGGGGGGAGTCCGAGGCCCGCGCCGCCCGGCGGGCGGCCCCCGCGTTAGGTCAGCGACACCAGCGGCCGTTCGCGCGGCTCGGGCGCGGCCGTGGGGAGCCGCACCCAGAAGTTCGCCCCGTGGCCCGGGGCGCTTTCGACGCCGATCTCGCCGCCGAGCAGGTGGGTGAGCTCCTTGGCGATGGCCAGCCCGAGGCCGGTGCCGTGGTGCTCGCGGGTGGCGGATTGGTCGATCTGGCGGAACTTCTCGAAGATGAGCTGCTGGTGCTCGGGAGCGATGCCGGGGCCGGTGTCGCGGACGGAGATGCGGACGCGGCCGTCGCCGTCCGGCCGCACGCCCAGCCAGACCTGCCCTTCTTCGGGGGTGAACTTGATGGCGTTGGAGAGGAGGTTGTAGAGGATCTGACGGAGCTTGCCGCGGTCGGTGGAGATGGCCGGGACGCCGTCCTCGACGTGCAGCGTCAGGTGGAGCTTCTTCTTGTCGGCCAGGGGGCGGATGTACTCGACCAGCGTGCCGCAGACCTCCTCGACGCGCACGGACTCGATCCGCAGCGGCATTTTGCCGGCCTCGAGCTTCACCAGGTCGAGCAGGTCGTTGATGATCTCCAGCAGGATGCGGCCGGAGATGAGGATGTTCTCGGCGTAGCGGGCGGTGCGGGGGTCGCCGCCCTGGGGGCCCTCGCGCAGGAGTTCGGCAAAGCCGATGATGCTGGTGAGGGGGGTCCGCAGCTCGTGCGAGACGTTGGCGAGGAACTCGCTCTTGAGGCGGTTGGACTCGTAGAGGGCGACGTTGGTCTCGGCCATCGCGCCGAGCTTTTCGTCGAGCAGGCGGTTGGCGCGCTGGAGCTCCTCCTGCGAGGCCCGCAGGCGTTCGAGCATCGTGTTGAGGGTCTCGGAGAGCTGCTCGAATTCGTCGCCGGTCTGAATCGTGGAGCGGACGCTCAGGTCGCCGTCGGCGACGCGCAGCGCGACGCTGCGCAGCTCGTGGATCGGGGCCAGGATGAAGCGCGTGCTGATCACGTAGAAGACCAGGATCGCGAGGATGCCGGCCAGCATGCCGGCCGCGATGATGACCACGCGGTTCAGCAGCGAGGACTGGCTGCCCTGCTCGGCGGGCAGGTCGACCAGCAGGAGTCCGGCGAGCTGGTTTTCGCGGTAGGGCCGGGCGCTGCGGCCCTCGTCATGGCAGGCGAGGCAGCGGCGCGTGGCGTAGACGGCGTGCGCATAGCGGAAGCGCAGACCGCCGTCGCCGGGCTCGGTGCGGTAGAAATACTGCTGGTTGCCGTGGCGGCGGAAGCTCCGCGCCGCTTCGGCGACGAACGGGTCGGTGCTCGCGGCGGCCAGCACGCCGGTCTCGCCCTCGCCGGGCTCGAGGGGAATGAAGCGCGGCACGGTGGTCTTCTTGTCGGGCAACAGGCTGTAGCGGCCGCTGTGCACGCCGCCGCTGAGCAGCGGCGCGGCCTCCGGGTTGGGCAGCGCGATGCGGAAGTAGCTCTCGGCCAGGGACTGCGCCTCGCGGAAGGGCTGCTCGAGAACGATCACTTCCATGTAGTACCACGGCACGGACAGCGCGGCGCCGATGATCAGCAGCACGGCGAGGCCGAAGAGAATCCGGTACTTGGTGGCGAGCGAGATGCGCCCGAGCCGCATGCGCAGCGTCCTGTGGGTCGCGACCGACCCGGCCGACGACGCGGCGATTATAACGGGGGCGGCGCGCGGCGCAGCCGGCGCCCCGACTCGCGCCGCTGCGCAGGCGCGCCGCCCGCGTTGGGTATCATGCCCTCCCGCGGGCAACCGCCTCGGAGCACCGCGCCGCATGCTCAACGCCCTGCTGCGGATCCTCGTCAAGGCGCTCCTCGGACTCCGCTACCGCGTGCGATGCCGCGGCCTGGACGCCGTGGTCGCCCGCGGCCGCACCGGCATCCTGTTCCTTCCCAACCACCCCGCGCTGATCGACCCGATCATCGTTCTCACGTGGCTGCACCGCCCGTTCGCCCCACGGGTCATCGCCGACGCCGATCAGATCGACCGCTTCTTCATCCGCTGGCTGGCGCGGCGGATCGGCGCCCGTCCGCTGCCCGACCTCCGCAAGCACGGCCCCGGCGCGGCGGCGGCCATCGAGGCGGTTCTGCGCGAATCGCTGGCGGGCCTGCGCCGCGGCGAGAATCTCGTGCTGTACCCGTCCGGCACGCTCTATCGCTCCCGGTATGAGGACCTGCGCGGCAACAGCGCCGTGGAGCGCCTCCTCCGCGAGCTGCCCGACGTGCGCGTCGTCCTCGTGCGCACGCGCGGGCTGTGGGGCAGCAGTTTCAGCCTCGCCGCCGGACGCGTGCCCAACGTGGCCGAAAACGTCCGTCGGCAGGCGGTCCATCTGCTCCAGAGCCTCATCTTCTTCGCCCCGCGGCGGACGGTCACGCTGGAGCTGCACGAGCCGCCGGACCTGCCGCGGAACGGGCCGCGGCACGAGCTCAATCGGTTTCTGGAGCGCTACTACAACGAGGACGCGCCGCCGGCGCTGTACGTCCCGTACACGCCCTGGGAGCGCGGCGGGCCGCGCGCGCTGCCCGACCCCGTGTTCGACAGCGGGCACGCCGCGCTGGCGCAGGTGCCGGCCGCCACACGCCGGCTCGTGTACGGCTATCTGGAGCAGGCCACCGGGCGGAAGGACCTGCGCGACGCGGACCGGCTCGCCGAAGACCTCGGTCTGGACAGCCTCGCCAAGACCGAGCTGGCGCTGTGGCTCGCGAAGGAGTTCGGCCTCGGCGGCGAGGACGTCGACGCGCTTCAGACCGTCGGCGACGTGCTGCTGGCCGCCCGCGGGCAGTCCGTCGTCGTGCGGCCCGTCGAGCTGAAGCCCGTGCCCGCCCGCTGGTTCCGGCCGCGGCCCGACGTACGCCTGCATCCGCCACCCGGCGACACTGTGACGGCGGCGTTCCTGACGCAAGCGGCCCGCGGCCCCGGCCGCGTCGCGGTCGCCGATCAGGTCAGCGGCGCGCGGACCTACCGCGACCTGATCACCGCCGTGCTGGCGCTGCGGCCGCAGGTCGAGGCGTTGCCGGGCGAGCGGGTCGGGATTTTGCTGCCGGCGTCGGTGGCGGCGGCGGTCACGTATCTGACCGCGCTGTTCGCCGGCAAAGTGCCCGTGATGATCAACTGGACGACCGGCGCGCGGAACATGGCCCACGCCCTGGAGCTGACCGGCATGCAACGCGTGCTCACGGCCGGCCCGGTGGTCGCACGGCTCGAATCCCAGGGTACGGACCTGAGTGTCCTGCACGACCGCCTCGTCCGGCTCGAGGCGCTGCGCGCCGGGCTGGGCCGCGGCCGGCGGCTGGCGGCGGCGTGGCAGGCCCACACGCGCTGGGGCGTCCTGGAGCGCGTGCGGGTGCCGCCGACGGCCGCGATTCTGCTGACGAGCGGCTCGGAGGCCTCGCCGAAGGCGGTGCCGCTGACGCATGCGAACATCCTCTCGAATCTGCGCGACCTGCTGGCGGTGATCGACGTGCGCGCGTCGGACCGTCTCCTCGGCTTCCTGCCGCCGTTTCACTCCTTCGGTTTGACGGTGACGATGGTGCTGCCGCTGGTCGCCGGCGTGCCGGTCGTGTACCACGCGAACCCGACCGAGGCGTGGGTGCTGGCGCGGCTGATCGAGGCCTACCGCGCGACGCTGCTGGTGGGGACGCCGACGTTCCTGGCGGGCATCGTGCGGGCTCGCGGCACGGCGCGGTTGGACTCGCTGCGGCTGGCGGTCACCGGCGCGGAGAAGTGCCCGGAGCGCACCTACGCCGCCCTGCGGGAGGCCTGCCCGCAGGCCGTCATCCTCGAAGGCTACGGCGTCACCGAGTGCGGACCGGTCATCGCGGTCAACCGCCCCGCGGACCCCCGTCCTGGCACGATCGGCCACGTTCTGCCGTCCATGGAGTTCGTGGTGGTCGACCCCGACACCGGGCGACCCGTGCCGCCCGACACGACCGGGCTGCTGCTGGTCCGCGGGCCGAACGTGTTTCCCGGGTATCTCGGGACCGACGCGGCTGCGCCGTTCGTGGAGTTCGACGGCCGGTCGTGGTACCGCACCGGCGACCTGGTGAGCGCGGCCGCCGACGGGACGCTCACGTTCCGGGGGCGGCTCAAGCGTTTCGTCAAGCTCGGCGGCGAGATGGTGTCGCTGCCGGCCATCGAGGCGGCACTGGAGGAGCAGTTCGCCGCGGACGCGGACGAGGGGCCGCTCCTGGCGGTGACGGCGACGCCCGACGCCGACCCGCCCGAGATCGTGCTGTTCACCACGCGGGACATCGATCGGGCGACGGCCAACCGGCTGATCCGGGCGGCGGGTCTGTCGCCGCTGCACAACGTCAGTCGCGTGGAGCGCGTGGCGGCGATCCCCGTGCTGGGCACCGGCAAGACGGATTACCGGGCGCTGGCGGAGCTCCTGCGCTCGTCGTCGGTCGGTTAGGGCGGGGCCGGAGCGGTCAGGGATTCGAGTAGGCCTGGCACCTGGTCGGGGGTGACGCGGGGGTACACCCGGTCGTTGATCATCACGACTGGCGCGAGCCCGCAGGTGCCCAGGCAGGCGGCATCATGAAGCGAGAACTGGCCGTCGGTCGTGGTCTGGCCGAAATCGATGCCGAGCTCCTCGCGGAGGCGCGCGGCCACGCGGTCGGCGCCCTTCACGTAGCAGGCCGTGCCCATGCAGACGTTGATCATGAACCGGCCGCGCGGCTGAAGGCGGAAGAAATGGTAGAAGGTGGCCACGCCCGAGACGCGGGCGGCCGGCACGCGCAGGAGCTGGGCGACGGCGTCCATCTGGTCCCGGCCGAGGTAGCCGAAGTGCTCCTGCACGCGGTGCAGGACGGCGATCAGGTGGCTCTCGGGGTGCGGTTTCGTGCGGCAGTCCGCGATGAAGGCGACGATCTCGGGCGTGAGGGCGGCGTGGGCGGCCGCCTCGACCTGGGGCCAGTTGTCGGTCGTGGCCGGGTTCATGCGATGCCTCGCGGGAGCTTGGGCCGGTAGTGCGTGTGCAGGAGTTCGTGGGCCCGGGGGCTGCCGGGGTGCCCGAGGTACTCGCGGTAGAGCGTCTGCACGGCGGGGTTCTCGTGCGAGCGGCGGTAGGTGCTCTGGCTGTCCAGCTCGTAGAGCGCCTCGGCACGGAGCTGGAGCAGGCTGTCGAGGTGCGAGCGGAGCGCCCGCGGCGGGTAGGGCTGTCCGGCCCCGCCGACGCAGCCGCCGGGACAGGCCATCATCTCCAACACGTGGAACGGCCGCGCGCCGCTGAGCACGAGATCCAGCAGTTCGGCCGCGTTGCCGGTGCCGTTGGCGATGCCGACGTGCAGCGTGCGGTCGCCGAGCGTCACGTCGAACTCGCGCAGGCCCGGCACGCCGCGGGTTTCGCGGAAGTCGACGCGGGCCTGCGGGTCGCCCGTGAGCTGCGCGGCGGCGGTGCGGAGCGTGGCCTCCATGACGCCGCCGGTGGCGCCGAAGATCGTGCCCGCGCCGGTGGTGATGCCCAGCGGCGCGTCGAAGTGCTCGTCGGGGTAGGCGCTCAGATCGACGCTGTCCAGCGCCCACAGGTCGATGCCGGCGGACTTGAGCATCCAGATCAGCTCGCGGGTCGTCAGCACCGCGTCGGTGTAGGGGCGGCCCTGCGCGTCGCGGTGCTCGGGGCGGGCGGCCTCGTACTTCTTGGCGACGCACGGCATGACCGCGACCATGTAGATCTGCTCCGGCCGCAGCCCGCGCCGCTCGGCGTAGTAGGTCTTGGTCAGCACGCTCGTCATGGTCATGGGCGAGCGGCAGGTCGAGGCGTGGGGGATGAGCTGCGGGTAGAACTTCTCAAGGTAGTTGATCCACGCCGGCGAGCACGACGTGAGCAGCGGCAGCGGCCCGCCGCCGCGCAGCCGCTCGAGCAGCTCGTGCGCTTCCTCGACGATCGTCAGGTCGGCGCCGAAGACCGTGTCGAAGACCGCGTCGAAGCCCAGCAACCGCAGGGCGGCCACCATCCGGCCGGTCGTGGCCCGTCCCGGCGGCGCGCCGAACCCTTCGGCCAGCGTCGCCCGGATCGCCGGCGCGGTCTGAACGACGACGTGAAGGTCGGGGTCGGCCAGGGCCTGCCAGACCTGCTCGGTGTGGCTCTTTTCCAGCAGGGCGGCCGTGGGACAGACGGCCACGCACTGCCCGCACTGGATGCAGACCGATTCGTCCATGCCCGCCCCGTGGGCGGGTGTCACGACGGTCCGGAAACCGCGGCCGTGCTGGCTGAGGTTGTGGACGTGCTGCACCTCGGCGCACATGCGGACGCAGCGGCCGCACAGGATGCACTTGTTCGGCTCCCGCACGATGGCGACGCCGCGGGTGTCGACGGGGTAGTCCTTGCGCTCGCCCTCGAAGAGGCGCTCGCGCACGCCGAGGGCGTAGGCGAGGTTCTGGAGCTCGCAGTTGCCGTCCCGTTCGCAGGTCTGGCAGTCCTGCGGGTGGTTGTCGAGGATGAGCTCGACGATGTCGCGGCGGGCCTGCCGGAGGGCCGGGCTGTTGGTGATCACCTCCATCCCGTCCCACACCTCCGTCGAGCAGGCGGCCATGTGGTAGCCGATGTCGCGGACGTCCACGACGCACACGCGGCAGGCGCCCGGGATGCTCAGGTACGGGTGGTAGCAGAGCGTCGGGATGCGGATGCCGACGCGCTCGGCCGCCTTGGCGATGGTCGTGCCGGCGGGCACCTGCACCGGGTGGCCGTCGATCGTCAGCCGCACCATCGGGTCGGACACGGCAAGGCTCCTGGTCGGCGACCGGCGCGGGCCTAGCGCCGCGAGATCGCCTCGAAGCGGCAGACCTCGAAACACACGCCGCAGCGGATGCAGCGGCTCTGGTCGATCACGTGCTTCTGCCGCCGCTCGCCCGCAATGCAGGTGACGGGGCAGCGCCGCGCGCAGAGCGTGCAGCCGACGCACTTCTCATTGATCTCGAAACGGAGCAGCGCCCGGCACTTGTGGGCCGGACAGGTCCGCTCGGCTGCGACGTGGGCCTCGTACTCGGCGCGGAAGTAGCGGAGCGTGCTGAGCACCGGGTTGGGCGCGGCCCGCCCCAGCCCGCACAGCGACGCGGTCCGCACGAGCCGCGCCAGGCGCTCGAGGCGCTCGAGGTCCTCCGGGCGGCCCTGGCCGCCCGTGATCCGCTCGAGGATTTCGAGCATCCGCTTGGTGCCCTCGCGGCAGGGGGTGCACTTGCCGCACGATTCGTGTTGCGAGAACGTCAGGAAGTACCGCGCCAGGTCGACGACGCAGTCGTCCTCGTCCAGCACGATCATGCCGCCCGAGCCCATGATCGAGCCGCGGGCCTGGAGTGTGTCGAAGTCCACCGGCGTGTCGAGGTCCTCGGCCCGCAGACAGCCGCCGGCCGGCCCCCCGGTCTGGACCGCTTTCAGCCGCTTGCCGCCGCGGATGCCCCCGCCGATGTCGTACACGACCTCCCGCAGCGTGGTGCCCATCGGGACCTCGACCAGGCCGGTGTGCTGCACTTTGCCGGCCAGCGCGAACACCTTGGTGCCGCCGCTGGACTCCGTGCCGAGCTGTGCGAACCAGTCGGCGCCGAACAGGATGATCGCCGGCACGTTGGCGAACGTCTCGACGTTGTTGATGCACGTCGGGCGGCCCCACAGCCCGGCGGTCGTCGGGTAGGGCGGCCGGATGCGCGGCTGGCCGCGCTCGCCCTCGATCGAGTGGATCAGCGCGGTTTCCTCCCCGCACACGAACGCCCCGGCCCCCAGGCGGATCTCCAGATCGCAGTCGAAGCCGGACCCGAGGATGTCCCGCCCCAGCAGCCCGGCGGCCCGGCATTGCTCCAGCGCGCGCTCGATCCGCCGCACGGCCAGCGGGTATTCGGCCCGCACGTAGAAGAAGCCCTGGTGCGCGCCGATCGCGTAGGCGCCGATCAGCATGCCCTCGATCACGGCGAATGGGTCGCCCTCGAGCATGCTGCGGTCCATGAAGGCGCCGGGGTCGCCCTCGTCGGCGTTGCAGATGATGAACTTCTCGTCGCCCGGGGCCGCCGCGGCCTGGTCCCATTTCAGGCCGGTCGGGTAACCGCCGCCGCCGCGGCCGCGCAGCCGGGCGCGCCGCACCTCCGCCCGCACGGCGGCCGGGTCGCCGCGCTCCAGCACGCGGGCCAGCGCCTCGAACGCCCGCTGCCGCAGCGCTTCGTCGAGGCTCTCCGGATCGATCACCCCGCTGTTGCGCAGCGCGACGCGCGTCTGCCGGCGGAAGAAGCTCACATCGCCGTACAACTCGAAGAACCCCCGCCCGACGGCCTCGTCGGCCACGCGCAGCCGGTCCACCACGCGGCCCTGCCCGACGTGCTCCGTGATGATCGCGTCGAGGTCCTCGGGCGCGGACAGCGTGTACACCACCTTGTCGGGCCGCACGAGCACGCGCGTCGCCCGGCCCGTGCCCAGCGGATCGCACAACCCGAAACAGTTGGCCTGTCGCACCGCGACGCGCTGGGGCGGAATCCCCGCCGCCCGGAGCTTCTCCTCGAAGGCCCGCTGGAGCGGCTCCGTCAGCTCGCGCCCGCAGCGGGCCGCCCCACAGAAAAAGAACTCCAGCCCGTGCGTGCCGGCCTCGTCGACGTCGAGCGTGTAGGGGCGCACCGGCGTCCCGTTCAGCACGTGCTGGGTGAAGATCTCGTGGGCCCGCGCGCGGTCGACCTTCTCGTACTTGACCGGCATCCGACCCGGCACGAGCACGCCCACGATCGGCTCGCAACTGCACCGCCCGGTGCAGCCGGTGCGCCGCAGCGCGATGTCCGTCCGGCCGGTGGCCCGGATGTGCTTGCGGAACTCGTCGTAGACGTCGCCGGCCCCGGCGGCGTTTTCGCAGGTGGCCGAGCCGACCTGGATGCGCACGCGGGCCGCGCCCTCGGACGCCAGAACGCGTTCGCGCGCCGCCGCGGCCAGCTCGCGGTAACGCTCCATCACGCTTGCCGCCATCGCTGTCTCCGGGCGGACGCCTCCGGCACGTCCGCGCGGCGGCCCGCGGGCGGCAGCCCCGCTTGCCGTCCGCCCGTCCGCTGAGCGGACTTAATAACATCCGTATCCGATGCGCGGCAATGCGTTGTTGCACAAAAGAAATGAAACTCGCTCGGATGATGGCGGCGGCGGACCGGGTGCGCTCCCGCACGGCGATCGGGCGCGGCAGGAACCCGGCCGGGCGGCGGGCCCGGCGCTGCGAATTTTTCGCGCCGTGCCCGCGCGACCGATGTTCGCAGGAGTGAACCCGACGGCCGGCCGGTCGCGGCCCGCGCCGCGTGCCAACCCGGTCCGATCCCGCGGGGAGCGAGGCGCACGCCGAGCGCCGCCGCGGCCGAGAGTCGACGGGGCGCCGGGGGGGGACCGCTCGGGCGAGGCTCAGCCGCCGCCCACGATCGCCGCGGTGTTCATCAGCTCCTCAAGCAGGGCCAGGGCCACGCGGCCGGAGATCTGAAACGGGTCGAGGTGCGGCTTTTCCGAGTACTTGAGCACGATGGCGAGGTTGAGCTTGTCGAGGTCGACGCGGCCCATCCGCCAGCTCGCGAAGCGGCGTTCGCTGATTTCGGCGTAGTCCAGCAGGGTGACGTCGGTGTGCCGCGGGTCGCGCACCAGCCTCGCGTACAGCCGATTCACCTCGTCGCGACCGCCCTCGAGGGCCTGCATGAAGATGTCGCCGTGACAGACGCACAACACGCCGGTGATGCCCGCCGCGGCGTTGTGCCGGTCGGACTGGTCCAGGATGCTGCGGATCAGGTTCTCGTCGGTCGGCTGGGTCGACCGGCTGGCGTAGATCAAGCGGACGAGCATTGCCGACTCCTCACGACCGGTCGCTTGCGTTCAGCAGGGCCAGAAACTCGCGGCGGAGGTTGGGGTTCTTGAGGAAGCTGCCCCGCATCACGCTGTTGGTCATCTTCGAGTCCATGTCCCGGACGCCGCGCCACTGCATGCAGTAGTGGTCGGCCCGCATGATGACCGCCAGCCCGTCCGGCCGCATCTTCTCCTGAAGCAGATCGGCGAGCTGCACGATGGCCTCTTCCTGAATTTGCGGGCGGGCCATGACCCACTCCACCAGGCGGGCGTACTTCGACAAACCGATCAGCGCGGAATGTTCGTTCGGCATGACGCCGACCCACAGCCGTCCGATGATCGGGCAGAGGTGGTGCGAACAGGCGCTGCGGACCAGCACGGGGCCGACGATCATCAGCTCGTTGAGCCGTGCGATGTTCGGAAACTCGGTCACGGGCGGCATGGGCACGTACCGGCCGCGGAAGACCTCGTGGATGAACATCTTGGCGACGCGGCGGGCGGTGTCCTGCGTGTTGTGGTCGCCGGCGGTGTCGATCACCAGCGCATCGAGGACGTCCCGCAGGCGGGCCTGGACCTCGCCCTGGAGCGCCTCGAGCTCACCCGGTTCGATGAAATCCGCAATGTTGTCGTTGGCGTGAAAACGCCGGCCGGCCGCGATCAGGCGCTGGCGGATGCGCTGCGAGACCGGCATCGGGCCCGGCGAAGCATCGGAGTCGTGCGACACGGCGGACACCTCGGAGTCCTGAGCATACCCGGTCGCCGGCCGCGCGTCAGCGGGGGCGGCGGCCGGGCACCGCATCAGTTCGCCAGACGGCACAGCAGCAGAGCCAGCACGCCCCGCACCGACCAGGCGACGGTCCGAATCCAGTTCGTGCCGACCAGCCGGCGCCAGGCCCGCGGGTCGAACCCGCGGCGGAGGCGCGCGTGGCAGGGCACCTGGAGCAGGGCCGTCGAGACCCAGATCAGGATCACGAGCAGCAGGCCCAGCGCGGCCAGCAGTCGCAGGCGCGGCCCGTCCAGCAGCAGGAACAGTGCCACGGCGGCGCCCGCTTCCGCGGCCATGAGCGGGCCCACCAGCCAGGTGATGCGGCGCGCGTGTTGCTGCTGATACGCGGGGAAGGCGTCGGCGCCCACCTGCGCGAACAGCGGGTAGTGCACCAGTTGGATCGTCCAGATGAGTCCGGCCAGCATCAGCGTGCTCGCGGCGTGGAGTTCCAGCAAACCGGTGAGGATCACGGTGCTCATGGTTACTCGTGGTGCCGACGGCCCGGCACGCGGCGGCCGAAGTCCGGGCCACGGGAGCGGCCGGCCCCGGTGCCGCGCGGGCGAAGTCAGGCCCCCCGCGGCGGTCGGGTCTTCAGCCGGGCCAGTCCCCCGTCTACGCCGATCACCTGGCCGGTGATCCAAGAACTGGCCGGGCTCAGCAGCCAGCAGATGGCCTCCGCGATGTCCTCCGGGCGGCCGAGACGTCCGAGGGGGTGCAGCGCGAGCGAGGCATTGCGGGCCGCCTCGTTGGACGTGATGCGGGCGCTGAGCGGCGTCTCGACCAGACCCGGCGCCACGGCGTTCACCCGGATGCCCTGCGCCGCGTACGTCGCGGCCGCCGCCCGCGTCAGGCCGATCACGCCCGCCTTGGCGGCGGCGATGGCCTCGTGGTTGGCCAGGCCGATTTCCGCGGCTGCGGAGGCCATCAGGACCACCGACCCGCCCGACGTGCGCATGACGTTCGCCGCCGCCCGCACCGTGGCGAACGCCGAGAAGAGGTTGAGCGCCAGGACCTGCTGGAGCTCGGCCGCGGTGGTGAGATGGGCCGGTTTCAGCAGGATCGACCCGACGCAGTTGACGACCCCATCGACGCGCCCGGCCCAGGCCTGCGCGTCCTGGAGGCAGCGTTCGACGGCTTCGAAGCTCGTCGCGTCCACCGCGCTGGTGCGGGCGTCCACCGCGCTGGTGTGGGCGTTCGGCTCGCCGGTCCGGGCGTTCAGCTCCGCGGCCAGGGCCTCGAGTTTGCTGAGCGTGCGACCCGCCAATAGCAGGCGTGCACCGGAAGCATGCAGCCTCCGGACCGCGCAACTGCCGATGCCGCCGGCGGCGCCGATGACGACGTAAACCGGTGGGGACACCTCTGCCGACGGGTTGGCGGCCACGGCGGATCTCCGACAGGTTGCCCGGAGCCCCCGGGCGGTGTGGCCCGGGAGCGTCCCGCGGCTGCGTTACGCGGGGATTGTAGGCCCGGCACCGCTTCTTGCCCGCCCGCGCGCGGTGGCGATCGTGGGGAGGGGCGGGGCCCTTTCGAGGTCCCGGTCGCGCGGTGATACTGTGGTTACGCGATGGTCGGCGGCGGGCGAGCGCCCCGGCGCGCCGGAGCATCTCATGGCGCCGAAGGAGCCCGGGCAGTCGGGCGGCTTTCCGCCGATGCGCGTGCGCGGGTCGGTGCGCCGGCTCGTGCTCGTGCTGGGCGACCAGCTCGACGAGGACGCCGCGGTCCTGCGCGGTCTGGACAAGGCCCGGGACGCGGTGGCGCTGTTCGAGGTGGCGGAGGAGGCGACGCACGTCCCGAGCCACAAGCAGCGGACCGCGCTGTTTCTGGCGGCGATGCGGCACTTCGCGCTGGACCGGCACCGGGCCGGCCTGCGCGTCCACTACGTCACGCTGGACGATCCGGACAACACCCACGCCCTGGGCCGCGAGCTGGAGCGCGCCGTGCGCCGGCTGCGGCCGGAGACCGTCGTCTGCACGCAGCCCGGCGAGTGGCGCGTTCGGCACGCGCTGGAGCACGCGGCGGAGCGGGCCGGGGTGCCGCTCGAAATACGGCCGGACGAGCACTTTCTCACCGACCTGGCGGACTTCGAGCGCTGGATGGCGGGACGCCGCCGGCCGGTCCTGGAACATTTCTACCGCTGGCAGCGACGGCGGCTGGACCTTCTGCTGAACGCCGACGGCGGTCCGGTCGGCGGCGCGTGGAACTTCGACGCGGACAATCGCCGCGCATTTCGCGCCGCGCCGCAGCCCGCCCCGCCCTATGCGCCCCGGCCGGACGCCGTGACGCGCGCCGTTCTGGAGCTGGTCGAGCGTCGCTTTCCCGCTCACCCGGGCCGGCTCGCGGGGTTCCGCTGGCCGGTGACGCGGGTGGACGCCCGGCGGGCGCTGGACGATTTCATTCGTCACCGACTGCCGCTGTTCGGCCCGTACCAGGATGCGATGTGGGCGGGCGCGCCGTTTCTGTATCACTCGCTGCTGTCCGCGCCGCTGAACCTCAAGCTGCTCAACCCGCGCGCCTGCGTCGCCGCCGCGCTGGCCGCCTACGAGTCCGGCGCCGCGCCGCTCAACTCCGTCGAGGGCTTCGTCCGGCAGGTCATCGGCTGGCGCGAGTTCATCCGCGGCATCTACTGGCACGCCGGCCCGGAGTACGGTCGGCGGAATGAGCTGGATCAGCACGGCCGCCTGCCGGAGTTCTACTGGACCGGCGAGACCGAGATGGTGTGCCTGCGGGAGTGCATCGGGCAGGTGCTGGAGTACGGCTACGGCCATCACATCCAGCGGCTGATGGTCACCGGCAACTTCGCGCTGCTGGCGGGCGTGCATCCGCGGCACATCAGCGACTGGTATCTCGCCATGTACGTCGATGCCGTGGATTGGGTGACGCTGCCCAACACCCTCGGCATGGTCATGCACGCGGACGGCGGGTTGGTGGGCACCAAGCCGTACGCGGCCAGCGGACGCTACATCCAGCGCATGAGCAACTATTGCGCGACCTGCCGCTTCGACCCTGCCCGCCGCACCGGCGCCAACGCCTGCCCGTTCACGACGCTCTACTGGGATTTCCTGCTGCGCTACGCCCGCTGGTTCCGCGGGAACCGCCGGATGGCACTCATCGTGAAAAACGCGCTAACCATTCCGTCGGCCGAGCAGCGCGCGATTCAGGGGCAGGCCGAGGAGTTCCGCGCGCAGTTCGGCGTCACCACCGGCGCCGAGTAGTCGACCGACGCCGTCGCGTTCCGCGCGCGCCCGCCGGCCGCAATCGCGCCGGGACGTTTTCGCCCGGAAGTCGCGCCGCGACGACGGCCGTGGGACGAAGCAGCCGACTCCCGGCGTCGCGCGCGGCGCCGCGTCGGTGGGGCCGGTTCTACGGTCGGGCGGCGGCCGGGATCAGCCGCGCGCCGGGCGTGCCGCCGTGCCACACGAGGCCGCCGGCGGTGTGCGCCTGCCAGCGGATCGCCGTCGTGTCCGGGAGAGCCGCCACGGCGGCCTGCACGCCGGCCTCGTCCAGTACCAGGAACGCCGTCGAGAGGGCGTCGGCCAATGCGGCGGACGGCGCAAGTGACCACGCCGCCCGCCCACCGGCCACAGGAGTGCCGGTCCGCGGGTCGCAGACATGCAGGCCGTGCAGCGCCTGGCCCGATCCGGAAACCGCCGCGTCGCACAGTTCGACCGTCGCCAGCGCGCCAGTGGCATCCTGCGGAGCGCGCAGCCCGACACGCCAGAGCTGGCCGCCGGCCGGCTGACCGAACGCCAGCGCCGTGCTCTGGCCGCTGTGCAGCAGCGCGGCCGGGATGTGCCACTCGCGCAACACGGCGGCGGCGCGGTCCAGGGCGTAACCCTTGCCGAGCCCGCCGAGGTCGAGCGTGACGCCGGCCCGCCGCGGCGCGACGGCGTGTCGGGCCGGGTCGAGCGCGAGCAGTGGCTCGCGGGCGGCAGCGTCCCCGCCGCGGCGCGCCGGGCTGCGAAACGCCACGTCGAACGCCCCGTCCGTCGCGGCGTGCACGGCCGAAGCGACGGAGAGGCACTCGATCGTCTCGATGCTCACGGGCACGAACTCACCGGGCGCGGCGCTGTTGATGCGGGCGATATCGCTGGTGGGCACGAACCGGCTGAGCTCGCGCTCCAGGCGATCGATCTCGTCGGTCGCGGCGCGGGCCGCCTGCGCTGCGTAACGGGCGTCCGACGCGACGAGCAGCAGCTCGAAGGTGCACGCCATGGCGTCGTGCGTGAAGCGCCACCCGAGCGCGGCCTCCGGCGTCGCGACGTCTAGCACCGGCTCGGGCGGCTTCTCGTTCACGGCGCGCCCTCGCCCGCTGCCGTGGCGGCCGGAGCGGTCGGGTCCGTTGCCGCCGCACCGGGCACTGCGGCATCCGGCACAGCGAACGCCGCCTCCCACAGAGACCGATCCACGCAGAGCATCACGACCTCGTCGCGCCGCAGCCCGAAGTGCGCCGCCACGCGCGCGCCCGGCAGCCGGTCGGCTACCGCGGCCGCGCTCAGCCCGACGAGCACGAGCGGCGCGGCCGGCGTTGCGGGCGCTGCGGCCGGTTCCCAGTATCCGACGCGCTCGAACCGGCGCAGGTACCATGGGAGCGGCCAGACGTTGTCGGCGATGACGTCGATGCGGACGCGGCGTCCGTCCCGGTGCGCGGCGGCTAGCCGGTCCAGAGTCGCGAGCAGGTCGGCCACGCTGCGGCGCGTGCCGGCGTAGACGTAGGGGTTGCGGTCGTCGGCCGACAGCGGCACGGCCGCCCGCCAGGCCTGGGATGCGAGGTGCCCCACCCCGCCCGCCAGCAGCAGGGCGACCACGGGCCGACCCCACGTCCGCGGCGCAACGCGGATCAGCGTCGCCATCCCGCAGCCCGCCAGCAGCGTCAGCGCGTGCAGCGGACCCAGCACGCACCACGGCGTCTTGTATGGGATCGCTGAGTAGAGCGCGAGCAGCGCCGCCGCGTAGACGGCGAGGAACCGTACGAACCGCACATCGCCCGTGACCCGCTCTGCGCCGCCAAACCAGCGCGGGCGAAAGGCTGCCACCGCGCCGAGCGTCGCGCCGCCGAGAATCACCGCCTCCGTCCACACCGGACCGGGCCGCGGATGCTGATAGACCAGCAGCGTAAGGTACTGATACCACGGTCCGCTGTGGGTCGTGCCGGCGGCGCGGTCCGCGTAGGTGGCCAGGGCCGCGAGCGAACGCCACGGCCCGCCCGCGTCCGTCAGCAGCGCGCTGAAGAGGGTCACCGAGGTTAGCACCGCCGCGGCGCTGCCGACGACGAGCCCCGGCCACAGCGCCGGCTGGGAGACGGTCGCAGCCCGGACCGCGGCGCGCCGCCACGGCCGCTCGGTGACAACGCCGGCCAGCGCGAGTGCCGCCAGCACCAGCACGCACGTTTCCTTGGTCGCGTGCATCAGCCCCAGCCCCACGCCGGCCAGCAGCGCCCACCCAATGCGACGCGAGCGGAAAAACCGCCAGCCGGCGCCGAGCGTCAGCAGCGTGAAGCCGACCAGCAGCGTCTCCTGAATGTAGTAGCGGCTGTAAAAGACCAGCGCGGGCGACACCGCCGCACACAGCCCCGCGAGCACCGCCGCGCCGCCCCCGAGGGCCGGCACCAGCAGCGTCAGCAAAGGGACGAGGGCCGCGCCGGCCAGCGCCGGCACGAGGCGGTAGTGCCGCGGCTGGGTGTCGGCGAAGGACGGAGCGCCCGCGGCGGCGAGGACCGGCAGCGTCAGGTAGTTGAGCGTCGGTCCGTGGTAGTCGTGGGGGTCGTAGCGGTAGCCGGGCCCCCAGCGGAGCTCGGCGCACTTCCACATGTGCACGGCCTCGTCCGCGTGGACGGGCCGACGGTCGAGCTGCGGCAGGCGGAGCGCCAGGGCGGCCGCAGTGGCCGCGCCCAGCCCGGCCGCCAGCAGGCCGGCGCGGTTCATTTGGCGGGGAGGCCGTACACCTCGACCTCGGTGTAGTGGTTCTGGTCGTCGGCAGTGTTGCCTTTGCTGTACAGGCGGACGTAGCGGGCGGGGACGCCGGCGGCGTCGATCAGTTTGCCCTCGTACGTCTCCCAGAACTCCTTGTCCCGGCCGAGGCCGAGGCCCGAGGAGTTGTCGTGGTCGTTGTTAAAGATCGTGATCACGTTCTCGAGGAAGTCCGGGTCGTCGGCCACCTGCACGACGACGTCGTGATAGACGCGGGCGTTGCCGTGGTAGTGCCATAGGGCGATCGCGTAAATGCGGTAACGGCCCTTCAGATCGATCTGCACCCACTGCCGGCCCGGCCCGAGCTCGACGTAGCCGCCCTCGCGGGCCTCTTTGTCGCCGTCCGTCACCAGCTTCAGGCTGCCGATGATTGGCTCCGGGTCGCTGCTGGTGACCGGCTTGCCCGCAGCGACGTTGACAACGCCCGGCGGGACCATGAGCGGCGGGCGCGGGCCCTTGCGGTTCTCCTCGAGATTCGTGTTCGGCGGGGCGTTCGTCGGCGTGCCTTTGAACGCCGGCTTGGGCAGCTTGAGGTCCAGCGGCACCCGATCGCTCAGGGCCGCCTGCGTGGTTGGCGCGGCGGCGGGAGCCGTGGCAGGGGCCTCCGGCGGCTGCGGGTCGGCCGCAGTCTGAGCCGCGGCCGATACGGCCAGCGCCGCCGCGGCGGCGGCGCGCATCAGAGACTTCCGTGCCTTGAGCCGACCGGTGAGTCCGTCGCGCATGGTCTGTCGCTCCATGGGGCCGCGGACCACCGGCGCCGCCCGAATCCCACGGCCACGCTGGGCGCCGCGTAGCCGCTGCCGACGGGTATGGTACCCGCACGCCGGTCCACGTGCACGGCGCCCCTGCGCCGCCTCCGTCGCCCGTGTTACGATTCTCCGCCCGGACTGGAGCCTTCGATGTCGGTTCAGACCCCGGACGTTCCGGCCGCCGCTCGGGCCTGCCCGAGCCCCCTTTGCGCCGGGCGGCGGTTCGCGCTGCTCTTGGCGGTTGCCGGGGTGTTGTACGGCCCGTTCCTCGGCATCCCGCATTTCGGCGACGACTACCTGTATCTGTTCGAGGATCCCTGGTCGGCCGTTTGGCGGTATTTCGTCACCTACCACGACCTCGGCGGCATCTTTCGCCCGCTCCAGATGGCCTGGTGCGCGCTGAATCAGGCGCTGTTCGGCGAAGGCACGGTGGTGCTTCAGGCGGGACAGGTCGCATTGCATGCGGGACTGGCGCTGTTGCTGTGGCAGTTCTTGGACCGCCGCGGGCTGCCGCAGGCCGCCGCGGCCGGCGCCGCAGTGCTGTTCGTCGCGCACCCCATCAGCGTGTCGGCGGTGCTGGGCAACGACACGGGCAGCCAGCTGGCGGCGGCGCTTTTGGGGTTCGCGGCGGCAGCCCGCGCTTGGGAGTACGCGGCGGCGGGGGCGGACGGGGGGGCGACCGCCGCGGCGGTCGCGACGGATGGCAGGAAAACAACGACACGCGTGCAGCCGGGGGCGGCGGTGCTGCGTGGGGTACCGCCGAGTCGCGCCGGCGCGGAGCGCGAAGCGGCCGCTGCGGCGCCGCGCTCCGCGGTGCGCGGCTGGCCGGTCGTTGCGCTGGTCGCGTTGGCGCTGCTGGCGAAGGAGTCGGCGCTTTCGTACGCGGTGCTGGTTGTATTCGTGCTGGTTTACGGCGCGTGGCGTCGGCGGGGGGACGCGGCCGACGTGGGCCGGGGCGCGGTGCTGCTGGCGTTGGCCTGCGTTCTGGTGACCGCGCTGTACTTCGCGTACCGGGGCCAGATGGCACCGACGCGGATCGCGTGGAGTCCGACCGATGCGTACGGCTTTCATCTCGGCCTGAACGTGCTGAGGAATCAGGCGTTCCTGTTCGGCGGGGCGTTGTTGCCGGCGTCGACCTCGGACTTGTTCGCCGCGGTGGCCCACCGCCGCGTCGCGGTTCTGGCCGGTGCCGGCGTGCTGACGGCGCTGTGGTGCGGCCTGCTGGCGGCGGGGCTGTGGCGCGCCCGCCGACCGGGCGCGAGTGCGGGTCTGCTGCTGGCGGCGTCGCTGACGACCTTTCCGATGACGCTCATGAATCACGTCAGCGAGCTCTACGTTTACAACCTCATGCCGCTCCTGTCGGTGCTGGTCGGACTGGCGCTGGCGCCGGTGCTGGCGCCCGGTGAGCCCGCCGCCGTGCTCCTGCCCCGGCGGGATGCGGCGCCCACAACCGGCCCCGCGGCAAACGGGATCGGGCCGCCGGCGGGGAGTTCGGCCGCGCGTGGCGCGGCAGGGGCCGCAGCGCCGCCCGCCGCGGACGCCGGAACCTCCCCAAGCGGACTGCTGACGCTCCCGGACCTCGGCCCGCCCGCGCGCCGGACGCCCGTGGCGGCTCTGGCCATCCTGTTCCTCGTCACCGCCAGCAGCGGACTGGCCGTCCAGCGGAAGGCGGCGGAAATGCAGGCCAACGGCCGCGCGGCGCGGCAGCTCGCCGCCGCGGTGGTCGAGATCGCCCGGGCGGCACCGCCCGGCGCGCGCGTCGTGCTGTGGGAGCGGCCGACGGCGGGCCGCGCGTACTACTCGGTATTCCGCACGACGGATTTTCAGGGGCTGCTGGTGGCGGAGCGCTGGCTGCGACACCGTGCCGAGCGATCCGACGTGACGATCCGCGTCCTGCCGGCCTCGGCGGAACCGCCCGCCGACGCGCAGGTGTACGTGCGGGTCGCGGCGGACGGCCGTGCGGCGCTGCGGCCGCTGAGATTCGAGCCTTGAGGGCGGGGGGCGCGGGGTGCGGCGCGGACCGTGGTGCGCGCGGCCGGGGTGACCCTTGTGCGGGCCCGCGCGCGGCGCCAAACTAGGCCCATCCGCGAGAGGACGCCATGGAACTGCCGCAACAGCAATACGACGTGCTCATGCAACTCGCCCAGGCCCGCGCCCCGCGCTCGATCGCGGAGCTGGCGGCCGCGCTCGGTGCCGATCAGGCCAATGTGACCGCGGCGTGCGTCACGCTTGAGCAGGCGGGGTACGTGACGATCGCCGAAGCGACGTTCGAGGAGTTGCGGCTCGGACCGGACGGGGCGCCGTACGCGACGCGTCCGCTGCCGGAGCGCGTCATCGTGGGCGTGCTGCGGACGCAGGGCGGCCGGTGCAAGCTGACCGATGTGCCGCATCATTGCGATCTGGCCCCGGCGCAGGTCGGCGGTGCGCTCCGTTGGCTGGCGCAGCGGGGCTGGGCCCGGAAGGAGGGCGACACGCTCGTGCTGGAAGCCGGCGCGCCGGCCGACGAGGCGGCGCTCGAGCCGGACGAGCGGGTCATCCGCGCGCTGGCCGGTGGCCGCGTGGCGACGCGGGCCGAGCTGGAGGCGGAGGGGCTGCCCGTGGCGGCGGCGCTGGAGATTCTCGGCAAGCGGAAGGGATTCGTCGTCGTTAAGGAGCGTACGCAGCGGCGCGTCACGCTGACGGACGCCGGGCGGGCGCTGCTGGCCGCGGGCGTCAGGGGCCGCCGCCGTGTCACGCAGCTCACGCCCGAGTTGCTCGCGGAGGGCGGCTGGCGGGACGTGGAGCTTCAGCCGTACGACGTGACGCTGGCCGCCAAGCGCATCTACCCGGGCAAGGAGCATCCGTTTCAGCGGACGCTGGACCGGGTGCGGCGCGTCTTTCTCGAGATGGGGTTCGAGGAGGTCGCCAGCCCGTGGGTCGAGTCGAGCTTCTGGGACTTCGACGCACTGTTCCAGCCGCAGGATCATCCTGCCCGCGACATGCAGGACACGTTCTACGTGGCCCGACCGGAGCGGTGCCGGCTGCCGGATGAGGCGTACGTCGAGCGCGTCCGGGCGGTGCACGAGAACGGCGGCGACACCGGCTCGGTGGGCTGGCAGTACCGCTGGAGCCGCGCGTGGGCGGAGAAGCCCGTGCTGCGGACGCACACGACGGCGACGACCATCCGCGCGCTGGCCCGCCACACCGCGGGCCGGCCGGGAAAATACTTCGTGATCGGCCCGGTGTTCCGCCGTGAGACGGTGGACTACAAGCACCTGCCGATCTTCCACCAGGTCGACGGGATCATCGTCGATCCGCACGCGAGCCTCGCGACGCTGATCGGCACGCTGACGGCCTTCTACACCAAGATGGGCTTCCCGAAGGTCAAGGTGAACCCGAGCTTCTTCCCGTACACGGAGCCGTCGGCCGAGGTGCTGCTGTACCTCGAGAACCGCGGTGACTGGGTGGAGATGGGCGGCTCGGGGTTGTTCCGCCCCGAGGTCACGTTGCCGCTGGGAATCCGGGACCGGGTGCTCGCGTGGGGCCTGGGGCTGGAGCGGCTGGCGATGTTCATCCACGACGTGAAAGCCATCGGCGAGCTGTTCTACGCCACGATGCCGTGGCTGCGCGAGGCGCCGCTCTGCCGGGCGTAGCGGCCGGCCCCGAGCGTCACGCACCGGCGGGCGCGCGGCGCGCCGGGTGCGTCGCGGGCGGCGGGCAGCGCCCCCGCGTTGATCGTCCCCACGGGGCCGTACCGCCAACCGACGTGCGCTCGCGGGGAGACGGGCGGCCACGGCGCGCCGGCTAGGCCGGCACGATCTCGAACTCGTAGCCCGTCAGCGGGATTTCCGTATGTGCCATCCGGCTGGGCTCGGGCACGTGGAAGATGGGCCCGCGGCCGGGACCGGGATACGTCAGCTCGTCGTGCAGCACGCCGGCGGGGACGGTGAAGTAGCTCGTGGCGGGGTCGTTCGGCCGCAATTCGAGCACGCGGATGTCGTCGGCGGAGAGCCGGCCCTGCTGGAGCTTGGCGCGGAACTCGTCGAGGCCGCAGGTTGCGACGACATACAGGAGCGGCTTGCTGGCGGGATCGGCGAAGAAGAGCCAGCTCTCGGCGTCGCCGTGAGCGGCGAGACGGTCGAGCCGCGTGCGGTGGCAGGCGACCACCAGCATCTGCCACGGCCCGGTGCCCTCGGCCGCCAACTCGACGCGCTCGACGATCTGCCGGCCCTCCGGGACGGCGCAGCAGGCGGGCGAGGGCACCAAGCGCCGCAGCAGCCCGCGACGCTCGAGGTCGGCCATGAGTTCCGGGGTGGCCCGCCGGGCCTGCAAACGAATCCGCGGCACGATGTTTCTCCTGGGACGGGCGGGGCCCATCCGCACGCGAAAAGTCGGCAGCGTCTGGTACGGAGCAGGAGGTGTCAAGGGCCGTGGCCGGTGCCGCGGGGCAGCGGCGGCCCTTCCCGGAACCGGTCCAACCACGCGGCCATCAGCGCGTCGGGGAGTGTGCCGCTGGCGCGACATTCTTCCGGCGTGCGGCCCCAGTAGAAGCCGATCCAGCCGGCGGCATGCTCCGCGGAGCCGCGCAGGAAGGCATCGAACTCATCCAGCGAGCAGAGCAAGGGGAACGTCTCCTCGATCAGGACCGGACGCCCGACCGCGAAACCGCGGAGCGTCTCCAGCGCCTCGCCGACCCGCCCCGCCTGCGGGTACAGGTGGACCGCAACGAAGTCAAGCTCCGGCGCGACGACGGCCGGCACGAAGCCCGAAGTCAGCCCCGGCCGGTCGAGGCTCCAGTCGACCAGCCCGACGGTGATCAGATGCCGGCGGTCATGGCGACGGATCGCTGCCACGAGCTGCCGCACCCAGGCTCGTGCGATCTCCGGCCGCGGTCGGTCGGCCGGGTCGAGCGTGATGAACTGCACATAGTGATACAGGTCCGCAAACGGCGGTCCGAGCCACGCACCGGGTTCGCGACGGGCCCCTGCCACGACAGGCTCGTTCATCAGGTCGTAACAGAACACGGCCGGGCTGTCGGCGGCGCGGGCCGCGATTGTCTCCCAGAAGCACGCCTGCGCAGCCCAGCGGCCCGCTTCGTCCAGCGCGTCGTACCAGGCGGGCACGTCGGCGGCGCGGTAGCACCCCAGGCCGGTAATGTCGAGATAGAGGCCGACGCGCTCGGCCAGCGCGAGCAACTCGCGGAGGCGGTCCAGGGCCGCTTCGTGGGGTTGGTTGGGGCCGGAGAGGAACCGCGCGACCTGGAGATGGATGCGAACGACGTTCGCCCCGAGGGCCCGCATCTCGTGGAAATCCGCAACCACCTTCGACCACTCGGTGTCCCAGTAGTCCTCAAGCAACCGCTGGTGCTCGTCGTGGTCGTAGTTGAACCCCCAGGGCACGAACGGCTGCCCCGATGGCATGACCACGAAGCTGCGGCGGTCCGGAGCGACGGCGATCCAGTTCAGCGTGGCGGGCGTCGGCGGTGGGGCGGTCGAGGCGTCCGGCGGCACCGGTGTCGCAGGGTTCGGCGGCGGGGCCGCTGCGGGCGGCGCCGCGCGGCATCCGCCGGCACTCGCGGCGGCGGCGAGCAGCAGGCCCGCGACCAGCGGCGGCGCGACGCGCGACGGCGTGGCCGCCGACCGGGGGAGCCGCCGCGGCGCGCAGCGGGTCTCTGCGGCACTCGCCGTGCGCCATGACCGCCTGACGCTCGGGGTGCGGGATGACTGTACAGCACGTGCCGCGTGGAAGGTCCTCGACGGGCGTGCCGCGCGGGGCTGCGGCTCAGCGGGCGTAGTTCGTCTGCACGGCATGCGCGACCTTGGCCGCCAACGTTTCTGAATAGCGCCAGGACACGTGGTCCAGCGCGTTGAGGGAGGGATGCAACGGGCCCTGGGGGCGGGTCGTGGCGCGGTGGTAATCAGGGTCGTCGGGGGCGACGTAGGCGAAGAACGGCCCGTTGAAAAGGACCACCACGGGCGCGAAGTGCACGTAGTCGCCGCCCGGGAAGAACGGGATCGGGTCGTCCGCGTTGACGAACTGGAGCACCGGCAGTCCGGCGAACGCCGCCCGCCCCGCCGCGTCGGTCACCTGCGGCTGACCGAAGGTGATGATCTCGTCCACCTTGAATCCGGCCAACTGGAGGTACCGACCCAGCAGGCACGCGATGGCCCCGCCGAGCGAGTAGCCGGTCAGCGAGACGGGATAATCCGGCTCGAGCCGCTGGAGGCAGTCGGTCAGGACGATCAGGGCGGCGGTATTGAACCCCCGGTGCACGTGTGCGCCGAAATCGGTCTCGGCATACGGTTGCGTGTCGAAGTCGAGCAGCCACTGGTAACGCGTGTTGGTGCCGGCCAGGACGACGGTCTGGTGGCGGCGGGCGTGGTCGATGATCAGCAGGTACCGGCTGGGAGCCGAGTCGCCATCGAACGTCGTGGAGATCACGATCGCGTCGGCGCCCTCGCGGCCGTACTTGGCGCGCAGCGCGGCGTCGGGGACGCCGAGGTTGTCGGTGAGGTCGGCCAAGATGGCCAGCAGCTCCGCGGCATGAGCGAAGTCGATGGGCGCGGGCGGCGGTACGGGGGGGCGGCCACCGGGTGGCGTGAGTTGTTGAACCCACGGGGTGCAGCCCGCCAGCAGAGCGAGCGTTGTGCCGACACCGATTCTCACGGCCTGCCGATACACGCGGTCCGAAGCCTCCTTCCCGCGGCCGGGCATGCACATCGTAGCGGCGAGCGCCGCTGTGGGAACGCGTGCGGTGCACCGGGGAGCGCGTTTTTTTTCTTGGCTGGCGGTCTGCGAGCCAGTACAAGAACGACCCCGCCAAGGAGACTGTCGTGCGACGCTGTGCCACCCGCGCCGAAAGCATCTTCCGCCGGACCGGCATTTATTCGCCGGTCGACGGACCCGGGGTCGGCGTGCGGCGCCGCGCGTTGGCGGAGTCTGCCCCGACTCGTTTCTCAGCGTAAACCCGACGGATCGAGCCGAGAACGACGCTGCTTGCGGGCAGCTTTCTGCTGGGGGAGTGGAGTGCCATGTCGGACCCCCGTTGGACCGCGTGCGTCATCGCACCGGAGGACCTGCGCCCGGGGCTGTTCACCGCCCCGCTCCGGGTCATCACCGAGCGCGCCCCGCGTCCGTGGGAGTGCGACAACACGGAGCAGGCGGGCCCGATCGTGCGGCACGTGCGGTTGCCGGGTCGCGCGCCGCTCCCCGTGCGCATCGTGGACGTTTGTCTGCCGTTCGTGCTGGTGCAGACTCCGGCGGGCGAGCACACTCTGATCGACGTCCGGCGGTTCCGCCTGCCGCGCATCGCGCCGCGCTTCGGGCGGCGGGTGTTCAAGCACCTGGGCCCGCCGCCAACGCCCCCCCGCGACGGGCGAGAAGGCGGCCGCAGTTCAGCAGCCGGCGAGTCCGTAGGAGCGCGTCGGCTTCCGCCCGCGCTCGCTTACCGCGTGGCGGGCGGCCCTGCGGCGAAATCACCGGCATAACGGCGACATGCCGCGGCCGCAGCAGCGGCTCGGGCGCGCCGCCGCCGGCCGGTATTATGCGTCTCATGCCCACCACGCTGCCGCTCGACAGGCCGCTGCCCGACGCGGCCGCTGCCGCCGTCGGCATCGTGCGCGCGCTGCGTGCCGCGGGGCATGCGGCGGTGCTGGCCGGCGGGTGCGTACGCGACCTGCTGCTCGGGCAGACGCCGCAGGACTACGACGTGGCCACCGACGCGCCACCCGAGCGGCTGTGCGCGCTGTTTCCGCGGGCGCGGCCGGTGGGCGTTCAGTTCGGCGTGGTGCTCGTCAAGCGGCGCGGGCGATGGATCGAGGTGGCGACGTTCCGCTCCGACGGGCCCTATTTGGACGGCCGCCACCCGGTGTCGATCACACTCAGCGACGCGGAGCACGACGCGCAGCGCCGCGATTTCACGGTCAACGGCTTGTTCCTCGACCCGCTGGCCGGCACGGTGATCGACTACGTGGGCGGGCTGGAGGACCTGCGGGCGCGGGTCGTTCGCGCCATCGGCGACCCCGCCGCCCGGTTCTCCGAGGACTACCTGCGGCTCGTGCGGGCGGCGCGCTTCGCCGCGCGCCTCGATTTCGCGATCGAGCCGCGGACCGCCGCGGCCGTGCGTGCCCAGGCTCCGCGGCTGGCGCGCGTCGCCGCGGAGCGGGTCCGGGAGGAGTTGGAGCGGATGCTGGCGCACCCGAGCCGGGCCCGCGCCTGGGATCTGCTCGGCGAACTCGGCCTGCGGCCGTTTCTGTGGCCCGCCGCCCAGTGGACCGATCCGCAGGCCCGGCGCGCCGGGACGCTGCTGACGCGGCTGCCGCCGGGGGCGCCGTTCGAGTTGGCGCTGGCCGTCCTGCTGGCGGATGCCGACCCGGCGGAGGTGCAGCGCGTGGCCCGCGCCTTGACACTGTCCAATGTGCAGCGGACGACGGTCGCGTGGCTCGTGCAGCACCAGGCCGACCTTGATGATCCGCACGCGCCGACGCTGGCGCAGCTCAAGCGGCTGATGGCGGAAGCGGCCTTCCCGCTGCTGGTGGACTGGGCCCGGGCGCGACATGCGGACCTGCCCGACGGGGCCGCGCGCGACGCGGCGCTGGCGGCGCGCATCGACGCCATCCCCCCGGAGCGCGTGCAACCGCCGCCGCTCGTCACGGGCGACGACCTGCTCGCGCGGCGCGTGCCGCAAGGCCCGATTTACGCCCGCCTGCTCGAAGCCCTGTACACGGCGCAGCTCAACGAACAGTTGCTGACACGCGAGGCGGCGTTGGCGGCGCTGGAGGAGCGCCTGGCCGCGGAAGGCGGCACGGAGTGAGCCGATGATCCGGCGCGTCGCGAGGCCGCAGCGGGGCGGCGGCCGCACGGCAACGGTCGTCGCGGCGCTGGTCGTCCGGGCGTCGGCCCGCGCCGCCGTGCTGGCCGCGCTGTTGGCCGGGGCCGCGGTGGGCATCGGGGCGGGTTGTCGAGCGCCCGCCCCGGCTGGTGCCCCGGACGGTCGGCCGCTGCCGCCGCTGCGCGTTCATGTGGCCCAGACGCAGCCGCAGGAGGGCTGGCGTCGGGCGCAGATGGCCGGCGACCCGGTCCTGTACGTGACGCCCGAGCCTTTGCTGACAGAGCGGGACGTCGCTCGCGCGGAAGCGCTGCACGGTCCCGACCGCAGCATACTCCTCGTGCATTTCAACCTGCGGGGCGCGGCGGCCCTGCAACAGGCCACCGGCAGCCGGCGCGGGGAATGGCTGGTCGTTTACCTGGAAGATGAACTCGTCGTGACCGCGCCGATCGAGCGCCCGATTCACGAGGCCGGGCTGGGGATCGACGGCGGCTTCTCCCGCCGAAGGGTCGAGGAGCTGATGGCGCGCTACAACGCCCCCCGCAGTCCGGCCTTTCCGGCGCCGCCTCGGCGGCGCGGGGAGGCTCGGCGATGACGCGGCCGTCTGCTTCGCTGCTGACCGAACGCGTCGGCGGTGTCCTGACACTGACCCTCAATCGAGCGGCGCAGCGGAATGCCCTCGATCACCGCCTGATTGCAGCCTTGCAGGCGGCTCTGGAGGCGGCGGCGGCCGACGGGACGGTACGCTGCGTCGTGCTGACCGGCGCGCCGCCCGCGTTCTGTGCCGGCCTGGACCTCGCGGAAGTGGCCGCGACCGCGGGCGCGGCGTTTGATACCGCCCGGCTGGCCGCGGTGTACGACGCCCTCGCGGCTCTGGATCGACCGACGATCGCCGCGGTGAACGGCCCGGTCGCGGCGGGCGGCGCGGGACTGACGTGCGCGTGCGACATCGTGCTGGCGGCCGATCACGCCACGTGGAGCTACCCGGGCGTGACGCAGGGGCTGGTGGCCGGCGTCGTCGTCCCGGGACTCGTGCGGCGCGTCGGCGACCTGGCGGCGCGGGCGCTGCTGCTGACGGGGCGGACGATCGCCGCGGCCGAGGCGCAGCGGATCGGCCTGGTGACCGAAGTCGTGCCGGCGGCCGCGTTGGCGGACCGGGCGGCGGCACTGGCGGCCGAGCTGGCAGCTCTGCCGGCGGAGGCGTTGGCGGAGACGAAACGGCTGCTGGGGGCAGGGGCGAGCGCGGCGGCGGGGCAGCCGTTGCGGCTGACGGCGGCAGCGCGGGCGGCGCTGGCGCGGTATCGGGACACGGGCGGCCCCTGACGCGCGCGGCGGCGCGGGGTATAATCGCCGGCTCCGGCGGCGGGTGCCCCGGCGCGGCGCGGGCGCCCGCGAGCAGGGCCGCCGATCGGGCTTCTCGGACGCAGACGCAGGAATCCCCCCGCATGATGAACCGCATTCAGCAAATCACCGCCCTCGGACAGGCCATCTGGCTCGACAACATCAGCCGCGACCTGCTGCGGTCGGGCGAGCTGGCGCGACTCGTGGAGGAAGGCGTCACCGGCGTCACGAGCAACCCGACGATCTTCCACAAGGCCATCGCTGCCGGAACCGCGTACGACGAGGACATCGCCCGTCTCGCGCGCCAGGGGGCCAACGCCCTCGAGATTTACGAATCGCTCGCGGTGGCCGACATCGCCGCCGCGGCTGACGTATTGCGGCCGGTGTATAACGAAACGCACGGGCGGGATGGATTCGTCAGTCTGGAGGTGAGCCCGCGGTTGGCACACGACACGGCGGGGACCGTGGCCGAGGCCCGACGGCTTTTCGCCGCGGTGAACCGCCCGAACGTCATGATAAAGGTACCCGCGACGGAGGCGGGGCTGCCGGCGATCACGACGCTGATCGGCGAGGGCATCAACGTCAACGTGACGTTGATCTTCGCCCTGGACGTATACGAGCGCGTGATGCAGGCCTATCTAGACGGGCTCACGCGTTTCCGGCAGACGGCGGCACAGACCGGGCGTCCGCTGGGGCTGGTGTCGTCGGTCGCGTCGTTCTTCGTCAGCCGGGTCGATACGCTGGTGGACGCGATCATTGAGCACCGCATCGCCCACGGAGAGCCGCACCTCGAGCCGCTGTACGGCAAGGCCGCGATCGCGAACGCGAAGCTGGCTTACGCCCAGTATCGGGCGACGTTCGAGGGCCCGCGTTTCGCCGAGTTTCGGGCGGCTGGGGCTCGCCCGCAGCGGCCCCTCTGGGCCAGCACGAGCACGAAGAACCCGCGCTACCCCGACACGATGTACATCGATCCGCTGATCGGCGTGAACACGGTCACGACGGTGCCGCCGCAGACGCTGGCGGCGCTGCGGGACCACGCCGTGACGGCGCAGACGATCGAGCAGGGGCTGGAGCACGCCCGCGCGGTCATGTCCGAGCTGGCCGGCATCCGCGTGGACATGAAATGGGTTACGGACGAACTGCTCAAGGACGGCGTGCGGCTCTTCGCCGAGTCGTTCGAGAAGCTGCTGAGCGATATTGAGATCAAGCGGAACCGGGCGTTGCAACCGGTGTAGGCGGCTCGCCCGGTCCTGAGGTACGCACGATGCACCGGCTCATTGCCCCGCCGTGGGGATTGGCTCTCCTGGTGCTGGCCGGCTGTGTCGGTCCGGACCCGCAGTCGCACGGACCGCTCGTCGATCCCGCCGCGCCGGATTTCGTCGGGACGCCCGCCCGCCCGGCCACCGCCCAGCCCCGCAACGGCTATGAGGCGTACGTGCGGCCGACGCAGAACCCGACGGCGACCCCGAGCGTGCTGATCTCGGAATCCACCGACCGCCTGATCGCGTACAACGTGAAGATGTCGGACCTGCTGTGCGTGGCGTATCGCGAGCCGGAGCGGCCCCGGCAGCTCGTGCCCGGCATGTCCGCCCTGCGGGTGCGCTCGTATGCGGCGCTGCCCGGTGGGCGGTACGACGCCGAGGTGCGCGTGCCGCTGGCCGACGGGGCGCGGCTGCGGGCGGCACTGCGGCGCGTGCTGGAAGCGACGTACGGCGTGCGCGCGCGGCGTGTCGTCGCGGAGACCGACGCGCTCCTGCTGGTGGCCCCGACCGGTCGCATGAAACCGTTGCTGGTGCCGCCGGAGCGGGCTGAGACTCCGCAGATGGACTTGCAACGGAGCTACGGCACGCTGCGGCTGACGATGCGGGGGGACGCGCTGCCGCTGCTGTGTGAACAGCTCGAGCAATTGCTCGGCCAGGTGGTCGTGGACGGTGTGCGGGTCCGCAGTCCCTACATCCTGGACGTGCAGGACCGGGACCCCGGCACCGGCCCCGCGCGCCCGGCGCTGGCGACCGTCCGTCGGGCGCTGCAAGAGCAACTCGGGCTCGACCTGGTCCCGCGGCGCGTGCCCGTCGAGTTCGTCGTGGTGGATGCCATCCGCCCGCCGGCGGCCGCGACCCGCCCGCCGGCCGCGCCCGCTCCGACGCGGCAACCGCCGGCGGCCGCGCCGCCGCCCGCGGTGTCATCGCCGGCGCGGCCCGTGCCGGACGATTCCGAGGTCGAGCCGGACGGCGAGGCCAAGTAGCGGCTGTCACGCCGTCACCAGCCGTCACCAAGTGTAGGTAACCTTGGTGCCCTTGCTGTGGGGCGGCACGAGACGCCCGTCGGGGAGGCGCAGGTTTCGTCGCCGCCCGCGCACGCCGTAGAGCGTCAGCGTGCCGGGCGACGCGGCCGACACCTCGATCGGCTGGTCGGCTGGGCCGCCCAGCGGCAGGCGGATGATCGCCCGCGTCGTGCAGTCCAGCGCGGGCTTGTCGTTGCGGCGCAGATGCACACCGGCGTCCAGCGTGACGTCATAGCGGTCGCCGCCCAGCCGCACGTTTTCGAGCGCGGCCTCCGGGAATTCCAGCGAGCCGACGCGGAGGTAGCCGCAGGTCTCGACATCCAGCAATTCCTGAAGCGCGACGAAGACCAGCAAGCCGCCCCAGTGGTACAGTCGGGCGGCGTTCCAGACATCGGCCCCCTGACCGGTTTCGGCGTTGTAGTTTTCGTACACGCCGCCGTCGGCCCGCCAATTCTTCATGAATAGCGCCAGACTCTTCTGCGCCAGCTCCGCCGCCACATGGTCGAAGCGGTAGCGGCGCAGTCCCTCGCTGACGAGGAAGTTGAACGGACCCCAGATGCGGCCGCGCCAGTAATCGTTGTCCTTGTAGGCCGGGTCGCTGCGGGCGATCGACGGGATGACCCACTCCCCCCAGAACTCGCGCGGGTTCAGGAGGTGTTCGCGGACCATCCGGTCGGCGCGCTCGGGTGGCGCGACGCCGGCGATCAGGGGGAAGAAGGAAGTCGGGGCCCAGCGGCGGCTGAGCCGGCCGGGCTCGAATCGGGCGCTGTCCCAGTGCCGGTTGACGTACAGGCCGTGCTCCTCGTCCCACAGATGCGTGTTGATGCGCTCGGCCATCTGGGCGTGCTCGCGGCGGAACCGGGCGGCGTCGGCGGACCGGCCCAGGCACGCCGCGATGCGGGCCAGCGCGTCGCAATCCAGGGCGTACAGGCTGCTGAGCATCACGTCGTCGCATTCGAGGCAGTGGCGCTGCTCGTCGAAGTGCACGTCGTCGAACAGCGGCGAGTTGTCCAGCCCCGACTCGTACATCGCGGACTGCCGCGTGTGCTGGAGAATCTGGTTGTACGGCACGAGCTGGGGGAACTCGTAGTGCACGGGGTTCGAGCCCCAGGCCAGCAGCCCGCGGCCGCCGGCGCTGCGGTGCTTCATCCAGAAGCCGTGCCAGCGGACCAGCCGGGGGTAGATGCGTCCCAGCCAGGCCCTGTCCGGCGCGAGGGCCTGCGTCTTCCAGACCGTGTAGGCCCCCAGCGGCGGCATGCTGCGGTCGCGCGAAACCGCACCGTGTGCCATGTAGTAGTTCGGCACGTGGCCCAGTTCGTCGATCGCGGCGCTGACCGTCTCGAAGTTCAGCCGGCTCAGCTCGGGGGCTTCGTACGAGGCGAAGGTGGCCACCAGGTACGTATCCCAGCAGAACACCAGCACGCCGCGCCAGTCGTAGCACCAATCCCGGCTCACCGGCGATGACACGAGGCGACGCCGCGTGTCGTAGAGCGTGTTCCAGCACACTGCCTGCATCATCGCTCCCGGCGCGTCGGCCAGCGCCCCGCGGCCGGTCAGGGCCTCGCGCGCGAGGGCCGCCAGCGTGCCGGGGGGGCGGGGCCGGGCCCCCGGCGGACGGACGCGGACGGTGGCCGGCCGGCCCGCCGCCGCGACGGCGTACGGTTCGGCGATGTTGATGAAGTAGTCGGTTGGCCAGGTTGCGCCCGTGAACTCGACCGCGCAGCCCGCGAAGGTGCCTTTCCGCGGCGCGACGCAGTTCGGCGACTGGCCGACCGGCGCGAGGAACAGGAAGACCACGCGCTGCTTCGACTCCCGGAGCGGGGTGACGGTCAGGTGCAGCGTTCCGCCCTTGTCCTGTGCTTCGGCGACGTACGGCACGTCGCCGGCCTTGAACTCGAGCCGGGCTGGCAGACCGAGCGGCGCGTGGGGCCCCAGCCGCGTGACGTCCTCCCAGCGGAATTGCTGATAGAGCTTGCCGATCTTGCGGTGTTCGGGGTCCGGCGGCGGCTTGGGCGCTGGAACCGTTTCATCCCAGATGGCGAACTGCACCGTCACGGCCGTCTCCCCGCCGCGCAGGTAGACCAGCCGGTTGAAGCCCTGAAAATCCCACGTGTTCCAGCCCGTCGGCTTGTGTGTCGTCCGCATCGCGGTCCTCTGAAGGCTGCCAGATAATCAAGCCCGACAGCCTACCCCCACCCCACGCGGCGGTCACGCGGCCCGCACGGCGGTCGCGCCAGACGCCTGGACGCACGCGGCGCCCGCGCGTGGCACCGTCGGCGCTCTGGACGGCGGCCCTGCGGGGCTCGCGGTCGGCCGGCAGCGGCCCGACGGGGGACGGGACCACCAAATCGGCGCGGCCCTCGCCCGCCGGGCGACGCGAAGACCTGCTCGGCGCGGCGACTCACGGCCGCGTCAGCTCGGCGACGTCCCGCGCGCTCAAGCGGTACACGAACAGGGCCGCGCCGACCCGCTCGTCGGGCGGGCGGTCGGCCAAGCGACTGAGCAGCCGCTTGTAGCGCAGCTCCGCGAACTCGGCGGCCGCCTGGGCGCGCAGTTGGGTCTTGTCCGGCGGCTCGCCGGGTTCGGGTACGGAGGCGGCGATCCGGCCGAGCTCCGCGTACGCCGCGCGATTGCGGGCGGTCCAGTAGTCGCGGCGGATCTCAGGGTCGTAAACGCCGAGCAGTTGCGTCGCACTCACGACGTAGGTGCCGGCGTCCAACTCCGCGCGCGGTCGCCAGTCGAAGTGGCTCGGCAGCGAGCGGCACGGCACGTAGGCGGGCGGCGGGGCGCTGCCGAAGTACGCCAGCTTGAGCGGCTCGTCCGGGTGGGCGCGGGCCCACGCGGCCAGCCGGAAAAGGTCCTGGCCCCAGTCGAGGTTGCTGTCCGCGAGGTACAGGTGCCCGCGCGTGCGGCCGCCCACCAGCTCGTTGAAATAGGCCAAATAATGCGGGAAGGTCGTTAGGTTCGCGCCGGCGAGCCAGATCAACAGCCCGGCCACGGCGAGGCGCGGCCCGCGCCGGCCGAACCACGCGACCGCGCCGCCCGCCAGCACGCACACCACCGGGTACAGCGGCAACAGGTGCCGGTGCCCGATGTTGAGATTCGCCGTGACGCTGCTCGCCCCATGCGCGGCTACGAAACCGAGCAGGCCGATCAGCAGCACCGGTGAGCAGACGGTCACACGCCGCAGGAGCAGGGCGGCCAGTCCCGCCGCGAGCAGCACCAGCGTCGCCACGGGTGTCTTGATCAAAAACGCGATCGGAAAGTAGCTCGCCCAGCCGGTCGTGGAGTACTCCCCGCACAGGTAGGCGTACCGCTGTCCGGTGAGAAACCGCACGCGCGCCAGACCGAAGATATACGCGTCGGGCAATAGGTGATATTCCGCGGCGGCGACCAGCCCGCGCGTCAGCAGGTCGGTCCGCGGCCGGCCGGTGCCGGTGTCCAGCAGCGCGATCTGCCAGTCCTGCTCCAGGCGGCTTTGAGTCCGGTTCATGCGCTCCTGCACCTCTGTCGGAACCGGTCCGGGCGGCGGCGACGGGAGGATCGTGCTCTGGCCCTGATACGCCGCCCAGATGCCCCCCCACGCCGCCAGCCCCAACACCGCCACGAGCGCCACGACCGTCGGTGCCCGCTGCGCGCGGCGCACGACGAGCCGCGGGCCGATCGGGGGATCCGGGGGCAGCGGCTCCTCCGGCCTGCGGCCCGGGGGCGCGGGGCCGGCGGCCGATTCTGGCGTTGCCGGCGCGCCCGCCCGCGACCCCGGCTCTCCCGCTGGCGATGCCGGCGCGCCCGCCCGCGACCGCCCGGCGGCCGGATCGGCCCGCCACGGCCTCTCCGTCGGCAAGCGTCCTGCGACTTGCAGCGGGGCGCGGCGGAGGACGGCCGCGGCGGCCATCAGCGCCAGCGCGGGCAGCACGACCGGCCACGACATCTTCGTGGCCGGCAGCGCCGCCACGGCGAGCACGGCGGCGATCAGCCGCGGCCACGAGACATGCTCCAGCAGCCGCGCGACGGTCAGCAGCACGAGCGCGTTGACGAGCGTGAGGGGGAGGTCGGTGGTGACCAGACGTCCATGTGCGAGGAGCGTCGGATCCAGCGCGGCCAGCGCCAGGGCGAGCAGCGCCGCTGCCGGGCCGTAGAGCTGTCGCGCCGTGGCGTAGGTGGCGGCAAGCGTTGCGAGCAGCAATGCGACCATCATGCCGCGGCCGAGCACGATGAAGTGGTGCCGGTTTTCATGGCCGAACAGCCAGCGGATGGCCAAGGCGTTGCAATCGGCCGCGACCCAGTCGGGGTCGTCGGGCGACGGCCAGTGCGCGTCGACGAACAGAAGTGGCAGGGCGGCCCAGATGCGGCCCAGAGGCGGATGGTCCGGCGAGAGGCGGTAATCCGCTTGCGTCAGCGCGGCGTAGCCGGCCGCGAGATGGAACGGCTCGTCGAACGTCGCGCTGTCCGTGCGGAGCGAGAGCACGGCCAGCACCGCGGCGACGAGCAACGCGGCGGCGACGAAACAGGCGTGCGCGCGCGGGCCGAACGCGGCGGCCGCCGTTCGCGCCCCGATAGACTCGGCCGGCGGAGCCGTCGGCCGCGCGTCCGACGCGGCGGGTGGTGCAGTGCGGGCGGATCGATCAGGCCGAGGCACGGACGGCAGCCTACCCGCCGAGGGCCGGCGCCGGAAGTTGGGTCGCCGGCGCCGCGACCGCGGCGGAACGGTGGGCCTGCGCACCGGTCGGTCCGCTGCGGAGCGGCGGGGGGGGGGCGGCTTGTTCGATGATCAGCGGCGGAGGCGCGCCAGCCGCTCGTACAACGCCCAGGTATCGGCGGCCATGCGCTCGGCCGTAAAGTGCGCCTGCACGGCTGCCTGGCCCCGGCGACCCAGTTCGCGGCGGCGGGGCGCGTCATCGGCCGGCGCGGCCAGCGCGGCGACCAGCGCATCGTCATCGCCGGCCGGGTAGGTCACGCCGCCGCCGGTCGCAGCGAGCAGCTCGGGGAAGGCGCCGTGGTCGGGGACGACCGCGGGCACGCCGGCGGCGAGCGCCTCGAGCACGGGATAGCCCTTCGACTCGACGTAGCGCGTCGGCAGGCAGAGGACATCGGCCGCCCACAGCAGGGCTTGCTTCGCGGCGCGGTCCACCTCGCCGAGAAACTCGACTGCGTCGTCGCCGGCTCGGGCGCGGGCCTCGAACACGACCTCGGCCGCCCACGCCCGCTCGGTTGGAGGCACGTACCCCGCAGCCCAGAGCCGCGCAGCGCGGCCGGCGGCCCGCAGCGCGACCACCGCCCGCACGGCGCGGTCGAAGCCCTTTTCCGGGCAGATGCGCGCGAGGTAGGCGAAGGTGAGAGGCGCCGCGGCCGTTGCATGAGCCGTGCCGCTCGGATCGGCGGCGGCGGGTACCACCGGCGGCGGCGGGTCGCCTCGGGCCGGCATGGGCTCATGCCGTCGCCCGGGGGCGTTGCGGGCCGGCGGCGCGAAGTCGGCCGCGCGGATGCCCATCGCGATCGTGTGGATGCGCTCGGCGGGCAGACCGAAGTGCTGCGCGGCGTGAGTGGCGTAGTAGCGCGTCGGGGCGACGAAGACGTCGATATCGCGGGCCGCCGCGGCGATGCGACCGAGAACCTGCTCGCGCCACGGCTCCGGCAGCGCGTCGACGAAGATGTCCTCACCGGTCAGGCCGCAGACGAGCGGCACGCGGAGCGTCGCCCGCAGGCGGGGTGCGACGCCCGCAAGCAGCAGGTTGGGCAGGTGAACGACGTGCGGTTGCAGCGCCCGCAGGGTGTCCGCGAGGCGCGCCACCTCTTTCCGCAGCGGCCCGTGCTCACCCTCCAGCACCGCGAGCGTGAGCGGACCGAGCTTCGCCGGCCGCGTGCTGCCACCGCGTCGGCCCGCCCAGCGGAGCAGCGCGGGACGGTCGAGCAGGCGGTCGAGCCAGGCCGGTGTGCGGCGGAAGAGCGGCAGGGCGCGCTGAAGATAGACGTTCAGCCCGCCGAAGTGCACGTCGCCGCGGCTGACGTCCTCCTCGTCCGTCCGCAGGGGAGTGTAGAGCGGCAACAGCACCACGTCGCGGCCTTGCGCTCGGAGCGTGGCGGCCAGGCGGGCGTCGTGCAGGCAACTCCCGCAGTACATCCCGCCTGCGCCGGCGGCGAGCTGAACGACGCGCATACGGCCTGGCTCCAGTGACGCGAGCCGCATCGACGGGCGGACCGGGGCGCGCGGAAACCGCGCCGCGGCCCGCCGAGGCACCGGAGAGCACCATACTCTCTCCGGATACGGTTTCCGAAGCCCGCGCGGGCCGACGCCCCGCTCCGGGTGGGCTTCAACGTGGAGGGTCACGCATGAGCGGGTTGCTAGCCGGTTGGCTGGGACATCAGCCCCGGCGAACGCGGCGTTCGGGCGGATGCTGCGCGCTGGCCCTCAGCGTCGCAGCGCTGGCGCAAGGCGTGCCAGCCGCGACGCAGCCGCAACCGGTGCCCTGCGCCGGCACCTGGCCCGTGTTCCGCGGGAATGTGCGCAATACGGGGGTCGCGTCCGAATCGCTTCCCGAGCGACCGGCCGTCCGCTGGCGGCGCGACCTCGGCGCCGGCATCTCCGCCACGGCGGCGATCGCGGACGGGCGCGTGTTCATCGGCGACGAGGACGGGCGGCTGACGGCGTTGGCGTTGGCGGACGGCCGCGTGCTGTGGCAGGTGCCCGGAGCGGAATCGGTTGAGGCGCCTGTCGCAGTCCACGACGGAGTCGTGTTCTGGGCCGATACCGGCGGGACGGTGCGGGCCGGCGATGCGGCGAGCGGTTCGTTGCGCTGGACGACGCCCACCGGCGGCCGCGTGATGGGCGGCCCGTTGCCCGTGGGTGGGCTGGTCCTCGTGGGGTCGTACGACGGGCACCTGTACGCGTTGCGGCCGGCCGACGGGACGGCCGCGTGGAAGTACGACGCGGGGGAGCGGGTGCACGGCACGCCGGGGGTCGAGGGGGAGTTCGTGCTCGTGGCGGCCTGCGACGCACACTTGCATGTCGTGCGGCTGGCCGACGGGACGCTCGTGCGGCGCGTGGCGCTGGGCTCGGTGAGCGGGTCGGCCGCGGCGGTCGTCGGTGATCGCGTCGTGCTGGGAACTTACGGGCAGCAGGTGGTGGCGGTCGATTGGCGACGAGGCGAAGTGCTGTGGCGGTTCGAGGACAAGGAACGTGGGCACCCATTCCTGTCGTCGGCCGCCGTGGTCGGCGCGTCGGTGGTGATCGGCGGGCAGGACCGGTGCCTGCGGGCCCTGAACATGGACGATGGTCGCGAGCGCTGGCGGTTCGCGACGCGCGGCAAAATCGACTCTTCGCCTGTCGTTGTGCTGCCGGGGCCCGGCCGCGAGCCGGGGGCGACTTCGTGGCCGGTTCACTCCGCGGCAGCCACGCAGCCGGGCGGGCCGGCCGGCAACCGCGAGGATCGCATGCCGGCCGGGCGCGTCTTCTTCGGCTCGGCGGACGGTCGGGTGTACGGGGTCGACCTTCGGACCGGGACTGAGGTCTGGCGTTTCGAAGTGGGCGGGGTCGTCACGGCTTCGCCGGCGGTGGCGGAGGGCTGCCTGGTGCTCGGGACGGCGGAGGGCGTGGTATATTGCTGGGGCGAGGCGCGTAACTAGCTATAGAATAGGGCTTTACGAGAAAACTGCCGAAGTGCCAAGGGGGGCGACTCGCCGAGCACAGCGGCCTGCGGGAGCCCGGAGGCGCTCGCGCGGCGTGACGCGGCGGGGCCGAAGACCCGCAAAAATGCGACTGAAAGCGCTTGCAATCCAGTTTTCCCGTGATACACTGCAAACATGAGGGCGTGCCTCGTTACACGTCGGCACGAAGCCCTGTGCGGATCGTTCGGGCGTCCCACGGCCGGGGATCACCGGGCGGTTACGGGCGACTCGGCACGCCCAGCGTCGCGTGCGTCTGCTGGATGTCGTCCCCTCGGCGAGTGAACCCGGCCTGCGGCGGAGTTCCCGCCCGGGACGCGTGGCTCGCACGAGGAGGCGAGCAATGAGGAACATCTCGATGCGAGGATTTGCAGCTTTTCGCGGCCGTGGGGGGCTAGGGGGGATGGAAGTACGGCACTCCGGCTCGCATCCCGCTCACGAACCGGCCCGTCTCTGTCTTGCCTTCACTTTGATCGAACTTCTGGTTGTCGTCGCGATCATCGCGCTGCTGATCAGCATTCTGCTGCCGGCCTTGCAGGGCGCGCGGAACACGGCGCGGACCTCGGTGTGTGCGTCGAACATGCACCAGCTCGCGCTGGCGACGGGGTACTACGCGGACGATCACCGCGGATACCTGCCGTGGATTCCCGGCAGCCCGGAGAGCGGCTACGTCAACTACCCGTACGAGCAGGCCAACCAAATCCTGATCCTCTGGCCGTACGTGAAGAGTCACAAGCTCTTCCGCTGCCCTTCGGCGTACGGGGAGAACTCGGTCAAGTCGCTGTATGGAAAGGCGCTGGGCACGCAGCCGCCCGACCAGGCCACGAACCTCTCTCGGTACTTCATCAGCAAGTCGAACGATTACTACCTTCAGACGGCGTACCGGGAGGGCTGGTGGCCCGAGTTCGACCCCTACGATCTGGGGGATGCCGACGAGTTCCCGGAGCTTTATACCGAATACTGGTTCAACGACTATACATCGTCCCTGCGACAGAATAGCTCCAGCGGTACGCACGGCGTGCAGTTGCTCGATGCCCGGGGCTTCCCGCTGCCGGCGATGAACGGCGGCCGGGTGGATGCGATCGCGCGCCCGGCGCTGGCCGTGCCGTTTGCCGAGTACGACTGGTATCTTAAGGCGGAGCAGCTCCGGCACAACCGCGGCATGAACCTGGCGTTTCTGGACGGACACGTCGAGCGCAAGCCAAAGAAGGAATTCTACGACCTGGACGGCCGCCCAGCGACCGCGACCATGAGGGCCGAAGACTGGGATCCGTGGGGAAATCGGCCGTTCTACTGCTGGGGGCTGACGCTGTACGGGAAGGACTGGCTGCGGTAACTGGTGATTCTGAGGCTACAGGGAAGTGGACATGAGGCACGGTGGCAGGGGCAACGTCATGAGGCACACGCTACTGGTCCTGGTGGCTTTCGGTTCCATCCTGCCGGGGCAGGCTCTGGCGCGCCAGCAGGTGCTGCCGAACGGCAGCTACGAGCTCGCGACACTGGACGGTGAGGGCCGGCCGATTCCCAACGGCTGGAACTCCTTCGGCGGGGGGGTGCAGTCGGCGGATGTGGCCTGGGACGGCTGGTTCGCCGGGCTGGCCAGCGTCCGGACCAATGCGTACGTTGGGCTGTATTGCGACACGGTCACGGTCGGGGCGAACACCCGGATCGTGATGAAGGCCCGCGCCTACCACCCGGCGGCGTTTCCGATTGTCGAGCCGATCAAGGCGGGCATGAAGCTGGAGTTTCTCCCGCCGGAGGGGCTGGAGCTGCCGCCGCCGGTCGAGAATCTGGCGTTCGACGTGAATGCGCCGCACGACCAGTGGGTGCTGGTCACCGTGTCGGCGGTGGTGCCCAACGGCGTCACCAGCGCGAAAGCCGTCCTCATCTCGTTTGAGTTCCCGGACCCGCCGGACGTGCCGCTGACCAACGGACAGTTGTTCGCCGACTCGGCGTTCGCCGCGCTGTCTTCGAATCCCAGCGTCAACCTGCTAGCGAACGCGAGTTTCGAGAGCGGGACGAGCGGGCAGAACGGCATGCCGCCGTGGGTCGAGTTTGCCGATCCGCTGCCGGTCGGCACGGGAGCGCGCAAGGCCTGCCTGGTGTCGGGCGTACCGGCGCACAGCGGCAACTGCGTGGTGCGCTTCACGGGCGGGACCGCGGGCCTGTTTCAGGAAATCCCCGTGACGCCGGGCGAGACGCTGACCGTCTCGGCGTACTTCCGCACGCGGGGTTCCAGTCCGTACAACGACCCGCGGGCGCTGGCCGGCGTGAAGATCGAGTGGTCCGGCGGTTCGTGGCCCACGCCCAACATCGACGTGGTGCCGAATGCCAACCCGATCTCGGGCACGACGAACATTATCACGGCGGCATCGCCGACGGACACGTGGCTGCCGATCTCGATCGACTACACGATCCCGCCGAACAAGGCGGCGCGGCTGCGGGCCACGGTGATCAACGCGTTCGGCCCCGGCAACTGCGATGTGTATTTCGACGCCTTCGAGATGGTGCTGACCAACGTGTTCGACGGCTCGGACGTGAACGCGGATAACGCCGCGGACCTGATCGACATCGCCACCTTGCAGCGGGTGTACACCGGCCCGGGCGCCGAGCTCAAGTATCTCGGCTTGGTCTATGACCACAACGAGAACGGCGCCCTCGAACCGTCGGACGTCTCGTACACGCTTCAGCGCATGACCGGCCCGGTCAGTCCGTGAGGATGGTCCGCACGGAGATCGGACGCGGAACTTGGGGTGTGCCGGACAGGTGTCTGCGGCACCTTGTGACCTGAGAGGAGGAGGACCGGATGATGAGGACTTTCTCGACAGTGGCCGTGAGTTTTCTGGTGTTGACGGCGAGCCAAGCGCTGGCGGTCAATCTGCTCCAGAACCCCACCCTCGACTTCGACGGCGGCGTCGCGACCGGCGCGGAGAGCGCCACGGCGGACTTCTGGACGCGAACCGGCTTTACGGACACGGGCAACCCGGATCCCGAAACGACCTCGCTGTTCCAGCCCTGGGCGTCGTACAACACCGACCCCGGCGCTCGCGGCTTGTGGTTCAAGCCGTTCCTCGGCGGGGCGCTGTGGTGGAGCAACCCGCCGTCCCCGGTGGATAGCGACCTCTACCAGGATGTGCCCGGCGTCGCCGGCGTGACCTACACGCTATCGGCGTGGTTCAAGTACGAGCGGTACTATTCGGGGCTGAACCCGCTCCAGCCCACGCAGACCCTCCTGGCCATCGACTATTTCGACGCGAGCATGACGCTCCTGGACAGCAACGTGCTCGACATCGATGAAGTCATGCCCACGCTGCCCGACGGCACGGGCAGCGGCCAGTGGCACCAGTTCAGCGTCAGCGGCGTCGCCCCGGCCGGCACGGCCTTCGTGCGGGCGCGGGCCTCGATGATCGACGGCGTCTTCTCGTATCGCATCAACCCCGATGGGAGCTGGTCGGCTCTGAACCCGCAGTCGGCGTTCGTCGACGAGTTCGTGCTGACGCCGGAGCCGGCAACCGGCCTGGCGCTGCTGGCGCTGCTCGTGCTGCGTCGCCGCTAGGGCGCGAGACTCCTTCGACGCGTGAGCTTCCAACTGGAACGGACGCCCCGCTGGCCGCGGCCGGCGGGGCGTTCTTTTTTGCGCCCCGCGGGGCAGGTCGCGGCTGCCGGCGACGCTGGTGGCCGTGGGACGGTTCGGAAGTCAGCGTCCACGCCAGGACACGGTGGCCGACGCCGGGCCGCCGCCGGCGGCGCGCCGCGCCGCGGCGCCGCGCGGCACCGCGTCGAGTCGTCATCTCGGCCACTGCGCGTTCAGGAACCGCCCGTTGCGGCTGATGATGCGGCCGTCGACGGCGACGGTGCCGCCCTGACGCAGGTCGCAGACCATGTCCCAGTGCAGCGCGCTTTGGTTTTTGCCGCCGGTTTTCGGATAGGCCGCGCCGAGTGCCAGGTGGCAGGTCCCGCCGATCTTCTCGTCGAACAACGTGTTGCGCGTGAACCGCCGGATCGCATAGTTCGTGCCCAGCGCCAGCTCGCCGAGCGTCCGCGCGCCCCGGTCCTGATCCAGCATCTGGAACAGAAACTCCTCGTTCTTGCCGGCCGAGGCTTCAACCACCCGCCCGGCCTTGAAGACCAGCCGCACGTCCAGCACCTCGCGTCCGCTCGTGACGGCCGGGAACGAGAATTTGACCACGCCCTCCGTCGCGTCCTCGAGCGGCCCGGTGAACACCTCGCCGTCGGGGAAGTTTGCGTGGCCGCAGCAGTTCTCCCAGTGCCGCCCCTCGATGCCGAGGCGGAGGTCGGTGCCCTGCGGCGTGCGGATGTGCATTTCCCGACGTTTGCCGAGGAAATCCGCCAGCCGCTGCTGGGCGACGCCCAAGCGCCGCCACGCGCCGACCGGGTCCCGCTGATCGAGCTTCCCGGCGGTGAAGACGAAGTCCGCGTACTCGGCCAGCGACATCTCGGCGTCCTGGGCCGCGGCATTGGTCGGGTACTGCGTGCCGACCCAGCGGATGCGGTCGGGATGGCCGGGGGGCTTGGCCTCGCGCGTCATGATCGCCTTGAGAATCGGCTTGCGGGCCTGCGTGGCGAGGGCCTGCTTGGCCGGGTCCGCAGTCGACAGATTCCGCGTGTTTTCCTCGCCCCACAGCGCGATGTACACCTGCGCTTTGGTGACTGGGAACTCGTCGAAGGGGGACGTGTGCACAAGCTGCGCCCGACTGCCGTGTCGGATCAGGAGCTCCCGGCAGCGTTCCGACTGGATGCGGACCCACGGATACCCGCCGGCCGCGAGGACCTCGCGATACACGGCCGCCAGCCCGGGTTCCGTGACCGCGTTGCCGGTGATGATGACGAGGTCGTCCTTGCGGACGCCGACGCTGTAGCGGACGAGCACTTCGGCGAGACGGTCGAGACGCGGATCGTGCATGAGGCGCCCTCGCGAGGTGGTTGACGGCGGCGATGATAGGCCCGGACCGCGAACTGCGTCCAGCGGGACCCGCTCCGAATCCCGCCCGGGCGCGTCCGAGCCCGCAGCGCCAGCGACGGGTCCGACCATCCGCGCACCGGCTGCGGGAGGGCCCGGCCGCGGGCAACCCGGGTAAGGGACGGCCTCGGATCCGAACCCGGAGCGCCCACGACGGGCCCGGGCGTCGGGGACGGCTTGGCAGCCGGGGGTCGGACGGGGCGAGGCCGCGGCTGGCTCGCAGGACGCGCGCTCACACCTCCAGCCGCTCGAAATGCCGGGCGCCGCTCCACAGACTGACGGCGGCGACGGCCACGCCCAGGGCGGGAAGGCCGATGAGCGCCAGCGGCCCGACCTGCACCTGCACCGCCTCATCGAGGGGTCCACCCACGCGCGCCAGCGTGGCGGCGGCCAGCCCCGCCATCTCGGCCGCGACGAAGAGCATGCTGGCGATCAGGTTGACGGTGCCGCCGAACCCGGCGGCGATGCGGGCGGGGTTGCGCTGGCCGAGCACCGGGAAGCGGGCCCCGAGCCCGACGGACAGGCCGGCGAGCCCGATGCAGCTTCCGAGGCAGACGGCCGCCTGAAGCAGGGTCCACGTCGGCGGCAGCGCCAGCGCGCGGGCCGAGAGCAGGACCACGAGCAGGCCGGCCAGGCCGGTCACGGTCAGCGCGAAGATGAACTTGACGAGCAAGAGGGTGGTGCGGCGGGTGGGCAGCAGGCCGAGCAGCCAGAGCTGCTGCGTTTCGAGCGACAGCAGCGGGAAGACGAAGCGGTTGGTGAACGTCGCGAGGATGAGACTGACGACCGTCAGGTTGAGGAAGGCCAGCAGCACCCGCATGCCCTCGGCCTCGTAGTCCACGGGCAGCCGCCGCAGGTTGGCCGCGTAGAGCACGAGCAGCCCCAGCATGATGAACATCTGCATCCACTGAGTGGCATCGCGGGCGAAGCTGCGCAGATCCTTGAGCATGAGCGCCTTGAGGCGCGGCGGCAGGTAGAAGAACAGCAGGTCGTTGAGCGACTCGGTGAACCAGCCGTGCCGGATCCGGCTCCGCCCGCGGGCCTGCTGCGCGCGGCTGTAGGCCGTGGCCCAGGTGCGGCCGAGGAGATTGGCGGCCAGCCACGCCAGGAACAGGCCGTTGGCCAACACGGCGCCGAGGTAGAGCAGGCTCACGTCGACCCGGCGTTCGAGTGCGGCCACGACGCCCCGGGCCGACCACGTGCTCGGCAGTAGCGGGTTCCGGGAAAGCGAGAGCTGCGTGTAGAGGCCGGTGAGCCAGCGGTCGGACAGCTCCGGATTCTGGAAGATGCGGGCCAGCCAGAGCGCGGCCGCCAGCGCCACGCTCACCCCGCACCAGATCAGCACGGCCAACGGCCGACGGGGCGCCCACATGGCCACGGCCCACGCGGCCAGCATGCCGAGGGTGGAGGGGATGAGCACGAAGCCGAGGAAGTGCCCGGCGAAGAGCGGGTAGTAGTACCATTCGACGCGGGTGTGCCGGGCGACGGCGAACATGAGCGGCACGCCCAGCAGGAGAAACGACCAGCTTGACAGGGCCATGCCCTCGAGCCATTTGACCGCGACGACCTGCCGCGGCGAGATCGGCAGGGCGAGCAGGTGGCCGGCCTCCTGCCGGCCGTAGAGGCTGCTGAAGGTGAGCACGGCGCTGGAGAAAGCCAGCAGGACCGCCAGCGCGAGGAAGAAGTAGATGAAGATGTACTGCTTGGCGACCAGCGCGACCAGCTCCCAGCGATTGATCTGGCTCAGCACGAGGCTCAGGAGCCAGTAGAGCGCGAACCAGATGACGCCCAGCAGCACGAGCACGGCGAAGGCGCGGCCCGGCGCTTCGCGGAGGCGCTGGTCGACCGCGTTCCGGGCCTGGACGAGGCGGCACCCGAGCAGCGCCACGAACGGAAAACGCGGCGGGGCCGCGCGCGACGCGGGGGCCGAGTCGGAAGCCATGCTCCCAGTGTAGGCGCGGCGCGACCGGTCAACCAGCCGGCTCCGGCCCGCTTGCCCCGCTCGCGGTCGGAGGTATCATCCGGATTCGCTGCGGCGCCGGATGCCGTGGGAACCGCGGGACACCTGCATGCCGATCCAATTCCAGTGCGCCAGTTGCGCGCAGCCGATCGAGGTCGACGACGAGCACGCCGGAAAAGTGGCCGCGTGCCCATTCTGCCGCAACGTCGTTACCGTCCCCGCCGCGAGCACGCTGGCGGGGGCGACGGTGTCCGCCCGGCCGGCCGGGGGGCCAGCGCCCGTTTGGGGGCCGGCGCTTCCGGAGGGCGGCGTGCCGCCGCCGGTGCCGGTGGCGGTGCCGTCGCCGGGGACGCTCACGCTGGCGAACCTGGCGCTGGTTTGTGCGGTGGTCATGCTCGGCTGCTACGCGATCACGTTTACCATCGTGGCCCGCGTGGCCGGTCCGGCATTGCAGCAAGCGATTGCCGAGGGTGCGCCGTCCAATGAGCAGGTCCGCGTTTTCGAAGCGGCCCTGACGAACGCTCCGGAGATGGCCTGGATCGGGTTCCTGTCGCTGGCGGGCACGCTGGTCGCGCTGGTCGGGCTCGTGCTGGCGGTGCTGAGCCTGCGGCAGCACCGGGCCCTGGCGCGAGCGTGGGTCGCGCTGGTGCTGTGCGCTTTCCCACCGCTGTGCCTGTGCAGCGGCTTCGTCATGAACATTGCGGGCGGGGCCGCGGCCGGGTAACCCCCCGGCGGCGAACGACCGGGAAACGCCCGCTGTCACGCGGAGACCCTTTCCAACTCCAGCAGACACGGCAAACGACCGAGACACGCCCGCCGTCGCGCGGGACCGCGGGGCAGACCACGCCGGGGAAGCCGTCGCGGGGCTCGCGGTCGGCGGGGGGTGCCGCGACGTCTTCCCGCCTCGGGTGCGCGGCGCTGGGCGGCGTTGGCTCCGGCTACCGGACCTTCCGTCCTAACCTTCGTGGCGGCCGCGGCTTGCACCCGGAAGTTTGACCGCGCCGCGGCGGCGGCCTAGTGTTTACCAGCGTGAATGACCCCAGGGAATATTGAGACTGGAATGCCCTCAAACCGCGCCAAGTCGACCGCGAAACCGCTGCACACGCCGTCGGGCGTGGTCTTCACGCTGGCCAGTGCCGAGCACGCGCTGGTCCTCGTGCGGCGGATCGTGGCCGATATCGTCACGCGTCAGCGGGCGATTCAGGCCCTCAAGCAGCGGCGCGACGGACTGACGGCCACGCTGGATGATGCCGGCGCGCAGGACGAGGTGCGCGCCGAGCTGACGCAGGCGCTCCGCGAACTCAACCGGCTCCATCAGGAGCTGGTGGACATCGGCTGCGTGCTGCGGGACTGGAAGACCGGCCAGGTCGACTTCCCGAGTGTCTTCGAGGGGCGACGCGTCTACCTGTGCTGGCGGGCCGGCGAGGCGGGGATCACGCACTGGCACGAAGAAGATGACGGGAACTGCGACCGCAAGCGGATCGATGAGCGGTTTCGAGCGGACCCGGCTCAGGGGTGAGGGCGAGCCGGACCGACTGTCGGACGGGCCGTAGCGCCATGGCTGCGGGCGGCACGCCCGCGGCCGACGTGCCCGGGTGCGGCGCCGCGTGGGCGGGGCGCGGCATTCTCGACCTGTACATCTGAGTGGTGACAAAGGGCTAGGGCGCGTCGCGCGGCGGCGTGCTCCGGCACCCGCCGGGGAGCGCGTGATGCTGCGCCTCGAACTCCCGGATTTTCTCGACCCGCCGTGCGTGCCGTCCTCCTTCGAACTCGGTGGTCAGCCAGACGCGCACGATGCCCTGCATCAGCGCGTCGCCCACGAGGTCGGCCGGCAGGCACAGCACGTTCGCGTCGTTATGCCGGCGGGACATCTGGGCCGTCAGTTCGTCGTGGCAGAGCGCCGCGCGGATGCCACGCACCTTGTTGGCCGTGATCGACATGCCGATGCCGCTGCCGCAGAAAAGCACGCCGCGGTCGGCCCGGCCCGACGCCACCTCCAGCGCGACCGCGAAGCCCATGTCCGGGTAGTCGCACGCCTGGTTCGCGTGCGTGCCGAGGTCGGACACCTCGAGCCCCATGTCCAGCAACAGCGCCTTGATGCGTTCTTTGGCCTGGAAGCCCCGGTGGTCGCTACCAATCGCGATCTTCATTCAGGAACTCCTCCAGCCGGAGATCCACGGCCCGCTCGATCTGCTCCGCGCAGCGGGCGTACTCCGCCGACGAACCGCCGAACGGGTCCGCCACCGGGCCGGCCGGGTCCAGCAGGGACACCTTGTCGGCCGCCGCCGGGACCAGATCGATGACCGCCTGCCGGTGTTCGCTCGACAGCGCGTAGATCCGCTCGGCCTGGTGCACGAGTTCGACCGTCAGCGGCTGCGAGCGGTGCTCCCGAATGCTCTCGATGCCGCGGTGGGTCATCTGTTCGACGGCCCCGGCCGAGGCCGGCAGGCCGCCGCCGCACGCGACGCCCGCCGAGGAGGTGTGATAGCCGGCGGCGACCAGGCCGTCGAGAGACAGTCCCAGCCGTTGGGCCAGCTTGTGTCGGAACAGGTGCTCCGCCATCGGGGAGCGGCAGGAATTGCCGGTGCAGACGAACAGGACCTCGCTGCGGCTCCAGCGGCGCAGCGTGCGTTCATCGACGGCACCGGCTCGCACCACCCGCCACTCGAGCCCCCGCACCTCGACAATCGTGGAGGCGGTGTTGAACCGGGTCGGCCCGCCGTCGATCGCGTAATCCACGCGCCCGTCCAGGTCCCGCAGCGCCGCGGACAGGTCCAGCGGCGGAGGCTGCCCGTGCAGATTCGCGCTGCTGGCCACGACCGGCACGCCGGCCCCGGTCAGGAGACGCGTCGCGACCGGATGATCCGGGCATCGCAGGCCGACCTTGCCGTCGCGATAGATTTCGGCCAGCACTGCCGGCGGGCAGGACCGCGCCAGCTCGGTGCGCTCCGGATGCGGCTCTTCGCAAATGATCGTGAGGGGCCCGGGCCAGCCGCGTCGGGCGAGCCGACGCACGATCGGCGACGGTTCCGTGAGCATGGCCCGCGCGTCCGCGCGGGCCCCGATGTGAACGGTGAACGGCTGTGTGCTGCTGCGCCCCTTCACCGCCCGCAACCGTTCGACGGCGTCGAGCCGCAGGACCGTGGTGCCGACGCCGTAGACCGTTTCCGTCGGAAAGACCACCAGCCCGCCGCCCCGTATACACGCGGCCGCTGCGGCCAGTTGTTCGGCATAAGTGTTTGTATCACTGGCACTTACAATGACCGTGCCCATGTGCGAACCTCCGGCAGTCGGCGGTCCGGATTCTCCCCGGGGCGGCCGCGTGTGTCAAATCGGCCGCGCGAGCGCGGCGTTGTGCAGCGCCCGACGCGGGTGGAGCCGGATGCTCGGTTGTCGGGCGGCAACGCGCGGCGGACCCGGCCGCAGCGCTTGTGGCCCGCCGCAGGCGGAGCTATACTGCCCGACTCGGCCCGCAGGGCCGGTCTGGGAGTGCGGTGATGGACATCGTTCCGGGCAGCAAGGTGACGGTCGAGATCAAGGCCACCCCGCCCACGCCGGCGGCCCGCAAGACGCTGGTGCGGGTCTGCGCCAAGGATCCGGCCATGCGCAAGTCGGCCCGCAACCGGAAGGCGAAGCGGCCGTCGTGGCAGGAATGGCAACGGGGCGGGCGTCTTTGGCACCATCAGATGCGCAGTAAACCGCCGGTGCAGCTTACGCCGGGGCGGCGCTACGCGGTCCTGGCGACGGTGGACGTGATCCGCGACCTGGCGAGCATCGCGCGGTGGGTGACCGTCACGCCGCAGTAGCCTGCCGTTCCCGTGCACCGCGGAAGGGCGCGCGGACCGGTCCCTGAACGAACTCGTCTGGAGCGGCCCGACCGCACCGTGCGGCGGCGATGTCACGAGCCGCGCGGACCTGGCCGCCCTGTGTCGTGCGCGGGTGCGTGACGTTCAGCGGCCGGCGGGGGGCGGCTGCACCGCCTCCCAAAGCAGCTCGGCGATATCGAGCTGCCGCACGTTGTCGCGGCCCTGGTCGCTCAGCGCGTCGCTGAGCATGGTCTTGCAGAACGGGCAGGCGGACGCGATTGCCCGGCCGTGGCCGTTGGCGGGCAGGACGCGGAGCAACTGGTTGGTGCGGGCGTGGTTGACACGCATCGTGCCGTGCTCTTCCTCCTTCCACATCTGCGCCCCGCCGGCGCCGCAGCACATCCCGCGGTCGCGCGACTCCGGGGGTTCGACCCAGCGCAGGCCCGGGACGGCGGCCAGGACGGCGCGCGGCGCGTCGTACACCCCGTTGTGACGCCCGAGGTAGCACGCGTCGTGCAGGGCGACCGTGGCCGCCACGGGTGTGCGCGGGCGCAGGCGGCCGTCGCGGACGAGCTCCGCCAGCAGCGTGCTGTGGTGGATGACCTCGTAGTGTCCGCCGAAGTCGGGGTACTCGTTCTTGAGCGTGTTGTAGCAGTGCGGGCAGGCCGTGATGATCTTCCGCACGTTGTAGCGATTGAGCGTCTCGATGTTCTGCTTCGCCAGCATCTGGAAGAGGTACTCGTTGCCGGCGCGGCGGGCCGGGTCGCCGTTGCACAGCTCTTCGGGGCCGAGAATAGCGAACGAGACGCCCGCGGTCTTCAGAAGCTGCGCCAGCGCGCGGGCGACTTTCCGCGCCCGGTCGTCGAACGACGCCGCACAGCCCACCCAATAAAGGTAGTCCGCTTCGGGCTTCTCCGACAACAGCGGCACGTCGAGCCCCTGCGCCCACTCGGCGCGCTGCTCGTTCGGGTAGCTGTACGGGTTCCCGACCGTCTCCAGCCCACGGAAGGCCGTCTGAAGCTGCTCGGGAAACGCACCCTGCTCCAGCACGAGGTTGCGCCGCAGGTCCGTGATCTTGTCGATGTACGTGATGAAGACCGGGCATTCCTCCTCGCATGCCGCGCAGGTCGTGCAGGCCCACAGCACGGCCGGGTTGATCCAGGCCGGCACCAGGTCATCGAGTGCGAGCAGCGCCGGCCCGGCCGGATCGCGCCGCAGGGTGTGACGATCGCGCGTGCCGTGCGGCGGACCGGGCGGATCGACGGCGGCCGCGTCGGCCGTTCCCCGGGCCGGGTCGGGAGCCCCCGCCCCAGCGCCGTTCGTGTCCGTGGCGGCGCCGGCCGCGACCAGCAGGCGCCGCTCCCGCAGGTACAGGTGATCGCGCAAGCCCATCAGCAGGTGCTTGGGCGACAGCAGCTTGCCGGTGCGCGTCGCGGGGCACTGGTCGGAGCAGCGGCCGCACTCCGTGCAGGTGTAGAAGTCCAGCACGTCCTTCCAACTGAAGTCGGCGATCCGTTTCGCGCCGAGCGTCTCGCCCCGCTCGAGCCGGCCTTCGAGGTCTTCGATCGGGCGGAGGCGGCCGCGGGGCGTCAGCGCGCGGGCAAAGACGTTGGGGATGACCGTGACGACGTGGAAGTGCTTGCCGTACGGCAGGAGGTTGAGGAACACCAGGACGAGCACCGCGTGCGTCCAGTAGCCCGCCCGCCACAGGAAATCCCGGGCGCCGGTTGGCAGCGGCGCGAGAAGCTGCGCGGTGAGGCTGGCGAACGGCAGCGCGGCGTGGAACGCACCGCTCTCCGGGTGCGTGTCCCGATGGCGCAGGATCTCGCCGCCCTCGTACAGCAGGTCGGCGATCATCATCGTGAAGATGATGCTGAGGATCAGCAGTCCCTCGCCGCTGAGCGTCAGCCGCGGCAGCCGCGCAATGACGCGGTAGTAGAAGAACACCAGCACGCCGATCAGCACCAGCACCGTGAAGATGTCGCGCAGAAAGGCGTACGCCAGGCCCAGCGGCTGATGGAGTCCGAAGAGCCACAGGTCGGCGACCGGCGCCGCCGTCGTGAACCCGCGCACCCACAGGATCACCGAGTTCAGCAGCAGCACGAGGAACCCGAAAAACACCAGGATGTGCGCCCAGCCCGCCGCCAAGTACCGCGGCATGCGCTGCTGGCCGAACACGAACCGGCCCACGCCGGCCAGCCGCGCGCCGCGCCGGTCGCCGCGGTACTCGGGACGGCGGGCGACCCGCATCAGCCGCCAGCGCCGGAACACCGACCAGCCGAACGCCGCGAAGCTCGCGATCAGCAGCACTGCCATCGGTAGGGGGCCCATAGTGCTCCTCGGCATGAGACCGGAAATGTCCGGCCGCGATTCTAGCGGAGCCCGCGTCGAACCGACAACGCTGCGGCTTGTCCCTGTTCGCGGCCTCGCGTAGCCTGCGGGCATGCGTCCGGCTGGGCCGCAACCGCCGGTTGTCGCGCCGCCGTCCCGGCGGGCCGCGGCGCCCGCGCGCGGCCGCTCCCCGGCGGTGCTCTGGGGCGCCGCGCTCGCCGCCGCCGCGCTCCTGACGGTGCTCGCGGGATTGCGGTTTCGGACGTTTTGGGGGGATTTGCCCGAACCGCGTCACGCCGCGATCGAGCCTGGCGCGCTGCAACGCGCGTTTAGCCAGGCGGCGGCGGCCGCCGACGTCGCGGCCCGCGACGGGTGCCTGCTCGTCTACACGAGCGAACGGTTTTCGCAGGCCTGGCGGGAACCGAGCGCGCTGCCGGAACTGCTCGCGGACGCCCGCGCGCGGGCGGCGACCGTTTCGACCACGGCCTTCGCCCGCGCCCAGCTCGCCGCGCTGACGCTGCTCTCGTGCGACCGGCTCGGCCTGACGCCCGATGAGACCTGGCAGCGCGTCCGCGCCGACCTCGAGGCCCTGCCGCGCGCGCACCTCGCGACGCACGTACGGGCCGCGATCGACACATACGCGCGCGCGTACGAGCAGGTCGGCCTCCCACGGTTCGCCGCGCTTCAGGCCGCCACGCTCGCCGCCGGTTACGTCCACGGGCCGTTCTTGCAGTACCTCACGGGCCGCCTGCCGGTGCTGGCGGCCGCACGGGAGGCGGCCGGCGACCCGCGCGGGGCGGCGCTCTGCCGGGACGCGCTCATCGCCGTGCTGGTCTCGGTCGTTACGGAGCCCGGCCCACCTGGACTGCGCGCGGCGGCCATGAGCCTGCTCGCCGACACGCTGCCGTCCGACGCCGCCCCGCTGGCCGAGCGCCTGCGGGCCGCGCGGGCCGCGTTCCGAGCGGAGCAGGCCCGGCGCCCGATGCCGGTCGCGCTGCTGGCGGTCGATTACGCGCCCGCGGCGGCGCCGGACGCCTATCGCGCGGCCGAGCGGGCGCTGGCCACGGCGGCGTGGCTGTTGGCCAGCGTGGTCGGCTGCGGCGCGGTGGCGCTGGGGCTCAGCGTGGTCGCGCTGCGGCGGGACAATGCGCCGGCCCGGCGGTTTGGCGCACCGGGCGTCGGGCTGGCGACCGCCCTGCTGGTCGTGCTGCTGGCCGAGCTGTGGCCGCGGGCGACGCCAGCGGCCGTGCACGCCGAGGTGCGCGCCTGGTCGCTCGCGCAGGCCGAGATTCCGCGTCTGCCGCTGGTCGCCGGCGGCGCGGGGCTGGCGGCGGCGGGCGGCGGGGCGCTGGTGTGGGCCCGGCTGGGCGGCGGCGGCCGCGGCGCTGGTCGGGCGGCGGCGGTGACGTGGCTGCTGATGGCGGCGGCGGCGGCCGGCGGCGTGGGGCGCGCGCGGGCGGCGTATGCCACGTACGCGGACGAGACCTGGCGGGCGCTCCAGCGGGCACAGACGGAGTTCCCCGGCGACGCCGCGAGCGGACTGCCGGCGGCGCTGGCGGCCTGGCGGTCCTCGGGGGGCATGAGGTGAGCGGATGAAGACGATCATCGAACCGTTCCGCATCAAGGTGGTCGAGCCGATCCGGATGACGACGCGGGCGGAGCGCGAGGAGATTCTGCGGGCGGCCGGGTACAACCTGTTTTTGATCCGGGCCGAGGACGTGCTGATCGACCTGCTGACCGACAGCGGCACGGGCGCGATGAGCAGCCTGCAATGGGCGGGGGTGATGCGCGGCGATGAGAGCTACGCGGGCGCGCGGAGCTGGTACGTCCTGCGGGACACGATTCAGGCGCTGACGGGCTTCGAGCACGTGCTGCCGACGCACCAGGGCCGGGCCAGCGAGCGCATCCTGTTCGAGCTGCTGGGCGGACCGGGCAAGGTCGTGCCGAACAACAACCACTTCGACACGACGCGGGCCAACATCGAGCACACGGGAGCGCAAGCCGTGGACCTGGTGATCGAGGAGGGCCGGCACCCGACGACGCGCCATCCCTTCAAAGGCAACATGGACGTGGCGCGGCTCGAGGCCCTCATCCGCGAGGTCGGACCGGCCCGCATCCCGCTCGTGATGGTCACGGTCACGAACAACAGCGGCGGCGGGCAGCCCGTCAGTCTGGAGAACCTGCGGGCCGTGCGCCAGGTCTGCGACCGGTACCGGCTGCCGCTGTTTCTCGACGCCTGCCGGTTCGCGGAGAACGCCTGGTTCATCAAGCAGCGCGAACCGGGGCAGGGCGACCGCAGCGTGCGCCAGATCGTGCGGTCGATGTTCGACCTGGCCGACGGTGCGACGATCAGCGCCAAGAAGGACGGGCTGGTGAACATCGGCGGGCTGCTGCTGCTGCGCGACGCGGAGCTCGTGCGGCGGGCCGACGAGCTGCTGATCCTCACCGAGGGCTTCATCACCTACGGCGGACTGGCCGGCCGCGACCTGGAGGCCATGGCCCAGGGCTTCGAGGAGGTCGTGCACGAGGATTACCTCCAGTACCGCATCCGCAGCACGGAGTACCTGGGCGAGAAGCTGCTGGCGGCAGGCATCCAGATCGTCGAGCCCCCCGGCGGGCACGCGATCTACATCGACGCGAAGCGCTTCTGCCCGCACATTCCGCCGGCGCGTTTCCCGGGCCAGGCGCTGGTCTGCGGGCTGTACCGCCATGCGGGCATCCGCGCGGTCGAGATCGGCAGCGTCATGTTCGGGCAGAAAGCGCCGCCGCCGATGGAGCTCGTGCGGCTGGCGATCCCCCGCCGCGTCTACACCCAGAGCCACATCGATTATGTCGTGGAGGCGACGATCGAGCTGTACGCGCAGCGGGCCTCCCTGCGCCCGCTGGAGATCGAGTGGGAGCCGCCGTCGCTGCGGCACTTCACGGCGCGCTTCCGGGAGCTGTGAGCGCGGCCGGCCGCACGCTTCGCGTTTGCCCCGGCGCTCTCCCGCGCGACCCGCGGGCAGCGCCGGGAGCGCGCCAGCTCGCAGACGGTCGGGCGGCCGTGGGGCGCCGGGCCAGGGGTCGCCGCACGACCGGGGCGTGCTCGCCGCGTTCAGCGCGGCGCGGGCGCCTCCAGTTCACGGAGCAGGAGCGCCAAGCGCATGCGATGCTGCTGTACACCCTCGGTGCATTGTTCGCGGGTCTCCTCGAGGTAGCGGCGCGCGAGCTCGCGGGCTCGCGGGAGATTACTGAGTCTGGTGCCGGGCCTGCCGTACAACTCGGCCAGCCGGGCCCAACACTCCTTTTGGATGGCGGGCCAGGTGAGGCTGTCTGGCGGCGGGTTCTTTTCATAGGCTGACAGCAGTTGCTCGAGGCTACGCACCTCCTCTACAAGGCCATCCACGCGCGTCCCCTGGCTGCGCGCCAGGGAAAAAAGGATACGCGCCCAGGTCGGGTCCGTGGGACCGACGCGGCCCAGCCACCATTTCAGGCGCGCCTCGTAGGTTTCTGCACCAATGGGGCCTTCCGCTTGGGCCAAGTCCTCGACCCATTTCGCGGCGACAGAGGGGTGTTGCGCGGGCGCCCGCGCATCAACGAGCTCAAGCAGGAAGCGTTCCGCGCGGGCTGTGTCCTTGCAGTGTGCCGCACAGATCATGGCCCCGTGCAACGCGCTCGCCCGTCGGTAAGAAGGCTCTCCAAACAATAAGCGCCCACTCGGTTTCTCGCTCAACAGTTTCAGCGCCTCTTCATAGAGCTCCAACGCTTCACGATGAGCGCCGCGCTCTGCCAACAGTGCGGCGCGGTTAGTGAGTATGTGAACCTTTGCGTCCGCAGGGAGCGGACGATCGCGCACCATCTTCAGCGCGTTGTCGTACACGGCGCAGGCCTCGGCGAGCGCGCCACGCTCTTTCAGGACCCAAGCGCGGTTGGAAAGCACCGAAAGGTAGCGCCCCAGGAACCAGTCCTCGAGTCCAGGTCGGGCCGCCAGGCCGTCGGGACCCTCGACCTGCTCCTGGAGGGCGGCGTACCGTGCAAGGAGGCGTTCGCCCGCGGCGGACCGCTTGGCCGCCCGGTCCGGCAGCGCCTCCCGCGCCGCCCGTGCGGCTTCGCAGCCGGCCACAAAGCGCTCCTCCGGCGTCGACGCGACGCTCACGGCGACATCAGCGTAGTGCAAAGCCTCATCCCAGGCCGACAGCCATTGGCAAAGGGCGGCCTGCTTCAGACGAGCCAAGTGTACGAGATCCGGGGCGGCCTTGGGGTCGCCGGCGATCGCCTGATCAAAGCGCGCGACCCAGGCGCGGTACTGATCCTTCTCCAGCTCCCGCGAAATGCGCTCGTATTCTTTCAGGGCCTCCGAAAGCGTTTCCCCGGCGGCCACGGGTGTGGCCGCCAGGAGAGCCACGCTCAGGGCGAGGATTGTGCTCCAGAGTGGCGTGTGGCGATGAAACCGGTCCATCACGGATGTCCTCCTTCCGCTGGGGGGCCGTCGGGACATGGGTCGTTGTTTACAGCCTTGACGGTGGCGAATCCCCAAGCGTCGCCTATCACAATCGAATACCTCAGTTCAGGGCAATACTGATGCCAGACGCTCGTTGAAGCGGGCGACCCCATGTGGCTGCGGCAGGTCCTGCGAAACTCCCACCTGTAACGGTGTCACACTTGAAACTTCCGCCCGCGCCAAACGTTTAGCTCTGCCCTCCATACCGTTTGCTTGCACGGCGGGAAATTCGTGCTGCCGGCCTGTAGGAAGAAGCAACGCTGAGCCTCACCTCCCCATCCGTACTGGGCTCCAACTTGCCCAGTCACTCCTTTCATGGGAGGGGTTGTCACTCCCGCGCCAACCTCCCACTTCCAGTCGCGGGCGGCGCAAACCTCCACGTTACCAACACAGAAGGAGCTCGGCGCGGTGGGGTCGCAGCAAAGGAGGCAGGTGTCGCATCGAACCATCGTCCCTTGGATCGTTTCGGGGATTCCTTGGAAGAGCACATCCTAGTCGGGGTCGAATAAATCGGTTCGACAGCAACTGCGCTTTACCGTGCAAAGGAAAGTGTCCGGAGGTACGGGATCGGGTGTGCACGTGCACTCTGCATCGCTAACCAATATCCAGTCGAGCCTTTCAAAATGCTGCCCGTACGCAGCCAACACCGCCCCCGGTCCTTCCGCGACAAGCGCCACCAAAAGCACGGCTCCACAGCAGCGCGCCGTACGGCTAGTCATGCGCATCCCTCCCTTCAATCTCCCTCGGCAGCTCCACGTCGCTGACGGCTGAATCGCGCAAGTCGGCACTCTGAAAAGGCCCCGGATACCAGAGGTACTGGATGGTCGCCCCCGCACCGCGGAACGAGCACTCCACCATGTAACCGAGGCCGGTCTCATCCGCCTCTTTCCAGGCCACAAAATCTTCCATCGTCGGCACGCGGACCAGCAGCCGCCAGGGATGATCGGAACGCATGTACAATTCGTGCACTGACCGCATCGCCTCCCGGAAGAAATCGCGGTCCCCGTAGCCCTCGAAGACGTACAGGCTCACCCACCCGCTCGGCTCCCGCGCGATCGCAAACGCCGTCCCGTGGCCGGACCGCCACAATTCACCGGCCGCACGCTTCGCGTTTGCCCCAGCGCTCTCCCGCACGACCCGCGGGCAGCGCCGGGAGCGCGCCAGCTCGCAGACGGTCGGGCGGCCGTGGGACGCCGGCCCAGGGGTCGCCGCACGACCGGGGCGTGCTCGCCGCGTTCAGCGCGGCGCGCCCGGCTCCGCTGGGCGGAGTAACTCCTCCATCTTGGCGCGATTCCGTTGCACGGCCGCGCTCTTGTCGTCCTTCGTCGCGTCGAGGTACCGCTGGGCGAGCTCGCGGGCCCGCGGCATATTACGCAGACCGGCGCTGTCTTCGCTGTACAGGTCGGCCAGATTCAGCCAGCAGCGCGTCTGCATGTTGGGCCAGCCTACGCCCGCCGGTGGCGGGTTTTTCTCGTAGGCGGCCAGCAATCGCTCGAAGCTCTCTGCAGCCGCAGGCCGCGTTTCGATTCGGAGGGACTGATTGAGCGCGAGATTGTAAAGAACGGGGGCCCAGGACGGATCACTGGGGCCGACGCGGCGCAGCCACCAGGACAGACGCGCCTGATACGCCTCTTCGCCCCCCCACTCGCGCTCCGCCTCCGCCACTTGCTCGAGGTGCCACAGCATCGTACCGCCGGACCGCCCCGGGAGTTCCGAGAGCTGGATCAGGTAACGCTCCGCGAGCGCCCTGTCCCTATCCTGCGCCGCGTACACCGCTGCAGTGAGAAGGAAACCCTGCCGAATGATGCGATCGAACGCCGTATCGAGTGGGATCCGGCGCTCGCTCAGGAGCTTCAGCGCCTTCTCAGTGAGCTTCTTGGCCTCCTCGCGCGCCCCCCGACTGTCGAGGATGCGAGCGCGCTCACCGATCGCCATCAGGTATTTGGGGCCCCACCCCTCGACGTTCTGAGATCGGGCCAGGAGGCCGCCGGTCCCCTCGACCAGCTCCTGAAGCGCCGTGTACCGCTGGAGCAGCCGCTCGCCTGCCTCGCTCCGGTATGACTCGGGCGTGCCGAGACCCCAGGCCTGCTCCGCCGCCAGGGCCGCGTCGCACAGCGCCGAGAATCGCCCCTCCGGCCACGGGGCGACTCGCGCCGCCTCGTCGGCATACCGAAGCGCATCCTCCCAGGCCGAAAGTACGCTACAAAGCGACGCTTGAATTCCTCGGGCCGCGTAAACGGCGCCCGGTGGGGCCCCCGGCTCTGCGGCGATGGCCCGATCCAATCGCTCGATCCAAGATCGGTACTGATCCGGCGTCAGGTCGAGTTGGACCTTCTGATACTCGTCGAGCACGTTCCGCAAACTCTCGGGACCGGCTGCGGATACGGGCGCGGAAACGGCCGCGCTCAGAGCGAGCGCTGCGCCGAGCACTGAAACGCGGAAGGTGTTTGAGCGATTCATCTATGGACTCCCGGGATTGCCAGGGGGCGGGCACGGCGGTAAGTTGATTACCTTTACCCGCGCACCGCGCCATTCTGTTCCGGTGACGTACGATACCCGCGTTTGAGAGCAGGTGGCCCATGTCTCGCTTGGGGGACCGGGGTTCCAGCTCCAGGTGTCGCATTGGACTGTGGTCTTCCAGCGATATTCCGAGACCACGCGATACCTCCGATTGCAAATTTTGGTAAGTTCCGCCGTGTAGGCGCTGCGTGTGCACGGAGGACACTCGCAACCCGCTTGCACTGACCAGCAACGTGATGTCTCGCGATTGTAACCGAACTGCCCTTCGGCCATGGCCTTAACTCTTGGGTGCAGCCCAACCTCAAGCCCTCCTGCCAGGGACCATGTGAATGTCCGTGTATCGCACACCTGCAAATCCAACTGGCAGTGCGTCGGGGGCGGGAGGGGGTTTATACAACAGTGCTCGCAAGTGTCACATTCCAAACGACCCTGTTCGATTCGGACCTCTTCCCCGGGATAATCATCCCATCCAGCGAGGTAGTCGATGCGGTAGGCCTGGAACTGAACGCTGCATTCCGGACGGACCAGAACCGGGGTAGGGCGACAGGTGGCCTCGCCGTTGCTCACCGGCCGTCCAGGAGGATTCGGCGGCTGAGGAGGCCGCATCTGTGCATCCGCCCATACGCTGGCTGTCGCAACGAGCAACGCTTCCAGGAATCGCAACCTAGAGCTGCTCATGGCGCATCCCTCCCTTCAATCGCCCTCGGCAGCTCCACGGCGCTGACGGCTGAATCGCGCAAGTCGGCACTCTCAAGAGACCCCAGATACCAGAGGTATTGGATGGTCGCCCCCGCACCGCGGAACGACCACTCCACCATGTAGCCGAGTCCGGTCTCATCCGCGTCTTTCCAGGCCACAAAATCCTCCATCGTCGGCACGCGGACCAGCAGCCGCCAGGGATGATCGGAACGCATGTACAATTCGTGCACCGACCGCATCGCCTCCCGGAAGAAATCGCGGTCCCCGTAGCCCTCGAAGACGTACAGGCTCACCCACCCGCTCGGCTCCGGCGCGATCGCAAACGCCGTCCCGTGGCCGGACCGCCACAGTTCACCGGCCGTCGCCGCAGCGATCACCCGCGTGCCGGCCCGCGAGGGATCGTGCCGGACCGTGTCGACCAGCCGTTCCCACGGAAACGGCGCTGCGCGGGAGAACGCGAAAGAGGAGCAATCCGGGTCGTGGATCCACGGCGGCACCGGCAAGGGAGCCGTCGCGTCCGGGAAGGAGCTCTCGATTCCATCTATGTGGTACGGCGGGGCGCTACCGAACGGGCCGTCGCCCCGGACGAACGACGCGAACGCAACAACGAGGCAGAGGCCTCCGCACGTCGTCGCGACGCTTGTGCGTGACCACCGCATGGTTGCCCTCCGTTTTACGTCCCCGGCGGCACAACACCGCCACAACTTCGAATGTAACCACCACGTCCGCGAAGTCAAGCCTTTCCTTTTTTCCGCGTAAGATTTCACCCGTTTGCAATGCTTGCGGCGGGTAGCGGGGGGAGTTGGCCGGTTTGGAGGTAGGTGCGCAGGGCGTCAGCGATCGTGGCGAGCGGGTCGTGGCCACGCAGCCGCAGCGTGCGGTAGACGCTCATCAGCACGGCCTGGGTCAGCGCGCCACGGTCGGAACGGTTCGACTGGCTGTTCTTCCGCAGGATCACCGCCGGCCGGATC
>Ga0209101_1000076_pt1:70000-80403 | contig 80403 bp, 66 predicted proteins | sample ConPoolayeCmetaG_FD_185481 | JGI IMG/M metagenome (GOLD analysis project Ga0209101, IMG submission 185481) | Hot spring microbial mat communities from California, USA to study Microbial Dark Matter (Phase II) - Cone Pool mat layer C metaG... ... | reverse complement strand
TTCGCGGCGCGAACCGTCCTGGAACTGCCGCCAGGGGTCACCGCCATCGTCGGGCCCAATGGATGTGGCAAGTCCAACGTCGTCGATGCGATCCGGTGGGTGCTCGGGGAACAGAGCCCGAAACACCTGCGCGGCGGTGTCATGGAGGACGTGATCTTTGCAGGCAACGCCGAGCAGGCCCCGCTCGGGATGGCCGAAGTATCGCTCCTCATCGAACGGGACGAGAACGATCTGCGAGCGCTGGAGCGCGGCGGTTCGGGGGAGGGGGGCGATCGCGATGGGGCCGAAGTGCTGCTCGCCGCGGAGCTCGCGCACGCCAGCGAGATTCTCGTCACCCGCCGGTATTTTCGCTCCGGCGAATCGGAGTATTTGATCAACCGTCAGCCGTGTCGTCTCAAGGACATCACGGAACTCTTTCTCGGGACCGGCGTGGGGACGAAGGCGTACGCGATCATCGAGCAGGGACGGGTCGAACAGCTCGTGAACGCCAAACCCGAGGAGATGCGCCTCTTCCTCGAGGAAGCCGCAGGAACGACGCGCTTCCGTACTCGCCGGATGGCTGCGGAACGCAAGCTCGAACGGACGCGGGAGAATCTGGTTCGCGTGCTGGATATCGTTCACGAGCTCGAGCGGCAGATGGCTGCGCTGCAGCGACAAGCGAAGCGTGCCGAGGAGTATCATCGTATCAAGGACGAGCTGCGTGCCCTCGACCTCCGGGTGATGGCAACCCGCCAGCGGGCCTGGCGCGAGGAGGTGGCAGCGCTGGGAGCCCAGGTCGCCCTTTTGCGCGCGGAGGAAGCCACCCTGCATGTGCAACTGCGGGATACGCAGGTGGCTGCGGACGCTTCCCGGCAGCGTCGCCACGAAGCCGAGCGACGCCTGCGTGACGTTTCGGCGGCCATCGCGCAGGAGCGTCTGCGAGCCGGCGAAGCCGGGACGCGCTACGAGAATGTCGTGGCCCGCGCGGCGGAGCTCGCCGATCGCTCGGCCGAGGCCTGTCGGCAGGGGGAGCAGCTGCGTCAGCGGCTGGCGCTCGTGGCGGCCGAGGTTGCCGAGCTGGAGGGGTTGGCGACAGCCCTCAACGAGGAGCAAGTGGCAGCGGAGGCGGCTTGCGATGCTGCAGAACGTGGGTTGCAGGCGCTCGCGGAGGACGGGGCCGCGCTCGAGCGAGCCCTCGAACAAGCCCAGAACGCGCTGGGCGCTGCGGCGGCGGAGGAGGAGCGGCTGCGACACCGACGGGCTGCGCTCGGGTCGCAGCGTGTGGACATCGAGAGCAAACGCCAGCGTCTCGCGGTGGAGCAGGAGGCCCTGGCGAGGCGGCTCGAGCACAATCGTCGTCAGGACGAGGCGCTGGGGATCCGGGAAAGCGCCTTGGAGGAGGAACGCGCGGCCCTCGACGCGGCGGGCAGTCGGCTAGTGGCTCAGGGTCAACGCCTTGCGAAGCGAGAGGCCGAGGCTGCCCGAGCGTGCGAGCAGACGCGAACGACCCTGACGCAGCTGCAATCCCGCATCGACTCCCTCAGACAACTCCAGGCGCGCTACGAAGGCTGCACGCGGGGGACCAGCACCCTGCTCGCACGGGAGGCGGGCGGCAGCGTGCTGCTGGCGAATGTGTTGCACGTCCCGGCCGCGTACGAACGCGCAGTCGCCGCGGCGCTCGGTTCGAGGCTGGCGCACGTTGTCGTCGCCGATGCGCCGATGGCCCGGGACGCCCTGGCCTGGCTCCGTGGCAGTGGCGGGGGCAGCGCTACGGTGATCCCGCGCACACTGGCAGGCGCTCCGGTTCCGGAGGAGCCGATGGGAAGGCGGCTCCGGGACATGATCGGCGTAGAATCGGGCTACGAGGCGCTGGCGGATCGGCTGCTCGGCACGGTGCTCGTGGCGGACGATCTCGACGAGGCGATGCGCCTCTGGGACGCGGCGAAGGGTGCTGCCAGCGTGGTCACGCTTGCGGGAGACGCCATCGATGCGGTGGGGGCGATGAGCGGCGGGAGCGAACCGCCGCTCGAGGAGATCCTGCTCGCCCGAGCGCGCGAGCTTCGAGAGCTCGAGGCGGCGCTCGAGGAGACGAGACGCCGGGCCGAAGCGGCAGAAACAGAGCTGGCGGGGCTGCGCAAGGAGCTGTCCGATCTGGCGCTGCGCACACGGGAAACCGAGGAGCGGCATCGGGCGCTGCAGCTCGAGCTCCTCGCAGTCCGCAAGGATCGGGAACGCCTCGAGGAAGAGCGAGGGCGGATCGCGGCGGAGCTCGAGCTCGGGACGCTCGAGGCGAGCAGCTTGGCTGGTGCGGAGGGAGAGGTCGGAGAGGCCCTGGCGTCGGTCACTGCGGCACTCGAAGCGGCATCGGCGACCGTTCAGAGGCGGCGCGACGAGCTCGCACGGCAGCAGGAAGCACAAGGACAGTGGCGCGAGCGCTATGCGGAGCGGGAAGGGGCTCGAAGGCAGGCGGCGGTCGCGGCGGCGTCCGTCGCAGAGCGACGGCGGGCAACGGAGGCGGCGCTCCAGCGCCTGCGCGCCAGCGCGAGCGATATGGCCGAGCGCGTCGCCCAAGCCGAGCAGCTGGCGGCCGAGGCTGCCGCGGAGGCAGCGCGAATGCGGGGCGAGGCCGAGCGCATCGCCTCGATCCGCGCAGAGGCCGAGACGCTAGCCGCCCAGCTGAGTGGAGAACGGGAGCAGCTGATCGCGGAGATCGCCGCAGCCGATGCCGTGCTGTCCAGCGACGACTTGGCACAGCGCACGGCACACGAACGGCTGGAGGCGCTGCAGGCGGAGCGAAGCGGACACGAAGTGGCGCTGGCGGAGCGCCGTGTGGCCCTCGACCAGCTCGCGGAGCGGCTCGCGGAACGCTATGGGCTGACGCCCGACGCCCTCGATGAGGTCGATGTTTCGGCGGACAGCGATCGCGAGGTCGAGGGGGCCCGAGCGGAGGAGTTGCGGGCACGCCTCGCGCGGCTCGGCGACGTCAACCCGGCAGCCGTGACGGAACTCGCGGAAATCCGGGAGCGTTACGAATTTCTCTCGAGCCAACGCACGGATCTCGAGCGCTCGCTCGACGATCTCAAACAGACGATCTCCCGGCTGACTCGGACCTCGCGTCAGCGTTTCGACGAGACCTTCACGGCAGCCAATGAGCGGCTCGACGAGGTGTTCCCCAAGCTTTTCCCTGGTGGCAAGGCGAGGCTCGTGCTCGTGCCCCCAGCCGACGGCGGAGAGCCCGGTGTCGAGATCGTCGTCCAGCCGGTGGGGAAGAGACTGCAGTCCTTGAGTCTGCTCTCGGGCGGCGAGAAGGCATTAACGGCGACCGCCTTGGTTTTCTCGCTGTTCCTTATCCGCCCGACGCCCTTCTGCGTGCTTGACGAGGTCGACGCCCCGCTCGACGAGGCGAACATCGGACGGTTCAATCAGCTCGTCGCCGAGATGGCAGGGCGAACGCAATTCATGCTGATCACCCACAACCGGCGAACGATGGAGGTCGCGGACACGCTGTACGGGATCACCATGGAACAGGCCGGAGTATCGAAAGTCGTGTCGGTGCGGCTCAGCGAAGCGGCGTAGGACGCCTCCGGTGGACACCACCGAGCTGATCCCGGGCGTGATCGCGGTGCTCGCGGTCATCGGGGGAGCGGCGGGAGTCGTGCTGCTGCGCCGCGTGCGGCGGCGGCGCGCCGAGGGGCTCCCCCACCGTACGCCGGCGACCCCTGCGATGCAGGGTGCAGGTGCGCAGCTCCGCAGCGTGCTTGCCGCCACGAGCCGCCGGTTCCGAGCGCAGCTCGAGGCGATACTCCGCAGGGAGGGGCAACCGGTCGAGCAAGTGGTGCACGAGGTGGAGGAGGCCCTGATCGCGGCCGATGTCGGTCTTCCGACGGCGCAAGCGCTCGTTAGTCGAGTGCGGCAGACGCTCGAGGTGCCGCTGGAACGTGATGCGCTGTGGATGGCGCTGCAGCGTGAGGCCGCGGCCTTGCTGAGCACTGGGCCCCCGCCAGTGCCAACGGTACGCCCCTGGGTCGTCCTGGTGACGGGCGTGAACGGCGTGGGCAAGACAACGACCATTGGCAAGCTCGCGGCCAGGCATATCGCCGAAGGGCGCAAGGTCCTGCTAGTGGCGGCGGATACCTTCCGAGCGGCAGCCAGCGACCAGCTCGCCGTATGGGCCGAGCGCGTGGGTGCCGACCTGGTTCGTCATACGCCTGGCGGGGATCCGGGGGCCGTGGTCTTCGACGGCCTCAAGGCGGCGTTGGCCCGACGGGTCGATGTGGTCCTCGTGGACACCGCGGGACGGCTGCATACCAGGACGCCGCTGATGGAAGAGCTGCGAAAGCTTCGTCGTGTGGTCGAACGGGAAATAGCCGGGGCTCCCCACGAGACCCTGCTGGTGCTGGACGCGACCACCGGGCAGAACGCCATCACGCAGGCCCGCCTGTTTACGGAGGCGGTCCAGGTGACCGGGATTGTCCTGACCAAGCTCGATGGGACCGCCCGCGGCGGGGTCGTGCTCGCCATTCGACACCAGCTCGGGATCCCCATCCGATTCATCGGGATCGGCGAAAAAATCGAGGATCTGCGGCCCTTCGATCCCGGCGAGTTCGCAAACGCGCTCTTCGGGGGCGGAGGCGATGCCTCTGAAGCCGGTGGCGCTGCAGCGGTCGTGCCGGTCGAGGGCCCCTCGCCGTGACCGTGTGGAGCGGCCGCGGGGCTGCGAAGGGCCTGGATCGAAGCGCTTTCGAGGTTTGCACCCTGCCCTGCGGAATGGCAGGAACCTCGATCGAGGAGAGGGCAGGCCCTGCGCTCTCCGCCCCCGGTCGCCGTCGCGGTATCCCCCCGGGCATCGCGAGCGCGGCCGCGGGGTGTCGACCGGATGGAGCCAATACGAGCGAGAAATGACAAGGCGGCCCTGCGCAAGGAATTCTTGCGTCGGCGGGCAGCCCTACCGCCAGAGGAGCGCGAGCGGAAATCGCTCGCGGCGGCCGAGTTTGTGCTCGAGCTCGACACGTACCGGGCAGCGCGGGCCATCCTTGCGTACCGTCCGATCGGGGCTGAGCTCGATCCGGGACCGATCATCGCGCATGCAGTATCCTCAGGGCGGCTGGTGTACTATCCCCGGGTCGTGGACAGTGGCCTCGAGTTCGCCGCGACGCTCGATACCCCGGCGGGGGGTGGCATCCCGTCCTCGAGCGGCGAGCGGGAGTCGACGGTGGTCCTGGTGCCAGGAGTCGCCTTCGACCATTGCGGCGTCCGCCTCGGCCGTGGCGGCGGACATTACGACCGGGCCCTGGTCCGACTTCGGGATGCCGTGCGCGTCGGGCTGGCTTTCGAAATCCAGGTGGCCGCCGAGTTACCGCGGGATCCCTGGGATGTGCCCATGGACTGTATCGTGACCGAGGCCCGGGTCCTCTGCGTCGACAACACACGCTGCGTCTCGCGCCGGGATTGACCATGACGATGCTGACGACAGCGCTTCTCGCCGCCGTGGTCGGCGCCGCCTTGGGGGTCGCGGTGATGACCATCTTCGCTCGCTTGCGCGAGACCGCGGCAGCGAGGCGGGCAGCGTTGGTGGGCGAACAGGCCGAACGGCTGCTGGAGGATGCACGCCGCCGGGCGGAGGCACTGGAGCACGAGGCGAGCCTCCGTGGCAAGGATATCATCCTCGAAGCACGGGCGGAGGCCGAGCGGGAGGCTCGAGAGCTCCGACGCGAGGTCACCACCCTCGAACGACGCGTCCTCGAGAAGGAAGAGGCACTCGCTCGCCGACTCGATAGTCTGGCAGCGCGGGATGCCGAGCTCAAAGAGCGGGAAGGCGTCCTCGAGGGTCGCGAACGCGACCTCGAGGCGAAACGCGTCGAGGCCGACGCGCTCCTCGACCGCCTGCGCAGCGCTCTCGAAGGGGCCGCCGGGTTGAGCCGCGAAGAGGCCCGCCGGGCTCTCGTGGAGGACATCACGAACGAAGCGAAGGCCGAGGCGGCGAAGCGCATTCGAGCGATCGAAGCGGAGGCACGGGAGGAAGCCGATCGTCGCGCCCGGAAGGTGGTGGCAATGGCCATCGAGCGCCTGTCCGGCGACTGGGTGGCTGAGCGTTCGATCTCGGTCGTACCCTTGCCGAACGAGGAAATGAAGGGCCGGATCATCGGCCGGGAGGGGCGGAATATTCGCGCGCTGGAGGCCGCCACCGGGGCGGACCTGATCATCGATGACACCCCCGAGGTGGTGGTCATCTCCTGCCACAATCCTGTGCGACGGGAGCTTGCCCGGCTGGCGCTCGAACGACTGATCGCCGATGGGCGCATTCATCCGGGCCGCATCGAGGAGATCGTGCGGAAGGCCGAGAAAGAGCTCGAAGACAGCATCCGAACGGCCGGCCAGAATGCGCTCATGGAGCTCGATCTGCGGGGCATGCACCAGGAACTTGTTCGCCTGGTGGGTATGCTGAAATACCGATACAGCTACGCGCAGAACGTCTTGATGCACTCGATCGAGACAGGGTTCATCGCGGGAGCACTGGCCGCCGAGCTCGGCCTGGACCCGACAGAAGCGCGGCGGGCCGGCCTCCTGCACGATATCGGCAAGGCCCTGACGCACGAGGTGAAGGGCTCGCATGCGGTCGTGGGTGGCGATATCGCCCGCCGATACGGAGAGTCGGCGAAGATCGTCAACGCGATCGCGGCTCACCACGAGGAGGTCCCGGCCGAGACGCTCCTCGCTCCGCTGGTCTATGCGGCCGATGCTCTCTCTGGAGCTCGTCCCGGGGCACGACGGGAGGCGCTCGAGAGCTATGCGAAGCGGCTCGAGGATCTCGAGCGCATCAGCAACTCCTTCGCCGGCGTCGAACGGTCCTATGCGGTTCAGGCAGGGAGGGAGATCCGGATCATCGTCGATCCGGGTGTCATCCCCGACGATCAGGCCGCGATGCTCGCCCGCGATGTGGCCCGGCGGATCGAGCAGGAGCTGACCTACCCAGGTCAGATCAAGGTGACCGTGATCCGCGAGACCCGGGCGAGCCACATCGCGCATTGATGACGCGATGCGTGTCCTGTTTCTCGGCGACGTGGTCGGCCAGCCAGGGCGATGGGGGGTGGCGCAGGTCGTGCGACGGTTGCGCAGAGACCTCGGGATTCATTTCGTGGTCGCGAACGTCGAGAACGCCGCTGGCGGCAAGGGGGTGACGCCGCGCGCAGCGGAGGAGATCCGCGATGCCGGTGTGGACGTGCTGACCAGTGGAAACCACATCTGGCAGCATCGGGAGATCCTGGCGTATCTTCGGGAGAACGAGCGTCTTCTCCGGCCGGCCAATGCTGCGCCCGGCGTCCCGGGGAGAGGGTGGGTCGTTCGTCCAGCAACCGCCGGAGGGTCGGTCGGGGTCGTCAATCTTCTCGGCCGTGTCTTCATGTCGCCGGCAGATTGCCCGTTTCGCGTCGTGGATGCCGTCTTGGGCGAGCTTCATGCCCAGACGCGCGTGATCGTGGTGGACATGCACGCGGAGGCGACCTCGGAGAAGGTAGCCATGGGTCGCTTTCTGGACGGCCGGGTGTCGGCCGTGATCGGCACGCACACCCACGTGCAGACAGCCGACGAGGTCATCTTCCCCGGGGGAACCGCCTATCTGACCGATGCCGGGATGTGCGGGCCCGAAGACTCGGTGATCGGCATGCGGACCAGGGAGGTGGTGGGCCGTTTTCTCGACGGCCTGCCGGTACGCTTCGAAGTCGCGGAGGCGGGGCCGGTGCTGGTGCAGGGCCTCGTGGTCGACGTGGACGAATCGAGCGGTCGCGCCCGGGAGGTGATGCGAATCCGCGAGAGGCTTTCCCGGTGACGGTCGACGAACAGCTCGCCCGGCTCGTCGCCAACGTGGTCGAGGTGTATACGGAGGACGAGCTGCGGGCCCGGCTCGCCGAGAACCGTCCACTCCGGGTGAAGCTCGGCGTAGACCCGACGGCCCCGGATATCCATCTCGGGCACACGCTCGCACTTCGCAAGCTTCGCGAGTTCCAGGACCTGGGACATCAGGCCATCGTCATCATCGGCGACTTCACGGCGCGTATCGGTGATCCAAGCGGGCGGTCGACGACGAGACCGCAGCTCGGGCCCGAAGAGATCGCGGCCAACGCCGAAACCTACCTGGCGCAGATCTTCAAGGTGTTGAGGCCGGAGCGGACGGAGGTGCGGCGGAACGCCGAGTGGCTGGCCTCGATGTCCTTCGAGGACGTGATCCGACTCGCTGCCCGGATGACCGTGGCGCGTATGCTGGAGCGGGACGACTTTCAGGCCCGGTACCGAGGCGGGATACCGATCGGTGTGCACGAATTCCTCTATCCCCTCATGCAGGGGTACGATTCGGTCGTGGTTCGGGCGGATGTCGAGCTCGGAGGAACCGACCAGACCTTCAATCTCCTCGTCGGCCGTGAGCTTCAGGCGGCGGCGGGCCTTCCCCGCCAGATCGCCATCGTGCTGCCTCTCTTGGAAGGCCTGGACGGCACCCAGAAGATGTCGAAAAGCCTGGGGAATCACGTTGGCATCGCCGACGCACCGCACGACATGTACGGCAAGCTGATGTCGATCCCGGACCGTCTGCTGGTGCGCTACTTGCGGCTGCTCAGCGACAGGGATGCCCTATATCGCGACCGCGTAGCCCGGGGCGAGATCCACCCCATGGAGGCCAAAAAGGCACTCGCGCGGGAGATTGTCGAGCGGTTTCATGGTCCTGAGGCGGCAGCGACGGCAGAACGGTTTTTCGAGGAGCGGTTTCAGCACCGCCAGGCGTATGCTCCAACGCCGATCCGGCTGGAGGCGACCTCGGAGGACATCTGGATCTGCGACTTGCTCAAGCGGATCGGCTTCGTGCGCTCGACCAGCGAGGCCCGCCGCCTGGTAACGCAGGGCGCGGTCAGGGTCGACGACCGTCCGGTCGATCTGGAATTCCGGTTCCGCCCCGGGGTCCATCGGCTGGTGGGCGTGGGACGTCGACGGCTGGCAACGGTCGAGTTCGGGAAGTTGTGACTGGGGTCCGATCCGCGCCCACGGGAAGATGTGAGGAGGGGTTGACAGTGTGAAGCCGCACGACTATACGAAAGGGCTCGCCGGCGAAGCCGGGCGGTCTTTGAAAACTAGGTGGTAGCGCGCTCTTTCCAACGAATGGAGAGAGTCTCCAACGTGAAGGACGAACAGCGCGATCGCTTCGTGCTGGTCAGGTGCGGTGGTGTTTCACTGCAGTTCCGGCTCGGTCCCTCGTCGTGAGGACGAGCCGCTCCAGTTCAACTGGAGAGTTTGATCCTGGCTCAGAACGAACGCTGGCGGCGTGCCTAACACATGCAAGTCGAGCGAGAAAGGGGGGGCAACTCCCCGAGTAAAGCGGCGCACGGGTGAGTAACACGTAGGTAACCTACCCCCGAGTCTGGGATAACCCGTCGAAAGGTGGGCTAATACCGGATATGACCACGGGTACTTCGGTATCTGCGGTGAAAGGTGGCGTGTTTGCACGCTACCTCTCGAGGATGGGCCTGCGCGCCATTAGCTAGTTGGTGGGGTAATGGCCTACCAAGGCGATGATGGCTAGCTGGTCTGAGAGGATGGCCAGCCACACTGGGACTGGAACACGGCCCAGACTCCTACGGGAGGCAGCAGTGGGGGATATTGCGCAATGGGCGAAAGCCTGACGCAGCGACGCCGCGTGGGTGATGAAGGCCTTCGGGTCGTAAAGCCCTGTCGAGGGGGACGAAGGCGCTCCGGCCGAATACGTCGGGGCCTTGACGGTACCTCTAAAGGAAGCACCGGCTAACTCCGTGCCAGCAGCCGCGGTAATACGGAGGGTGCGAGCGTTGTTCGGAATCACTGGGCGTAAAGCGCGTGTAGGCGGTCTGGCAAGTCTGGTGTGAAAGCCCGGGGCTCACCCCCGGAAGTGCACTGGAAACTGCCAGACTCGAGTCCCGGAGAGGAGAGTAGAATTCCTGGTGTAGCGGTGAAATGCGTAGATATCAGGAGGAATACCGGTGGCGAAGGCGGCTCTCTGGACGGTGACTGACGCTGAGACGCGAAAGCGTGGGGAGCAAACAGGATTAGATACCCTGGTAGTCCACGCTGTAAACGATGAGCACTAGGTGTCGCGGGTATTGACCCCTGCGGTGCCGCAGCTAACGCAGTAAGTGCTCCGCCTGGGGACTACGGCCGCAAGGTTAAAACTCAAAGGAATTGACGGGGGCCCGCACAAGCGGTGGAGCATGTGGTTCAATTCGACGCAACGCGAAGAACCTTACCTGGGCTAGACAACGGTGGACCGCCCCGGAGACGGGGCTTTCCCTTCGGGGACCGCCGGATCAGGTGCTGCATGGCTGTCGTCAGCTCGTGTCGTGAGATGTTGGGTTAAGTCCCGCAACGAGCGCAACCCTTGCTCCTAGTTGCCAGCATTTCAGGTGGGC
>Ga0209101_1000076_pt1:0-65000 | contig 80403 bp, 66 predicted proteins | sample ConPoolayeCmetaG_FD_185481 | JGI IMG/M metagenome (GOLD analysis project Ga0209101, IMG submission 185481) | Hot spring microbial mat communities from California, USA to study Microbial Dark Matter (Phase II) - Cone Pool mat layer C metaG... ... | reverse complement strand
CCCCCAGACATCACCAGGGACTCGGCTGCTGCGAGCACGCTGAGGCCAGCGAAAGACAGCTTGCAGAGCACATAGCCAGGCAGGCATCGTGGAACGACCAGCGCGGATGCGCCCGGCACCGCATTCGCCACCACCGCAGCGGCGCTGTAGAGAGCGCGCTCACCGCCGGAGCGTTGCTCCCAGGTGCCGGCGGTTGCAGGCACGCCCGCGAGGGCTGCGGCCAGCACCATGCCAGCGGGGACTTTCGACCATCTCGACACGCGCATCACCTGCGATCCTCCTTCAGGGCGTCATCCGGGCGCTGCGTAGGAGCCAGGCGCTCGGGTCGCCGTCTCAGGCCCCCACCCGAGGTTGTAACAGATGCGCATCGGTCACCGCCGCTGCTCGATCTTCCTGCCGTAGCTGACTTCGCCCTTGTCGACGCGCAAGGAAAAGCCGCATTCTGGATCGGTACAGGCCCAGGCCTTGAAGATGACCGCGGCACCTTCCTGCCCGTAGTCGGACAGGGGGATCAGCATCCCTTCCTTGCACTTGAGGCACTTCGGGAATTCCATCAACCACTCCTCACGCCGGGCCAGCCCCGTCCTGGCGATTCGCCTGGGCGAAGCTTAGACGAACGCCGTATCGAAGAGCAAGCGCACCACCTCCCGCCTATCGAGCAGTGCCCCCGAGAGGAATCGAACCTCTACCCCAGGCTCCGGAGGCCTGTATGATATCCATTTCACCACGGGGGCGGCCTCGGCAGCGACCGCCAGCGGTAGCACAGGGCGGACCAGGCGTCTACCCGCGGCTGCGGTGGCGTTCCTCACATGGGCCATCGTTGACAACAAGAGAAGCCGAAACTAGGGTACCTCGTTTCTCGAAGCGCGAACGCGAGGCGGACATCGACGGCCTTGGGCGGTAGCCAAGCTGGCAAGGCACCGGACTTTGGATCCGGCAGCGAAGGTTCGATCCCTTCCCGCCCAACTGGGGTACAGAACGAAGCGACCAAGGCTGTGAAGGACGAGCTGAAGCTGTTTTCCGGGAATTCGAACCGGCCGCTAGCGGTCGCCATCAGCCAGTACGTGCGTGTCCCGCTCGGCGGGGCAGAGATCGGTCGCTTCAGCGATGGCGAGGTGCAGGTCGAGATTACGGAGAATGTCCGCGGGGGTGATGTCTTCGTGATCCAGTCGACCTGCACGCCGACGAACGACAATCTCATGGAGCTGCTCCTGATGCTCGACGCCTTCAAGCGAGCTTCGGCGAAGCGGATCACGGCCGTGATGCCGTACTACGGCTACTCGCGACAGGATCGGAAGGTCGCTCCCCGCGTCCCGATCAGCGCCAAGCTCGTCGCCGACCTTATCACGAAGGCCGGGGCATCGCGCGTGTTGACGGTCGACTTGCATGCGGGGCAGATTCAGGGGTTCTTCGACGTTCCGGTCGACAACGTGTACGCTACCCCCGTGCTGCTGCGTTATTTGCGGGAACGCCTTGGCGGTCGTCCCGCGACGGTGATCGCCCCCGATGCCGGCGGGGTCGAACGCGCCCGCGCCTTCGCAAAACGCCTTGACGCCAACCTGGCGATCATCGACAAACGACGTGCCCGACCGAACGAGGTCAGCGAGATGCAGATCATCGGCGAGGTCGATGGACGCATCGCCGTCATTGTCGACGACCTTGTCGATACGGCGGGGACACTGTGTGCCGCGGCGACGACGGTCCGGGCCGCTGGCGCCCCGAGCGTTCTGGCCTGTGCCACGCATCCGGTGCTCTCAGGGCCTGCCATCTCCCGGCTTGCGGGGGCAGTCATCGACGAGTTGATCGTGACCGACACCATTCCCCTGCGTGCGGATGCGGCCGGCCTCGGCAAGGTGACGGTACTTTCCGTGGCCCCACTGCTCGGCGAGGCCATCCGCCGCACGCACGAGGAGGCCTCGATCAGCTCGCTCTTCGTCTGAAGGAAACTCGTATCATGGAAACAGCGGAAATCATGGTAGAGCGACGTGCGGCGACGGGGAAAGGGCCCGCGCGTCGTCTCCGAGGTGCCGGCAAGGTCCCGGCGATCCTCTACGGCCCGAAACGGTCCCCGACCACCCTGGCGGTCGACGCCGCGCAGCTTGATCGTCGCCTCGCCCACCTCGAAGGGACCCATCTCATCCGCTTGGTCGACGCCGCCAAGAGTGACGCCGATTTTCACATGCGGATGGTGCTCGTCCGGGAGCTTCAGCGGCATCCCGTCAGCGGTGCTCCCCTGCACGTGGATTTCTACGAGGTGGATCTGACCGAGCGGCTGACGGTGTCGGTCATGCTGCGCTTCGTGGGCAAGGCCGCGGGTGTGGTGGCCGGCGGCATCGTGCAGCCCCTGCTACGCGAGCTCGAGGTGGAATGCCTGCCGACCGAGATTCCGGACTATCTGGAGGTCGACGTGTCCGCCCTCGGAGTGCACGATGCACTGCATGCAGGAGACATTCCCCTGCCTCCCGGCGTCTCCATCGCGGGTGATCCAGGGCAGAGCATCGTGACGGTGCTGCCTCCGACCGTGGAAGCGCGGCCCGAGGCCGCGGAGGCCGCCGCGGAGGCTGGACCGGCTGCCAGCGTACCCGCGAGCAGCGAGCAGAAAAAGCCGCCTGGCGAGAGCTGAGCAGCGGGGGGGCAGGAACGTGCAGACGGACGCCACGATTACGGTGTCAGGGAGCGCCGGAGGGAGGCAGGGCATGACGGATCGCCGCTACGAATCGCTCGTACTCATTCACCCCGAGCAGGGCGAGGCGGGGTTCAAGGAAATCACGGGCCGGCTTCGGACGCTGCTGGAGGACCAGGGGGCGACGATCACGCAGGTCCAGGAATGGGGACTCCGCGAGCTTGCGTATCCGATCGAAAAGCAGCGTCGGGCGGCCTACGTGTTGTTCGAGTACCGGGCGACGCCGCAGGCGCTGAACGAGTTCGAACGGAATTTGAAGTTGCTCGATCCGATCCTGCGCTTCGTGTCGGTCCGGCAGCCGGAGAATGCACCGCCGGCGCCGTCGCGCCTCGCGGGTCGGCCAGAACCCGAATCGCGCGGGGAGGGCGACGCCGAGAGCGACGATCTCATGGGCGACGAGGACTTGGACAGCGATATCGCGAGCGAGGAGGAGAGCTGAGATGGCTCGAGAACGGCCAATCGCGCGGAGCAGCCGGCGCCGCGGAGTCGGGCGACGGAAGGTGTGCCGGTTCTGTGCCGACAAGGCACTGCTCATCGACTACAAGGACGTGCGGACCCTGGGAACCTTCCTGACAGAACGGGGCAAGATCATCCCCGCGCGCATCACGGGCACCTGTGCGCGCCATCAACGGCGGCTCACCACAGCAGTCAAGCAGGCACGGACCGTTGCGCTGCTACCGTTCACGGCCGTGTATCCCTGAGCGAGGACCGACGCGATGGCAGTCGAAGTGATCCTGCGCGATGACATTCCGAATCTTGGCGCGGTCGGCGACATCGTCCGGGTCCGTCCGGGCTATGCGCGAAACTATCTGCTTCCCCGCGGACTCGCGATCGAGGCGAATCGGCGCAACCTGCGGATGCTCGAGCATCAGAAGCGGCTGGTCGCGGCCAAGGCCAGTCGCGATCGCAAGGAGGCAGAGGCCCGGGCGAAGGCGCTGGACGGTCTCGAACTCGTCGTGCAGGCCCGGGTGGGCGACGAGGGCCGTCTTTTCGGGTCGGTGACCAACCTGGACATCGAACGGCTGTTGCAGGCGCGCGGCTTCGCGATCGAGCGACGCAAGATCCTCCTCGAGGAGCCGATCAAGCAACTGGGGCGCTACGCCGTGCCGGTGCATCTCGGCGGTGACGTGCGCGCCACGATCCAGGTGGTCGTGGAGGCGGCGGCGGACCCGCGGACAGCCAGCTAGGCTCTCGGCACGATCAGCCGAGGAGCCGTCGGTGGCGATCAGCCCGGAGCGTGCGGATTTCGAGTCTCGCGAGGCCAGCGTGCTGGCGCCGTACGCCACGCGCAGTCGAGACTCGCGGGGCCGGCGCTATCCGGAAGCGGAGCATCCCTTCCGGATGGTGTTTCAGCGCGATCGCGACCGCATCATCCATTCGACGGCGTTCCGGCGGCTCGAGTATAAAACGCAGGTCTTCGTCAATCACGAGGGCGATTACTACCGCACGCGCCTGACGCATACCGTCGAAGCCGCACAGGTCACGCGGACCCTGGCTCGGGCCCTGGGCTTGAACGAGGACCTGGCCGAGGCGGTCGCCCTGGCGCACGACCTCGGCCACACGCCCTTCGGGCACGCCGGGGAACGAACCCTCGATCGCCTCATGGCGCCCTACGGCGGGTTCGAGCACAACGCGCAGAGCCTGCGAATCGTCGAGGTGCTCGAAGAGCGCTACGGCAGCTTTCCCGGCCTGAATCTCTCCTGGGAAGTGCGGGAAGGGATCGTCAAGCATTCCACGCGCTACGACCGGCCACAGGTGGCGGAGTACGAGCCGGCCTTCGCCCCCTCGCTCGAGGCGCAGATCGTCGATCTCGCCGACGAGATTGCCTACGTCGCCCACGATGTCGACGACGGGCTGGAATCCGGGATGCTCGATCCGGAGGACCTGCGCACAGTTCCCCTCTGGACCGAGGCCCTGGAGGCGGTCGCGCGGCGCGGGCGGGCTGCTTCTCCCGACGTCGTTCGCTACCAGGGGGTGCGCCAGCTCATCGACTGGATGGCGACAGATCTCGTCGAGACGGTGCTCGGCCGCATTCAGCGCGAAGGGATCGACAGCCTCGCGGGGGTCCGTGCGATCAAACCCCGGCTCGTGGAGTTCTCCCCGGCCATGAGCGCGCGCCACCAGCAGCTGAAGACCTTCCTCTACGAGCGGCTCTACACGCACCATCGCGTGACCCGCATGACGCAGAAGGCCGATCGCATTCTCACGGCACTCTTCGAGGTGTACATGCAGGAGCCACGGCAGCTCCCGCCGCGGGTGCTGCGCCGTGCCGAGGCGGCCGGAGAAGGCGTGCCACGGGCGATCGCAGATTACATCGCAGGGATGACCGACCGCTTCGCGATCGAGGAATACAAGAAGCTCTTCGACCCCTACGAGCGCGTGTGAGCCCTCGCTCGCGCATGCTGCCCAATTTTCTCGTGATCGGTGCGGCGCGCAGTGGCACGACCAGCCTGTATCGCATGCTCGCCCAGCACCCGGACATCTTCCTGAGTCCGCGGAAGGAGCCGAGCTTCTTCGCCTACGAGGGACATCCGCTGGATTTCTGCGGTCCGCGTGATCGCGAGCTCGGCGCGCCGGCCTACGCGATCACGCGCCGGAAGGACTACGAAGCGTTGTTCGCCGGATGGAAGGGGCAACGGGCGATCGGCGAGGCCTCGCCCTTCTATCTCTGCGTCGAGGGGACAGCCGAGCGCATCGCGCGGCTCCTGCCGGAGGTGAAGCTGATCGCCGTCCTTCGCGACCCTGCGGCTCGGGCCTTCTCCCAGTACGCGATGTTCGTACGCGACGGTCGCGAGCGCCTGGGTTTTCGTCGCGCGCTGGCGCAGTGCGAGGCTCGGCGCCGCGCGAACTGGGCGCAGGGCTGGCAGTACATCGAGCTGGGTTTCTACGCACGGCAGCTGCAGCGGTACTATGTCCACTTTGCCCGGCAACAGATCAAGATCCTGTTCTACGACGACCTGTGTCGCGACCCTGCCGGTTTCTTTCGCGACGTCCTGGAATTTCTCGACGTGGATCCGTCCGTGACCGTGGATGTCGGCATGCGGCACAATGCCTCGCGGCTCAAGCGGCGCTGGCTTCATCGGCTCTTGTATCGGCCGAACCCGCTCCGGACAGCGGCACGGAGGCTGCTGCCGGACCCCCTACGTTCGAGGGTGCGCGATCGGCTCGAGAGGCACGCGTACTATCGACTGCAGCTTGCCGCGGCCGACCGGGCGATGCTCGTCGACATCTATCGTGACGACATCCTGGCACTCCAGGATATGACCGGCCGGGATCTGTCCGCGTGGCTGCGCTGAGCATGCCAGAAAAGCCGGGGTACCGCTGCTCGTTGGCGCGGGTCAGCGGTCGCGACGGCAGCGCAGCCAGGCCTGCACGAGGACGGCGAACGTCTTCGGCGTGGGCCGTAGGCGATACGCCCAGCGCGCCTGCGCCAAGGCGCCCCGATGCTGACCGCGCGCGGCGAGCTTGACGGCGCTGCGGTAGGCGCTTCGGGAGAGGCGCGCTCGCCAGCCGCGGACGGACGGCGCGTCGGGCGCCAAGCCGAGACGCTGGAGGTTCACGAGCGTCGAAAGATAGTTCTCCTGGACGTTGGTGCCTTGGACGACCTGGCGCCCCGTGTCCGCTCCGTCGTGGACCCGGTAGAGCCCGTAGGGGCGGTGCGTAGACCAGACGGGACCATACTGGCCGACCCGGAACCACATGTCGCGATCCGCCACGTGATGGAATCGTGTGCAAAACCCGCCCATGGCCTCGTAGGCGTCGCGGCGAACGGCTGTCCCGGCGAACTGCACGAGCTGGGCGGTGGCCTGCTGGAGCAGAAAATCAGGAAGGTGGCCGCCAGCTTGGTGAGGCGGAGGGCCGGTCAGGGTCAGCCAGCGGCCAGCGGCATCGATCATGACGACCTGGCCGGTGATCATGACCACGTCGGGGTGCGCTACGCTGACCCGATCGCACTCCGCGTAAAACCCTGGGAGGACCGCGTCATCGGCGTGCAGCAGGTGAATCCACCGGCCGCGGGCGCGGCCGAGACAGGCGTTGAAGGTCGCTGTCGCGCCGAGGTTGTGCGCGTTGCGCTGGAACTCGACCCGTCCCCGGCCGAGAGCCTCCACCACCGCCGCGGGATCGTCAGCCGTCGAGCAATCGTCGATGACGACGATCTCCATGCGCTCGGGGCCCGGATCCTGTGCCAGCACGCTCTCGAGTGCCGTCCGCAGGAACGCCGCGGAGTTGTAGGTCGGTATCATGACCGACCACTGCGGTCGTACGACGGCAGGATCCACCAGTGGAACAGGCGGGCAAGCGCGGGCGAGCTCCGCCGGGGAAGGACAGCGCGGCAATCGCATGGGCGATCGGCTCGACGCGCGATGCCTCGGGGCGCTCACGTCAGGTAGCCGAGGGCGCGCAGGCGCTCGGCCACACTGGTCTCCTCGTCGGAAGAGAGCGGTGCGGGGGCCGGGCAGGGACGCGCAGCGGACGGCGCCTCGTGCACCACCGTCAGTGGCGAGCGGAAGCACTCGTGCAGCACACGGCCATCCATGTCGCCAGGGACGGGGACGTCCGAGAGGGCCAGAATCGTCGGGGCAAGATCGATCAGCTCGATGGTCGAGGGCAGGACGCCCGGCACGATATCCGGTCCCGCGAGGACGAAGATTCCCTCGGGTCGGTGGGTCCCCATGGGGACGGGGTAGCGTTCGATCCAGAGCCGATCGTTGAGGTCGCGTCCCACCGTGAATTCTGGGCGCGGAACCAGGACGAGGTCCGGTCGCCGCCCATGGCGGTCTTCCGGATCGAGCACAGAGCCGCGCAAAACATCGCGGAAGACGGGACAGGCGTCCACCGGGTCCTGGACCGTCCGAAAGCGCTGCGCGAGCTCGTCGAGCAGCGCCTCGGCCTCGGCTCCCGGTGCGACCAACCCCTCGGGCTCCCGTCCGCGGAGGTTCAGGTACAGCAGGCCGTAGATCTCCGCGACTCCCACGTAGGCGCGCGTTGCCGACCAGCGCACCGGGAGGCTCGAGGCGAATCCCCGGTGGCGAACGCGAAGATCCCAGGTCTTGACAGCCTCGTCCTCGCTGCCCCTCCGACCGAGGCGCTTGTGAAGCGAGCGCCGGAGGCGGGCGCGCCAGCGGCCGGGCTGCGCGATCATCCGCCACCGTCGGAGCAGGACGTTCGGGTAGACGCGTCCCAGATGCGTGCCAAAGCCGTGGTCGGAAATGACCATGACCCGGGTCTCGCTCGGACATCGCCCCAGGATGGCACCGAGATGCGCATCCAGAGCTGCATACACGCGGCGCAGGCGATCTCGGCGTGCCGGCCGCCGAGGAGGATCGATCAGGTCGGGCCAGACCTTGTGCTGCAGGGCGTCCGTATCTTGGACGTGCAGCAGGAACACGTCCCAGGGGCCGTCCTCGAGGAGGAGCTGTGCGACGGTGGCACGCTGCCTCAGCGAACGCTCGACTCGGGCAACGAGCTCGGCGAAATCGCCATCGGCCTCGACATCCGTTGCCGTATCGAGGGTGGCGACGAAGGTGTAGTCCGGAACGGCGGTTCGCAGCCGTCGGGCAAGCTCGGGAGGATGGGTGAACACCGACTCCACCGAAGGCGTGTCGAAGCCTGCCACCACCGTTCCGGCATCCTGGGGAGGCGGATACATGAGTGGGAGGTTGACGAAGGCGACCCGGCGTCCGGCGGCCGTCAAAAGCTGGGGAAGCGTCGGCTCGCGCAGCGCCCGGCTGGACACGAGCATGTCGCGGTATGCATGCGGATCGTACACGCGGAAGTCCCAAATGCCGTGCTTCCCTGGCCGTTTGCCGGTCAGGAACGACGCCCAGGCCGCGGGGGTGATCGGCGGCACGGTAGACCGCAGCGCTGCCCGGGCGCCACGCGCCAAGAGCCCGGCGAGCACGGGCATGTCGCCACTGGCAGCGAGGGGCTCGAGGACGTCGAAGCTGCCGCCGTCGAGACTGAGAATGAGCAGGGGGGAGCTCACGCGCCGGGGCCACCAGACCGCAGGGCCGCAGACCCTGTGGCCGAGCTCAGCGGCCTAAAGTTAACATAACGGCCCTTATCGGACACTCGGGTCATCGCCCTCGCTGCCGCTGCCAGCGACGCCGAGGCTCCGCTGGCCTGTTCGCTCAAGGACGAGCTGCCGAGGCACCCTCGAGGCGTCCTTCGATGAACTCGCGCAGCGGTGTTCCGGCGGGGGTGTCGCTGAGCACGGCGGCGTACCATTCGCGCGCTTTCTCGCTGTCGCCGCTCGACTCGGCCAGCCGTGCCAGGGCGAGGCGCGCCGGGGTGCGGAACGGCCCGACGATGTCGGCAGCCTGCCCGAGCGCGTCGCGGGCTCGCGCGAGATCCCCGCTGGCCAGGGAAGCCTCGCCGAGGCCGAGAAGCGCCTGTTGCCGGAGATAGTCGGCGGCGATCCGTGCAGCGAGATACGCCTCGTACGCCGCGACCGCTCCGGCGTGGTCGCCCCGGCGCGCCAGGGCATGGCCCCGGTACAACAGCGCCAGCTGACCGAAGGGCGTCTTGCCGTAGTCCCGGTGCAACGCCTCGAAGCTCGCTGTCGCCTCCTCGAGGCGCCCGGCGGCGAACTCGCCATGGGCGAGCGAAAAGCGCACGCCGGCGGCAGCCACCTGGCGGTCCCGATACCAACTGAGCGCCAGGGCGATCAGCACTACCGCCGCCACCGTCGCGGCGACAGCGTAGAGGAGCCGCTGGTTCGCTACGACCCAGGCCGTCGCCTGCGCACCGAGGAGGTGAAACTCGTCGGGGTCTCGCAGCGCCTTGCGATCGATCTTGATCCGTGGAGTGGCGGCCATCCGCGCCTACATCTTGTACTTGAAGTCCTCGGGCGCCATTTTCTCGAGGATCTCGGCCCACTTGTCGCGGGACACGTTCGAGAGATCCTGCTCCGATCCCTCGTCCATCTGCTGGAGCACGCTCGAGGCTTCGAGCACCGCCTTGGCCACGTAGATCGGGCTCTTCGTGCGCAGCGCGAGGCTGATGGCGTCGGACGGTCGCGCATCGATCGTGATCTGCCGGTCGGCGACCCGCAGGTAGATCAGGGCGAAGTAAGTGTTGTCCTTGAGCGCGGTCACTTCGACCCATTCGCAGACGGCGCCCATCTCGTCCAGGACCGTCCGCAGCAAGTCGTGCGTCATAGGGCGCGCCATCTTGATGCCTTCGAGCTCGGTGGCCATGGAGGTAGCTTCGAGCAGGCCGATCCAGATCGGGAGGTTGAGCTTGTTCTCGGGATCACGCAGGATCACGATCGGCGTCTTGGTCACGGGGTCAAGGGTCAGCCCACCGACCGACATGAGAATGAAATCCTCGCGGGCCATCGGGCGGGCATTGTGCTCGACCCCCGGGAAGACGTCAATCCGCCGCCCGCACCGTCCGGACGGCCCGGTCACAGTGCAACGAGCCGGTCGATCACGCGATAGAGCTGGTTGAGGTTTCGGCATTCCTCGACCACGGTGCAGTAAGGGGCGTAGCGCTCCATCTCGCTGTCTCCGAAGCCCCAGGTCATGCGGCTCTCGGGGTTCAGCCAGATGATCTGCTTCGCCCGCTGCTGGAGGTCCTTCAGGACCCAGGCATGCGGCTGGTTGTAGTTGTTGCGGGCATCGCCGAGGATGATGACCGTCGTCCGCCGCGTGACCGCTCCGAGATACTCGCGGTGAAAGCTGCGGAACGCTCGACCGAAGTCCGAATGGGCGTACACATTGATCAGATTCCCGGTCAGCGCGAGGTGGAGCGCACGGTCGACCTCGTGCTCGTCGAAGAGCGCCGTCACCTCCCCGATCTCGGCGACGAAGATGAAGCTCCGCACGCGCGAATACAGGTCCTGCAGCGCATAGACCAGCTGCAGCATAAAACGGGAGACGTTGCGCACGGAGTCCGAGACGTCGCAGAGGATCACGATTTGCGGCCGCTCCTTGCGTTTGTGGTCGTACACGATCCGGAAGGGAACCCCGCCGTACTGGAGATTCCGGCGCAGGGTGGCGCTCGAATCGAAGCGACCCTGGGCGGCGCGGCGGCGCCGGATCGTCGCGACGGTCTTCAACCGCCGCGCGAGCCGCGTGACCGCGTCGTGCATGCGGCGCATCTCGTCCTCGGTGAGATAGGAAAAGCTCTTGTCGCCGAGCGTCTCGAGGCCCAGGCGCTCTTCCCGGCGCAGATCCCGCTGTTCGAGCTCCTGACGCACGACCGTCCGGACCAGCTCCTGGAGATCGCGCAGGCGGCGGGCAAGATAGGCCTCGAGGCGATGGTCGAGATCGGATGCACGACCGGCGAGGGACTGCCGCAGGCGGTCGAGTTCCTCCGACAGCGAGGCCAGGCCGAGCGCCGTCGCCATGGCATGGCTGAACCGCCCTTCTTGGAAGCCGTGCTCGATCTCGCCGAGCTGCGCCCGCGCCGCCGCCGCCCGCAGCAGCTGTTCGAGGCGCCCCGCATCGGCGCGAAGGAGCGCACGGGCCAGGGGCGACAGGTCGACGCCCGCAGCGCTCAGCAGCGCCTCGAGCCGATCGAGGAAGGCCTGGAATGCCTCGGGGCTCAGCTCGAGCGCCGCCGCGCTGGCGGCATCGACGCGCTGGATCGCGCCCGCGATGCCGGCGAAAAACAAGGTAAAGAGGCGATCGAAGGCCTCGACATCGAGCGCCCGCTTGACGAGCGCGGCTCGCAACGTGGCCTGGACGACGGACCGTTCCGCGAGCCCCACGGCGGCGAGGGCGCGGAAGGCGTCCATGCTCTCGGAGAGCGACACGCGGATGCCGTTGCGGCGGAGCACCCGGATGAAGTCGAGGAGCTTCGTCTCCACGAACGGCCCCTCGGCGCTCAGTGCAAGGCGCCCGAATCCCCGCCGGAAGGCTGCGCCGCGTGCTTCGTCCGCTGCCGCGCCAGGTGCTCCTTCAATTCCTGCTGGGCCTTCCGGATGTCCGCCTCGTACTTGAGGATGACGGACAGGGTATCCGCCACGAGCTGATCGTCGAGCGTCTCGACGTTGAGCAACAGCAAGGCCTTCGCCCAATCGAGCGTCTCGCTGATACTCGGGACCTTCTTCAAATCCAGGCCGCGAATCCGCTGCACGAGGGCAACGAGCTCGCTGGCGAGCTGCCGAGGGACGCCCGGCGTCTTCAGCGTGACGATGTCGAGCTCGCGCGCGGCATCCGGGAAGTCGACGAAGAGGTGGAGGCAGCGGCGCTTCAACGCGTCGGACATCTCACGGGCATTGTTGCTGGTGAGCACGACGAGTGGCTTCTGCGTGGCCTTGAGCGTGCCGAGCTCCGGAACGCTCACCTGGAAGTCGGAAAGCACCTCCAGCAGAAAGGCTTCGAACTCGCTGTCCGACTTGTCGACCTCGTCGATCAGCAGCACGACCGGATGGTGCGCCGTGATGGCCCGCAGCAAAGGGCGAGGCAGCAGGAACTCGTCGGAGAAAAACACATCGTCCTGATTGGCGATCCGCTGCACCGCCTCGCGCAAGCTCGCTGCGTCACCGACGACCTCGCCGATCTTGTCGCGAAGGATCTGGGTGTAGAGCAGCTGTTTGGCGTACTCCCACTCGTACAAGGCCTTGGCCTCGTCGAGGCCCTCGTAGCACTGCAGCCGGATCAACTCCCGGTCCAGCGCGCGAGCCAGAACCTTGGCCAGCTCGGTCTTGCCGACCCCGGCGGGGCCCTCGACCAGGATGGGCTTCTCGAGTCGGGTCGCCAGATACACGACCGTGGCGATGGTCTTGTCGGCGATGTACTCGTGCGCCGCGAGGCGTCGGACGACGTCGTCGATGCTGGCGAACACACTGGCACGCTACCACGCGAGCTGCCGCCACGCCACTTCGCGCAGGAGCTCACACCAGCGCCCGGCCGCCGTCGACATGGACCAGCGCGCCCGTGCTGAAATCGGCCTCTTCGACGAGGAAGCGCACGCAGCGGGCGACTGCCTCCGCCGAACCGAGCCGGGCCAGGGGCGTGGCCCGCCGCACCGCCTCGGCCTGCTCGGGCGTGAAGCTCTCCGGGAGCAGGACCGGACCGGGCGCGACGGCGTTCACCCGCACGGGCGGGGCCAGCTCGCGGGCGAGCGCGCGGGTGAGCGCGACGAGCGCGGCCTTGGATACGCAGTAGGGAAGATAGCCGCGATACGGGCGTTCAGCGGCCCAGTCGGCGATGTTCACGATGACGCCCTGCCCTCGTGCCCGCATGGCGCGACCGAGATGCCAGGAGAGCACGAAGGGCGCCTTGCAATTGACGTCCAGACTGGCGTCCCAGGCCGCCTCCGTGATGGTGTCGAAGGGAGTCTCGAGATAATTCGAGGCGGAATTGACCAGCACGGCGATCCCACCCGTGCGTGCCTCGCTCTCGGCGGCCAGGGCCGCTACCTGGCTGGCGTCGGCGAGGTCAGCGGCGAGCGCCAGTGCCCGGACGCCGTACTGCTCGGCCGCGGCTACCGTCGCGGCGGCTTCCTGCGCCGCGCTCCGGTAGTGAACCACGACGTGCGCCCCGTGGGCCGCCAACTCCAGCGCGATCGCTCGTCCCACGCGGCGCGCGGCGCCGGTCACGAGCGCCCATCGTCCGGCCAGGCGGAAGGGCTCAGGGCTCGCCACGCTCGAGGGCTCGCTGGGTGAAGAGGTCGTCGGACAGCCCTGTATCGAAGGCGACCGACGAGGTCGTGACGCGCGTCCGCGAGCCCTTCCCCAGGGTCGCGACCTCGATCTCGTGCGGCACCGGCACGGCACCGACCGTGCGAATCGCGCGCTGCTCGAGGCGTTTGGTCGGGCTGGCGGCTGCGTCGTCGGCGAAGAGCTCGAGGCGCCGGGGAACGAGGTCGGTCTTCGCGAGCCACAGGACGATCCGCGCGTAGGGAATCGTGTCGCGCTGCGGATCGAGCTCGATCACCCAGTTCTCGACCCCGTCGATGGTCTCCGTAGCACGCAGCAGCGAGCGTGCATCCTCTTCCGTCCACCAGGGCATGTCGGCCACCATGTCGAGGTCTGCATAGCTGAGATCCGTCCCGACGAAGCTCTCGCCACGCGCACGACTGGCGATCTGTCGTACCCGGCGCAGCTCCGGGAGGAAGAGCCACTGGTCGGCTGCAGCGCCGAGCCGCCCGACCGAGAGAAACCCCGTGCCTTTGACCTCGGCGGGGGCGTGAAAAAACACGAGCGTTTTCGTCCCGCTGCCCGGCACGCGACGCTCGTAGCGGGTCAGCTCGCGACGCCGTTCCCCGCCTCGGCCGTCCTCGATGACGAGAGAGAGCTTCTCGACCCGATCGGTCCAGCGCCGGGGTCCGTCCTCCAGCGCCTGCCGCCGATCAAGGATCTCGCGCGCCGTCTCGGCGGCGACGAGCGGCGCGACCGCGGTCACGGCCACCAGGAGCAGCGCAGCCAGACATCGGGGCCAGGAGCCTGAGACCACAGCGGCGGCTTAGCATCCCGTACGGGTCGCTGTCACGCGTCCGCAGGGATGCGCGGGCTCAGATCGACGGGGCCGGCCCTTGACGCTGAAGCCAGGTCAGCCCACGTGCCACGTACTGGATTCCCGCGGCGGCCGTGACCACGCCGGTGCCGATGAACAGGCCGCCCTCCAGGGTAGGTGGCACCAGATCCGGCCGGACGTGGCGCAGCAGGACGACTGCCACTGCGCAGAGCTGCGCACACGTGCTGAGCTTCCCCGCGAGCGAGGGACGCACCTCCATCGCGTGGGATGTCATGGTGAACAGCAGGAAGTAGCCGAGAATCAGCGTCACGTCGCGCGACAGCACGATCACCACGAGCCACGAGGGCACCTCGTCCATCAGCCCGAGCGCGATGAAGGCGGACATGAGCAGGAGCTTGTCGGCCGCTGGATCCAGGTAAGCCCCGAGGGTCGTTCGCGTATGCGTGAGCCGAGCGATGGCCCCGTCGAGAGCGTCCGTCAGTCCCGCGGCAAGGAAAATACACAGCGCTTCCGGAAAGCGGCGATCCCCGAGCAGGATCAGGAACACCGGCACGGCGAGAAGCCGCAGCAGCGAGAGCAGGTTCGGGACGTTCAGCACGACGCAGGCGCCGGCTCGCCGTCGCTCGCAAGCTCGCGGCGGAGGCGTCCAGCGATGCTGGGGGCCACCAGGGCGGTCACCGTCACGTTTCCGTCGTGATAATACTCCTCGAGCACTCGACCGCTGCGACGCAGCAAGGCGACGAGGTCCCCCCGGCGCGCGGGGAGCCGGCAGCGGATGCGCGTGAGATCGCGCGCCAGCTCGGCCGCGATGCGCGTGAGGAGCTCGCGGAGCCCCTGCCCGGTCCGGGCAGAGATCGCGAGAGCCCCCGGTGGTGCACCGGCCGGAGGTACGGCAAGGCCGTGGACGTCAGCCTTGTTGAAGGCGTGCACGATCCGGCGATCTGCCGCCCCGATCTCGGCCAAGACGGCCTCCGCGATGCGCAGCTGCTCCGGCCACCCGGCGTGGGCCGCATCGATCACGTGCACCAGCAAGGCCGCGGTGCCAGCATGTTCGAGGGTGCTCTTGAACGCGGCGATGAGCTGATGGGGCAGCTTGTGGATGAAGCCGACGGTGTCCGCGAGGAGGGTCGTGGACCCGTCCGGGAGCCGCAGCCGCCGTACGGTCGGATCGAGCGTGGCAAAGAGGCGGTCCTCGACCAGTACGCCGGCCTGCGTGAGCGCGTTCATGAGGGTGCTCTTGCCGGCGTTGGTGTAGCCCACGAGCGCGACGGTGGGCACGGGTACCGCATCGCGGGCCTGGCGTTGTAGTCGGCGGCGTCGATCGAGCGACGCGAGGCGGGCGCGCAGCTGCGCCAGTCGTTCGCGGACCCGCCGCCGATCCACTTCGAGCTGGGTCTCCCCGGGCCCCCGCGTGCCGACACCGCCCTGCTGCCGAGAGAGATGGCCCCAGGCACGCGTGAGCCGCGGGAGCAGGTACTCGAGCTGGGCGAGCTCGACCTGGAGTTTCCCTTCCATGCTGCGTGCTCGCTGGGCGAAGATGTCGAGAATGAGCGCGCTGCGATCGATGACCTTGCAGCCGAGTGCCCGTTCAAGGTTGCGCTGCTGTGCGGGCGTCAGCGGCTCGTCGAAGACAACGACGTCGGCACCGGTTTCGCGAATCGTCGTGGCCAGGCTCTCGACCTTTCCCGTCCCGACGAGCGTCGCGGGGTTTGCCCGGCGAAGCTCCTGCGTGGTCTGCTCGACCACCTCGAGGCCCGCCGTGGCGCTGAGTCGGGCGAGCTCTTCCAGCGACTCGCGGACGGGCAGGACGCTGCGGATCCCTGCGATTCCGACGAGCACCGCCCGCTCGCGCGGGCGAACAGTCAGGTGTGTGCGATCGGTCACCGAAAAGACATCATACCAACGCCGAGCACGCGTTCTACCGCCTCCAACACCGCCGTGCTCGCCGTGACGCGGAACCTGTCCGGCAAGGCCAGAACCGTCTCGCGCTGGCCCGGGTGCACGACGTGCAGGAAGGTCTCGCACGGACCCGGGTGCTCGGCGAGGATGCTCTTCAGGCGTTGCAGTCCCTCGAGACCCGCGTGCGCGGGGAAACGGACGTGGACTTGCCGGATGGCGCTGGCCCGCGCGGCGTCGAGCGAGAGGATCTCCTCGGCGATGATCTGACAGCGTTCGGGCGAGAGGTCGAGCGCCCCAATGACCACGATCGCCACCCCCGGCTGCAGGAGGGCTTCGTACTGCCGGTAAGTGTCCGGCCAGGCGATCACCTCGACCACGCCCTCGCGGTCTTCGAGGACGAAGGTGGCGAATCGCTCGTCGCGCTTCGAGCGGCGAAAGCGGACGGTCGCAATGACCCCCCCGAGCCGTACCTGCGGGCGGGCCTCGCCACGCCCGCTGCGCCCTCCGCCGGGGGCAGGCGGAAGCTCGCGGCCCCGGGTGCGCAAGGTCGCGGTCGTGATATTGGTGAATTTTCGCAGGTCCCGCTCGTAGCGATCGAGCGGGTGCCCCGAGATGTAGAAGCCGAGTACCTCGCGCTCGCGCCGGAGCTCCTCGTCGGCTGTCCAGGGCGGCACCTCCGGCAAGGGAGGCACGCCTGATGCGGCGGGCGCCTGGGTTCCGGGCCCGAAGAGCCCCAGCTGCGCACTGTTGGCGTCGTCCGCGCGGAGCTGTGCCCAGCGCAGGGCGTCGTCCAGGCCGGCGAACAGGCGCGCCCGGTTCCGCTCGAGGGAATCGAAGGCTCCGCACGCGATCAGGCTTTCCAAAACACGGCGATTCACCTGCTGGCTGCGCACCCGCAGGCAGAGATCGTGCAGGGAGGTGAACGGTCCCGACTCGCGCGCAGCGAAGATCGCCTCGAGCGCTTTCGACCCGACGCCCTTGACCGCCCCGAGGCCAAAGCGGATTGCCTCGCCGCTGACCGTGAAATCCTCGCGGCTCACGTTGAGGTCCGGGGGCAGGACCGCCATACCGCGCGCTCGGCACTCCGCGATGTTCTTGTAGGTCGCGTCGGTGTCGCTGGCCTCGAGCGACAAGAGACCGGCCATGAACTCCACCGGGTAATGGGCTTTCAGCCAGGCGGTCTGGTAGGTGATGAGCGCGTACGCGGCCGAGTGGCTCTTGTTGAAGCCGTAGGCGGCAAAGGTCTCCATCTGGTCGAAAATCTCGCCCGCCAACCGAGCGTCGCCCGTTCCCTGCGAGAGGACGCCACTGACGAAGCGCTCGCGTTCCCGGGCCATCTCCTCGGCCTTTTTCTTGCCCATGGCGCGCCGCAGGTTGTCGGCGTCGCCGAGGGAGTAGCCGGCCAGGGCCTGGGCGATCTGCATCACCTGCTCCTGGTACACGATCACCCCGTAGGTATCGCGGAGAATGGGCTCCAAGGCGGGGTGGGCGTATCGGATGGGCTCGCGCTTGTGCTTGCGCGCGATGAAGACGTCGACCATCGTTCGCCCGTCCTCGAGCTTAGCGTCGAGCGGACCAGGCCGGTACAGGGCCAGCACTGCGACGAGATCGGCGAACGACGAGGGGACGATCTGCGCGAGCATGCGCCGAATCCCGCCGGACTCCAACTGGAACACGCCGATCGTATCGCCAGCCGCCAGCAGCTGGTAGGTGCGCGCGTCGTCCAGCGGAAGGCCGGCGACATCGATGGCGATGCCCCGGCCCTCGCGAATGCGTCGGACGATGCCATCGATCAGGGTCAGGGTCTTCAGGCCCAGGAAGTCGAACTTGACCAGCCCGATCGCCTCGACGTCCCCGTAGGAGAACTGCGTCACCACCGAGCCGTCCTTGTCGATCCACAGCGGCAGATCGTCCGTGAGCGGCGTCGGCGAGATGACGACCCCCGCGGCATGCTTCGAGGCATTGCGGAGGAGCCCCTCGAGCCGCAGCGCAAGGTCGAAGAGCCGCTGCTCGCGCGCCCCGCTCTCGCGGACCGCTCGAAGCCGTGGCTCCATGTCGAGGGCCCGGGCGAGCGGGTAGTCGCGGCCCTGCTTGGGCTCCGGATAGAGCTTGGTAATGCGGTCGGTTTCGGCGAAGGAGAAGTCGAGCACCCTGCCGACGTCCTTGATGGCCTGCTTCCCCTTGAGGGTGCCGAAGGTGATGATCTGGGCGACGCGGTCCTCCCCGTACTTCTCGCGAACGTAGCGGATGACCTCGTCGCGGCGCACGAAGCAGAAGTCCACGTCGATGTCGGGCATCGATCGCCGCTCCGGGTTGAGGAAGCGCTCGAACAGCAGGCCGTGCTCGATGGGGTCGAGATCGGTGATGCGAAGGGCCCAGGCGACGACGCTGCCCGCTGCCGATCCTCGGCCGGGGCCCACGGGGATCCCCTGGGCCTTCGCCCAGTTAATGAAATCGGCGACGATGAGGAAGTAGCCGGCAAAGCCCATCTGCTCGATGACGCCAAGCTCGTAGGCCAGACGGGCCTCGTAGACGGCCTCCTCCACGGGCAGACGATCGAGCCGCCGCCGGGCATTCAGGCGCTCCGCCAGGCCAACGCGTGCAATCCGCCGCAGCTCCTCCTCGAGGGTCACGCCAGCCGGGACCGTGTACTGCGGAAAGCGCCACCGTTGCTTGAGCTCGAGGTCGCAGCGTGCCGCGATCTCGAGGGTCGTGTGCACCGCCTCCGGAACGTCCGCGAAGGCGCGCAGCATTTCCTCGGGGGTCTTCACGTACAGCTGATCGGTTTCGAACTTCCAGCGCCGCTCGTCGCTCAGCGTCTTTCCGGTCTGGATGCAGAGGAGCGCCTCGTGCGCAGCCGCATCCTCTCGACACAAGTAGTGGCAGTCGTTCGTGCCGACGAGGGGCAGGCCCAGCTCCCGGGAGAAACGCCGGAGCTCCCGATTGACAATGTCCTGCTGGGCCAGATGGTTGTCCTGGATCTCGAGGTAGAACCGCCCGTCGAAGATCCGGGCGAGCTCTTCGGCGGCGCTCCGCGCTCGCTCCGGCTGCCCGCTGAGCAGACTGTGCGCCACCTCGCCGCGCAGGCAGCCTGAGAGGGCCAGCAGCCCGCCGTTCAGCTCGCGCAGTAGGGCCTTGTCGACCCGCGGCTTGTAGTGGAACCCTTCGCGATACCCTGCGGTGACCAGGCGACAGAGATTCCGATAGCCTTCGCGGTTCATCGCGAGCAGGATGAGGTGGTAGTTCCCGCCTGCTTCGTAGTCGTCGATGCGCCCCATCCTGTCGAAGCGACTGGCCGGGGCCACGTACACTTCGCAGCCGATGATGGGTTGCACCCCGTGCTTGCGCGCCAGGTGATAGAACTGCACGGCGCCGAACATGTTCCCGTGGTCGGTGATGGCGCATGCAGGCATCCCCATCGCCGCCACCCGCGGCAGCAGCTCCGTCAACTTGTTCGCGCCGTCGAGCAGGGAGTACTGCGTGTGCAGATGCAGGTGGACGAACGACATCCCCGAAAGGCCCCTCCTCCGACCGCCCCGCGGCGTGGCGTCGTACGGTAGCCGAGGATGTCGTGGTGGGTCAACGGGCTCCGAACCGGGCCGCGGGCTCACTCCCACTCGATCGTTGCCGGCGGTTTCGACGAGATGTCGTAGACGACGCGATTCACACCGGACACCTCGTTAATAATCCGCGCAGAGAGGCGGGCGAGCAACCCGTCGGGCAGGCGGGCCCAGTCGGCGGTCATGCCGTCCGTCGAGCGGACCGCCCGGATGGCGATCACGTTGTCGTACGTGCGCTCGTCGCCCATGACGCCTACCGTGCGTACCGGAAGCAGGATCGCGAACGCCTGCCACAGGGTTTCGTAGAGATCCGCACGACGGATCTCCTCCTGCACGATGGCGTCGGCCGCCCGGACGATTCGCAGGCGCTCGGCATCCACGGGGCCGATAATGCGGATCGCGAGCCCCGGTCCAGGAAAGGGCTGGCGGGCAACGATGCTCTCGGGGACACCCAGAACCCGGCCGAGCTCCCGCACCTCGTCCTTGAACAGCTCGCGGAGCGGCTCCAGGAGCTCGAGGTGCATCCGCTCGGGGAGCCCACCCACGTTGTGGTGGCTCTTGATTGTCGCCGAGGGTCCGCGGACGGATACCGACTCGATCACGTCCGGGTACAGGGTGCCTTGCGCCAGGAAGGCCGCGTCTGGAAACTGTCGTGCCTCCTCCTCGAACACCTCGATGAAGGTCAGGCCGATGATGCGTCGCTTCCGCTCCGGGTCCTCCTCCCCGGCCAAGCGCGACAGGAAGCGGGCCGACGCATCGACCCGCCGCACGTCGAGCTGCATGGTTTCCCGAAAGACGGCCGTCACCTCGTCAGCCTCGTGGTCGCGGAGCAGCCCATTGTCGACGAAGATGCAGGTCAGGCGATCGCCGATCGCCCGATGCACGAGCGCGGCGACAACGGCCGAGTCGACCCCGCCCGACAGCGCGCAGATGACGCGACGCATGCCGACGCGTTCGCGAATCCGCGGCAGCCAGGCCTCGACGAAGCCTTCCATCGTCCAGTCGGGCCGTGCACGGCACACCCGTAGGACGAAATTGCGGAGGATCTCCCGGCCATCGACGCTGTGGGTCACCTCGGGGTGAAACTGCAGCCCGTAGAGCGGCCGCTCCGCATGGCGGAAGGCGGCATAGGGCGAGTTCTCGCTGCTGGCGAGAGCGAGCAGGCCTTCGCCGAGGCGCGTGATGCGGTCCCCGTGGCTCATCCAGACCCGCGTGCTGCGGCCCCCGATGGCGAGCAGCGGGTCGACGCGCTCGATCTGCAGGTCGGCCGGCCCGAATTCCTTCTCCGTCGCCCGCTCGACCTCGCCACCGAGGGCGAGGTTCAAGATGCCCATGCCGTAGCAGATGCCCAACACCGGGATCTCTCCGGAGACGAGCAACGCCAGCACGGCAGGATCGGGGCGCGGCGCGTCGGCCGCATAGACGCTGGCTGGGCCTCCGGAGAGCACGATGCCGCTTGGCGCCAGCGCGCGAATGGTCTCCAGCGGAATGTCGAAGGGATGGATCTCGCAATAGACATGCAGCTCGCGCACGCGACGTGCGATGAGCTGCGTGTACTGCGAGCCGAAGTCGAGGACGAGCAGCACTACTCGAGCCGGTAGTTCGGCGCCTCCTTGGTGATGAAGACGTCGTGGACGTGACTCTCGCGCAGACCCGCCGACGAGACGCGCATGAATCGCGCCTGTCCGCGCAACTCGTCCAGGGTCCTGGCGCCCAGATACCCCATGCCGGCACGCAGACCACCCACGAGCTGCGCGATGATGAACGAGAGCGCCCCCTTGTATGGAACGCGCCCCTCGATGCCCTCGGGCACCAGCTTCATTCCCAGCTCCGCGGAGTCTTCGTCATCCTGGAAGTAGCGATTCCGGCTGCCCTCCCGTTCGCGCATGGCTTCGAGCGAGCCCATGCCGCGGTAGAGCTTGTACGTTCGCCCCTGGTAGAGAATCGTCTCGCCAGGGCTCTCTTCGGTCCCGGCGAGCAACCCGCCGATCATCACGGTGTGGGCGCCCGCGGCGAGCGCCTTGGTGATGTCGCCCGAAAACTTGATGCCGCCATCGGCAATGACCGGAATCCCGGCCCGCGCGGCGGGGCCGGCGGCATCCGCGATCGCGGTCAGCTGCGGCACGCCGACCCCGGACACGACCCGGGTCGTGCAGATCGACGCGGGCCCCATCCCGACCTTGATCCCGTCCGCGCCGGCGCGCACCAGGGCCTCTGCGCCTTCGGCGGTGGCCACGTTGCCGGCGACGAGCTCGACCTGTGGAAACGCCCCCTTGACGACCCGGACTGTCTCGATGACGGCCGCCGAGTGCCCGTGTGCGGTGTCGATGACGAGCACGTCGGCGCCCGCACGCACGAGGGCCTCTGCCCGCTGCTCGCGGTCGGGGCCCGTACCGATCGCGGCGCCGACCCGCAGGCGGCCCATCTCGTCCTTGGCGGCGTTGGGATAGCGGATGGCTTTCTCGATGTCCTTGACGGTGATCAGCCCGCGGAGAGCGCCCTTCTCGTCGACGACCGGGAGTTTCTCGATCCGGTAGCGGTGGAGAATCTCCTTCGCCTCCTCGAGCGTGATGCCGGGACGAGCCGTGATCAAGCGCTCGCGCGTCATGACCTCGCCGACCGTTCGATCCTCCAGGCGCTTCTCGAAGCGCAGGTCGCGATTGGTCAGGATCCCCACGAGCTTGCCGTCGCGCGTGACCGGCAGGCCGGAGATGCGGAAGCGCTGCATGATGGCGAGGGCTTCCGCGATGGGCTGCTCGGGACTCACGGTGACCGGATCGACGATCATGCCGCTTTCGGATTTCTTGACCTTTTCGACCTCGAGTGCCTGTTCGGTCACCGCCAGGTTGCGGTGGATGACACCGATGCCGCCCTCCTGCGCCATGGCGATCGCGGTACGCGCCTCGGTCACCGTGTCCATCGCTGCGCTGACGATGGGGATATTGAGACGGATGCGCCGCGTGAGATACGTCGAAACGTCCGTCTCCCGCGGCAGGATTGCGGAATGGGCCGGGATCAGGAGAACGTCTTCGAAGGTGAGACCTTCCCGGAGATCGTCCAGCGCGAAGCGTCTCCGGGAGTCGGCCGTCTCTGCCATGCCATTGTGTACCAGGGGGGCCGCATCGCGGCAAGATTCCGCACCTCCGGGACAGGCTGCGGCCACTGGCTGTTCGAGGGCGCAGGGCGCATGCATTGACCCTCGGCGGGAAACGCGGCGAAGATAACCCATGGTCCTGCCCTTCGGGGATCGTCGGCCCGTCATCCATCCCGAGGCGCTGGTCGTCGACTCCGCTGTCGTGATTGGCGACGTCGAGATCGGCGCGTCCTCCAGCATCTGGTTTCACGCGGTCGTCCGCGGTGACATCGAGCCTATCCGGATCGGTTCGAGGACGAACATCCAGGACAACGCCACCATCCACGTGGTCGGGGGCCGGCATCCGACGTGGATCGGGGATGGGGTGACGATCGGCCACAACGCCGTGGTGCATGGCTGTACGCTGGGCGCCGGCGTCCTCGTTGGCATGGGCGCCATCGTCCTCGACGGAGCGATCGTCGAAGACGAATCGCTGATCGGTGCCGGGGCCGTCGTCACGCCCGGCACGCGGGTCCCCTCCCGCTCCCTCGTCCTTGGCAATCCGGGGCGCCGGATCCGGTCCCTCGACCCCGGCGAGGTGGCACGGCTCGCCGACGCGGCGGCCCGCTACGTGGAGCTGCTTGGGGCGTATCGAACGCCGGGGAGCCACGTGACCGTACGCTAGGGCCGGCGCCCTCGGAATACCAGGCGCAGGGGCACGGTACGAAGTCCGAAGGCCTCGGCGATCCGTGTGGCAAGGTAGCGACGGTAGCTCCGGGGCACCCGTGCGGGGGCATTGGTGAAAACCGTGACTGTGGGAGGCCCGCTGGCGGTCTGGGTCGCGTAGAAGAAGCGCAGCGAACGCCCTTCGGGGCTCGGCGGGGCGCTCGCCTCGACGGCCTCCCGGAGGACACGGTTGAGGACACTCGTGGGCAGCTTCGCGCGGTACGCGTTCTCCATCCGCGCGATCGTCTCCGGCAACGCCTCGAGGCCCTCGCCCGTACGTGCCGAGACACACAGGAGCGGGATCGAGGCGAAGGCGGGGTACTGGGCCGCGATGTCGCGGGCGAAACGCTGCCGGTCGCGTCGAGCGGCTGGCACGGCGTCCCACTTGTTGGCCAGCAAGGCGATCGCCTTGCCCGCCTCGAGCACCCGGCCCACCAGCCGCGCATCCTGATCGGTCATCCCATCGACCGCATCGAGCACGAGGAGCACAAGCTCGCTGCGGGCCAGCGCGCCCAGCGCGCGCACAGCACCGTGTCGCTCGATCGGGTCGACGATGCGGCCCCACTTGCGGATGCCCGCTGTATCGACGAGCAGGTAGCGCCGCTGCCCGACGGTGATCGGCGTATCCACCGCATCGCGTGTGGTCCCAGGCTCGGGCGTCACCAGGGCCCGGTCCGTTCCGAGCAGCCGATTGAGCAACGACGATTTGCCGACATTCGGACGTCCCAACAGGGCGATGCGGGTTCCGTCGCCCGGCAAGGCCTCGTCGCCAGCGGCTGGGAGGACATCGACAATCGCATCCAGCAGCGCGGCCACGCCGCGGCCATGTGCGGCGGAGATCGGCCACAGCTGCGAGACACCGCTCGTCCAGAACTCGTGGACGAGCACGTCCCGGGCGGGACTGTCGATCTTGTTGACGGCCACGAACAGTGGCTTCCCGCTTCGCGCCAGAAAACGAATCGTCTCCTGGTCGGCCGGACGCGGGCCCGCCGTGCCATCGACGACGCACACGATCGCCACGGCTTCATTCACGGCTGCGAGCGCCTGCGCTCGCACCTGCCCGACGAGACTTTCCGGCTCTCGCGGTCGCTGTGCCTCGAATCCCCCGGTGTCGACGCAGAGAAACCGGCGCCCGCGGTGTTCGGCCGCAGCGACGAGCCGGTCGCGCGTGACGCCGGGACGGTCGTCGACGATCGCACGGCGCTGTCCGAGGATACGGTTGAACAGCGTCGACTTGCCGACATTGGGTCGGCCGACGATCGCCACCACGGGCAGGGTCGAGGAGGGGCTCGCCTCGAGGCCCGACACGGCCGGGACCGCCGCTGCGGGGGGCCTCCTGCCCGGCCTGGGTGGCGATGGCCGCCTCACAGCCCGAGTTCCTCGAGCCGGCGGCGGCTGCGCGCCCAGTCCGGTTCGACGCGCACGAAGAGCTCCAGGAATACCCGCGTGCCCAGCAAGTCTTCGAGCGCGACGCGCGCACGGGCTCCGAGGTCGCGGAGCCGCGCCCCCCCTGCTCCGAGCACGATCGGCTTGTGGCTCGGTCGCTCGACGAGGATCGTGGCCGCGATGACTGTCAGCTCCCGCTCCGGCCGCTCCTCGAAGCGCTCCACGACGACCGCCGTACCGTAGGGGATCTCGTCCCGCGTCGCCAGGAAGACCTGTTCCCGGACCAGCTCCGCCGCGAGGAAGCGCAGACTGGCCGTGGTGAACTCGTCCTGCCCGTACAGCGGCGGTCCCGCAGGCAGCACGCGGACGATCGCATCGACGAGCACGTCGAGGCCGCTCCTACGAAGCGCACTGATCGGCACGAGATCTCGCCCCGGCATACGGGCCCCGAGCTCGGCCATCAGGGGCAGGAGCGCCGGCTTGGCCACGCGGTCGATCTTGTTGAGCGCGATCACGGCCGGGCGACCCGATGCAGCCACGAGCTCGAGCAGCGCGCCATCGCCAGCCCGGAGCGCTGCCGTCGCGTCGAGCACCGCCACGGCGGCATCCGCCTCGGCCAGGGTGCGCCGGGCGATGTCGACCATGCGCCGGTTCAGCGGCGAACGGGCCTCGTGGATGCCCGGCGTATCGAGAAAGGCGATCTGTGCATGCTCGAGCGTACGGATCCCGCAAATCCGGTTCCGCGTGGTCTGGGGCTTCGGGCTGACGATGGCCACCTTGACGCCGACGAGTGCATTCAGGAGGGTCGACTTGCCGACGTTCGGACGGCCCACGAGCGCGACCGCGCCGGCCCGGTGGTCGCGATGCTCCGTGGTCTCGCTGGTCACGAGCGTCCCTCTGGATGCTCCGTGGCAAGGTGCTCGAGGGCCCGCATCGCGGCCAGCTGTTCGGCGGCTTTCTTCGTCGGGCCCTCGCCACGCGCGAGGGCCCGCCCGCCAAGCGTCAGCTCGGACACGAAGAGCTTGGCGTGGTCGGGCCCATGCGCCGCGACGAGCGTGTACGTCGGTGCCTCGCGAAAGAGCCGCTGCGTCAGCTCTTGCAGGCGGGTCTTGAAGTCCTCGGCGCCCGCAGCGCCGGTCGCCAGCAGATCCGCGTCGAAGTGCCGCTCGACGACCTGGCGCGCCACCTCGTACCCGGCATCGAGATGCACTGCACCCAGCAGGGCTTCGTACGCCGAGGCGAGAATCTTCACCTTGTGTCGGCCGCCGCTCCGCTCCTCACCCTTGCCCAGGCGAATCCAGCGGCCGAGATCGAGCATCGTGGCCTTCCGTGCCAGACTGCTCGCCTTCACCAGCGCGGCGCGGTGTTTCGAGAGATCGCCCTCGCGCGCGGCGGGAAAGCGCTGCATGAGGAGCTCGGAAATGGCGAGCGCGAGAACGGCGTCGCCGAGGAATTCGAGGATCTCGTTGTTCGGCTGCTCGGGATGGTACGAGCGGTGGGTCAAGGCGACGAGCAAGCGCTCGGGCTCGGTAAAACGATGGCCGAGGCGCTGCTCGAGCGCGCGCCGCAGATCGTCCGTCAACCGACGATGTCCCCCTGCGCTCGCCCCGTGGCATGCACCCGGAGCCGCACCCGCACGCGCCTGCCGCGCAAGGTGTCGGGGCCGTGCAGTGCGGTCCGGATGTAGTTCCGCGTGTAGCCACACAACATGCCTGTGCGGGCATCGCGGCGACTCTCGACAAGGACCTCGGCGCTGGCCCCGTCAAACCGCTCCACGAAGGCCCGGCGCTTGCGCTCCCCGAGCGCTCGCAGCGCCCGGGCCCGCGCGGCGATGACTGGTGGCGCATTCTGCCCGGCGAGCTTCGCGGCCGTCGTCCCTCGCCGGACGGAGTACGGGAAGGCGTGCAGGTACGTGCATGGGCTGCGTTCGAGGAACGCGACCGTCCGGGCGAAGGCGGCATCGTCTTCGCCGGGAAAGCCGGCGATGACGTCCGTCCCGATGGCGGCGTCGGGAAGGTACTCCCGGATCATCGCCAGCCGCTCGGCGGCGAGCGTGGTGTCGTACCGGCGGCGCATCTGCCGCAGCACGGTGTCATCGCCAGCCTGGAGCGGGACATGCAAGTGGGGACAGAAGATCGGGACGGACGCGAGCCGCTGGACGAGAGGTTCCGTGATCTCGTGCGGATCGATCGAGGACAGCCGGAGGCGCGGCACGATCGCCTGTTCGCCGAGGACATCCAGCAGCCAACACAGATCGCGCGGCGGATCCAGATCGTGGCCCCAGCCACCCAGGTGCACGCCCGTCAGGACGACCTCCTCGAAGCCAGCGCGCGACAGCGCCCGAAGCTCCTCGAGGACGACCATGGGGGGCACGCTGCGGCTCCGCCCGCGCGCGATGGGCACGATGCAGAAGGTGCAGAAGAGGTCGCAGCCGTCCTGGACTTTCAAGAAGGCGCGGGTGCGCCCCTCGAAGGTCCGAGCGCCGGTCGGAACGGGGGCAGAGATGCGTCGCGCGGGGGCGATCTCTACGCGTGCGAGCCGTGGCACGGCTGCCGTCGCCGCCTCGACCAGATGGTCGAGGCGCTCGCGCCCGACGACGAAGTCCACCTCCGGGAGCGCGGCCGCAGCCCGGGGCTGTGCCTGAGCGAAGCAGCCTGTCAGGATGACCCGGGCCCGAGGGTTTGCGCGTCGCACACGCCGAACGAGCTGTCGCGTCTCCGCGTCGGCCGCGTCCGTGATCGTACACGAGTTGACGATCACGACGTCTGCGGGCGTATTCCGCTCGACGATCCGGCATCCCGCTGCACGGAGTCGGTCCGCAATCGTTGCCGTGTCGTAGGCGTTGACCTTGCACCCCAGGGTGGCCAGCGCCACCCGTGGCCCGGGAGGCGCTGCTGCAGGGCCTCGATCGTCGTCGGTCATTCGAGCCCTCCCGCGATCCACCCGCCCCCGATCACGAGCTCCCCGACATACAAGACGGCCGCCTGGCCGGGCGCGGGCACCGGCCCCTCCTCCTCGTACCGGATCCGGGCGTGGTCCCCGGATGCCGCCTCGATCGTCGCCGGGACCGGACGATGCCGGTGGCGGATGCGAACAGCGATGCGCGTGCCTGGGACGGGCGGCGTCCCTGCTGCCCAGGTCGGGCGGTAGAGGAGCACGCCGCTGCTGGCCATGCGCTCGCGAGTCACGACCGTCACGGTGCCAGTCGTGGCGTCGATCGCGCGCACGTACCGTGGAGGCCCACCGTCGTGGAGCTGAAGCCCGCGACGCTGGCCGACCGTGAACCGATGCACGCCGTCATGGTAGCCGAGCACAGCACCGGTGTCGTCGACGATGGGGCCACGACGGACCCCATCCACGGGCGCGCGCCGAGTGACGTACGATCCGACATCCTTCGCGGTCACGAAGCAGAGCTCCATGCTTTCCGCTTTGTTCGCCACGGGGAGCCCGAGGCGGGCCGCCTCGTCACGCACCTCGTCCTTGGTCGAGTCACCGACCGGGAACACGGTGCGCGCGAGCGCGCGCTGGTCGAGCTCGAAGAGAAAATACGTCTGATCCTTGCTCTCGTCGCGCGCGGTGCGCAGAAAGCGCTGGCCGGTGCCGTGGTCGGTGGCGAGGCGCGCATAGTGGCCGGTGGCAAGGTAGCGCGCCCCCAGGTCGCGGGCATGCCGCCACAGGGCATCGAACTTCACCACGGTGTTGCAGCGCACGCAGGGGCTGGGCGTGCGGCCGGCGAGATAGTCGCGAACGAAGGGCTCGCTGACCGCGGTCGCGAAGAGATCGCGGAAGTCGAACACGTAGTGCGGAATGCCGAGGCGATCGGCGACGTGCCGCGCGTCCTCGAAGTCGTCGAGCGAGCAGCAGCGGCCGGAGCTGTCCTCGGCGAGCCGCAGACTGATGCCGATGACCTCGTAGCCGGCCGCGACGCAGCGGGCGGCGGCGACGGCGCTGTCGACGCCGCCACTCATGGCCACCACGACCCTCATCCGACGAGGCCTCGGCGGCTCTCCAGGGCCCTCGCGCCGTCGGCGAGGGCGATGGGCGCCTCCAGCTCGTCGCCCCGGCGCAGGCGGCCGACGATGCTGGTCAGGACGCTCGCCGCGGCGTCGATGTCGGCTGGGGTGGTATCGGGGCCGATGCTGAACCGTACGGCGTCGCGTGCGCTGGCACGGTCGATCCCCATGGCGAGGAGCACGTGGGAGGGCTCGCTCGACGCCGCGGCGCATGCCGAACCGAGAGAGACGGCGATGCCGGCCATGTCGAGGAGCACGAGGAGGCTTTCTCCTCGACATCCCGGGATTCGGACATTCAAGGTGTTCGGCAGGCGCGGACCCTGCGTTGGGCCGTGGCGGATCGCGTCCGGCGCGGCGGCCGCGATGCCCGCCCACAACCTGGCGACGAGAGCTGCCATGCGAACGGGAGCCTCGTCGAGCTCGGCCCGCGCCGCGCGGGCTGCCGCACCGAAGCCGGCAATGCCTGCGACGTTCTCGGTGCCGGCCCGCCGGCCACGCTCCTGGGGGCCCCCGGTCAACAGGGGCGCGACCGGCACGCCCCGCCGCACCCACAAGGCGCCCACGCCGGCAGGGCCTCCAAGCTTGAGGCTCGAGAGTGACAGCAGATCCACCCCCAGCTCGTGGACGTCGATCGGCAGGCGGCCCGCGGCCTGCGCCGCATCGGTGTGGAGCAGGATCCCGCGGCGCGGCAGCGCAGCGGCAACGGCCGCGAGAGGCTGGACCGTGCCGACCTCGCCGTTAGCGAGCCCGACACTGACGAGGCGGGTGCTCGGGGTGCAGGCGGCGGCAAGGCGGGCGGGGGCGACGTAGCCCTCGCCGTCTACTGGGACGAGTCGAGCGCCGAGCTGCTGCGCCGTCTCGAGCACAGAGGCGTGCTCGACCGCGGTGGTGACGATGGCCGGCGGCTCCCCCCGCGCGGGCAGGGCTTGGGCCCCTCCCCCACGAAGCGCGAGGTTGTTGGCCTCCGTGGCACCGCTGGTGAGGACGATTTCGGCGGGATCGGCCCCGATGAGCGCCGCCACCGCCGCACGCGCCTCGTCGACGATCCGGCGGGCCCGGGCGCCTTCGCGATGCGCGCTCGAGGGATTCGCGGGTGGGCCGTCGAGCACCTCCACGACGGCGGCTCGCGCCGCCGGTCGCAGAGGGGCGCCGGCGTTGTGGTCGAGATAGATGCGCGTGTTCACGGTTCGGGCGGCAGCGGGCGGCGGCGGTGCAAGAGGTAATCCATGCTGTCGACGAGGGCCTGCCAGCTCGCCTCGAGCACATTGTGCGACACGCCTACCGTCCCCCAGCGTTCGTGATCGTCCCCCGACTCGATCAGGACGCGGACCGTCGCGCCGGTCCCCTCGCCGCTCCCCAACACGCGCACCTTGTAATCGAGGAGACGGACCTCGTGCACCTCGGGATAGAACTTTCCGAGGGCCTTGCGAAGCGCCCGGTCGAGGGCATGCACCGGCCCGTTGCCCTGCGCCGCGGTGTGCTCGATGTCGCCGTTCGGCCCCTCGAGCATGATAGTCGCCTCCGCGATCGCCGGCTCCCCCTCCTGGCGCTTCTCGTCGATGACGCGAAAGCCGATCAGCCGGAAAAAGCGGCGCCGATCCCCCTCCAGCGCGCTGCGCATGAGCAGCTCGAAGGACGCCTCCGCCCCCTCGTATGCATACCCGCGCGCCTCCAGCTCCTTGAGCTGCTCGAGGAGGCGCTGGACGGCCGGCCGATCGCTCTGGAGATCGAGGCCGTACTGAGCGGCTTTGTAGAGCAAGTTCGAGCGCCCGGCGAGATCGGAAACGAGAACGCGCTGCACGTTCCCTACGAGCGTGGGATCGATGTGCTCGTAGGTTTCGCGCTTCTTCTGCACGGCCGCGACGTGCAGCCCACCCTTGTGGGCGAAGGCGCTCTGGCCGACATAGGGCTGCCGCTTGTTCGGCTCGAGATTGGCGAGCTCGTAGACGAAGCGCGACACGTCGGCGAGCGTCGAGAGTTGCTCTCCACTGATGCAGTGAAACCCGTGCTTGAGCTGCAGCGTCGGAATCAGCGAAACGAGATTCGCGTTCCCGCACCGCTCTCCGAAGCCGTTGATCGTGCCTTGTACCTGCACGCAGCCGCGCTCGACGGCCTCGAGCGAATTGGCCACGGCGAGATCCGCGTCGTTGTGGCAGTGAATGCCGAGGGGAATGGCCGGCACGGAACCCTGTGCCGCGTCGACCCCAGCGCCGATCTGCCGCGGGAGCGCCCCCCCACGGGTGTCGCACAGACAGACCAAGGTCGCGCCGGCCTGTGCCGCGACCTCCAGGCAGGCGAGCGCATACTCCGGGTTGGCCGCCCAACCATCGAAGAAATGCTCCGCGTCGAAGATGACCTCGTCGACGTGGCGACGGAGAAACGCGATGGAATCGGCGATGATCTCGAGGTTCTCTTCGAGCGATATGCGCAAGTCCTCCCGCACGTGGAGGTCCCAGGTCTTGCCGACGATCGTCACGACGGGGGTGTCGGCGCGCAGGCACAACTCGAGGTTGTGGTCATCGCTGGCCGAGACCCCGGCGCGACGGGTCGCGCCGAACGCGGCCAAGCGGGCGTGCCGCAGACGCAGGCGCTTGGCCGCACGGAAGAACTCGGCATCCCGCGGGTTCGAGCCCGGCCAGCCACCCTCGATGTAATGCAGTCCCAACGCGTCGAGGCGCTCGGTGATCCGCAGCTTGTCCTCGAGCGTGAAGTTGATGTCCTCCGCCTGACAGCCGTCACGCAGCGTCGTATCGTAGAGCTGAACCCGTCGCATCAGGAATGTTCGATGAACTCCTCGTGGAGGGAGCGCATGGCCAGCTCGAGGTAGCGGGCGTCGATCACGACCGAGATCTTAATCTCCGAGGTCGAGATCATCTGGATATTGATGCCTTCCCGGGCGAGGGTGCGGAACATGCGCGCCGCGACCCCGGCGTGGGTGCGCATGCCCATGCCGACGATCGATACCTTCACGATGTCGGTCTGCCCGCTCACCCCCCGCGCCTCGATCTCCCGGGCGACATGCTCGACGATCGGGAGCGCGCGGTCGTAGTCGCTCTGCGGGACCGTAAAGGTCATGTCCGTCGTCCCGTCGGCGCTCGCGTTCTGGATGATCATGTCGACGACGATGTTGGCGTCGGCGATCGTCCCGAAGAGGCGTGCAGCGACACCGGCGCGGTCCGGGACGCCTCGGACGGTGAGCTTCGCCTGATCCTGGTCGGCGGCGACGCCGGTCACAGTCACTGCTTCCATGGAGGGATCCTCCGCGACCACCCATGTCCCCTCGCTGTCGTTGAAGGAGGAGCGGACGTGGACGGGCACACCGTAGCGTTTCGCGAACTCGACAGAACGGATCTGCAGAACTTTCGCCCCGAGGCTCGCCAGCTCGAGCATCTCGTCGAAGGCGATGCGCGGGAGCTTGCGAGCCCGCGGGACGATCCGGGGATCGCTGGTGTAGACCCCGTCCACGTCCGTGTAGATTTCGCACACGGACGCGTCGAGGGCCGCGGCAAGGGCGACAGCGCTGGTATCCGATCCGCCACGCCCGAGCGTGGTGATGCTCCCCCCGCGATCGACGCCCTGGAAGCCCGCCACCACCGCGACGGTATCGCTGGCCAGGGTCTGGCGCAGCTGGTCGGCCTCCACGCACAGAATCCGCGCCTTCCCGTAGGCGCTGTCGGTCACAATGCGCACCTGGTGGCCGAGAAACGAACGTGCCGGCACGCCGAGGCGCTGCAACGCCAGCGCCATCAGCGCGGACGTGACCTGCTCGCCCGTCGCGAGGAGGACGTCCACCTCCCGCTCGTCTGGCATCGGGGCGAGCTGCCGGGCCAGCGCGAGAAGACGGTTCGTCTCCCCGGCCATCGCCGAGACCACCACCGCCACCTGATATCCAGCGCCACGCGTCCGGGCCACGCGGGCCGCCACAGCCTGAATGCGATCGAGGTCGGCGACGGATGTCCCGCCAAATTTCTGCACGATCAACGCCATGTCAGTGTGTCATCCGTCGAGCGCCTCGACGAGCCAGCGGACGTGACGTGCTCCCCGGGCGTCGAACCGGACGTACCGCCGGTCGCCGTCGCCGTGGCGCAGCGTCACCATTAGCCCCTCGGCGTCGCCGCCCTGGCCGAGGCGATCGAACCATTCCACGGCCACGACGCCGGCGCATTCGAGCGTCTCGAGTATCAATAGCCGATCCTCCGCCGCTGCCTCAAGGGCAGCCTCCTCGAGGCGGTAGAGATCCACGTGCCGGAGGGGAAGACGGCCCCCACGATATTCGGTCGCCAGCACGAAGGTCGGGCTGGCCACCTCCTCCGGGTCGATGCCGAGTCCCGCTGCGAGCCCGCGCACGAGACAGGTCTTGCCTGCCCCCAGGTCGCCGAGCAACGCGAGGAGCTCGCCACCCCGCGCCGTGAGGCCGAGGCGGCGCCCGAGCCCCTCGGTCTCCTCGGGGCTGCCGGTGACGCGCTCGATGATGCCCCTCGGCCTCATGCGGCCGATCACCCGTCGAGGGTTCTCCCCTGCAAGCGCGCGAGCGTCGGCCGCAGGGCAGCAATCACGTCACGGGCAACGAGGCCCACCTCCCCTCCCCGGGCCGCGGCCGCATCTGCGGCCGACGCGTGGAGGAACACCGCGAGGCAGGCGGCCTCAAAGGCCGGGAGGCTCTGGGCAAGCAGCGCCCCGACGACCCCTGCCAGGGCATCGCCCATGCCGCCGCTGGCCATGCCGGGGTTGCCGGCAGGACAGATGGACACCATGCCGTTCGGGGCGGAGATCAGCGTGCGTGCCCCTTTGAGGACGACGATGACCCCATCGCGCCGGGCCAGCTCGCGTGCTGCGCTCACGCGATCCGCTTGGATGGTCGCGGTCGGGACGCCGAGGAGGCGGCTCATCTCCCCCGGATGCGGCGTCACGACGGTCGGGGCCGATCGCTCCCGCAGGAGGCTGGTTCCCGCCACGGCGTTGAGCCCATCGGCATCCAGAACGAGGGGCACGGCACAGCGACGGACGAGGCCCGCGACGAGCTCCCGTGTCGCCGCGTTGAGGCCCAGGCCCGGACCGCAGACCACCACGGTGCGCCCCGCAAGAAGCCCATCCAGCACCTCAGGCTCGCCGGGTCCCGCGGTGCCATCGGGTCCGTCGGGGAGTTGCGCAGTCATGACCTCGGGAACGCGGCCTTCGACGCCGGGCTGACTGGCGGCCGGAAGCGCAAGCGTTGTCAACCCCGCCCCGGCGCGGACGCAGGCCTCCGCGGCGAGAAGCGCGGCGCCGACCTTGCCCCGCGAGCCTGCCACGAGAAGCACGTGGCCGAACCTCCCCTTGTGATCGTCGGGACGACGCGGCGGGAGGCACGACGCCACGCTGCTAGCCTCGAGCACGCTGGCCCACGGGGGCTCGACGGCCAGGGCGTCCGGGGGAATACCGATGTCGACGACTTCGAGGACGCCGGACAGCTCGAGCCCCGGGTGGATGACCTGCCCGATCTTGGCGTAGCCGAGGGCAGCCGTCACGCTCGCGCGCACGGCAACCCCGAGCGGCTGGCCCGTGTCCGCCGAAAGCCCCGACGGGAGATCGACCGCGACAACTGGCCGGCCTGCCTCGTTGATCGCCTGGACGACCTCTGCCATCAGGCCCGCCACTGGCTTGTCGAGGCCCGTACCGAGGAGGGCATCGACCACTACCGCCGCGCGCGCCAGCCGGCGCCGGAGCACCGCGAGCTGCGCTTTCGCGGTAAGCGAGTGGGTGGGGCCGGTCCATCGACGGAACATGATCGCGGCATCGCCACGCAGCTCCTCGGGAGCGCCTATCAGCCAGACCTCGACAGGAATCCGCGCGCGGGCGAGCAGGCGTGCCGCAACGAATCCGTCGCCGCCGTTGTTCCCCCGTCCGCAACACACAACCACGGGCCCGCGGCGGCCGAAGTGCCTGCGCAACACGCGCGCCACCCCCGCCCCGGCCCGCTCCATGAGGACGGTGCCGGGCGTTCCATGCTCGATCGTCCAGCGATCGTACGCCCGCATCTGGGCAGCGGTGACCACCGTCATCCCGCAATCGCCGCCTTCATCTCCTGCACGGCCTGCACCATGCCCACAAGGATCGCCCGGGCGACGATGCTGTGTCCGATGTTCAGCTCGGCCATCCCGGGGATCCGGGCGATGGGCCGGACGTTGGCGAGGGTGAGCCCGTGCCCCGCGTTGATCTGCAAGCCGAGTCGTTGCCCCAGCTGGGCCGCCCTCGCGAGACGCTCGAGCTCGCGACCCGCCGCCGCGGCCTCGGTGGCGTTGGCGTACTCGCCCGTGTGCAGCTCCACGACGGGGGCACCACTCGCCACCGCGGCTTCCAGCTGCGCTGCTTCCGGCGCCACGAAGAGGCTGACACGGATCCCCGCCTGCGCGAGCCGCGACACCGCAGCGCGAACGCGCTCGATCTGGCCGGCGACGTCCAGCCCTCCTTCGGTCGTGAGCTCCTCGCGGCGCTCGGGAACGAGGCAGACATCGTCGGGGCGCAACCGCTCCGCGATCGAGACCATGGCATCGGTCAGGGCCATCTCCAGGTTCAGCTTGGTCCGGACCTGCGCGCGAAGCCGCTCCACGTCCCGGTCCTGGATGTGGCGGCGATCTTCGCGGAGATGGACCGTGATCGAATCCGCTCCTGCGGATTCGGCTACGAGAGCGGCCTCCACCGGGTCAGGATAGGACACCGCACGCACCTGCCGCAGCGTCGCGACATGGTCCACGTTGACACCCAGGCGCACCATGGTACGGCCTCAGGCGCCGATCGCCGACTGTGCGGCCTCTGCGATCGACTCGGCGAGCTCGCGGATCCGTGCCTCGCGCTCGCCCTCGAGCATGATCCGCAGCAATGGCTCGGTTCCCGAATAGCGGACGAGCACGCGCCCCCGATCGCCGAGCTCCGCTTCCGCTCGGGCAATCCGCGCTGCCACCGAGGGCACGCTGCGGAGGTCGGGCTTGCTGCGCACGGCGACATTGAGCAGCACCTGGGGGAAGCGGGTCATGACGCGGCGGTGGCTCGAGAGCGGCTGCTGCGTCTCCACGAGGAGCGCCAGCACGGCCAGCGCCGTGATGAGACCGTCGCCTGTGGTGTTGGCGTCGAGGAACACGATATGTCCCGACTGCTCGCCGCCGAAATTGAATCCGCCCCGCAGCATCTCCTCGACGACGTATCGATCGCCGACGGGAGTGCTGTGCACGGCGATCCCGCACGCGCGCATGGCGACATGCAGCCCGAGATTGCTCATCACCGTGCTCACCAGCGTCGCTTGGGCGAGCTCGCCGCGCTCGTGCAGCCGACGCGCGAGCATGGCCATCACCTCGTCTCCGTCGACGATGTCCCCTGTCTCGTCGACCAGGATGCACCGGTCGGCATCGCCGTCGAGGGCGATGCCGAGGTGCGCGCCGCTCCGGCGCACGGCCGCCTGCAGCGCGGCCGGATGCAAGGCGCCGACTCCCGCATTGATGTTGCTGCCGTCCGGATCGACGCCGAGGGCCACGACGCGGGCGCCGAGCTCCTCGAGCACCTCGGGCGCCACCCGGTAGGCGGCCCCATGGGCACAGTCGATGGCGACCGTGAGCCCGTCCAGGGTCAGCGCCCGCGGGAAGGTGCCCTTGGCGAACACGTTGTAGCGACCGACAGCGTCGTCGACCCGAAATGCCTTGCCGATCTCGGTTGCCGTGGGCCGCAGCTGGTCGATGCTATCGCCCAGCACCAGGCGCTCGATGTCCTGCTCGACCGCGTCCGGGAGCTTGAAGCCCGTTCGGTCGAAGAGCTTGATGCCATTGTCCTGGAAGGGGTTGTGCGAGGCCGAGATCATCACCCCCGCGTCCGCCCGCAGGGAGCGGGTCAGGAAGGCGATCCCGGGGGTCGGCAGCGGACCAGCGAGGAGCACGTCCACGCCCATCGAACAGATGCCCGAGGCCATGGCCGTTTCCAGCATGTATCCCGACAGGCGGGTGTCCTTGCCGATGAGGATCTTGTGCCGGCGGGACGATCCTTTGCACACGTAGGCGAGGGCGCGTCCGAGACGCAGGGCCGTTTCGGAGGTCATCGGTTCGACGTTGGCGATGCCGCGTACGCCATCGGTCCCGAAGAGTTTGCGCTGGTCCTCCATGTCATCCTCCTTTGTCGACATCCACGCGGACACGAATCGTGTCGGGGGCGATCGAAATCACCTCGAGCCCCGGGGGCAGCTCGACTTGCGGGTTGAGTCGATGCTCTCCCGCCGGCAGCTGCCCTGCGTCGACGACCACCGAGGCGCTGGGCGGGCGCCAGGTGTCGAGGACCCGTTCGGGGCCTTCGACGACGAGGTCGACGGTCGATGGCTCGAGCGCCCCCTTCGCTCCGCGCAACGTCACCGGGACGCTGCGATACACTCGCGTCAGGCGCACTTCTTCGACTGCGACCATCACCCGCACTCGATCGGGCACGACCGTCACGTAGTCGCCCACGAACTCGAGCATTATTGTACGCTGCATCCGGTGTGCCACGCCCTGCACGTCGAGGGGCTCCGTGCGGATCTCCGACAAACTGTTCACCCGGCCCGCCGGGCCGCTGACCTCGACGTGATCGGGATTGACGGTCGTTTCTCCGAGCCTGTAACCGAACGCCGGCGTTCCGACCACGGTCGGACGTACCGGCAGGCGTCGCATCGCCAGCCGCTCGACCGTCATGGCCAGGCGAGCCGGCTGGATGCGCACGATCTTGACCCGACGCGGAGGCTCGGGATTGAGCACCCCGGTCGACAGATCAATGCGATGCTCGCCGGGCGTGACCGCGGAGAGATCGACGACGAGTCGCGTTTTCGCCTCGTCGACACTGTCGAGAATCGTTCGGGGGCCACGGATGGTCACCGTCACGGGCTTGGTCGGTGGCGTCGTCACGATGAGCTCGGGCGGGATGCGCCGAATCGAGACCGGCAGGTCGACCAATCGCTCCGCGTCGCGCTCGAGGGCATTGATCGAATACCACAGGAAGCAGGCGATCACGAGCGAGACCAGCTTCAACCCCCAGTTGTAGCGCACGAGCGCCACCACGTCCTGGCGCTGTGGGACGCGAAGGGCGCGGCGATTCCAGCGGAGACGCGGCAGCGGCATGCAGCTACGCCTCGACGAGGAGCTGCTGCAGGGTCGTCCGCAGGGTGGCAGCGTCGACGTTGCGTGTGATCTTGCCCTCGCGCACCAGCGAGATGGTGCCGTCCTCTTCCGACACCACCAGGACGACGGCGTCGGTCTCCTCGGTCAGGCCGATGGCTGCCCGATGGCGGGTGCCGAGCGTCCTGGAGACGTTCGGATTCGTGGTCAGGGGCAGGAAGCATCCCGCAGCCGTGATGCGTCCATTCTGAACGATCAGCGCCCCATCGTGGATCGGGGAGGTAGGCTGAAAGATGCTGGTGATCAGCTCGCGCGAGACACGGGCGTCGAGACGCGTGCCGACCTCGACGTATTCGTTCAAGCCTACCTCGTTCTGCAGGCACACGAGCGCCCCGATGCGCCGCGCGGCCAGCTGCGACAGGGCCTTGACGAGTTCTTCGACAGCCTGGCTCTGTGCCACGCGATCCCGGGCTGAAAACAAGGGACCGCTGCCCACTTGGGTCAGCAAACGGCGGATGTCGTTCTGGAACACGATGAAAAACAGGACCAGAGACCACCCGAGGAGGTAGTTGAGCAGGACGTTGACAGTATAGATCTCGAGCTGCGCCGAGAAGAAGTAGAGAGCATAGACCATCCCCAGCCCGATCAGCATCGGGACCGCGCGTGTCCCCCGAATGAGATTGACGAGGGAATAAATGCCGATGGCGAGCAAGGCGATGTCGACGCCGTCCTGCCAGCGGAAGCCGGAGACGAGATCCCTCATGCGTCGACCACCGCCGTGGCGACGGCCAGCACGTCGCGCATGGCCGGCACGTCGTGCACGCGGAGGATGCGTGCGCCCTGAGCGACCGCAAGCGCGACCGCGGCGGCCGTGCCCCAGTCGCGCGAGGCCGGATCCGGGCGATCGCACAGCTGGCCGATGAACCCTTTCCGGGACACACCCACCGCGACGGGATACCCCAGGCGAACGAGGGTGCCAAGATTGGCGAGGAGCCGCAGGTTGTGCTGCAGGGTCTTGCCGAAGCCGATGCCGGGATCGACCACGATGGCCTGGCGCGGGATGCCGGCCCTGCGTGCCACCGCGGCGCGCTGCCGGAGGAAGGCCACCACCGTCGCCACGACGTCGCGATAGCGGGGGGCGTGCTGCATCGTCCGCGGGGTCCCGCGCATGTGCATCAGCACGATGGGTACGCGCTCCGTCGCACAGAGCCGCAGCATCGCTGCGTCGAAGCGCCCTGCGCTCACGTCGTTCACCAGGTCGGCCCCTTCCGCCAGCGCCACGCGGGCCACGGCGGCCTTCATGGTGTCGACGGAGAGCGGGACGCGCACCGCCTGGCGCACGGCGCGCAGGACGGGGCGAAGCCGGGCGAGCTCCACCTCGGGGGGCACCGGCGTGGCGCCGGGGCGGGTGGACTCGGCGCCCACATCCACGATCGCAGCGCCCGCGGCCACCATGGTCGCGGCATGTGCAGCGGCGCGTTCGGGATCGGACCACTTTCCCCCGTCGCTGAAGGAATCCGGGGTGACGTTGAGGATCCCCATGAGCACGGGCCGATCGAGTGGCACCGGGCCCGAGCGCGTCTGCAGAACAGCCGTCGCCGCCGGACGCCGGGCGCGCGGCCGCGGGCGCCCGGTTGCGCTGGGGACCAGCTCAGGCCGAGGCAGCTGCCGGGGCCCCGCTCTGACCGCCCCAGCGGCGGATGATCTCGTCGATCTCGGCGCCATCCAACGATTCCCGCTCGAGGAGAGCTTCCGCCATCTTGTGGAGGACGACCATGTTGCGCCGGAGCAGCATCTTGGCGCGTTCGTAGGCCTCGAGGATGATCCGCCGCACCTCGGCATCGATCTGGACCGCGGTCGTGTCGGAATAGTCGACCCGCTGGGTGAAATCGCGCCCGAGGAAGATCTCTTCTTCCTTCTTGCCGAAGGTCATGGGGCCGAGCTTCTCGCTCATGCCCCACTCGCACACCATCTTGCGCGCCATCTCGCTGGCGCGTTCGATGTCGTTCCCCGCACCGGTCGTCTGGTGCCCGAGGACGAGCTCCTCCGCGGCCCGCCCGCCGTACAGAATGGCGAGCATATCGAGCAGATACTCCTTGGCGTAGGTATGTCGGTCATCGAGGGGCACCTGCTGCGTGAGGCCGAGCGCCATGCCGCGCGGGATGATCGTCACCTTGTGCACGGGGTCCGCATGCGGCAGCAACTTTGCGACCAGTGCGTGGCCGGACTCGTGGTAGGCGGTGTTCCGCTTCTCCTCGTCGCTGATGATCATCGACCGACGCTCCGAGCCCATCATGACCTTGTCTTTGGCGAGCTCGAAGTGGTGCATCGACACCTTGTCCCGATCTTCGCGGGCCGCGAGCAATGCGGCCTCGTTCACCAGGTTCTCGAGGTCCGCACCCGCGAATCCCGGCGTCTGTCGCGCCAGGAGCTCGATGTTGACGTCTTCCGCGAGCGGTACCCGACGCACATGGACGCGCAGGATCCCCTCTCGACCGCGCACGTCGGGGCGCGGCACGACGACGCGGCGGTCGAATCGCCCGGGGCGCAGCAGGGCGGGATCGAGCACGTCGGGGCGGTTCGTGGCCGCGATCAAGATGACCCCCTCGTTCGTCTCGAAGCCGTCCATCTCCACCAGGAGCTGGTTCAAGGTTTGCTCCCGTTCGTCGTGTCCTCCGCCGAGCCCGGCGCCGCGGTGGCGTCCGACAGCGTCGATCTCGTCGATGAAGATGATGCAGGGGGCGTTTTTCTTCCCCTGGACGAACAGGTCGCGGACCCGCGAGGCGCCCACCCCGACGAACATTTCGACGAAGTCGGAGCCCGAGATGGAGAAGAAGGGCACGCCAGCCTCCCCGGCAACCCCGCGCGCGAGCAAGGTCTTGCCGGTCCCCGGCGGTCCGACCAGCAAGACGCCCTTCGGAATGCGGCCGCCGAGCTTGGTGAACTTCTTGGGGTCCTTCAGAAACGCGATGATCTCCTGGAGTTCGTCCTTCGCTTCGTCGATCCCGGCGACGTCGGCGAAGGTGACCTTGTGCTGGCTCTCGGACAGCAGCTTCGCCCGGCTCTTCCCGAAGGACATCGCCTTGCCGCCGCCGACCTGCATCTGCCGCATGAAGAAGACCCAGACGCCGATGAGCAGGAGCATCGGCGCCCATTGCACCAGGGCGACCACGTACCACGGCTCGGATTCCTCTGGTCGTGCCTGGATGTCGACCCCGCGCTCGCGAAGCGTCCGCACCAGATCGGGATCTTGCGGCGCATAGGTCTTGAATCCACCGTGCTCGCCCCGCTCGGTCTTGTAGCGACCCGTGATGTGCTGCCCCTGGATGACGACCTCGGCTACCCGGCCCTCCTCGACGGCCTGGACGAATCGGGAGAAGGGAATCTCCGGATCGCGTGGCGCCTGCTTCGTGACGATAGACCAGAGGAGCAGCCCCATCAGGAGCAGGAGCAGCCACAGTCCCAGGTTTCGTGACAGCGGGTTCACGCAGGCCTCGCGGAGCGTTTTCCTCGAAGGGACGCTACCATGCGCCTTCCAGACGGGCAACGTCGTGCGCCACGAGCGGCTCGACGACCGCGTCCACGACCTCCCGGGTGGCTGCCTGGACCATGGCCACCCCAGCTCTGGCGACCCCGGCGATCCAGATCACCGCACCGCCGCCCTCGAGCACCGGTACGGCTGGCCGATCCAGCCGGGGGACGCGAGCATCGACGAGCACGTCCTGGACCTTGCGCGTTCCCACGCCAGGGATGCGGATGCGGTCCCCTGGTCGTGGCGAACGCAATCGCAGGGGCGAAGGCACTGCTGCCGCGTCGAAGACGGCATAGCGTGCGTCAGGGACGCTCGGGTCCGTGGCACGTCTCGGACGCGGCGCCCCCAGCGAGAGACGCCATCCCGCCGAAGGATGGAAGACGGTCGCGCCAGGAGCGATGGCCGCGGCAAAACCAGCTGCCGCCGTGCTCGTGCCTGTTCGCAGGATCAGGGCTTCTCCCGCTCGGAGCACATGCGCCGGGCCCGGCACCGCCACCACCCCTCCCGTTGCGCCGCGTGCCAAGCGGAGCACCCCTTCGACGTGCACGGATGTCACACAACTGACGCGGTTCCCCTCGAGCCAAGCGCGAATAACGCGGCGCGCAAGGCCGTCGCGCAGCACCCGCAACCCGGAAGCCGCGAGACCCTTTGCGCCGGCGAGGCGCTTGAGGTGCTCGCGGGCCAGCGCCTCGAGCTCCTCGTCCTCGTCCCGCAGCCGCGCCGCCAGCGACACCAGCGAAGGGACCAGCGCGGGATTCCATTCGCGTTCCAGCAGCGGAAGCAGCAGGCGTCGGAGCCGGTTGCGCGCGTGGCGGAGATCGGCGTTGCTGTGATCGATCGCGGCGGATAACCCCGAATCGGCGAGAAAACGGTCCACGTCGGCTCGTCGCACCTCGAGCAGTGGACGCCAGAAGAGCCCGCGGACGGGTCGCATGGCGCCGAGCCCTCCCCGCCCTGCCCCCCGCAACAGGCGAAACAGGACCGTCTCTGCCTGGTCGTCGGCGGTATGCCCCAGCGCGACCCTCGCAGCACCGCTCGAGGCTGCGAGCAGGCCAAGGGCCTGGTAGCGCTGCCGCCGTGCTCGTGCCTCGAGGTTCGACCCCGCCACCACCGGCGCCGGATGCTCCGCATAGCCGACTCCGAATCGTGCGGCGAGCATCCGCACGCGCTCGCGCTCCGCCTCGCTCTCCCCAGGGCGCAGCCCATGGGCGACGTGGGCGGCCGTCAGCCGCCAGCGATGCTCTGGTGCTACGGCAACGAGGCCAGCGAGCAGCGCTGTCGAGTCCGGACCGCCCGACACGGCCACGAGCAGATGGGCGTCCGGAGGAGGAGCCGTCGGCGCCGCACAGGCAATCCGCAGGGTGCGAAGCAGGCGCGCGGCAGTTGGACCGCGGACGGCAGCGGTCATCCGAAGCCTCTGCGACGCGCGGTGTCCGCCGGCCCGCCGCGCGCGGAACTCCGGGGGAAGGGCGCCCGCAGCAGCTGCGCCCTTCCCTTGCCGGCCCTGATGCCCAGGAGGGCGGTGTACTGGGCAACCACTCGAGGACGAATACGCACGCGATCCCGATACACTGGCCAGCCCTGGCTCTGGAAGCCACGGGAGACCGCTGGTCGGATGCGCGCGGCTGCGCTACGAGGGTGCCCATGCCCAGCACGCTGCGGACCCAAGTGCGCCATGGCGTGTTCCATCTCGTGCTGGACCGACCGGAGGCGTACAACACGATCACGCCCGAGTTGCGCGACGAGCTTTCGGAAGCGTTGCGGGCGGCGGACACCGAGCGCGAAGCGCGGGTGATCCTCCTCCGAGCGGAGGGTCCGGCATTCTGCGCCGGCTACGGACTCGACTGGTCGACAGCGGCGCAAGCCGAAGCGATGGCGAAGGACACGCAGCGCGTCTGGGACTCGGTCGCCGACTGGCGGTTCATGAAGCGTTTCGTCGATGTCTACATGCAGCTCTGGTACGCGGCCAAGCCGACCATAGCCGCCGTGCAGGGATGGTGTCTCGGTGGAGGCACCGACATGGTGCTGTGCGCCGATCTCGTCATCGCTGCGGAAGGCGCCACCTTCGGCTATCCCCCGGCGCGCGTATGGGGCACGCCGACGACGGCCATGTGGGTGTATCGCATGGGCCTCGAGCGCGCCAAACGCTACCTGCTCACGGGAGATGAGATCCCGGCTCGACGGGCAGCCGAGATGGGCATGATCCTCGAGGTCGTGCCCGACGATCGATTGACGGAGCACGCGACCGCGCTCGCCGAACGGATGGCACGCCTGCCGCTGAACCAGCTCGTGATGTTGAAGCTCCTGTGCAACCAGACCGCCGAGCACTGGGGCATGGCGCAAACGCGTCTGCTGGGCACGCTGTTCGACGGGATCGCGCGCCACACGCAGGAAGGACTGGACTTCGTTGGCCGTGCCCGCGAGGTGGGATTCCGGCAGGCGGTCCGGGAGCGTGACGACCCGTTCGGCGACTACGGGAGCCGGCCGCGCGGTCCACGTCGGGCGACGTGAGCATCCGACGGCTGCAGGGCCTCCTCCTGGTGCCGCAACCGTGGCTGACGGTGGCGTACCTCGTGGCCGTGGCCACCTACCAGGTACCTGCGGATCTCGCTCCGCTCGTTGCGCTCGCCATGCTGCCCGCTGTGGCCCTGGGGCTTGCCGTCACACCTCGTGGCCGCTCGCGGCTCCTGGTCCTGCTTGGCCTGGTCGAGATCGGCTGGGCCCTTGCCGCGATCGCCATCGTCTGGCGGGCAGGATCCGGCATCGAGGGCAGGTGAGCCCGCAGTCACTCTGGCGTGCGAGAGGAAGGAAAGCGGGCCACGTTCCCCGGAGCGAGGAGCACGGGCGTGTCGCCGTGCCAGAGGCCGAGCGACGGCCCTCCCCGCGGCGCTGTCGCGAGGACCACCGCATCCCCGCCCCCACTGGCCAGGCGTAGCTGGACGCTGGGCCCCGGCGATGCGGACAACTCGATTTCGCCAGTCCCGTCCGGGGAGACGAGGTACACGTAGGGCGCTCCGTCCTCCAGGGTGCCCAAGCGTGCCCGGACGCTCCCCGCGGCGTCGCGCAGCACGACCTCCCGGGTATCGACTCGCGGCACGACCTCCGCGAACGAGGGGCCAGACGGAGTGCTCCAGGGCGCCCGGCCGGCCGCCCATGCGCCAATGGCCGCACAGGCAAGCATGATGCCCCCGAGCGCGATCGGCCGAACGTCCTGCAGGCGCAGGCGGGGCGCTACGGTTTGCACCCCTGGCGGAGGAAGGGAGACGGTTGCTGGCGGCGGGTCAGGGCGTCGAGGAGCACCCTGGCTCTCCGCCACGGAAAACGGCGCAGCGGCAAAGCCGACGAGCGAGGCCGGATGCCGCTCTTCGTCGCTGAGAACGGTCCGCACTGCTCCGCGGGTATCCGTCAGCGCGAGCGTCGAGCGGCCATCGTGTTCGTCGACACGCAGGATCGCGCGTGCTCGGCCCGTGCTGTCGTGCAGGCTCAGCGAAGCGCAGCCGAGAGCATCCACCTGGACGCCGGCGTGGCCGAGTCCCCGGCCATTCTCGCCGACGGCCCGCAGCCACAGCGACGGTATCCCCGCCGCGCCCACCGCCAGCCACGCGCAGACCTCGCCAAGGCTGTCGTGGAGCTTCAGCTGGACGGCGCCGGTACTGTCGAGGATCAGCTGGGCTCGCGGTCGCTCCTGCGCATCAAGGAGAACCAGACCCTCACCGTCGATGGCCGGACCGAGCAGGAGCGTCGGTCTGCCCTCGCCGTCCTCGAGGACCAGGCGACGAGCCCGAAGGGTGGAGTCTTCGGCAACTGTTGCGATCGACAGACAACTCGTGGCCATGCGTCGGCGGCGTCCTCGTGGTCAAGGGAAAGTGGCGGCGCCCCGGATCGAACGGGGGACCTAGGGATTATGAGACCCTCGCTCTAGCCAACTGAGCTACGCCGCCCCAGGATGAGTCGGCTTCGCAGCTTTGCCACACGCCCTGGCGAAAGCAAGCGCAGCATCGCCGACCGGCCGCATCCCGCTCATGCCTTGCGCGCGGGGGGCGTCGGCACCGGTCTCGTCTTCACGTCTGTCGACCCACGAGCGATCTGGTGCAGCCGCAGAGCCGGCAGCTCCAACGCGGTCAGGTGGCCGCCATACACGAGACCCGTATCGATGCCGAGCCGGTAGGGAAGATCCACGAGCACATCCCGGCTGGGCGTGTGGCCGAAGACGACGGTCTCCGACAGACAGTGCGGCCTGGTGAGAAACTCTTCGCGGATCCACAGGAGGTCCTCCGGGGTCTGGTCGCCCCAGGGGCGGTCGGGGTGGACGCCCGCATGCACGAAGCGCCACCCGTCCACGACGAAGGTCCACTCGAGCCCTTCGAGAAATGCGAGGTGCTCGGCTGGCATCGCAGCCGCCAAAGCTTTGGGCGTGGCGCGCGATTCCAGACCGTAGCTGCGGAGCACGGCAGCCCCACCATTGGCTAGCCATACCTCACCGAACCGGCCGCCGCGGCCCAGATACGCGAGACACATGTCCTCGTGATTGCCTCGCAGGAACACCCACCGCACCTCCGTGCGTCGGCGGGCAGCGAGGAGGATGTCGATGACGCGCCGCGAGTCCGGGCCACGATCGATGTAATCCCCCACGAAGCACACCGTATCACCGGGCCCGAGCCCAAGCCGCGAGAGGAGGGTCTCCAACTCGGAGGCGCATCCATGAATGTCCCCGATCCCGAACACGCGACCTGTCATGATTGCCGCTCGTTGCGCTCGGGCGACGCGAGGACGCGCGCGAGGGTCGCGGGATCGTCGAGGATGCGCGTGGCCGCGGTGTACGGATCGAGTGTCCCTGCTTGGACCGCGTCCACCACAGCGGCAAGGTCGCTCGGGGCTGCTGCAAGAGCCTCGCGAACCCGTCGGCTCAGTGTCTCCTCGAGGAGATCGGCGAGCTCCGCGGTCCGCCGCGCGGCGCCACCGACAAGGCCTCGGGGCGTGCGCGCGCTCGCTGCGCGATGACGAGCCACCGCGCCGAGAATCTCGCCGATGCCAATATCGTGGGCCGCCTGCGCCGCGACGACTGGGATGTCCCACCCCGAGCCGGGCCGGAGCTGGAGCATCTGCTGCAGCTCCATCACCATTCGCGCAGCCCCCTCCCGATCGGCTTTGTTGACGACGAAGATGTCGGCGATTTCGAGCAAGCCTGCCTTCATCACCTGGACGGCGTCGCCTGCTTCAGGGACGAGGACCACCACGATGGTATCAGCCAGGCGCATGACGTCCAGCTCTGTCTGTCCGACGCCCACGGTCTCGATCACGACCGTATGCATGCCGAAGGCATCGAGGAGGCGGACCACGTCGCGGGTCGCTCGCGGCACACCGCCATGGCTCCCGCGCGTGGACAGACTGCGAATGAACACCCCCCCATCGAGGCAATGCTGCTGCATGCGGATCCGATCGCCGAGCACCGCCCCCCCCGAAAACGGGCTCGAGGGGTCGACCGCCACCACGCCCACACGGTGCCCCTCCCGGCGGAGCCGAGCGACCAGACGGTCGACCAGTGTGGACTTGCCGGCCCCCGGTGGTCCCGTGATGCCGATGACCTGCGCGTGGCCGAGATGTGGATGCAGGCGGCTCATGATGGCGCGCACAGCAGGGGAGCGGTTTTCGACCAGGGTCATGAGCCGCGCGAGCGCGGCCCGTTCTCCAGCGAGCATGCCCTCGACCAACATCTCGGTGCGCTCGGCGTCCACTGAAACCCGGATTTTCGCACCTTCCCTGACTCTGGCAAAGCGAGAGTCTTCGCAGGGCGCTTGACCCGTCCCCTCCAGCGTGTCCAGGCTCAGGCATGCAACGCGGCGTCCGCGCGCTCGCACGCGATGGCTTCGTGCTGACGGGGCTGTTGCTCGTCGGTGTGGGGCTGGCGGATCTGGCGACCGGCAAGACTCGGGCGGCCACCTACCGGGCCGTGCTGGCCGAGACGCCCCCGCCCGCACGTGCCGTGGACAAGCTCTTCCCGACGCCGAGCGAAGCGGAGCAACAACGCGTGATCGCCGAGGCCAAGCTCGGATATTACGAGTTACTCGGTCTCGTGGGCCAGCTGCTCGCCGCGCTGGGCACTGTCCTCGTCGGGGTCGGCATGCTCCGGGTTCGTCTCGGCGGGCTGCACCCCAGCGACCACGCCGCGCAGCTTCGTTGACTCCGAAGCCGCCTCGGGATTACAAGCGCAGCCGCGGAGACTCCCGCGGCGGGGGTGCGCGGGCGGTCAGGGAGGGAGCGAGCGCCGGTGCGGGGAACGGCGAGGACGGCTGCGGTTCGGGGGGAGTCGCTTGCGGAGGTCGAGCGGGGCGCCGCCGAGGAGCCACGCAAGGATCTCACGATCTGGCTCGGCCTCCTGCACCGGGCCCTCGCTCTCGACCGAGCATGCCTTCTCGCGGCAGTGGCAGCCGGCTCGCCCTATCGACTGTTGGGGGGGGTCGGGGCCGAGCTTCCCGCCGCGCTCGAGCCCGACGCCGAACCGCCGCACGGGCCTTGGAGCGCGGTGTGTTCGATCGAGGTGCCCGAGGGCGGGTGCGGTTTACTGCTGCTGTCCCGCGGAGACGGGATGCCCCTCGCCCCCGGGGAGCGCGAGCTCGTCACGGAGGTGGCTCGTGCGCTGGGCGCGGTACTGTCGCGGCCGCGTCTCGAGGACGAGCTGGATGCGGCCCGTGCCCTGCTCGCCCAGGCCGATCGGCTGTCGACCCTCGGTACGCTCGCGGCGGGAATCGCCCACGAGATTCGCAACCCCCTCGTGTCCGTGCGATCCTTCGTGCAGCTTGCGCCCGAGCGCTTGCACGACGAGGAGTTCTGCGGTCCATTCCGCGATCTGGCGCTCGCCGAGATCGACCGGATCTGTGAGTTGCTCGGCGAGCTGCTGGCGTTTTCCCGCCCGAGCACGATCGATTGCGGGCCAGTCGACCTCAGCGAGCTCGTCCGGCAGACGGTGCGCCTGCTCGAGCCCGAGGCCCGGCAGCGCGGTGTGACGCTGCGCCACGAATCGTCCGGAGACCTGCCCCGCATCGACGGAGACGCGGCGCAGCTCAAGCAGGTCCTCCTCAACCTCGTATTGAACGCCCTCCAGGCGTCGCCCCTCCGTGCGACCGTGCTGCTGCGAACTTTCGGAGACGGCGACGCCGTCGTCGAGGTCGTCGACGAAGGACCAGGTATCGCTCCCGAATGTGCAGCGCGGATCTTCGAGCCGTTCTTCACGACGAAGGAGCGGGGGAGCGGGCTCGGCCTCTTCGTTGCGCAGCGGATTGTCCAGGCGCACGGGGGCACGATTCGCCTGCGTCCAGCGCCCGGCCGAGGAACGGTCTTCACGATTCGCCTCCCTCGTCGTCTCGGAACACGCCGATGACTGGTACGGACCTCCAGCTGCTTCCCCGTCTCTCCCCGGAGGCCGCACGCTGGGTTCTCACGCCCCCCCTCCTGCCGGAGCGCACGCTGGAACAGGTGCGCGCCGTGCCGGATGCTGCCGGCTTCGGGCTGCCGATCCAGATCGTCGCGCGCACCGCCGGACATCGCCTGCGCCTCGCGCGCGCGCTGCACGCCACTGCCCGCCCATCCGGCCCGCTGCTGGCGGCCGTCGGCGGAACGCCGCACAGCGACGAGCTTCCGGCCGGCAGCTCCCTGTACCTCGAGGCGAGCGATCTCGGGATGGGCGACTGGGTATGGGCGGATGCCGCGATGGATGACGGCGTGCCGTGGCTTCTGATCGGTGTCGAGCCGGGCTGTCCGGTACCGGCCCGTGCGATGCGTCGGCTGTCGGTGGTCACGGTGATCGTGCCCCCGCTCGAGCACCGCATCAGTGAGCTGTCAGCGCTCGCTGCCGCGATCCTCGGCCGGCTGGCAGCGCGGCGGGGTATGCCCGCCCCGATGCTGTCTCCCGGGGCGCTCGCCTACCTCGGCAGCCGGCAGTGGGAGGACGACGTCCTGGAACTGGACATGGTGCTGGCGCGCGCGCTGCTGCACGCCGGGTCCGCGTCTACGCTCGAGGTCGAACACGTGCAGCGGGCGGCGGTGGCGTCGTGTGCGCCGCGCCCCGCGGGCAATGGCGGAAGCGAGCCTCGTGCCGCGTCGGGTCCCGGAGAGCTCGACGCGCTGGCACTCATCGGCGTGGTGCACGAGCTGGCGCACGAGATCAAGAACCCCCTGGTGACGCTCAAGACCTTCACCACGCATCTCCCCGAGATGAGCGGCGATGCGACCGTGCGCGATCGGTTCGCAGCGCTTGCTGCGAGCGCGGTGGAGCGCATGAACGAGACGATCGAGAATCTGCTGGCGTTCTCCCGTCTCGCCAGGCCCGCGCAGCAGGGACGACCGCTCGCGCTCGCGCCCCTCCTCGAGCGCGTGCTCGGCGAGGTCGAGGGCGTGCTTGCCGACAGCCAGGTCACGGTCTTGCCGCCCGCCGGCGACGGCCGCTGCCTCGGCGATCCGGAGGCGCTGGGCTATGCCTTGCGCAACGTGATTCTCGGGGTCGTTCGCGAAGCGGGCCCCCGAAGCGAGCTGGCACTCGAGGCCCCGGCCGACGGCGTGGTCCGCCTCGTGTTCGCGGGATCCAACGGGCTGGCAGCCCGCCTGCGGCGGATCGTGCAGCCACAGCCCCAGACTCCGGACGAAGCGACGCTGTCGTCCCTGCCCTTCGTCCTCGCACGAGCCACGTTGACGCGCGCAGGCGGACGTCTCGACGTGGAAAGCGATCGCGGCGGCCGAACGGCGATCGTCGTCTCGCTGCCAAAGCCCGACGGTGCCGGAGCGAGCCCATGACCGGTCCTGCCCCCGAGCGAGGGGTCGGAGCGCCACCACGCAAGCGCGTCCTCGTCGTCGACGACGAGCCCGGGGTGCGCGAGTCGCTCCGCATGGTCCTCAAGGAGGGGTGGGAGCCCGAGCTCGCGGACTCCGCAGCGCAGGCCCTCTCGCTGCTCGAGACCCGGCGAGTCGATGTCGTCCTGCTCGACATCGTGATGCCCGACATGGACGGTCTCGGCCTCCTCGAGGTGCTGCGTGCCCGATATCCCGAGGTGCCGGTTGTCATGCTCACGGCGACTCGAACCGTCAAGACCGCCGTCCGGGCGATGAAGCTCGGGGCCTTCGACTACCTGACGAAGCCTTTCGACGTCGAAGAGCTCCGCGTGGTCCTGGACAAGGCCACGGCGAACGCGGCGCTGGTGCGCGAGGTGGAGGACCTGCGCCGAGAGGTCGGACGCCGCTACCACCTGGACAACGTCATTGGCCGGTCGTCGCGCATGCAGGAAGTCGCGCGCACCGTGCTCACGGTGGCCCCGCTCAAGACCACCGTACTCGTCACGGGGGAGAGCGGGACCGGCAAGGAGCTGATCGCGAAGGCCATTCACTTCAACAGCCCGAGGGCGCGCAAGCCGCTCGTCGCGCTGAACTGTGCAGCTATTCCAGAGACTTTGCTCGAAAGCGAGCTGTTCGGTCACGAGCGCGGCTCGTTCACCGACGCGCACCAGCGCAAGCTCGGGCAGTTCGAGCTGGCGCACGAGGGAACGCTGTTCCTCGACGAGATCGGCGAGATGGGACCGGCAACCCAGGCCAAGCTCCTGCGGGTGCTCGAACAGGGCGAGGTCCTGCGGGTGGGTGGCCAGCGCCCGGTGCAGGTCGACGTGCGGATCATCGCTGCGACCAATCGCGATCTGGTCGCCGCCGTGGCCGAGGGGAGCTTCCGCGCCGACCTGTTCTACCGATTGCACGTCGTCGGGATTCATCTGCCGCCGCTGCGGGAGCGGCGCGAAGACCTGCTCCCCCTGCTCGCCCACTTCGTCGCGACGAAAGCCCGGGACCTGGGCCGCCCGGCGAAGACCTTCAGTCCCGAAGCCACGGATCTTCTGCTCCGCTGGCACTGGCCTGGGAACGTCCGCGAGCTCGAGAACCTCGTGGAGCGGCTTCTCGTACTCTCGGAAGGGCCGGTTATCGGTGTCCGGGACCTGCCCGAAGCAATGCGAGGCAACCCGGCGACGCCAGGGAGCATCAAGCACGAGGTCCTGACCCGACAGCGCAGCCTGGGCTCCGCCGTCGATGCATTCGAGCGGGAGATCATCGTGGAAGCCCTGGTCCGCACCGATTTCAACCAGACACGGGCTGCGGAGCTGCTGGGGACCACCCGCCGCATTCTCAAGTATCGCATGGACAAGCTCGGGATCGACGCTCCCGAGCGCTGATGCTGCGTGCGGGGGTGCCGCGAGGCGGCATGCCCGTGTCAGGGTGTCTGGAATCCGACACGCCCGGTGTAAAACCGGTCGCGCGGGCAGGCCGTCGCTCGCGAGACCTTGCCCGGGATGGGTCCGCGGATCGGTGGGCCCGACTGGCACGAAATTCGCTGTCCGAGTGGGCGCGCCATGCGGCTACGTCCCCGGATTCTGATCGTCGATGACGAGCTGGGTGTGCGGGAATCGCTGCGAGCGATTCTCGAGCCAGACTACGAGATCTTGACAGCCAGCTCTGGCGACGAGGCGCTGGCCCTCTGTCGTCAAGGACCCGTCGACCTTGTCACCCTGGATCTGCGCATGCCGGGTCTGGGCGGCATTGCGGTGCTCGAGCAGATCAAGAAGATCGACCCGGAGATCGAGGTGCTGATCATCACCGGCTACGGGTCCTTCGAGACGGCAGTGGCCGGGCTCCGTCATCACGCCTTCGATTACCTCGCCAAGCCCTTCGACAGCACTCACGTGCGCCAGGTGGTCCAGACGGCGCTGGCCCGTCGCTTCGCGCTACGCCGACTGCGGGAGGCACCCGAGGGCCTTCTCGCTGCCCTGTCGCACGAGTTCCGGACACCCCTCAACGTGATCATCGGGTATTCGAGCATGCTCGGCGAGGATCCCGAGGCTTCGCTCTCGACCGAGCAAGCGCTCGCCCTCGATCGCATCCAGGCGAATTCCTCCGCGCTGCTCAGCTACGTCGAGACGCTCTTCTACATGGTCGAGCTCGATCGCGGCAACGTGCCCGTCGACCGGGCGCCCTGCAGCGTCACCGCCCTGATGCTCGAGGTGCAGCGCGAGATCAGCCCGCAAGCCGCGCTGCGGGGTACCCGGGTCGTGGTGGATGCGCCGGTGAATCTCACGGTGACGACCGATCCCGACAAGCTCCGCCGGCTGTTGCACGCGCTCGTCGAGAATGCCGTCCGTCACGGCGGTGGCGAGCAGGTGCGCCTGAGCGGCCAGGCCACGCCGCAGGGTACGGTCATCGAGATCCGCGACGCTGGAGGCGGCATGACCGCGGAGGTGATGGCGGAGGTCGAGGCGGTCATCGCTGGCATGCCAGGGGCACACCCTCCGCGGCTCCTCGGATTCGGGCTGAGGCTCGTCGGGCGGCTGGTCCGCCTGCTGGGGCTCGCGTTCCATCTCGAATCCGGGGCGCAGGGCACCAAGATCACGGTGTGCATTCCAGCCAGCGCAGCCGACGCGTCCGAACTGGCCGAAACGGCCTAACGAGGCCGCGCTCCAGCTTCGCAGTTCGGCGCGCCTTGACACGTTCGTCCCCCTTCGATAGCTCGCCGACAGTCCGCCATGCGGCTCACTGACAGCGAGGTCCGTCGACTGGACCCGTCGCGACTGCGCGAAGCCTTGGCGCGTGCGGTCCATGGAGAGCCTGTGGCAGCCGAGGAGTGGGCCGGGCTGCTCGCGGCCGAAACGTTGACCGGCGAGGTGCTCGCCGCTGCCGCGGCGCGCCGCGATGCCTCGTGGGGGCGGACGATCACGTACTCGCCCAAGGTGTTCCTCCCGGTCACCAACCTCTGTCGCGATCGGTGCACCTACTGTACCTTTCGCAAGGATCCGGACGATCCGGATGCGTGGACGATGCGTCCGGAGGAAATCGCCGAGTGGTCCCGGCGGGGTCGTGCGCTCGGCTGCACCGAGGCGCTGTTGTGTCTCGGCGATCGCCCCGAGGCGGCATTCCCCACGTACCGTCACACCCTGCACGTGCTGGGACATCGGAGCACGGCGGAGTATGTCCACCGCGCGGCGTGCATCGCGCTCGAGGCCGGGCTCCTGCCGCACACCAATGCTGGCGTGCTCGAACGTGACGAGATGGCCCGGCTGCGCTCGGTCAACGTCAGTCTCGGCCTCATGCTGGAGAGCGTTTCACCGCGTTTGCGCCGGCGAGGTGGCGTGCACCAGTGGGCGCCGGACAAGGAGCCCGCGCGACGGCTGCGGATGCTCGAAGCAGCCGGGGAGCTGCGCATCCCGTTCACGACAGGCCTTCTGCTCGGCATCGGCGAGACCTTCGGGGAGCGGGTGGATACCCTGCTCGCGATCCGCGCGGCGCATCGGCGGCACGGGCACGTGCAGGAGGTCATCGTCCAGCCGTTTCGCGCCAAGCCGACGCTGAACGCCGGCGCCACCGAGCCCGGCGTCCTCGACGTGGCGCGGACCGTCGCCGTGGCACGCCTGCTCCTCGATCCGGAAATCGCGGTCCAGGCACCGCCGAATCTGCTGCTCTCGACGGAGCAGGAGGTGCTCCTACACGCTGGCGTGAACGACTGGGGTGGCATGTCCCCGCTTACCCCTGACTACGTGAATCCCGAATCCCCCTGGCCCCATGTGCAGGCTCTGGCCGAGACCTGCGCCCGCGCGGGTTTTCGCCTCGTCCCGCGGCTACCCGTCTACGGGCGCTACCTCGCCGTGCCAGGGTGGGTCGATCCAGCGCTTCGGCCTGCAATCGAGCGATGCGCGCCAGGCCCGTCCTTGCGCGCCGCGGAGCACGCGTCCACATGACGACGGCCTGGTTCGATCCCTGGGAGACGATCGAGGCCGTGGCGTGCAACGATGACCCGATCGACCGGGTGCTGGCCGAGGCCTCGCCGCCCGTGCGCGGCCGGCTCGAGCGGGTGCTCGCCCACCGGCCGCTGAGCGCGGAGGATGCAGAGGCTCTCCTGCAGGTCCACGGCGCGGACCTCCTCGCGGTCGTCCGGGCAGCCGACGTTGTCCGGCGCGACGACGTTGGCGATGTCGTGACCTATGTGATCAACCGCAACATCAATTTTACCAACGTCTGCTTCGTGAATTGTCGGTTCTGTGCCTTCAAGCGCCACCGCGCCGACGACGACGCGTACACGCACGGGATCGAGCGCGTCCTGCTCAAGGTCGAGGAGGCCGTCGCGCGCGGCGCCACCGAGATCTGCATGCAAGGCGGCATCAATCCCGAGCTGCCGCCCTTCGCGCATCGCGATCTCCTCGTCGCGATCACGCGCCATCATCCGACGCTGCACGTCCATGCCTTCTCCCCGATGGAAATCATGTACGGCGCCCGGCGGACTCACCTCGGCTACGCGGACTACATTGGCATGCTGCGCGACGGCGGCCTCGGCTCGATTCCAGGCACCGCTGCGGAAATTCTCGACGACGACGTGCGGGAAATCCTGTCGCATAAAAAAGTCGATGTCCGTACCTGGGTAGAGATCATCACCACCGCGCATCGCCTCGGGATCCCGACGACCTCGACGCTCATGTACGGGCACGTGGAGCGGCCCGTCCATGTGGCGCGTCACCTCGACCTTCTGCGCACGATCCAGCAGGAGACGGGGCGCTTCACCGAATTCGTTCCCCTGCGATTCGTGTGGGCGAATACGGCCCTCTATCGCGACGGCCAGGTGACCCCCCAGTCGCAAGGGCTGCGGGATCTGCGGATGTACGCGGTCAGCCGCCTGTTCCTGCGCGGCCAGATCGACAACATCCAGACCTCGTGGGTCAAGCTCGGCCACCGCCTTGCGCAGCTGTCCTTGCGCGCCGGCTGCAACGACTTCGGTGGGACGCTGATGGAAGAGAGCATCTCGCGGGAAGCCGGGGCGGACGCCGGGGAGTACACCTCGGTGGCGGAGATCGAGCGCTTGGTTCGAGCGATGGGCCGACAGCCCATGCAGCGCACGACGCTGTACGAGCGTGTCGGAGAGCGAGGCAGTGCAGGCGCGGATCACCGTGCTGGCGGGTGGCGTGGGGGGCGCGCGGTTCCTGCGGGGCCTCTCCCGACGCATTGACCCGCGGCAGCTCACCATCATCGGCAACACGGGCGACGACGAGGAGTTCCACGGGCTCCATGTGTCGCCGGATCTGGATACCGTTCTCTACACGCTGACCGGTCTCGGCGACGATGAGCGCGGCTGGGGCCGGAGCCGGGAGAGCTTCGTCTGCCTCGAGGAGCTCCGCCTCCTCGGGGAGCCGACCTGGTTCCAGCTTGGCGACCGCGATCTGGCGACCCATCTTGTGCGCACGGCGCGGCTGCGTGCGGGCTGGTCGCTCTCCCGGGCGACGGCACACCTCGCACGGATGCGCGGGCTGCAAGCGACATTGCTGCCGATGACGGACGACCGCGTCCGCACCTTCGTCCATACCGAGCACGGCCGCCTCCCCTTCCAGGAGTTCCTGGTGCGCCGGCGGGGGCGTGGGCGCGTGCGTCGCATCGAGATCGCGGGCGCGCGACGGGCGCGACCGGCCCCCGGGGTCCTGCACGCGCTGCGCAGCTGCGCGGCCATCGTGATCGCGCCATCGAACCCGCTGGTCTCGATCGGCCCGATCCTGGCCATTCCGGCGATCCGGCAGGCACTCGCGCAGCGACGGGCTCCGGTGGCCGCCATCTGCCCGCTCGTGAAGGGGCGCCCCGTGCGGGGGCCGTTGCACCGCATGCTCCGCGGGCTGGGGCACGAGGTGTCCGCCCCAGGGATCGCCCGGCTCTATGCGGGCTTGGTGGATCTCTTCGTGATCGACGTGGCCGATGCTGGCGCGGCGCCCGAGCTGTCCCGCCTCGGCTGTCGCGTGCTGGTGACACCGACCCTGATGCGAGGCCCGGCCGAGGCCGCACGCCTTGCCGGCACCGTCTGCCGCACGCTAGGCGTTCACACCGCATGAGCGTCTCTGTGCTGCCCGTGCCCGGCCTGCCGATGATCGGTCGGGGCGACGATCTGGTGAGGCTGTTGGGCGATGCCATCGAGGGCGCCGGGATCGCCCTGCAGCCGGCGGATATCGTGGCGGTCTGCCAGAAAGTCGTCTCCAAGGCCGAAGGTGCGACGGTGCGTCTCGCCGACGTCGATCCGTCGCCCTTCGCACGAACCGTCGCCGCACAGAGCGAGGGCAAGGATCCCCGTGCCGTCGAGGTCGTGCTCCGCGAGGCGAAGCGCATCGTCCGTATGGATCGCGGCCACCTCATCGTCGAGACGGCCCACGGGTGGGTGTGCGCGAACGCCGGCGTGGACGCCTCCAATGGCGTGGCGGCCGATGTCCTGACGCTCCTGCCGCGCGACCCGGACGCGTCTGCAGCGCAGATCCGCGAGGGGCTGCAGGCGCGCTTCGCTGTCGAACTGGCAGTCGTCGTCACCGACACTTTCGGCCGTCCGTGGCGGGAGGGACTGGTGGACGTCGCCCTCGGGTGTGCCGGGATGGCTCCACTCCTCGACTTCCGGGGCCGACAGGACTTGCACGGCCGGGAACTCCGCCACACGGTGGTCGCCATCGCCGACGCCGTGGCGGCCGCTGCAGGTCTTGTGATGGCCAAGGATGCGGGGATCGCTGCGGCGATCGTGCGAGGGGTCGTGTACGCACGTGCGGCGGGGGGGGCAGCGGCGGCACTGGTGCGGCATCCCGAGTTCGACCTCTTCCGCTGATCCGCCGCTTTCCCGCGGCAGGCCGGTCGCGTAGCATCCGAGCGACGCCATGTACGCCGGCTTCTACGGCTTCCGCGATCTGCCCTTCCGGGTGACGCCGGATCCGCGGCTGCTCTACCGCAACCCGTGCTACGATGAAGTAGCGGCAGCGCTCCGATACGGGATCGAGCACCGCAAGGGCTTCGTCTCCCTCGTCGGCGAGGTCGGAACGGGCAAGACCACCCTCCTGCGCCACGTGATCGAGCGCCTGCCGGCCCTGACGCGGACCGTCCTCGTGCTCCACCCGACGGTGAGCTTCGAGGAGATGCTCGAGTACATCCTGCAGGAGCTCGGGATCCCCACAGCAGGCGCCGGGAAGCTCGGCCGGCTGCAACGACTCCACGAGTTCCTGATCGAGCACACCCGCACCGGCGGCAATGTCGCGCTCATGGTCGACGAGGCACAAGACCTCGATGGTCAGGTGCTCGAGGAGCTCCGCCTGCTGTCGAACCTCGAGACGGCGAGCGAGAAGATTCTCCAGATCGTGCTGGCGGGTCAGCCAGAGCTCGAACGGCGGCTCGCGCAGCCCGAGCTCCGGCAGCTGCGTCAACGCATCGCCCTGCATCTCCGTCTGCGGCCTCTCAACTCCCGCGAAGTGACCGCGTACGTGCAGGTACGGCTCGACGCCGTGGGGGGGGACCGGCGGCTCTTCACGACCGACGCGCTCGCCCGCCTCGCCGAGGTCAGCGGCGGTATCCCGCGGATCATCAACGTGCTGTGCGATGCCTGCCTTGTCACGGGCGTCGCGACGGGGACCCGTCGCATCGGGGCCGACATAGTCGATGAGGTATGGAGCGAGTATGCGCAGCTTCATTCCCCCGGCGGTCCGGTCCACGGCACGACGGATGCGACCCTGTCGCCGCCCGAGTCGGGGCTGCTTACAACCGCTGCGGCGGCATCGCTGCCGAGCCCGGACAGTCCGACGTCGTCCGGGGACGCGGCTGCGAATCGCCCTCCCAGGGCATCGACGCCTGACCGCATGCGCACTGGGCTCGCCCTGGCAACCGTCGCGACCGTGAGCGGGGCGCTCGCCCTGATTGTGCGCCATGGACCGTCGTGGCTGCCAGCCTCGTGGCCAGGCGGGCAGGCGCTGTCGGCGCTCTGGGCGCGCAGCGTCGCTTCCCCCCCCGCAGCGTCGGGGCACCCAACGGCCGAGGGAGCGCTGGCGCCTCCGCTCGGTTCCGAGGTCCCCACGGCCGAGGAGGCCCGTGCTCTGGTCGATGCGTACCGCGCGGCCTACGAGAAGCGGGATGCAGACGCGCTGCTGCGTCTGTTCACCGAGGACGCGATCGACAATGACCGGCGAGGTCTCGAGCGAATCGGCGTGGCCTATCGTGAGGCCTTCGGGAGCATCGAGGACGTCCGCTACGCCCTCGACGACATCAGCGTCACACCGATGAACGCCCGCATGCTCGTCCGTGCCTCCTTCCGGATCTCGTATGCCTACGTGGGTCGGGGCGGCACACGGGCGGAAATGCGGGGCCTCGTGGCCTGGGAAATCGTGACGCGTCAGGGACAGTCGCGCATCGCCGCGCTTCGCTGGGAGGTCCTGCCGCAGGGTTGACGCGAAGGCGGGGGATTCGTTGTCAACGCTTCGCAGGGGCGGTATGGCTCGGGTATGAGCGTGATCGGCCTCCTGCATCCCGAGGTCATTGCGCTCGATCCCCCGTGGTCAGGATTCCGAGATACCGTTGCGGGGCTTGTCTCGATCCTGGTCGCGGTCGGGCGACTGGCTCCCGACCGCCAGGCCGACGCGGTTCGTGCCGTGGTTACCCGCGAGGCCGAGCAGTCGACGGCTGTCCTCGATACGGCAGTGGGCGTACCGCATGCGCGACTCCAGGGGCTTAGCGCGACGTCGGTGGCGCTGGGCGTCTCGAACGAAGGTTTTTACGAGCCCGTTCCCACGGTGCGTATACGCATCGTGGCGCTGGTCCTCTCGCCTGCCGGAGCGAGCGACGAGCACCTCCGGGTCCTGGCTGGGATCGCCACCTTGCTCCGTTCCTCGGGTCTTCGTCGGGCGCTCCTTGATGCGTCGAGCCGCGAAGCTGCCTGGGAGGCGCTCAAGGCTCACGCGCACGTCCCTCCGTGAACGAGGAGGCGCACAGCGAAGGTCATGCCGCGCTGCGTTGCCTCCAGCGATAGCTCTCGGTAGGGAACATGAGCCGTGTCAGGAGGCCCGAATGCGCTGCGGCACCCGAGGCTCCGGCTCTCCGCGGTGGGGGCTGCAGACAGCGGAAGGGAGCCGTCCCGCCTGCGGCTGCTGCCGAGAACACCCTACGCCTTCTTCGTGTTCTGGGAGGTGCGGGCACACACGCTCGTCGAGACCCTGCGCCAGCTGGGTCCCGACGGCGAGGGAGGACGTCTGGTACTGCGAGTCGACGAGCTCGCAGCAGGGCCAGGGAAGAGTCGGCGCTTCGACGTCGAGGTGCTGCCTGGCACCGGGCAGTGCTACCTCGCCGTGGCGCGAGATGATACGCACTACCGCGTTGCTCTGGGCCTGGTGACCCGTCGCGGCGTGTTCGTGCCTCTCACGCAATACGGCGAGGGACGGACTCCCAGGGCGCGGCCGTCGGACGATCGTTCGCTCACCTGGTACTGGACGCCGCCCCCGCTGCCTGACGTGCCCTCCGTGACGCAGGTCGCGCCGCACGAGCCGGCTCCCCTGCCCGACGAGCTCTCCGCGATCCTGTCGCCGTCGCTGGCACCCGGACCCCTGCCGGGTTGCGAGTCCGTGGCACCGATCGCGCTCGCGGGAACGCCCCTGGCCGGCCGAGCGGTGAGCAGTGGCCGCTGCGAAGGAGATGCTCGGAGTCCAGAGGAGATGCCATCGAGCGGCTGGCTCGGCGCGTGTCCCTGGCGTGTCGCATGACGCCAGGGACCGGACGTGTTGCGCTGCTCCTGCACGCCCACCTTCCCTACGTACGGCATCCCGAGCATCCGGAGTTCCTGGAAGAGCGGTGGTTTTTCGAGGCGCTGAGCGAGACCTACCTGCCGCTGCTCGAGGTGCTCGCCACCATCGCCCGCGAGAGGCTCGCTGCGAAGTTCACGCTGTCTCTCAGCCCGCCGTTGTTGAACATGCTTGCGGATGACGTCCTGCTCGCCCGCTACGAGCGACACGTGGAGCGCGTGCTGCGGCTCGCGGAGCTCGAGACGCATCGAGCAGCCACGGATCCGCTCCTCCGCCAGGCTGCACGGTTTCATTTCGAACGGCTGAGTCGTCTCCGTCTCGCGTTCCTCGAGCAGTGGCAACGGGATCTTCCCGAGGCGTTCGGGGCATTCCAGGAGCAAGGGCTACTCGAGCTCATTACGTGCGCCGGAACCCACCCGGTGCTGCCGCTGCTCGGGAGTCCGACTGCCCTCCGGCTGCACATCGACCTGGCCGTAGCCGAGTACCGACGCTTCTTCGGCGGCCGGAGACCGGCGGGATTGTGGCTACCCGAGTGCGCGTATCAGCCAGGCGTGGAGCAAGCGCTGCGGGCTGCCGGGATTCGCTGGTTCGTCGTCGATGCCCACGGCCTGATCAATGCACACCCCCGCCCGGTGGATGGCGTCTATGCCCCCGTGCTCACGCCCGCGGGGGTGGTGGCGTTCGCCCGCGACCCAGAGAGCTCTCGACAGGTGTGGAGCGCTGCCGAAGGCTATCCCGGTGACCCATGGTATCGGGATTTCTATCGCGACGTGGGTTACGAGACGCCGCCCCCGATCCTGCGCACCGTCTGGCCCGCGGCGATTGGCACGCCGACGGGGCTCAAGTTCTGGCGCGTGACCGCGAGATCCGGGCCAAAGGCGCCCTACGAGCGCAACAAGGCCCTCGAGCGGGTCGAGGTGCATGCGGGGCACTTCGTCGCGGCGCGTCGCGCCCAGGCGGAGCATCTCGCCCGCTCGATGCGCACGGTACCGATCATCGTGTGTCCCTACGACGCCGAGCTTTTCGGTCACTGGTGGTTCGAAGGACCGGACTGGCTGCTCGCTGTCCTGCGCCGGCTCGCGGCCACACCGGGGCTGCGGGCTACCACACCAAGCGAGGACCTCGAGGCCCGACCCGTGGTGCAAGGGGCCGTCCCTGCAGCGAGCTCCTGGGGCCAGGGCGGGTATCACGAGGTCTGGCTCGCACCTCAAAACGACTGGATCTACCCGCAGCTGGACGCGGCTGGCGCGCGGCTCGAGGCCCTCGCTCGGCGCCATCCTGGCGCCCGGCCCCTGGTCCGTCGGGCGCTCACCCAGGCGTTGCGTGCGCTCCTGATCGCCCAGGCGAGCGACTGGGCCTTCATGATGTCGCGCGAGACCACCGCCGCCTACGGCGTCGAGCGTACCACGACGATGCTCGCACGCTGTCACGCGCTGTGCGACCAGGTCGAACGGGAAACCCTGCTGGAGACCGAGGTGGAGTCGAGCGAAGCGCACGATCCGCTCTTCCCCTTCCTCGACTATCGGCGGCTGTTGTGACCGTCTGGAAGCGGTGTGGCGCAATCCCCGGACACGAGGCCCTTGTCAGGAGGAGAGGGCTGCCCTAGAGTCCGTGAAGGCGGATGTCGACCGCTCTTGTCGCGCTCGTCTTGCTGCCTCTGGCGCTCGCGCTGGTGGGAGGGGTCTTCGTGTTGCTGGTCGGTCCGTTCCTCGGCCCCCTGCGCAGCACCCTCGAGCGAGCGAGCGTACAGCGTTGTCGCCAGCGGATGACGCGGGCCGACGCCTTGCTCAACCGTGGCGATCGTGAGGGCGCGTTGCGCGAGCTCGAGCATGCGTTCTGGCTCGGCACGGTCCGCGGCGACGGGCGCCTGCTCGACGAGCTTGGCCGTCTGCATGCCGGCGTGCTGTCGCGGTTGCTGGCCATCGCCAACGAACCCCGAATGGGGCGCATTCGGCTCCTCGCCCTGGCAAAGGTGGACCGCCTCCTCGACCATCGCATGGAGCTCCAGCGGGCGCGTCTCCAGCTACGCAACCGCTCGGTGCGCGACGGCCGCCGGATCCAGCTCGAACAGGAGCTGCGACGCAATGCTCGGGCCGTCCGGCACGCTGTCCGAGAGGCGATCGCCGATGTGCAGGTGCTCGCCGCACGCCGCATCGCCGCTGGCCAGTAGGACGACCGCTGGCCGGCCGACATAAAGCGGAGCCGACCATGTCCCGCACGCACGCGCAGCGAGGTCTGTCCGCGATCGCCATTCGCGGTGCGCGGCAGCACACGCTCAAGGGCATCGACGTCGACATTCCGCTCGGCAGCTTGACGGTCATCACCGGCGTCTCGGGGTCGGGCAAGTCCACCCTCGCCTTCGATGTCCTCTATGCGGAAGGCCAGCGACGGTACGTCGAGAGTTTTTCGGCGTATGCGCGCCAGTTCCTCGAGCGCATGCCCCGCCCCGAGGTCGATCGCATCGAGGGCATTCTGCCGGCGATCGCCATCGATCAGAGCCGACCGGTCAAGACCTCGCGCTCGACCGTCGGCACCATGACCGAGGTTCAGGACTATCTGAAGCTCCTCTTCGCGAAGGTCGGCCTGCCCTGGTGTCGGCGATGCGAGCGACCCATCGAGCGGGACAGCCCCGAGAGTGTCGCCACGGCGCTCCTCGCCACCTACAGCGGGCAGACGGCCTTTGTTACCTTCTCGGTCGAGCTCCCGCGGGGACTCGAGTGGACGGAGGTTCGCGCCGGCCTGTTGTCGGGCGGGTTCGTGCGGGCCTGGGGACCCGAGGGGCCTGTTCGGCTCGAGGACTGCGCGAGTTCCCCCGTCACGGACGGCGTCCTCGCCGTGGTCCAGGACCGGATCGTGCTCCGCCAGACGAACCGCGGCCGGCTGGTCGAGTCCCTCGAACACGCCTTCCGGCAGGGGCGCGGCAAGGCCGCCGTGATCCTCGGAGGCACGGCGGGGCCCATGCTCCGCTTCTCCGCGGCGCTCGAGTGCACGACGTGTGGCTGTACCGTGCGAGAGCCCACGCCGAACCTGTTCTCCTTCAACAGCCCACTCGGTGCCTGCGAGACCTGCCGGGGCTTCGGTCGAATCATCGACCTCGATCTCGGGCTGGTGATCCCCGACCCGCGACGCTCCCTGGCAGAGGATGCCATCCGCCCCTGGTCGACCAAGGCCACGAGCTGGGAGCGTGGCGAGCTCCTCAAGATGTGCCGGCGCCACGGCATTCCGACCGATCGACCCTGGGAACGACTCACCCCGGCGCAGCGCGAGCTCGTCCTGGAAGGCGACGGCTCCCGCTATCCCGGGGTACGACCATGGTTTCGCTGGCTCGAGAGCCGCACCTACAAGATGCATGTCCGGGTCTTCCTGGCACGCTATCGCGGCTACCTCGAATGTCCGGCGTGTCGGGGCGCCCGGCTCAAACCCGAGGCGCTCGACTACCGGCTTGGAGGTCTCGACATCGCGGCGATCAATCGCCTGAGCATCGGGGATGCCGCGAGGTTCTTCGCCGACCTCGCCGCGCAGCAGGGTCCAGGGGGCGTCGCCCAGCTGGTGCTGCGCGAGCTGCAGAGTCGACTTCGCTATCTGGTGGACGTGGGCCTCGAGTATCTCACCCTCGACCGACAATCCCGCACACTGTCCGGCGGGGAGCTCGCACGCGTGGATCTGACCACGGCCGTGGGATCATCGCTGGTCAACACCCTCTACGTGCTCGACGAGCCCTCCATCGGGTTGCATCCGCGGGACGTCGACCGTCTGGTGCGTCTCCTGCGCCGGTTGCGGGACCAGGGCAACACGGTGGTCGTCGTCGAGCACGATCCGGCGATCATTCGGGCCGCCGACCACGTGATCGACATGGGCCCTGGTGCCGGAGAACATGGCGGTCGCATCGTCTTCGCCGGTCCCCCTGCGGCGCTGGCGAGAGCCCCGGGCTCGCTGACCGGCGAGTACATGTCGGGACGCCGCACCATCCCACTTGCCGAAGGACGACGGCTGCCGGGATCGCGGGGCACGCTGAGGGTTTGCGGTGCTACGGCCAACAACCTCCGGGACATCGACGTCGACATTCCCTTGGGCTGTCTCGTCGCCGTGACTGGCGTCTCCGGCTCCGGCAAGTCGACGCTCGTCGAGGACGTTCTCTACCGCGGCCTGCGCAGGCGGCTCGGCAGCCCCGACGGCATTCCCGGCGCTCATCGCAGCATCGAAGGCGGTGACGATCTCGGCGATGTCGTGCTCGTCGACCAGGGCGCCGTGGCTGCGACCCCGCGTGCGAATGCCGCCACGTACGTGGGGGCCTGGGACGGCATCCGGCGGCTGTTCGCCGGCACCGACGAAGCCCGCCTGCGCGGGTTTACACCGAGCACCTTCTCTTTCAACGTGCCGGGCGGTCGCTGCGAGACCTGCCGCGGGGAAGGCGTGGAGCGGATCGAGATGCAGTTCCTTTCGGATGTCGCCGTGCCCTGTGCGGAGTGCGGTGGCGCACGCTTCCAGTCGACCGTGCTGACGATTCGCTGGCACGGCCGGACCATCGGCGATGTGCTGGCGATGCCTGTGGCCGAGGCGCTGGCATTCTTCGCGGAAGCGAAACAGATCACGACCTGCCTGCAGCCGCTCGTCGCCGTCGGCCTCGACTACCTTCGCCTCGGCCAAACGCTGTCGACGCTCTCCGGGGGGGAATCGCAACGCCTGAAACTCGCTGCCCATCTCGGGCGGGCGGGGACACGCCCAACGCTCTTTCTGTTCGACGAACCGACCACTGGGCTGCATCCGGCCGACGTCGCGCGCTTGCTGGACTGCCTGCGCGGCCTCGTCGATCGCGGTCACAGCGTGGTCGTCGTCGAGCATCACGTGGATCTCGTCAGATGCGCCGACTGGGTGGTCGACCTCGGCCCCGAGGGCGGCGACGGCGGCGGGCGGGTGGTCGCGCGAGGCACCCCGGAGGAGATCGCAGCGGTCGAGGCGAGCTACACCGGCCGCTACCTGCGGCCGGTGCTCGGCCGACGGACGAGCGCGCAGG
>Ga0209101_1000075_pt1 | contig 80504 bp, 63 predicted proteins | sample ConPoolayeCmetaG_FD_185481 | JGI IMG/M metagenome (GOLD analysis project Ga0209101, IMG submission 185481) | Hot spring microbial mat communities from California, USA to study Microbial Dark Matter (Phase II) - Cone Pool mat layer C metaG... ... | reverse complement strand
GCATGAGCCGGCTGTCGAGCTGGGCATCGGACTCCAACTCGTGAATATTCTCAAGGACGCGGTCTGCGACGCTGCCGCCGGACGACGCTACCTGCCGCCGGCCGGTGGGGACGCCTCCGACCCGATCACTGTGGCCACCGCCCTGGCACGACGCTGCCTGGCTCGCGGAATCGATTTCGTGCTGGCGGTGCCGGCGACTGCCGGCGGGGCACGTGCCTTTTGCGGGCTTCCCCTGGCGTGGGGCGGGCTGACTCTGAAGCGTGTCGAAGTGGATCCGGCCCGTGGCAAGATCACGCGTCCGCAGATTCACGCCACAATCGCGCGTTTCGAGGAGCTGGCCGGCGACAACGAGGCGCTGCGGAGCTGGCTGACGGAATTGGTCATCTCAGAAACTCATATCGCTGGCATCGGTTCGCCGTAAGACTGGTCCGTTGACGATCGTGCCGGGCCGGCTACCCTGAGCCGCAGGGCCAGTCAGGGAGTCGCCGTATGCCAGAGATTATCAGTCACGATTCCGACCCGATCGAAACCGCTGAATGGCTTGCCTCGATGGAGGCGGTGCATCACCAGGGCGGCCAGCGCCGGGCGCAGTATCTCCTGGATCAGCTCCATCGCTGGGCGCTCAAGCGACAGGTGCCGATCCCGTATGCAGCCAACACCCCGTACGTCAACACGATCCCGCGTGCTCAGCAGCCGCCCTATCCGGGCGACCGCGCCATCGAGCGGCGGATCAAGAGTTTCGTGCGCTGGAATGCGATGGCCATGGTGGTCCGAGCCAACCGCTTGGCCGAGGGTATCGGCGGGCACATTTCGACCTACGCTTCGGTAGCTACGCTCTATGAGGTCGCGTTCAATCATTTCTTCCGGGCCAGGACGGAGCACTCTTCCGGCGACCAGATCTTCTTTCAGGGCCACGCGGCTCCGGGGGTCTATGCCCGGGCCTATGTCGAGCGGCGTATTGATGTATCGCATCTGCGCAATTTCCGGCGGGAGCTAGCGCCCGGTGGCGGACTGTCGTCATACCCCCACCCGTGGTTAATGCCTGATTTCTGGGAGTTCCCGACGGTTTCGATGGGCCTGGGGGCCATAAACTCGATCTACCAGGCCCGTTTCAACCGCTACCTGGAAGACCGCGGTCTGATGCGCACTGCCGGCTCGCGCGTCTGGGCATTTCTAGGCGACGGCGAGATGGACGAGCCGGAAAGCCTGGGAGCGATCACGCTGGCGGCGCGCGAGCGGCTTGACAATCTGACCTGGGTGATCAATTGCAATCTTCAACGCTTGGACGGGCCGGTGCGCGGCAATGGGAACATCATTCAGGAACTGGAGGCGGCCTTCCGCGGCGCCGGCTGGAACGTCATCAAGGTCATCTGGGGCAGCGACTGGGACCCGCTATTCGCCGCCGACGAGGACGGCGTGCTGATCGAGCACTTGGGGCAAATCGTCGATGGCCAGTGGCAGCGCTATACGGTGGAATCCGGCGCTTATGCGCGCGAGCACTTCTTTGGCCGCGACCCGCGTTTACTGAAACTGGTTGATCACCTGAGCGACGAGCAGATCCGCAGCCTGCGTCTGGGGGGACACGATCCGGAGAAGGTCTACGCGGCCTACGCTGCGGCTGTCGCCCACACCGGTCAGCCAACGGTGATCCTGGCGCGCACGATCAAGGGCTACGGACTCGGGGAGGCAGGTGAAGGCCGCAACATCACACATCAGCAGAAGAAACTCAACGAGGACGAACTGCGCGCTTTTCGCGACCGCTTTGACATTCCAATCAGCGATGCCGAAATCAATGAGGCCCCCTTCTGCCGCTTCGCCGAGAACAGCCCGGAATATCAGTACCTGCAAGAGCGGCGCCGGGCCTTGGGCGGCTACGTGCCACGCCGCTTGGTCCGCGCACCGCGGCTGGAAGCCCCGCCGCTGGAACTGTTCGAGGAGTTTCTCGGGGGTAGCGGCGGGCGCAAGGTGGCCACCACCATGGCGCTGGTGCGCATGCTCAGTCGCTTGTTATCCGACGAGCGGGTCGGCAAGCTGATCGTGCCGATCGTACCGGACGAGGCGCGAACCTTCGGGATGGAGGCGCTGTTTCGCAGCTACGGGATCTACGCGCACAGCGGGCAGCTCTACGAGCCAGTGGATGCCCACCTGCTGATGCGCTACGAGGAACGCACCAACGGCCAGATTCTGGAAGAGGGCATCAACGAGGCTGGCGCGATGGCCTCCTTCGTGGCCGCCGGCAGTGCCTACGCCACCCACGGAATGAACACCATCCCGTTCTTTCTTTTCTACTCCATGTTCGGCTTCCAGCGCATTGGGGATCAGATTTGGCTGGCGGGCGACATGCGCTGCCGCGGGTTCCTGATCGGCGCCACGGCCGGTCGCACCACTCTGGCCGGTGAGGGCCTTCAACATCAGGACGGTCACAGCCTGCTGCACGCCAGCACTGTCCCGAACTGCCTAGCCTATGATTGCGCCTTCGCTTACGAGCTAGCCGTGGTGATCCAGGATGGCATTCGACGGATGTACGAAAACGGCGAGAGCGTCTTCTATTACCTCACCGCTTACAACGAGACCTATCCCCAGCCGCCGATGCCCAACGGCGCTGCCGGCGCCGCGGTGCGGGCCGGCATCTTGCGGGGGCTGTACAAGTTCCGTCCCGCCGCGGATCCCGGTCAACTGCCGCGGGTGCATCTGTTCGGCAGCGGCCCGCTTCTCAACGAGGCCTTGCGGGCTCAAGAGATGCTCCGCGAGCGCTACCAGGTGGCCGCCGACGTCTGGAGCGTCACCAGCTATAACGAGCTTTACCGCGACGCGCTGGCGGCGACACGCTGGAACCGCCTGCATCCGGACCAACCCCGGCGTGTGCCCTATATCACCCAAGCTCTCGGCGACCAGACTTGGCCAGTCGTGGCGACGCTCGACTACATTAGCGCCGTCGCTGAGCGCTTGTGCCCCTGGACGCCGGCCGGCATGACCGTGTTGGGCACGGACGGCTTCGGGCGCAGCGATACTCGTGCGGCGCTGCGCCGGCATTTCGAAGTCGACGCCGAACACATCGTGCTGGCGGCGCTGACGGCCCTCGCCAAGACGGGCAGCTTCGAGGCGGCGCGCTTGCCGCAGGTGATCGGGGAACTGGAACTTGACCCGGACCATCCCGACCCGGCTCGGGCGTAGCCGCGCATAAAGATGCCCGGCCGGTGCTTGTACTCACCGACCGGGCCGACGAAGCGGAGCACGTGGGCCGCCGTCGCGCGGCAGCAGTTCAGCTACTATTGACAGGGTATCGGTTGACCGCCGCCGGAACTCAGCAGACTAACGAACGGGTTGATATCGGCGAAGTTCACGAAGCCGTCTTCATTGATGTCGGCGTTCGCCGGGTTCGCATCCGGGTAGTTGTTGAACCAACCCTGCGGGTTGCTCAGATACTGCACGAAGGGGTTGATATCGCCGAAATTGACCCAGCCGTCGCCATTCACATCGCCCTTGCAGTAGCCGCACGGGCTGGTCAGCCCGGTGCAGAAGCTGCCCATCAGCCATTCGACCCAGAAGACATCACGGCAGTCTACCTTGAGGTCGTCGTTGACATCGGCGCTCAGGTCCATCAAAGCCGCTTGGTTAAGGTCAGCCCAATCGCCGAAGTGCGTGTCGATGTAGCGCACGTCAGTGCAATTGACGCGGCAGTCGTAGCCGATCGGGGCGGCGCCAGGAGCTACCAAGGCGGCGCCAGCCACGTCAGCGGCCGCCGCTCCGCGTACCCACGGGCGCGGATTGCCGTTGCGGTCATAGATGGTCGTGTTGAAGTAGTTGTCGTCGCCGGTCAGGGCGAACCAGGCGTCATCGACGCGCTTGAAGGCTTCCCAGCGACGCAGCTTTCCGGTCGTCGGGTCCAGGGCCAGACCGTCGCAGAAGTAGCGCACATCGCGACAGTCGAAGTTGCCATCGCCATTGAAGTCGCCGATGATCTCGACGACCACCGGATTGGTGGCCGAGGAATAGCCGGCCGCCTGGTCCGCGGCTACGAACTGGGCCACGTCGTAAATGGCTAGCATCATCGCCGGAATATCATCAATGCTGCACACGCTGTCGCCGTTGAAGTCGCCGGCGATCCGGTTGCGCAGGTTCAGGTTGGCGCCGTAGGCCAAGTTGGCCCCACCCTGACGGTTCACGTACCCGACGGTACCGTCGGTGCCATCGCTGTAGAAGCCGCGTGGCGGATACGGGCAGTCGCATTGCGGCTTGGGGGTCCAGGGGGTGTTGGGGTCGCACAACGGCGGATTGGGGTCGTCCGGCCAGACGATGCCCGGCGGGTCGAAGCCGCCGGCACAAGTGTAATCACTGGCCTTAGCACGCACGGGGACCTTGTTGGCAACGTTGACGCTGCCGAACGCCGGCGTGTCACCACCGACGCCCAGACCATTGTTAGCCCGGATCCAGTCCTGGAGAGGCTGGTTGAGGTTAGCATTGGGAATGAGGCTGGTCGGGTTGAGCGGGTCCGGCAAGCAGTCCAAGGCCGCAGTCAAGAAGTACTCCTTGGCCAACAACTCGCCGGGCATGAAGTAGCTTTCCGAGCCACCCGGAACCGCGACCGTGGCATTGATGCTGGCAACCATGTTGCGCAGGTAGTCAGCGGCAGCCTGATTATTCATATAGGCTGGCGAATTGGGGTCAGTCTCGAACGGGTCGCCGACGGACGCGAAGGTCTCGTTTCCTCCGACCGCGTATCCGTAGTTGGGGTCGCAGTTGTCCAACACGGTATTGATCTTTGGACGGACCGGCATCGTCCCGCCGCGATCGTCGAAGATCACGTCCAGAATCTCATACCTGCCCGCCAAGGCGTCGCCGACGGCGCGGCTGCTGCCAGCCAGACCGGTGTAGCCGATGGCCAGGCGGTGATTCTTGACGACGTCCTCGATGATGCCCGACCCGCCGCAGTGCGTCGGCAGGAAGTGGTTGCCCAGCAGGGTGAGCTTGGCGTTTTCCTGCTTGAGGCCGAGGTTGTCGCCGACGCCCCAGCTCGGGTCGACGCCGATGCTGTTCATGGCACCATTGCGCGTCCCGGAACCGGCGTCGCGCGTGGCGGCGATCGGGTTGCGGCCGTTGGGCAAACGACCGGTGACGAACAAGTGCTGTAGCTCGCTGACGCGAATAGCGCTTGTGTTGGCGTTAGGCAGCGCCCCACGGTTGGCGATGAATGCAATCGGCACCCAGGCGATTTCAGTATCGAAGACCGTCCGGTCGTCCGGATTGGCAATGTTGACGTTCAGGCACAGGTTCGGGTTGGCCGAATCGCACAGGCTCTTCAGCTTGTTGCTCTGATTGGCGTTCCAGGACTTGCGCGGGTTGTTGCCGTAGCCCGGCTGCGTGGGCAGGCGGTGCCAGGCCGGAGAACCGGGCTGCGTGACAAACCAGGTGGTCGGTACGTCCATGACCGCCAGGTCGATCGAGGTCTGCGCCCACTCCGTCGGCGTGCCGCTTGGTCCCTGGCTGCAACCGCCGATGCCGATGATTTGTCCCAGCTCGGCATACTTGACGCGATTGATGTAGCCGAAGTCCGCCGGCGGAGTCTGCGGGATAGTGCCTTTGAGGGCGAAGTCACGCAGGTCCGCCAGGCCGTTTCCCGAACCGACGCCGCGATAGTTCACCACCCACCAGGTCGGCGGATAGGGCAGCAGGCAGGTGTTCGGGGGATTGAAGCTGGGAGCGAGCTGATCGACGTAAACCGTCCAGCCGCTCTGAAAACACGGGCACGGATCGAAGCCAGCGTTCGGCACCTCGATGCAGTCCTGCGGATTCAGGAACAGGCAGGTCGGATCAACGAATTTCGTGTCGTTGTCCACGTTGATAAAGTCATTGGTTGAAGCTTCTTTGGTAAAGAAATTGGCAAATAGCGTTGCCCCGCTGATGTTGACCTGGTGCGGCTGCGCAACAGCCGTCACCACAAGCGACGCGGACAGCAGAAACGCCGCGCCGCAACCTAAGCATGACCGTCTTCTCATTTTCTTTTCCTCCGTTTTTGAGAGCACCTAGACGGAAAACACGAAGCTCGGTTAACCGCGTGGTGCCGGTGGCTTGCCGCGGCAACCCGGCCGGCACACGTGGGCACGTTACTCTCCAATCAGTACCTGCGTGTTGGGACCGGAGAGGCTGTAGTAGGCGTTACCCCACTCGCGCATTTTCATTGTTTCCAGAATCGTCTTGCGGGCCACGCCACCGTCGATGTACAGAAAGTTGGCGGTCCCCCCCAACTTGTCGCCGCCCGGGTGGTGTCGCCCGACAACGTTGATTTCCGGCCCGGCCGTTCCATCGATCACTCCGACGCGATCTTCCAGCGCGCTAAGCGACCAGAGGCCGTAATTGGCGATGCCCGGCTGACCGTAGGTGAACCCGCCGGCCGCCGATGCCCGGTATTCGTCCGTGCCGCTGCCGAGGTTATAGAACGCGTGGACCGGCCGGTGGCTCTTGCTGAGCAAGCTGCCGCCCTGCTGCACGGCCGCCAGGCGCCAGTTGCGGTTGAACTCGGTTGCCAGGATCACCCGCCGCGATTCCTTGATGGCGCTTTCGTTGACCAGCACGTTGTAGCGTTCGCCTCCCGACAGTTCGCGCGTAAACTTGTTGCGGGGCACAATCGCCGCGTTGGCTACGAAAGCCACGCGCCGCGCCTGCCAGTCCGTGAGCGACCCGGGCGGGCCGGAACCGTTCTGGTCCACTTGTCCGGCCTCCCAGTCGCCCGATTCGCTGCCGGGGTTGGTGCGCGGCGTTCCCAAGTTCGTAAAATCCGGACAAGTAAACGCATTGGGATCGACGGCGCCGCGATTGAACAGGAACCAAGACCAGTGCAGATATCCGTAAGGATGACCGTAGGGTTGATTGTACAGGTCGTAGCCGCCACCCTCGTCGCTGGCGTAAATGTAAGACGGCGGGTAGACGCCGCGATTCTCCGCCAGATAGGCCGCGAACGCCTGACCCACGCTGCGCAGGTTGGCGGCACACTTGACAGCCTTGGCGGAACGCCGGGCGCCATTTAGCGATGGAAGCAAGATCGACACCAAAAGTGCGATGATCGCCACCACAACCAGTAGTTCGATGAGTGTGAATGCCCTGCGCCGGGCGCTACTACCCGGCCTTTGGGTGCCTGCTCCGCGTCGTCGTTTCGTTGTCATTCCCGTGTCTCCCACATGACAGTTGCGCACCGGAACCCCGGCCGCCGCGCATGCCGGCCCGGCGTGACCTGTAAAACCGGCGCTCCGGATCGCTCCGCGCTGTCTGAGAGATACCCCCGACCTGTTAGGATATAAGCAGGTTACTGCTAAATGACTATGTTAGTCTTGTTAGCCTGTCGCTGCGCCTACTCAATGGGCAAGCCTGCTGCCTCGACGCAATGGGCTCAATCAAAGTTCTTGATGTCGTCGGCGGTGCCGAACTTGCCGTCCGCCCCCGGCGAAATCAGCAGATAAGTGTTCGGGTTGTAGGGAGTAGCGGTGTTGCGCTGCGACGCTTCGAAGGCCCCTTTGTTGAGGATGCGGTACACGAAGTTGTCCGTGTCGCCGTTTTGAATCATGGACAATACCTGGTCACGGCGCATCAGTTCGGCCGGCCCGAAGCGCGAGCCGGGGTAGTACGTATCCGGTCCGGTTTCCAGGAAATCCCAAGGTTTGATGACCGGGGCCTGCGAAGGCGTCAGCGCCATGCCCGTGAAAAGCCCATTGTCACTGAATGTGTAGATGGCCGGTTCGGGCGCTGTCGCGGGATTGCGTGCATCAAAGCGTGCCAGCGGCGCGTTCTGCCGGGCCGCCACAAAAGCATTGGCGGCGTAATACAGAATCGGGTAACTGAACGTATCTACCACCACCAGTTGCTCCAGCGTGGTCGCGTTGCAATTGGCCGGCAATTCGCTCGGTACGCCGCGCAATTCCGACGGCTTGATGATGCGCAGTTGCCCAAGCTCGACATACGGTCCAACCCGCGGCACGGCACGATCCGGATCGTACCACTCTTTCTGCTCCCACCCGGTCTGAGGATTGCTCAGCAGATCGGCCGGCACGTTGCGCTTGGCCACGTACCCCTTCAGATCCTTGCCCGCCAGGTAGCGCACCAGCCACTGGGCGCCGAAGATATGCTGCGTGCCCTGTTCGGTCGGGTCGTCGGCGGCCGCCGACGGGGGATACCCGCGCGTCAACCGACATTCGTCCTCGTTCTCGCCGCGAAACAGCTCCAACCCGTCGCCAAGCCCTTTCAGAATGGTCCGGGTCTTCAAGCTCTGGGCGCTGCGGCGTGCCCCGCTGAGCGAGGGAATCAGAATGGCGATCAGCAGCGAGATGATGGCGATGACGGTGAGCAGTTCCACGAGCGTAAAGGCTGGTCGAACAGAGGATTGACGGCTGGTTCGGTTTGCCGGCGGGAGGCTGTTCATAGTGCCACCTGATATCAGCACGACAGGCTGCGGAGCGGGCGCACCCCGCCCGCCTTTGGATTATTCCGGTTCCCAACTGACCAGGCAACGGCGTGATCGAGCATTACCCGAGGGCCTCGGCCACTTCCTCGCTGGGGGCGAACCCGCGACGCAGCGTATTCTCAGTAACCGTGCGCGCCAGGCAGTACTGGATCAGATAGTCCGGCCCGCCGATCTTGGAGCCGACGCCCGACATCTTGACGCCGCCATACGGCTGGAGATCGACGCGCGAGCCGGTTATCGGGCGGTTGATATAGAAGTTGCCGCACAGGCACTCGGCGCGGGCCCGCTCCAGATTGGCCGGGCTTCGCGAGTAGATGCCGCCGGTCAATCCGTACTCGGTCCCGTTGAATATGCGAATCGCCTCGGTCATGTCGCGCGCCCGAATGACCGCGATCACCGGACCGAAGATTTCTTCCTGGGCGATGCGTGCGGTCGGCGGCACATCGACGAAAACATGCGGCCCCACGTAGTGGCCACCCGACTCGGCCACCAGCCCGGTCACGTCCACCGCCAACACGCAACGCGCCTCCTGCTTGCCGACCTCGATGTACTTCAGCACCGTCTGCCGGGCCGCCTCGTCGATCAACGGCGGTATGGCCGTGGTCGGTTCGTCTGCCGGACCGACACCTTTCGAACGCACGGACTCCACCAGTCGGTCGACGAAGCGGTCGTAAACACCCTCCAGCACGATCACGCGCGACGCCGCCGAACACTTCTGGCCGGCGTAACTCAGGGCACTGGCGACCACGCCCTTGATGGCTTCGTCCAGGTCGGCGTCGGAATCGACAATGATGGCGTTCTTGCCGCCCATTTCAGCGATAACACGTTTGAGGCTTGGACGATCAGTCGGGTTCTGCGCCGCCACCTTGTTGATGTGCACTCCGACGCCGCGACTGCCTGTGAAAGCGACCAGGTCCACGGCGGGATGGCGCACCAGCGCCTCGCCGATCGTCGCCCCCGGGCCGGGCAGATAATTGATCACTCCCGGTGGCAGACCGATCTCCTGACAAGCTTCCATGAACTTCGCCGCCACGGCCGCGGCGGCGCTGGCCGGCTTCAACACCACCGTGTTGCCGGTCACCATGGCGGCGGCCGCCATGTTCGCCAGCAGCGCCAAGGGGAAGTTCCAGGGACTGATGACGGCCACCACCCCGCGCGGAACGTAAAAGTACTCGTTGGTTTCTCCGGGAATATCGCGGCGACGGCGATGCTGGGCGATACGCACCATCTCTTTGGCGTAGTAGCGGCAGTAGTCGATCCCCTCGGAAACGTCGGCGTCGGCCTCACGCCAGGTCTTGGCGCATTCCAGCGCCATGAGAGCCGCCAGCTCGAAGCGGCGCTCCTCCAGCCGGTTGGCCAACTGATTGAGATACTCGGCCCGCTCGCGAGCATCGGTCAGCCGCCAGGTCTGCCAGGCATTGGCGGCCGCCTGCACCGCCTGGTCAACGTGCTCCGCGTCGGGCCGGGCTATGCGAGCCACGATCTCCTTGGGTCGTGATGGGTTACGCGACTCGAACCACGCGCCGGTGGCGACCGGCTCACCACCAATCACCAGCGGATACTCACGCCCCAGCTCGGCTCGTACCTGGGCCAGCCCGGCCTGCATCTGCCGGCGACTGATTTCCAGCGTGAAGTCCGTGTTCGGGACATTCTCGAAGGGATCCATGATGGGTTCCTCGAACTCATACCGGATCAGGGGCGGCGGTTCGGCCACAGGTGTTTGCCGCCCGATGCTCTGCGGATCGGTCAGCAGCCGCTCCTCGTCGGCCTCTTCCTCCGACGACTGGCGCAGGAAGGACTCGTTAGCGGTGTTCTCCAGCAGTCGGCGGATCAGGTAGGCCATGCCGGCCAGCAAGTTGCCGTAGGGAGTGTAAATGCGGCAGCGCTGCCCCAGGCGGACGCCGGCGTACTTGATCGCATCGCCCATGCCGTACAGCATTTGCAGCTCGAACGCCCAGCGCGGAACGTCCAGCAACTGTCGCACAGCCATGGCGTGTGCCAGGCTGCGCACATTGTGGCTGGCAAACGCGCAGCGCACATGCTGGTAGTTGGACAGCAGCGTCCGCGTCATGCGTTCATAGCAGGCGTCCGACTGCCATTTCTGCTCCCATACCGGCACGGGCCAGTGCCGCTGCGCGGCCCAAACCGTCTCGCTGTCCCAGTAGGCCCCCTTGACCAATCGCACCCACAACGGTGTGCCGCGTCGCTCAGCGTATTCGACGGTCCGCTGCGCGTCGCGGTCGCCGTCCTTCAAGTAAGCCTGGAGCACGATGCCGAAGTGCGGATAGTCGCGGAACTCGCTTTCCATGAAAAGCTCTTCGCAGAGTTCCAGCGTGAGGTCCTTGATGGCGTAGTGCTCCATGTCGATATGCACGTGCACGCCGCCCTGCATCGCCCGACGCAAGATCGGCCGCAGCAGGTCCTTGGCACGCCCCTTGGCGGCTTCCGGAGCGATCGGATCAAACCCCGGATGCAGCGAAGTGAGCTTGACCGACACGTTCACCCGCGGAATGGGCTGCCCGTCGGCCTCGTCCACCAGCGGCACCTGCGGCCAGCCGGCGGCGTGTCGGGGCAGCTCGCCGACCAGCTCCAGATAGGTCTGTTGGTAGGCCTCCGCCTCCGTGGCCGACACCGCCGCCTCCCCCAACACGTCGATGGTGAAAGCCTGTTGGCGGCGGCGCAGCTTGAGAATGGCCTGCTCGGCTTCCTGAATGTTCGAGCCCGCGATGAAGCTGCCGGCCATGAGCAACGCCCCGCAACGCGCCAGGCGTGCGAAGAGCTTGGCCGTGAGAGAATCCAGTCGTCGAAAGTTGAGCAAGCGTGCCACCAGGTTGACGGCGGCGCGGCCGGCCGGGAGTGCTTCCAGTTCGTGCAGATCCAGCGCGGCCGCCGCCTCATGATGGCCGTTACGTCGATGGCCATTCCGCGGCGCCAGCGGAGCGAAATATTCCCTGAGATGCCGAGCAACATCGCTGTCGTCCTGCATCATCGGCAGCACATCGATGAAGCGGAAGGCCTGCACCTTGAAACGTTCGTCCAGCATGCAGATGCGCAGCAGGCGCTGCTGCCACCAGGCGAATTCGTGCGGCCAGGGATCGCTGCTGCGCATCCACTCGAACATCTCCTGGCCCAGTTTGCGGGTCAGTTCCTCGACCTGTCGCTCCGAGAGTGCCGCGGGCATCGCTGTTCCTGTCTCGCTCGGCTTACCCGCCGCCCGCTACTGCCGCCGACAGGCGGGCGCTACGCGGGTCCGGCATCTTAGCTTCCAGCGCCACGGGCGGCAAAGGGTGCTGTCCTCCGCGGCTCGGCCTGCCCCCCAGACGTGCCAAGCAACGAGCACGCGATCATTTGGCCGCCGGCTAACCCTCAGCCGACGTCGAAGAAGTGCAACTGTCGCCGCTCGAACACATCTTTCTGGAAGGTCGGGTCGATCGGGATGGGGTACGCGCCGGTGAAACAGGCGTGGCAGAAGTCGGCATCGGCAGTACGCGCCGCGGCCAGCAAGCCCTCCAGCGACAAGTAGGCCAGCGAATCGACCCCCAAGTACTCGCGGATCTCCTCCACTGTCCGCCCGTGGGCGATCAGTTCCGACCGGCTGGGGAAGTCGATGCCGTAGTAGCACGGATGTCGGATCGGCGGACTGGCCACGCGCAGATGGATTTCGCGCGCCCCGGCATGTCGCAGCGACTGCATCTTGCCGCGCGTCGTCGTCCCGCGCACGATCGAGTCTTCCACCACCACCAGCCGCTTGCCGGCTACGCTGCCGCGAATCGGGTTGAGCTTCAGCCGCACCGTCAGGTCGCGTATGGTCTGCGTCGGCTGGATGAATGAACGCCCGATGTAGTGGTTGGTGGTGAACCCGCGGCCGATGGGGATACCGGAAACTTCGTGATAGCCCAGGGCGGCACAGCGGGCACAGTTCGGGACGGCGATCACCAGGTCGGCCTCCGCCGGCGCCTCGCGGGCCAGGGCGCGCCCCATCTCCTTGCGTACCAGGTGCACATTCTCGCCGAATACCTGACTGGACGGGTCGGCAAAATAAACGTGCTCGAAAATGCAGTGCGCCCGCCGCTGCTCGGAGGGCTCGACAAAGCGGCGTGAACTCAGGCCGCGCGGCGTGAGCGTTACGATTTCCCCCGGTTCCACGTCGCGGACGTAGCAGGCGTCGATGATGTCCAGGGCGCAGGTTTCGCTGGCGACCACCCAGGCCCCGTTCAGTTGCCCCAGGCACAGGGGACGATTGCCGTATGGATCACGCACCGCCTCGATGCGATCGGGGTGCAGGAGGAGCAGACAGTACGAGCCGCTCAGTCGTCGCAAGACCGCTGCCAGCGGGTCGGGTTTGACGCCGAATTCCTGGTCCGCCAGCATGTGCAGGATGACCTCGGTGTCGGAAGTGGAAGCGAAAATGTGGCCGTGCTGCTCGTAGGCCTGACGAATGCCGGCGGCGTTCACCAGGTTGCCGTTGTGACACAGGGCGATCTGTCCGACCGAACAAGTCACCAGCAGAGGCTGAATGTTCGAGGCGCTGCTCGAACCGGTGGTCGAGTAGCGGACATGCCCGATCGCCAGCAGGTTGGGCAGCGAGTTCAACGCGCGCTGGTCGATGGCTTCGGTGACCAGGCCCATCCCGGCCACCCGCCGAATACGCTGACCATCGCTGATGCAGATGCCCGCTGACTCCTGCCCCCGGTGCTGTTGCGCGTACAGCCCCAGGTAAGTTAGCTGGGCGCAGTCCGGGTGACCGGCGACACCGAACAGCCCGCAGGAATGCCGGACTTCAGGGAACATCGCGCCTCGCGGCAACCCGCCCCCGGTCGTCGAAAACGTGTAGCTTATCATATCTGCCCGGCCACGCGAGGGTCGGGTCGAAGCCGCCGGCCATTGACCGGCGATCGGGCCGCCCGATAATGGCCGCATGCGAGTGGGTCCATCCTGCCGCTGAATGAGCCCAAAGACATGAGCGCGGGGCTTGAGGGCCGTTGGTGCGGTCTGAACGGTCGGTCAATTCGGTGTCGGACGCCGCGGCGGCGCAGTGCCGACGGACGCGACCGGCCTGGCGCTGCCGGGTGCTGATCGGCTGGCTGGCGGCACTGTTGACGACCTCTGCCGTCCCCCAGCAGTACGATTTCAGCGACGAACCGTTGTTGGCCGCTACGATCAGCGCGCAAGACATAGAGATGCGCGGGCGCTGGGTGCGACAGTGGCGCTCTGCCGACGGGCCGCTGGTGCTGATGTTCAACGGCGGGTTTCGACTGGACATGGGTCGGCGGCGGCTGTCGGCCCATAATGCCGTCGTGTGGATCGAGCCGCGCCACGACGGCGCGACCGGCCGCAAGTATTACGAGCTGACCGTGTACCTGTCCGAGCAGGCGGAGGTGCGCGAGCCTGGCGGCACTCTGATCGCGGACACGGTATTGCTTGTCAGCGGGTTGCGCAGCTACGGACGCATCATCAAGTACCATGACGCCTACGCGCCTGAGAACGTTGAGCAGTCGCCACTTTATCAGCAGGCGCTGCGTGATCGGCGCCTGTTGGCTGAGCACCGTCCGCCGCCCGAGATCGGCCCGACCGTCACCGTGCCGGCCATTCTTCGCCCGAAGCCGCCGCGCCCCGCCCGTGTGGTGCGCTATCGCCTGCCGAACGTGGAACCCGCCCAGACGCCCGACGGCGAGCGTGTCTTCGTCGCCACGGGAGGGGTGTATTTTTCGCAGGCCGGCGGGCCGGAAGCCGCCGCCCTCGAAATCCGCGCCGACAACGCGGTAGTTTTCCCCCTGGAGGGGGCCGCGGAAGCGTTGTTCGGCGCCCAGCCGCCGGCCGAAGTCGCGCCCCAGGAGCCGGCCCCCGCCCCGCAGACCCAGCCCACGCCCCCCGCGGCGCCTTCGTCGACACCGGCGGCAGCCCGAGCGTTCTTCGGCCTGGGCCCACCCACTGCTCAGGTGCAGCTGCGCGCCGTCTACTTGGAGGGCGACGTGGTCCTGTCGCTGGGTGAGCGTTTCGTGCGAGCGGAGCGGCTGTATTACGACTTCGAGCGGCAACGGGCGCTGATTCTGGACGCGGTCTTCCGTGCCGACATCCCCGCGCGACAGATACCGTTGTATGTACGGGCGGCGGAAATCCGGCAACTCTCAGCCCGCGAGTTCGCTGCCGACCGGGCCCTCGTCAGCACCAGCGAGTTCTACACCCCCAGCTACCACATCGGCGCTGAACGCGTCTATATCCGCGACCTGACGGCGCGCGACGTCGAAGGGCGGGCTGCTGGCCCGGTGACCGGAGCTTACGAACTCAAGAACGCCACGCTGAACGTCGAAGGGGTTCCGCTGCTATGGTGGCCTTACAGTCAGGGGCGCTTGGAAACCAGTGAAACCCTGCTGCGGCGTATTCGCAGCGGTTACAGCGGGGACTTCGGCTGGGAGTTCGAGTCACGCTGGTACCTGTTCAACTTGCTTGGACTTCAGCCGCCACCCGGCTACGACGCCACCCTGCGAATGGACTATTTCTCGCGGCGCGGACCGGGCGTCGGCGTTGACGGTGACTACGAACGCGAGGACCACTACGGGCTGTTGCGTACTTACTACCTGCACGACGACGGCGAAGACTCCCTCGGCCCGCTACGACGCAGCGTCGAGACGCCGACCACCGCCGAACGCGGACGGGTTCTGTGGCGACACCGTCACTACCTGCCTTATGACTGGGAAGCCACGCTGGAAGCGGCCTACGTCAGCGACCCGCATTTTCTGGAGGAGTTCGAGAAGTCCGAGTGGTTCGAGGGCAAGCAGCAGGAAACCGCCGTCTACCTGAAGCGCGCGCGCGACACCGAGGCCATTACCCTGCTGGCGAACTGGCGCTCGCTGGATTTCGTGACCCAGACCGAGCATCTGCCCGAGCTGACCTATCGGCGACTGGGCGACACCTTCGGCAGCCCGCTGGTCTTGTACCACGAGTCGCGTATCGGCGGCGTGCGTTACAACACCGCCGAGCGGTCGGCTGACGGCACGCTGTTCTGGCTGTACGAGCATCAGCGCCGCTTCACGGGGCGTTCGCTGTGGGACACCCCGACCTCCAGCGACGTCACCTTCCGCGTTGATGGTCGCCAGGAAGCCGAACTGCCGCTGAAGCTCGGGGCCCTCAATGTCGTGCCCTTCGCCGCCGTCCGCGGCACGTACTGGGACGGTCAGCCGCAGGATGCTGGCGGACTGTGGCGCGGGCTGGGCGTGTATGGCGTCCGAGGGGGCACGACTTTCAGTCGCGTATACGAACAGATCGAATCGCAGTTGCTGGACATTCACCGCATCCGCCACGTCGTCCGACCGCAGTACGCCGCTTGGTGGGCTCACAGCAACACGCGCAGCGAACTGCTGACCCCGTTTGACTATGGGATCGAGACCATCGACGCCTTCTACGGGATGCTGGCGGGCGTGCAGCAAATCTGGCAGACCAAGCGTGGACCGGAGGATGAGCGACGCACCGTCGACCTGCTGACGTTGAACCTGGAAATCGGACTGTTCGGCGACGTGGACGCACGCGACGATATCTCCAACGGCTACGCCAACCCGCTGCGACCCGAGAACAGCCGCACACGCAACTACCTCGCCGGCGACCTGACTTACCGCCTCAGCGATTCCACCAGCCTGTTGTACGACTTCAACGTCGACCTGAACGACCGGGCTTACGACCGGCATAACGTGGCCTTGGCGGTGGAACGCAGTCCGCGCCTGGCGTATGTCTTCGGCACGCGCTACGCCGGCGACATCGACATGAACCTGGTCGGTGGGGGGTGGAACTACCGGCTGACGGAAAAGCACATCACATCGGTGCGCGGCTGGTATGACATCGACAGCGGCGATCTGGGCGAGCTGGCAGTGGCCTACGTGCGCAAGCTGCCCCGCTGGTATCTGGGCTTGTCCTTCGAGTACGACAACGTGGACGACGACTTCAGCGTCTCGCTGTCGGTCTGGCCGGAAGGCATCCCCGAGTGGGCGCTGGGCTCGCGCCGATTCACCGGCTTGGCCACCTCGACCGGCATCCGTCCTTGACAGCCCGCCGGCACAGCGCACTCATCGTCCGCCGCGGCATCGCTAAGAACGCCGTCCGGCCAGCAGCGCGGCGATGCGCTCGCCCGCCCGGCCATCGCCATACGGTGTCCGTCGTCCCGGGCGTCGCGGCAGATCGAGAGCTTCTCGTAACGCCGCCCGGATGGACGTGGCCGTCTCATCAGCATGAACGATCGTCGGCCCGCCAGGGATCCGCCCGGCTTGTCGCCCTCCTACGTTGACTGACGGCGTGCCGGCAAACGGTGCCTCGATGATCCCGCTGGACGAGTTCCCGATCAGCACTTTCGCCGCAATCAACGCCCTCAGGTACTCATCACGCGACAGTGAACGTACGACCTCGACCTCGCCAGGCGCGCAGCGTCGCACGTGTTCGTCGATGGCGGCCAGCACGCCGGTATGCCCGCGGTCGGTGTTCGGGTACAAGACCAGGCGCCGCAACCCGCAGGCTGCGACGGCGTTCAAGATGAAGGTCATGACCCGTTGCTCGATCGCCGGCGCACGTCCCCAGGCGTGGTACACGACCAGTGCCGTGGGGCGAGTCTGGTTTGCGACCCGCGCTTGGGAAAGCAGCGCCGAACCAGCGGAGCGGGTGGCGGGGCGGCCGGACAAGCGTATGGCGGTCCGATCTGCCGCCGCGAGCAGCTCGCGCAGGCGGTCCAGCCCCGGGGCGCCCACGACGTGCACCTGAGCCGGATCGCCTCCCATGCGAATGATGCGCCGGGCGGCCTGCCGCGTGGCCGCAAAGTGAATATCGGCCAGCATCGTAATCGCGTCGCGCAGCGCTTCGTCGAAATCACCGGGTGCCACATCCCCCCCGTGAATGTGCGCCAGTGTGCGCCCGGTCGTAACGGCTGCCAGGGCGCCGGCCAAGGCTTCGATGCGGTCACCCAAGACCATGACCGTGTCGCAATTGGACCGCAGCAGAAAGCGGGCGATGCCCGCCACGCCCCGTGCCAGCCCCACCGCCTGATCCACCGCGCGGTCGTCACCGGCTTGCATGCGGACGCACGCCGCGATCGGCCAGCCGTCACGACGAATCTCGCGGACCGTGCGGCCGAATTTCGGCAGCAGGTGCATCCCGGTGACCACCAGCCGCATCTGAGGACGTCGCTGCGCACGCATGGCCTTCATCACCGTTGCCAGCAGGCCGTATTCGGCGCGCGTGCCGGTGACGATGGCCACCCGACGAACAGTCTGGCGCCGTCGGTTCCTCACCGTACCATGTCCCAGGTCAGAACCGTGTCCGGGGCAACGTCCACCACCACCCGCCGCCCCGGCAAAGCGTCCAGCCACTCCGGCCCGATGCCGCCACCGGGGCGCTTGATCGTCAGCATCTCGGCGGTCAGCGTGGTGCCAGCGGCGATCGGTCGTACAGCGACGACGCTCTTGCGGGCGGCCGCACGCACATCGGCTTCGACCGGATTGAACCCCAACCTTCCGTCGCCTAGCGCGCCCTCCGCACGCCGGGCACAGCCCACGTACTCGGCCAGCTCGGACGGACTGAGCGACATGGCATGATCCGGTCCCGGCTGCGAACGATCCAGCGTGAAGTGCTTCTCAAGCACACAGGCACCGGCGGCAACCGCCCAGCCGGCGACCTCGGTGGATCTCGTATGGTCGCTGAACCCGCAGGGCACGTCGGCGGCCTGCCGCAGCGTCGCTATGGCGCGCAGATTGGCCGCCTCGAGCGGCGCCGGATAGCCGCTGATGCAATGCAGTAGCAGCAGCCGGTCCTGCACTCCCCAAGCTCGCAACAGCGCCAGGCAGTCGGCGATCTCCTCAGCCGTCGAGGCCCCAGTGGAAACGATCAGCGGCAGCCCGGTCGCGGCGGCACGCTTCAACAGCAGCGGATTGTTCAGGTCGGTTGAGGCGATCTTGATCGCCGGCACCCCCAGGCGCTCCAGTCGATCCACGTCCGACGGACTGAAGGGCGTGGCCAGAAACCCGATGCCCTGCTGCCGGCAGTGATCGGCGATGCAGGCGAAGTCGGCGTCCGACAGCTCCAGGTTCTCCAGCAATTGCCGCTGATTGACCGCTCCTCCGGCTTGCTGATAAGCCGCTGCGGGGGCGCCGGCTGTGACCAGCTCGGCCGCCCGAAAGACCTGGAACTTCACCAGATCGGCCCCCGCCGCTTTGGCCGCCTCCACCAGGCGAAAGGCCTTGTCCAGCGAGCCGTCATGATTCACGCCGGCTTCGGCTACGATCACCACCGGCTGGCCGTCGCCGACCAGCCGTGAACCGACGCGCACCACCTTGGGCGTGCCCTGCGCCATCAGGGAACCGATCATGTGCGTTCCTCGCTAACGCCCACGATACCGCCGTGTTCGTGACTCAACAGGAACTCGGCGTACTTCAGGTCCTGGTGTGTATCGATGTCCACCCCGCGGTCACTCGGCATCGGATAGGCGATTGACCGGGGCGGCTTCCGATCACGCACGTAATCATCCCAACCGTGGATGTAGATGGCGCCATTCAGACGATAAACGAGTTCCCTCCCCGTCCAAGCCTGCCATTCGCCGTCCGCACCACAGGTCCCCAGCCAGCCGTGCGGTGCAACCGGCGACACCGACACCACTTCGCAGGGCGCATGCCGCTGGAAAAGACGCCAGGCAGCTTGTATGTCCTGGGCAGTGCGCAAGGGAGAGGTCGGCTGCAATACAACCACCGCGTCGTAGCGCTCCCCATGCTGACGCAGGAAGTCCAGCAGGAAGAGATTCGAATCGCGCGTCGGCGTGTCGTCCGCCGCCAACCGCGCCGGTCGCAGCACCGGACAGGGGATGCCGAACCGCTCCGCGACGGCGGCGATCTCGCGGCTGTCCGTGTTTACATACACCGCCGTCAGGACTTCGCTGGCGCGCGCCGCCAGACAGGTGTGCGCAATCAGCGGGCGACCGGCCAACGTCAGCAAAGCCTTGTTCGGCAGCCGCTTCGACCCGGCGCGTGCGGGAATGATACCGACGGCGTTCATCTTGCCACCGGAAGACCGGCCTGGCACTGGGAGTCAGTGGCGGGTGGCTTACAGAGGCGGCAGCAGCCGGTGGCTCCAATCCGCCGAGCGACCGTCGGCCGCGCGCGCTAACACCAGTAGCGGGACCACACGCCCCGCGAGCATCGCCAGCATGAGCCAGCCCATGCCGTACTGGTATAAATCGACCGGTTGGCGAATCCCGCTGGAGAGGCTAGCCGCACTCAAACTACTGGTCAGACCGCTGGTCAGGCCGGCGCCACCGACAGCGGACGCCGACTCAAGCAGTGCATCGGCGAGCGTCGGCGGCAAGCGGTAGGCGGACCCGGTCCAGTTTTCTATTAAGAGTAGTCCGAGAGCGGTCACTAACCATAGACCTCCAGTGGCTAGCACCACAGCAAGCGCTGTCGGCAATTGGCCGCCGTCCCGTGTCTCCACGCTGCGCCGGTGTCCGTAAACGCTCCCAGCAATCACACACAGGATCAAGGGCCACTTGATTCCGCCACCCGACGCTCCCCCCAGACCGCCGGCAAGTACCAAACCTGCCAGCACGAACTTCGTGCCCTCGCCGACTGCACGATCCTCAAGGTTCTCCGTTTGCAGGCCACCACCGGCGGCCGCAGCAGCCTGCACCAGCGCGCGATGGAAGCGTTCAGCCGGCGTGCAACCTGCCAAGCGCTCGTCCCTCATCGGCTGGGCCCGCAGGGCCTTGCGCTGCACTTCGAACGCCGTGATCAGACCCGCGGCAACGAGCAGGGCCATAGCCAGGGCAAGCACCGGCCTGATGCACCAGCCAAGCACATGGCGCCTCAGTAGCCACACTGGCCAGCCCAAGGCACCAAGTAGTCCGACCGCTGCAAACACCCAATGAGCGCCTCGCTCCCCGCGCAACCAGCCCAGCGACGCGAACGCGCTCACGGTGTTCCAGGCCAGGTGGCGTCCTTCTCCCGCGACAATCTGGCCGGCACCGAGCAACAGCACCAGACCAACCAGCACTGCCTGCCAACCGATAAACGCGGCCGTGACCTCGCCGATGCCCGGCAGGACACCGGGCGGCTGCTTGCCAACCAAGCCGCTCCAAACCTGGCGCGCCGCCGCCAAGTACATCCAGGCTCCCACGAGACCAACCGTCAGAAGCGTCCAGCGCCCCAGTTCGGTGTAATCTTGTTCCAGGTCGCAAGTCAGCAGCCCAACGCCGCAGGCCGCGCTGAGGGCGTCGAAACTCGTCTGCCAGAGTGGTCGCCAGCCATAAGAGTGTCGGTCACGCTCTGACAAAGCCAGGCAACGTGGCGATAGCAGAACGGCAGCGCCGCCGGCGCTCAGCAGCAAGAGCCCCAGCGGAAGCCATGCCATTGGCTGGCAAAGTAGACGACGTATCAAGCGGAACCATCCTTCTGAACGTTCAGCCCCAGCAGTTGGCGCCAGCGGAGCAACAGCGCGCGCAGCTCATCTGGCTGTTCGGGGATGCGCTCCAGATCGCGCAGCTCGCGCACCACGGTTTCTTCCGGCTCCTCGAAGAGCCGTAACTGCCGCACTCGTCGCCGCTGGACGGCGGCTAGCGCCGGGCGCTGCGACTCGCGGGCGAAGGTCTTCTCAAGTTCGTTAAGGACGGCGTTGGCCCGCTCCAGGACGTTGGGCGGGATACCGGCCAGCTTGGCGACGTGCAGCCCGTAGCTGCGGCCGGCCGCGCCGGGCACGATGCGATGCAAGAAGACGACTTGGTCCTGGTATTCACGCACGGCCACGTTCAGATTCACCACTGTCTCGAGCAATCCGGCGAGTTCGGTCAGCTCGTGGTAGTGCGTGGCAAAGAGCGTGCGGCAGCCGATGCGAGTCGCCAGGTGCTCGGTGATCGCCCACGCCAGGGCCACGCCGTCGAAGGTGCTCGTTCCGCGGCCGACTTCATCCAGAATGACCAGGCTGTGGCGTGTAGCATTGTGGAGGATATTGGCGGTTTCCAGCATCTCGACCATGAAGGTGCTCTGCCCACGGGCCAGTTCGTCGCTGGCCCCCACACGCGTGAATATCCGGTCCACCAGCCCGAGGCGCATTCTCTCGGCCGGCACCCAGCTCCCGCAGTGCGCTAGCAACGTCAGCAAAGCCACTTGGCGAATGTAGGTGCTCTTGCCGGCCATGTTGGGGCCGGTGATCAGAGCCAGGCAACGGCCGACGGGCAGGTTTGTATCGTTGGGAACGAAGTCGGTACCCAGCGTTTGCTCCAACACTGGGTGACGGCCGGCGCTGATGTCCAAGACCTCATCCGCGACGAATTCTGGAGGGACGTAACGCCGCTCCGCCGCCAGCTCCGCCCAGCCGGCCAGAACGTCCAACCGCGCCACGGCGGCAGCGGCGCGTTGCATGGCCGGTATTTGCGGCGTCAATTCGTCGCGCAGGCTCACGAACAGATCGTACTCCAACTCGCGGGCGCGCGACTCGGCCGACAGGGCCTCGGCCTCATAACGTTTGAGTTCATCAGTAATGTAGCGCTCCGCGTTTTTCATGGTTTGCTTGCGCACGTAGTCGGCCGGCACGCGAGCACGATGCGCGTTGGTCACTTCGATGTAGAAACCGAACACGCGATTGAAAGCCACTTTGAGCGATGGAATGCCGGTACGCTGTGCCTCCCGGAGCTGGTAATCCGCCAACCAGCGTTGCCCGTCGCGCGTCAGGCCGCGCAGCCGGTCAAGCTCGGGGTGGAACCCGTCGTTGAAGATGCCGCCCTCGCGGAGGGCCACCGGTGCGTCCGGCCGCAGGGCGGCACAAAGTCGATCGGCCACCTTGTCCAGACCTTGCAGCGCTTCGGCCAGCTCGTCGGCCAGCTCGTCCCGCAGCTCCATCAGCCGGCTGCGCAGCTCCGCCAATTGCTGCAATCCCACGCCCAGGGCGCGCAGGTCGCGCGGCGTGCTGCGCTGGACGCCCAGGCGCCCGACCAGCCGCTCAATGTCTCCGATGGCCCGCAGGCTCTGGCGCACACCCGAGCGGGCAGCGGGACTCTCGCGCAGCCTGGCGACGATGTGCTGTCTTCGGCGGATCTCATCTAATTGGCGACACGGGAAGCACAACCAGTTGCGCAAGAGTCGCGCCCCCATGGGATTGCAGGTGCGGTCCACTGCTGCCAGCAGGGATCCGGCGCGCGCTCCGCTGCGCAGTGTGCGCTCCACTTCCAACGAGCGCAGGGTAACCGGGTCGAGTGTCATGTAGTCGGCAGCGCTGTAGCGACGTGGCGGTTGTATGTGCCGGGCAGCGGCCTTCTGTGTCTGCCGGATATAGGCCAGCAGTCCGCCGGCTGCCTGCAACGACAGGTCCACCCGCTCGAAGCCGAAGCCCTCCAGCCCGACCGTTTCAAAATGCTCGCGCAACACCTGCTCGGCACGCGCTGCCGAGAAATCGGTCGGATTGCGATAGGTCACGGTCGTTGCCAAAGTGGTCCGTAACGGTTCTTCCAGCGGATGGCGACCGGCGCCGCTGTGTTCCGGCAACAACACCTCGGCCGGCTCCAGGCGCCCCAATTCGTCCATCAGGCGCGCCGGCGTACATGTCTGCACCTCGAAACGACCGGTGGACAACTCCAACACCGCCAGCCCAGCCTGTTGACCCTGCATCACGACTGCCGCCAACAAGTTGCTCCGGGTGCGGTCGAGGAGCCCGTCCTCGGTGAGCGTGCCCGGCGTCACGATGCGCACGATAGCCCGGTCCACGATTCCACGCGCCAGACGCGGATCCTCGATTTGCTCGCTGATGGCAACCTTGAAGCCGGCGGCTACCAGCTTGCCAAGGTAGCTCTCCAGCGCATGGTGCGGTATGCCGGCCAGCGGCGTGCGACCGCCGTCGCGACTGGTCAGAGTCAGTCCCAAGGCGCGGGCGGCTTTCTCGGCGTCGTCGTAAAACAGCTCATAGAAGTCGCCCATGCGGAACAACAGCAGCGCGTCACCGACTTCCTGCTTCTGCTGCCACCACTGGCGCATGGCCGGTGTCAGCGTCGCCTCGCCGGGCGGCGCCGTCGGCTGGATCTGTGTCTGGGCGTTCGAAGCGGCCACGCGCAGTCTGTATCACGGTGTGCCAGTCGGTTCCCACGCCCGTAGCGCCAACCTCCGCTTGGCCGTACCGGCCGAGTTTGGCTGTGCAGGCGCGGCGACAGCACCCACTGTGATTTAGCCTACCGCCCCGGTGCTCTAAAGCCCACTGCGATCGGCGACCGATTTCGCAGCCGGCCGGTTGACGGGGGCCGGTTACGGTCGATGATACGCGGCAGTTTGCCCGCGGGGGCGAGGTTGGCGCCATGCGTGTGTTCGTCGTCGGCGGAGCCGGTTACGTCGGGAGTTTCTGCGTTCGGCGACTGATTCGCGCCGGACATTCCGTCACGGTTTACGATGACCTGAGTTCTGGTCACCGGCGGGCGGTCGATCCGCAGGCGTGTTTCGTACAAGGCGACCTCGGCGATCGGAACAAGCTCGCCAGCGTGTTCGCGGAAGGCCGTTTCGACGCCGCCATGCATTTCGCCGCCTATTTGAACGTCGGGGAGTCGGTCAGCAAACCGCTCAAGTATTGGCGCAACAATGTGGCCAATACCCTCACTCTCCTGGACTGCCTCGAGGCTCACGGGGTGAAGCGCTTCGTGTTCAGCAGCTCGTGCGCGGTTTACGGAGAGCCGACCGAACTACCAATCACGGAAAACACCCCACGCCATCCGGTGAACCCATACGGCAGCACGAAACTGGCGGTGGAATGGATTATGGAGCAATCCGCCCGCGCTTGGGGCTTGGCAGGCGTCGCGCTACGCTATTTCAACGCTGCCGGGGCAGCGGCGGACGGCTCGCTGGGCGAGGATCATGACCCCGAACTGCACCTGATTCCGATCGTCTTGCAGGTAGCGCTGGGACAAAGACAGCATGTGGAAGTTTTTGGAACCGACTATCCGACGCCCGACGGAACCTGCATTCGTGATTACGTCCACGTGGAGGATCTGGCCGAGGCGCATTTGCTAGCTTTGGAAAAATGCGTGCCGGGCCGGTTCGAGGCTTACAACGTCGGCACAGGAACTGGTAGCAGTGTTCTGGAAGTCATTAGTACGGCGCGAGTTGTAACTGGGAAAACCATTCCGGCGGTTGAGAGCGCGCGCCGGCCGGGTGACCCGCCCGTCCTGTATGCTGATGCAGGCGCGATTGCTCGGCGATACGGCTGGGCTCCGCGTTATCGGACCCTGACCGAAATAATCTCGTCGGCCTGGGCTTGGCACTGTGCTTACCCCAACGGCTACGGTTCAGGATGAGGCCGCTTTTTTTGATGAACCGCTTGCCTTCTGCGGATATACTACTGACGGAGATACTGATTGTCGGTTGGTGACTGATTTTTCATATTACGCACTCGTATCAGTCATCGCATACATGAGCTATTTCATCCGACGTTCTTAACGCTCTTCACCAGCCACAATCGACAACCAATTCCACTCTTCACAAAGCGTTTGGTCGCTGACGCCAACCGTGCGCGTTCGTTCGCCGGTTGATGGGGACGCCGGACCAGGCGGGCATTGCGCCTCCTCCCCGTGCCCACCCTTGCCTGCCTGGATCTCCGGCGTCCCCGCTCAGCGTCCGCGTATAGAACGTCGTTTGGGCAGACGAGGAATGGCCATGACTTGGACCGTTCGCCGCACGGCACTGCTGAAACGGGCCGACGAAGCTGCCGGTCCTCCGCTGACTCCGGAGGAGCTGACTACCAATCTGTCGCTTCTGGAGCGTCAACTGAACCGGCAAATGAAGTGCACTGCGGGAATGAACCAGGTTTACATCCGCTCGGTGCTTACCGGGCGTGCTACCACCCGTCCGCGGATCGCGTTGAAGTGTCCGCTGCGACGTGACCTAGGCGAGTCACCGGACGTTTTCTTCGAGTACATCCGCGACGTCTGCTGTTCAGACCCGGAGCAGTGCCCGGCCTGGCAGCACTTCCGGGAGCGCGCTCGCGAGCTGTAACAGACTGACTGTCCCTCCTCCTTCACGGCCGCAAGCTGGGGTCGCCCATCCCACCCGGGCGACCCCTCTCTGTTTGCGTTTCGGCACATTCGGGGATAACTTGCAGTGCGCGGGGGGGGTGGTAGCGGGCACGCATGTCGAGCGAGCCGCTCAAAGTACCGATGCTCGGAGGGCTGGTTCGTTACGAGACCTCCCGGGCTGGTATTCTGATTGGATTGCTGCGACTGGGGTGGTTCACACGACTACGCTGGGGATTCGTGGCGGCAGCGGTCCTGCTGCTGGCGGCAGAGCGCTGGCTGTTCCCAACGACACAGCGACCGCCGGAGCTGCGCTGGACCGTTCTGGCCGTAGCTGCCGTGAACTTGGTGTGGATGCTGGTCACGCGGCTGGTGCGGCACCAGCTCGAGCTGGCCGACGCCGGCGATGCCGCGGCCTTGCGCGCAGGACAATGGTTGACCAACGCACAGATCGGAACTGATTTATTTCTGCTGACGGCGATTCTGCACTACTCGGGCGGTGTAGAAAACCCGATGTCGGTTTTCTACATCTTCCATGTCGCCATCAGTGCGCTGCTGTTGACCACCCGGCAGGCGGTGCTGCAAAGCTGCTGGGCGGCGGGCCTGTACGCTGCGACGAGCGTTGGGGAGCTCAGCGGGCGACTGGCACATTACGAATTCCTGCCGCAGTTCGGAGTGGCCGGCTTGTACGACCAGGCCGACTATGCCCTGCTGGTGACAGCCATCCAGTCGCTGGCCATTTTCGCGACGCTCTATTTCACGCTGCGCATTGCCTGGGTGCTGGACCGGCGGCGCGACGAATTGCTGCGTGCCAACGCCGCTCTGGAACAGTCGCGCCAGGCCATTCAGGACTTGCAGAACCGCCGAACGCGGTTCATGCGTACCGCGGCCCATCAGCTCAAGAGTCCGCTGGCGATGGCTCAGACGCTGGCGAATCTGATCCGCGAGGGCCTGGTGACCGACCGGGAGGCGATCTATAGCACTTGCGAGAAGATCACCCGGCGCTGTCAGGAGGGTATCACGCAGTTGAGCGAACTGCTCACCTTGGCGCGTGTGCAGGAGGCCGATCCGGCGCGTCACGCCCGCAGCCGCGTGGATGTCGAGCAGGTTGTCGCTGAGTTGTGTCGCCGCTTCCGCCCGCTGGCCGAGCGCAAGCAAATCGAATTGACCTGTTGGACGCCACGGCGCGGCGACCTGCTGGTGAACGTTGACGCGCATGATCTGAGCGACTGCATCGGTAACCTCATCGACAACGCTATCAAGTACACCACCGGACCAGGGAAAGTCCGGGTGGCAGTGACGTCGAAGGTTAACGCCGGTCGGCCCGAGGCGGTGAGCATACACGTCAGCGACACCGGGATGGGGTTCGACCCGGCGCTGCTGCACAGTGAGGACAAGAAGCTGGGCGGGGTGCCGGTTTTCGATGCTTTCCGGCGTGGACCGAACGTTATGGCGGCGGGTATCCCCGGTTCGGGATTGGGACTCTCGATCGTGCGCGAGGTGGTTGAACAGGCCGGGGGGCGCATCTGGGTCATATCGCGGCCAGGCGCGGGTACGAGCTTCACCGTGACACTGCCCATCCACGGTGCCGACCGTCCGACGGTGCGCGATACGCGCGCGGCGGAGGTGCTGTTGGAGGGAGCGGCGACAACGGGGTCAGGGTCGGCGGGCCAGTCCAGCGACGCGGGCTGACGCCGCCGGCTGGGGTGGTCGGCGGCGGGACATTGGCGAGCCGTCAGTTCGCGGATCGATGTCGCTAGTTGAAGCTGGGTCCGCCGGGGCGCGTGCTCCGCTGATAGTTGCGCGCTATTGCGCCCAGCGTCCGGATCTGGTTGACCAGCATCTGGGTGCGCAGGTAGGCGTCTGGCTCGTCCATGAGACACTGTCGCAGTTCGGCTTCGGTCGGGACGGCAACAGCGATCAGATCGCTCAGCTCGTCAAGTTCCAGGTCCAGGTCGGCCAGTCGTAACCACATCTTGCGTAGCCTGGCATCAAGTCCCGGGTTGTTGCGGATGGCGTTGAACAGCTCGCCGCGCAATTTCTGCGAGGCGGTCTGGTCGCGGCTACAGAAGGTCCGCACCGGCTCGATGCGTGCCACGCGGTAGGGACGATCGGTCAGTTCTTCGATGATCTTGGCGCGGCTCAGGCCTCGCAGCAGCAGGTTGTAGTTCCCGTCGGGCACCTGCTCCGATTCGACGATCTCGCCAACGCCGATGGTCGGGTAGATTGGTGCCCGATGCGTGTAGTAGAGCGGCTCGAAGCCCGGTTGCAGCAAAGCCGTGGCGATGATGCGGTCGCCGACCAGGGCGTCGGCGGTCATTTCGCGGTAGCGTGGTTCAAAGATGTGCAGCGGCAGGATCGTGCGCGGGAAAAGCACCACCTCCGGAAGCGGAAAGAGCGGAACATACTCCGGCAGATACTGCCATTCCTCGCCCACAGGGCACCTTCTAAAGCGACACGCGCCAATCAGTCTGCCGGCCTGGGAAACCGCGCCGACAGCCCCGACTGAGAGCGCCAGCAGCGGCCCAGCGGCGTCGCGGTCATCACCGCGGCGTGCGCCCTAATCATATCGTCCGCGGCGCCTGACCGGCCAGCATTGCCGCCAATTGAGCGGCCGTGCGGGCCGGCCGGCCGGCGATGTGTGTGAGGTGGTAGTCGAAGAGCCGAAACCAGTCCGCCGGGTGGCCTTGTGCCGGGTGCTGTCCGACCAGGTTCCAAGGAACCTGCCACTTTTCCACGTGCGGCGCCTCGCAGTCACGGCACAGCAGGCCCCCGGCTGTGGCACTGAAATACACCGGGCCGGGCGTCGCGAACGGGCGCCCGCATTCGACGCAGGCGTCCAGACGGGGAGCGTAGCCGATGGCGCGCGACAGCTCCCACTGAAAGACCGGCACGGCGGCGGCAGCCGGTCCCGTACCGGCCAACTGCCGCAGAGCGGCCACCAGGGCAGCAAAGAGTGCCGGGTGCGGATCGCCTTCTTCGGTCAGCATGTCGACCAGCTCTGCCGCGTACAGCGCGCCATAGAGTCGCACAAGCTCGCGGCGCAGGGCGGTAAAGGGCTCGCGCTGCACCCAGTCGGTGAGGGTGGCGAGCTGGCCGGCCACCCGCGCTGGGAGGAAGGCGACGCTGCCCAACTCCAGGAGGTCTAGGCCGACGGCGAAACGTTGACGTGTGCCGCGGCGGATACCCTTGGCGATCAGGCGCAGCCGACCGTGGTCGGCGCTGAATAGCGTCACAATCTGGGAGGTCTCCGAGTAGTCGGTCAACCGTAGTACGACGGCCTGGTCATTGATCGGTGGCATGTTGGCACATTCGTCGGCCCGGCTGAGGGCCGGCATGGGCGCCGCGCCGCACTGGCCGGAAGGCGCCGCCTAGGCGTAAAATACCAGCCGGCAAGTAGGCGGGCGAATCTACCGGGAAGCGCAATGGTCAGCAGTCACGGGAACGGCAAGCCGACGCTGGAGATGTTCCTGGGGCGTTGCATCGTTCTGGATACGGCGGGTCCGATCGTATACATCGGCCGGCTGGAGAGTTTTGACGAGCGCGGCTACTGGTTGACGCAGGCCGAGTTGTACGACCGGAACGAGGGCCATAGCACTAAAGAGCGCTATGTGAGCGAAGCATATCATTTGGAGCGTTCCGGCACCCGGCCGGCCAATCGCCGCCGTTTGTTCGTCGAACGCAGCGCCATCATCAGTATTTCGGCTCTGGAAGACGTGATCGCCGACTTGATGGGCGACAACCCGAACGGATGGACGGCGTGAAGCTCAGTTGGACACGACAAACGCTGCGGCCGCGGCACCGCTTCGCCACCTCGCAGTGGGCGGTGGATGAGAAGCAGACCATCGTTGTGCAGCTTGAGCACGACGGGCTGATCGGTTGGGGCGAATGTGTTCCCTCCAGCCTCTACGGCCAATCGCTGGAATCATCGGAACAGACCTTGGCGCTGATAGCCGGCCAGCTCGGTGACGATCCGCTGGCCATCGAACCACTGGTGCGGAAACTGCTCACCCAGCATGATGCCCAGCGCGCTGCCGTTGATGCCGTCGATGCTGCTCTGCACGACTGGGCCGGGAAACGCCTGGGTGTGCCCGTCTGGCGTTTGCTCGGATTGTCGCAGCCGCGGACACACACGACGTTTACGATTGGCGTGGCCGAGCCGGACGAGACCCGCGCCAAAGTGGACGAGGCCTTGGCGGCGGGCTTCGACGCGTTGAAGGTCAAGGTGGGCGTCGAACACGATGCCGACACTTTGGACTATATCCGCCGCCAGTTCGATGGTCCGCTATACCTCGACGCCAATCAAGCCTGGAGTCCGGAAGAGGCTGCCCAGCGCATCCGTGACCTGGCCCGTTATCGCCCAACCCTGATTGAGCAGCCGCTGCGGCGTGAAGACTGGCGCCATCTGGCGGAGCTGCGCCGATTAGGTGTAGCGCCGCTGTTTGCCGATGAGAGCTGCGAACGACCGGCCGACGTTCTGCGCCTGCACGGCTACGTGGACGGGATCAATATCAAGTTCAACAAGTGCGGCGGGATTCGGGAGGCGCTGCGCATGATCGCCGTGGCGCGGGTGCTGGGGATGCAGGTCATGCTGGGGTGCTTCGTGTGCAGCAGCCTGGGGATCGCGCCGGCGCTAACGATCGCTACGCTGGCGGACCATGCCGACCTCGATGGGGCCCTGCTGTTGGCCGACGACCCGTTTGAGGGCATCACCCGCCAGGGCAGCATCATCAGCTTGGGCGCGGCACCCGGCCTGGGCGTGACGCCGCGAGCCGGCCGACCATGACCGGTTTCGCCGACTGGCCTCCGAGCGGGCGCGCGGACGGCGGCAGCGGGCCGCAGCGCTGTCGGTTCCGTCGTTCGCAGCGTGTGGTGGGGAAAGCCGACTTCGACCGCATTCTGCGAAAGGGACTGCGGGCGACAAACGAGCGGCTGACCATTTGGGTGCTGCCCAACGATGCTGCGGGAACACGCCTGGGGTTGATCGTTGGTCGGCAGCATGGCCGCGCTGTTCGTCGCAACCGCCTGAAGCGGCTGCTGCGCGAGGCTTTTCGGCTCAGTCAACATGAGTTGCCGGCAGGATTCGACCTGATATGCAGCCCGCGGGTCGGTGTGCATCTGACGTTGGCCGCCTGCCGAGAGTCACTGCTGCGTCTCGCCCAGCGATTGGCACGCCGCTGGGAAGAGGCCGGCGGCAGGGAGCGGACCTAACCACATGAACGCCGGCTCGCGGGTCTTGATTCTGGCGGCATCGGCCGGCGGCGGACACCTGATTGCGGCTCGCGCGCTCCAGCAGGCCGTGTACCGGCTGGCGCCGCAAACGTCGTGCCAGACCGTCGATGTGCTGGCAATCTGCAATCGGCTGTTTCGGCGGTTGTACGCGGGCGGGTATTTGGACATCGTGCGCTACGCGCCGACACTGATGGGCTGGCTGTACGACTGGATGGACCGTCCGTCAGCTATCCTACGCGACAGGCTGCGTGTATGGTTCCAGAATATCAACAAGCCGCCAATCGTGCGCTTCATCAGCAATTGGCGCCCGAACCTGATCATCTGCACGCATTACCTGCCGGCCGAGATCGTCGGACAGATGCGCCGCTCCGGCCGGTTGGATTGTCCGCAGGTGGTGGTAACCACCGACTTTGAGACGCATCGCATCTGGGCCCAGCAGCCGGCCGAACGCTACTACACCGCCACCGAGGACGGCAAGTACTACCTGACGACCTGGGGCATCGATCCGCGCTGCGTGCGCGTCACCGGCATCCCCGTGCGACCAGGCTTTAGCGCCGACTTCGACCAACGGCAGGTGCGGCAGCGCTGCGCCTTGAGCCCGGACGCCCCGACCATCCTGCTGCTGTGTGGCGGCTTCGGCGTGGGGCCGGTCGTCGAGCTCTGGCGGCAATTGCTGACCCTAGCCGAACCGGTGCAGCTTGTTGTCATCGCCGGGCGAAACGAGCGCTTGCGACGGTGTCTTGAGGAAGTGGCGCGTTTCACTCGGCGTGCAACCCGCGTGATCGGCTTCACGGAGGAAGTGCATTTGTGGATGCAGGCCGCCGACTTGGTGGTCACCAAGCCGGGCGGCTTGACAGTCGCCGAGGCGCTGGCCTGCGGCGTCCCGCTGGTCGTGGTGAACCCGATTCCCGGACAGGAGACGCGCAACAGCGACTACCTGCTGGAAAGCGGTGCAGCCATCAAAGTGAACCACCCACGTCTGCTGGGGCACCGCATCAGCACGCTGCTCAACGACGGGGAGCGATTGCAGCGCCTGCGATCAGCGGCGCGGGCGGCCGGCCGTCCACAGGCGGCCGGGGAGATCGCCCGCGATGCGCTGAGCCTCTTGTCGAGCCGACCGGTTTGACAACGACGACGGCGCGCCAACAATCGAGCAGGACCGGCTGGGTCAGTCGGAGCGGAGTTGCCAGATGCGCTTTTTGGTTGCCATCCCGATCTATAACGAGCGGCAACATGTCTCCGGCGTCTTGGCAGCTGTCCGGCGCTATGCCGAGCATATCCTGGTGATCGACGACGGGTCGACGGACGGTACGGCGGAACTGCTGCGCTGCCAGCCGGGCCTGCACGTGCTCACGCACCCGGAGAACCGCGGGTATGGGCAGAGTCTGATCGACGCCTTTGCCTTCGCCGACGCGCGCGGCTTCGACTGGGTCATCACACTGGACTGCGACGAGCAGCACGAGCCGGCTCAGATACCGCACTTCGTGCGGTGTGCCGCCTGCGCCGGCGCCGACATCATCAGCGGGTCGCGCTATCTGGTGAACCACCCGGACGACGAGGCCGCACCACCCGAACGCCGCGCCATCAATCGGGTAGTTACACACCTGATCGGTCAGACGTTGGGACTGCGCTTGACCGATTCGTTCTGCGGCTTCAAGGCTTATCGTCTGGCAGCCGTGCGCTGCTTGCGGCTGGACGAGCCGGGTTATGCCTTTCCGCTCCAGTTCTGGGTACAGTGTGCGCGTCACGGCTTGCGGATCCGGGAGTTGCCCGTGAAGCGGATCTACCGGGACCGCAGCCGGACCTTCGGCGGGACGCTGGACGATCCAGCTACCCGCCTGCAACACTATTTGACGGTCTTCCTGCGCGAGCTGGAACGCGAAGACCCGAATCCGGCACCGGAGCGCGTGTTACCAGTATGCCGCTGTCCGCAGTCCGCTTGTTCGATGATGACCGACTGAAGGTGCCGCCCGAGCATCTCGGTCTGCTCGTGGAACCGGACGGGCTGCCGCTCGAAGCCCTACTGGACCATAGTGGCAGCGACTCGTTTCTGAGCGTGCGGCTTTTGGACACAAGCGTGGGAGAGCTGCGCGCCGCTCTGCGGGCCGAGCTGCGCTGTCGCGGCCCACTGATTGCCACCGGACACCAACCCGAGTTCTTCCACGCCGGCGTCTTCGCCAAGCTGATCGCCGCTGCGCTGCTGGCAGAAAAACATGGCGGCGTGGCGCTGTTCGTGATGGTCGATTCCGATCTGCCGAAGCAGACGCATTTGGTGGTGCCGCAGGTTACATCGCGTGGGCTGCGCCGTGTGGAGGTAGTGATCCCGGGCATCGACCGGCAGGTTCCGTACGAATTCCAGCCGCGCGCCGCCCGAACCGAGTGGCTTCAGTTCTTCGCCAGCGCGGCTTCGTTGTTCGCAGCCGGCGACGTCGCATTGTTGCCGGTCTTCGCCCGAGCCTGGCTGACCACGCCGGATGCTCAACCGACCTGGTGCGAAGCGCTGTCGCGAGCCAGTGCGGCGGCGGCGACCGCGCTGGCGTTGAAATCTATCGCTCACTTGCGCTTGTCGGACTTGTGTCGTAGTGCTGCCTTTCGAACGCTGGCGGCCAGTCTGATCCTCGACGCCGAGCGCCTGGCGGGCTTGTACAACGCGGCCCTGGCGACTTATCGGCAGCGTCACCGGGTGCGCAGTGCCGCTCGTCCGATGCCAGCGCTGACTATCGACGAGCAGCGTATCGAGGTACCGCTCTGGGTGGTCCGCGCCGATCAGCCGCGTCGCCGGCTGTACGTCAGCCGCGGCCCAGGAACCGTCAGGTTCTATGCCGACCAGACCATCATCGGGCAGATGTCGCCAGGCGCGCTGGCGACAGTGGATCGTCGTGAGGAGGCGTGGCCTTTCGAAGCAGGCGGCTGGGAGTTGCGGCCGCGTGCCGTCACGCTGTCGCTCTTCCTGCGGATGCTGTTGGCAGACGTGTTCATTCACGGCATCGGTGGGGCACGATACGACGAGGTCACTGAAGAGTTCGCCCTGTCTTGGCTGGGGGTGCCGCTGCCGGCGCTGGCTTGCATAAGCGCCACGTTGCGCCTGCCGCTACCGTGCCACGGCGTGCGACGCGCGGACATCGCTCGGGCACGACAGGCAGCCCGCGATCTGCGCCACAATCCGCAGCGCCACCTGCGCGATCTGCCGGCCGAGCTGGTGCGTCGGCGACAGGAGCTGGCGCGCCGCTCCGACGAGCTGCGTGAAACCCGCCGGCATGATCACGCGGCCCGGCGACGGGTGTTTCGAGAGATTCGGCAGCTCAACGATCGTTTGCTGGAATACGATCCGTGGCGGGCGGCCAGCTACGACCAGCGCATTCAAACGCTTCTGTCGCAGGCGGAGCTGGACCGCATCGCGCTCGACCGCGAGTACTTCTACGCCCTGCACCCGCAGAGCACCCTGGCCGAGCTGGTCGAAGCAGTCCGACACCGGCTCGATCGATAGCCGCCGGCTGACTTTCAGTCACCCGTGGGAGCCTCGGCCCGCCCGGCCAGCAGGTCTTCATACAGCGTCGCCAAGTCGCGCGCGTGCCGACGCATCGATAGATGCTCGCGTAATCGTGGCGCGTCGGCCTGACAGGCCCGCCGCACCGCAGGTTGCAGGGCCTGTTGCAGGGCAGCGGTCAATTCGGCGGCGTCGTCCGGTTCGGCGATGATGGCACCATGCCGTCCCGGTACGAGAACTTCGCTGGCGCCGTTGTAGCGTGTGGTAACCACCGGCAAGCCCAGAGAAACGGCCTCCAGAACTACGCGACTGCACGGATCGTACCAAGTCGGGTGAGCCAGCACGTCGACCGTCACGTACCAGTGCACCAACGGTCGCTGCGTGCCGACGAAGTGCACGCGCCCTGCCAACCCGAGGCGCGCCGCCAGACGCAAGTACGGCCAGGGATTGTCACGGCCGGCGACGACTATTTGCCAGTCGCGGGCCGTTGGGTCGGCGGCCGCATGCAGCAACTCCGCCAGCCCTTTCAACCGGAAGTTGTGGGCTGCCAGCAATAACACCGGGGTGTCGGCAGACCAGCCATAATTGCGCCGTAGTGCGGCGCGCAGCTCAGTGGCCTCGGCCGGCGCAGGCGGTGTGATGTCCACGCCGTTGAATATGACGCGCGTCCGCGCCGCCGGAAAACTCAGACCCTCGACGACCTGCCGACGCACATAATCCGACAGGGCCGCTACCACCACTCGCGAGCTGTACTTGCCGAGCAGCGTTTGCTCCAGACGCAAGAGAAAACGTTGCCGCATGTTGAACCGTCGCGCGCAGCGCTTCAGACCGCGCCACAGGGCCGAGCGCACCGGGGCCAGACTGCGCGCCACCGTTTCCGCGTAGGTGCCGCCGCGCGGCTGATACACCTGGGCCGACAGGCAGGGTGTGATGGCATGCACGATGTCGAAGCTGCCGCTGCGGCAGATCTCCCGCGCCGCCTGCACGAAGCGGTAGGTGCGCCAGGCTCGCGAGGGGCCGTCTGCCGGAGCGGCGATGAAGCGCACGCCGTGCGCAGCCCCCGGCGCCGCCGACCCAGCGGCACACACCACTGACACGTCCAAGCCCAGCTCGGCTAGATGCTGGGCCAGCTCGACCGTGGAGGTCTCGGCCCCGCCCCGCTGGACAGCGACGTGCTCTTGAACAATGGCGACTTTCATGCTTCCCGACTCTTACGGGCGATACGACGCAGGATGCGGTCGCTGCGGCGAACGACGCGCCGTGCGAACCAGCGTGTGCGCGGCGCCCCGGGTTGCAGACCCAGATAGGTCAACAGGAAGCGCACACGATCGGCGCGCGAGGCGCCGACCTGCCGGGCCGAGGAGTCGAGCTGCGACAGGTCTTTCAGTATCCAGCGCAGACGCCGCCAGCGTGGGCGGTGCACCCGCGCCAGGTCGATGAGAGTCAGTTGCGGAGGTTGGCGCGCATTCGGGTCGAGCGCCACGAAAACGTGGCACAGATACAGGTCTCGATGGCAGAACCCGGTTTGATGGAAGGCCGACACCAGCCGGGCCAGCCGGCGTGTCAGGTCATGCCGTGGCAGACCGCGCGTCAGTGGCGAGTTTTCGCGGCGCAGCCGCAGCCACAGTCGATCGCAGGCTTCGCCGGCCACCGCCTCCAGGATCACCACGCTGCTTTGCTCGACTATACCGAACATCTTCTCCGCCACCGCGACGGCGCGCGCCGCTGGCAGGTGTTGTCGCGCCAGCAGGTGCGACTGTTGGTATTCCCACCAGGCACGACTGTGGCCCGCCGCCTGGCGCCGCAGGCGGTCGAACTGCTCTGACAATGGCGGTCGAAAGTAGCGCTTCACGTAAAGGACCTTGCCGTCCAGCTCCCACCGCCAGCGTTGTCGTCCCACCAGCCCGGGCTTGGTCAGTATTTGCCAGCTTCCGGCGGCGTGCGCGCTGGGCGCGCGCTCGTCCAGCAGAACCCGCAGGTCCGGTAATCCCGCCTGGGCAAGTTGCTGACGCCACTCGTCAGCCACCAGACTGTGGCCGGTCATAAGAGCGGCTCCCCGACCTCGCTGGGCAGCCGGGCGCCCTGCTCACGGACCAGTTGACGGTGCCAGTCGTCGAACTGCTGCGTCATGCGGATGCGTCGGTCCTCGTGAGGTTGCCAGCCGCGTGCCAGTTGGTTCACATAGCGCAACTGCGACTTGATGCTCGGCGTGCAGCGGCGCACCCCCAGATAATGGCGCACGAAACGCAGGCGTTCGCTTCGCGAAGTGAAGGGCAGCGCCGAGGCGCAGACCTGCGCCAACTCACGCAGCCACGTGCCGCCGGGAGTGAACCGTTCCCAGGCCCGCAACGGCTGGGCGTCTAGGAAAAAGTACTCGGGTCGGTCGTCTGGGCCGTAACGAACCAGCAGGTTGCGCCAAAAAAGGTTACCGTGCGCGCAACCCGCTTCGTGCATGGCGGCGAGCTGCTCGGCCAGCGCGCACAACAGTTTGTTACGCTCGGTCTGCGACAAAGATCTGCGGCCGGCCCGGACGTCGAGAGCGAAACTGGTGAGGTTCTGAGCCTGGGGAACTTCCTCGGTGATAAGAAAGCAAGCGGTAAGGAAGTGCAGCACACGCCTTTCGCCCCAGGCCACGGGCCGCGCTGCCGGCACGCCGGCCGCCCGCAGAGCGTTGAGGGCGCGCCATTCTGCTTGGGCGCGATGACGGCCGAAGAACGTGCCACGGAAAGTGCCGCGCAGTCGCTTGGTCCAGTCGTGAAAGAAATAGCGTTTCACGTAAAAGCCCGGGCGACCGGCGGGGTCCGGAACATGGAGCGTGTCGGTGCTGCGACTCCAGGCGGCGACGTGCCCCTCCACCAGTTGCAGCACCCGCGACACACTGTCCAAGCCGCAGGCCCGCAGGCGCTCGCGATACGCCGGATCCAGCCAGATGTGTTGCGTGACGATCATGCCACCCCGACAGGTTGTCGTTTTGCTAAGAGCTTGAGCACTGCTTCCTTGACCATGCCGGTCGTCAGTTCGGTCATGCAGCGCAGGTCGAGCGGACAGGCGCGCAGTTGGCACGGCCCACATTCCACCGGCACCTGAAGCTTGATTTCACCGTCGTAATCCGTGTCCGTCCAGGCCTGATGCGTTGGCCCGAAGATGGTCACCGTGGGAACCCCGAAAGCATTCCCGTAATGCCGCGGCCCGGTGTCGTTCCCGATCAGCAACGCGGCCTGCCGGATCAGCACTTTCAGAGTGCCCAGCGTGGTGCCAGGCTGGTCGCAGCAAACCACCGGCCCACGCGCCTGACCGGCGATTGCCCGCAAGAGGGGGTATTCGCCCGGGGAGCCAATAAGCACTGGGCGCAAGCTCACTTCCTCGCGCAGCCAATCGCAGAGTGCTGCGAATCGTTCCGGCAGCCAACACTTGGCCGACCCGAAGGCTGCCCCGGGGTTGACCACCGCGTACGGCTGCCCCTCCAGGCCATAACGTCGCAGCAGTTCGCGGCCAGCCTGCTCCTGCGCGGCGGTTGTGGCCAGTCGCAAACGCCGATCGGCCACCTGGCACCCGACATATTCCGCCAGCCTGATGTAATGCGATAGCACTGGCGTGGGTACGAACCGGCCGTTCTCTCGCACCTGGTGCAGCCGGTCAGTAAGCAGCCAGCCGCGCGCATCGCGGTCGTAGCCCACCCGCCGCGGGATTCGAGCATGCCAAACCACCCAAGCGGACCGAAATGAGTTGGTCAACAGTAGCGCCAGTTCGAAGCGCTCCGCGCGCAAGCGACGTGCCAGCCGCAACATACGCCATTCGCGCACCAGGCCCCGTTCGGTGGGCCAATAAGTGAACTCGTCGTGCCAGTCGCCGCCTGCCAACACCTCGGCGACGTAAGCACGTAACAGAAACGTGATTCGGGCAGTCTGAAAATGGGCGCGCAGTGCGGCCAATACGGGTGTGGCCAGCACGACATCGCCGACCCAGTTGGGCACGACGACCAGCAGACGCCGAATGTTGCTAATGGCAGCAACCATCAGCACCACAGTTTACCGCAGGCCGGCGGCCGTGGCAGCACGTCGCCCGGGCGAACCCCGGACAGAGGGGGCCGGGCACGCGTGCGCCGGCGCAGCCACCGTCACGGCCGGCCCGGGTAGCGCTCGAGCAAGGCCCGGATGCGCTCGTCGCGGCTGTAGCGCAGGGCGAAACGCGCGTTGTGCGAGACGGTTGGCAGCGGGCTACCGACCAGTTCAACGAGCTCTCGTCGCACCTCCGCCAAGTCGGAGCTACCCAGGTAGATGCACGCCGCCCGCACCAGGTTGTAGTCGTAGGTGGGCATCTCCAGCAGCCCGCTGGCGGGCGGACCAGCACCACTGGCGCACAAGACCGCTTGAGGCTCCGGCAGGTATTCCCAGCGATCGGCACAGCGCCGGCTCAACACGTGCCACAGGTGCGCCGGCCGCGGGTTCAGTCGTCTGGTAGTGACAAGTCCGTCCGAGCGGTCCTGATTGCGCTGCCACCATAGTTGTAGCGCTAGTCTGTCTGCTTCCAAGTCCACGGTGCCCGCCGCCGCATGGTCGAAATCCGCCGGGAACAGGTCCAGCCAGGACCGCGGCGGCCAATGGTCGGGCATGACCACCGTTCCCAGCCGACGGCCGTCCGCTTGGGGCGCGAAATGCAATAGGTCTAACGTGGTTTCGAAGCAGGTCGCGCTCAGTCGCGGCGGATCGCTAGCCGGGTGCGCCAGCAGTCGGATCAACGAAGTATGGAGCAGCACGTTCAAGTCGTCCGGCGCGGCTCGGCGAGTCATGGCCGGCTGTTGCATGAGGTAAGCCACGCTGGCCGGTCCGATTTCGACCAGCCGGTTATAGGCGTCGCACCAGAATGCGTGCGGATCGAGCGTCAACAGCGGGCGCGCCGCTGCCGCCACCTCGTCATACACCGGGGCGCGCAGCGGCGCGATTTGACAACCGCCGACCAGCGAGACGGTCAGAGCGGCCAGTAACGTGGCGCTACTGCTGTACGACTGGGCCATGTTGGTCAAGCGGCCAATCGCCGTTACAATCCGCATTTTCAGAAGATAGCGAATCGGGAGTCGGCATGGAACAGACGCTGATCATTTTCAAGCCGGATGCTCTGCATCGCCACCTGGTGGGGCGGATACTGGCGCGCTTCGAAGACAAAGGACTACGGATCGTGGGGCTGAAGCTCCAGCAGTCGCCGCGACACCAGGTGGAGCGGCATTACGCTGTGCATCGAGGCAAGCCCTTTTACGACTCGCTGGTCGAGTTCATGACCAGTGGTCCGGTAATAGTCGGCATCCTCGAAGGTCCCAGCGCCATCAGTGTCGTGCGCAACATGCTCGGTGCCACCAACGGACTGAACGCGGCCGCCGGGACGATCCGGGGCGACTTCGGGCTGGACCAGCAGTACAACCTGGTTCATGCCAGCGATGGCCCCGAAACCGCGCGGCAAGAGATTGAGTTGTTCTTCAGACCAGAGGAAATCGTCAGCTACCAGCGTGTCACCGACCGATGGATCAGCAGCGCCAACAAGTGAACGGGATGGCAATGCGCGAATGCGCGGTGTGGCTCGTCGGGCACGATGATGTCCGGCGCGCGCCGCCAGGCGGCATCCAGGAGTACTGGGGTTGTGACAGAGCGTCGGCATGTCCAGGTGGCAACGGTTTACGGCCACCTGCTGAGGGTGAGCCATGAAGGTCAAGGCGCTCATTGAGCATCCGCAGCGCGAGGTGACCATGGAGGGTGCCACCGGCGTGCGCATGCGCATGCTGATCGGGCCTGAAGATGGTGCCGCAGTGTTTCACATGCGGCATTTCGAGGTCGCGGTCGGCGGGCACACGCCGCACCACGCTCACGATTACGAGCACGAGGTCTTGATTCTCTCCGGCCGGGGGGCGGTGAGAAGCGCCCAAGGCGACCGTCCCTGTCAGGCCGGCGACGTGGTCTGGATACCGCCCAACGAGAAACATCAATTCGTGAACGTGGGCAGCACGCCGCTGGAGTTCATCTGTTTGATTCCTGCTCCGCGCACGTGTGCGCAGTGATTCTGGCGAGCCGCTTGAGAGAGGGAGGCTGAGATGTCCGCTCTGTCACGTCGCGAAATTCTGGGATCGGCCGCCGTCGTTGGCGGCTGGTTCGCTTTTGGAATGCAGCGGTCCTATGGGCAGGACCGCCCACCGACGAGCGGCGGCACCCAACCCGCCGACGGGCCGTACCAGTTGCCGCCGTTACCCTATGGCTACGCCGACCTGGAGCCCTTCATCGATGCTGCCACTATGAAGCTGCACCACGATGTGCACCATGCCGGCTATGTTCGCGGCGCGAACGCGGCCGTGGCCGAGCTTGAATCGATTCGGCGGACTGGTGGGGACGCCATCCGGCAGGTGCGGGCAGTCACCGATGCGTTGTCGTTCAATCTGTCCGGGCATCTACTGCACAACCTGTTCTGGGCCAGCATGCGACCGGGGGGCGGCGGTGATCCGCCGCCTGATACGCAGATCGCCCGTCTGCTGGTCCGCGATTTCGGCACGCTGGACGCGTTTCGGGCGAACCTGGCGGCGGCGGCAGCGCAGGTCCAAGGTAGCGGCTGGGCAGTGCTGGCCTATGAACCGAATGCCCAACGTCTGCTGGTCCTGCAAGCCGAGAAGCACCAGAACATGAGCATATGGGGCGCCGTCCCGTTGCTGGCACTCGACGTCTGGGAACACGCGTACTACCTGAAGTATCAGAACAAACGCAGCGAATTCATCAGCGCTTTCATGCAGCTCATCGACTGGGAAAGCACGGAACAGCGCCTGCAAACGGCCCTGAAAACGCTGTGACCGGCAGTCGCCACCCGGGACGCGGATTGGCAGGTCGAACGCGTAGGCAAGAACCAGACCTTTGGAATTCGGACCGCATATGTCATCGTCCTCACCAGTGAGCCCCGGCGCATCCCCCGCCTCGCGCGGCGCGCCTCTGTGGGTGCTGCTGGTAGCGCTGGCGCTGACCGTCGGCCCGTTGATCGCCCTCTCCCAGGTGATCGCCGTGTGGCGCACCGACGTCGTGGACGATCAGATGTTCGGCTACTACGGCTGGCGCATCGCCCACGGGGCGACCGTGTACCTGGATGTCTGGGACAACAAGCCCCCCGGCATCTACTGGATCAACGCCCTGGGCATGTTGATTGGCGGCGACAGCTACTACGGCGTGATCGCCATGTGCGTCCTGGCTATGCTGGTCGCGCATGTCGCCTTCTTCGTCATCGGGGTGTCGGTCTATCACCGCAGCGCTGCCGCCCTGGCCACGATCTTGATGAGCTTCTACCTCACGCACGGCTATTACACCGGCGGCACCAATCGCACCGAGACGTTCCTGGTGGCTTGCGAGTTGTCGGCCGTGGCGTTCTACATGCGCGGCTGGGCGCGTGATCGCTGGTGGACCTGGTACGTCGCCGGGGTGTTGTGCGGTCTGGCGTTCCTGTTCAAGCAGGTCGGACTGGCAGCGTGGGGGTGCATGGGGTTACACACCATCATCCTGGTGGCAGGCAGACGGCTGCCAGTGCCGGCGGGGCTGCGGCGCTGCCTGTTGCTGCTGGCCGGAGCGGCAACGACGGTCGGGTTGGCGGCCGGCTTTCTGGCCAGTCGCGGGGCCTTGGCCGAGGCCTGGTTTGCCAGCTTCGAATTCAATCGCGCCTACTTCTCTGCCGGTGCCAGCCAGTTCCCCTATAACTATGTTACTTGGACGCTGTTGAAGGAGCATTTCAAGCCTATTCTGCTGGTGCCGACGCTGATGGCCATAGCGGCGGTGATCCACACTTTCTTGTGGTGGCTGCGGCCACAGTACCGACCGGCCGACATACAGGCAGTGCTCAGCGCGCATCGTCCGGTGTGTCCGCGCCACGTATTGCTGTTCGTCATGTGGTTTTGGGTGTCGCTCTACGGCGCCTTGCTCAGCCCGCACGGGTTCCGCCACTACCTGGTCCCGGTCATTCCGCCCCTGCTCTTGCTGGCCGGGCACCTGATCAACGTGCTGCGTGCCGAGGGCACGCTGCTGGACCGGGTGCAGCGGCGTGCCTGGGTATTGGTGGCGTTCATGCTGATCGCATACTTCGCGTATGAGGCCGGCCGCCTGCAATTGGCCGAGGTCAGCAAAGTGTGGGTGTTTCGCATCGATCCGTACCTGACCGGCACCGGGACCTACGATGCCGCTCACTGGGAAGTGGTCGGAGACGCTGTCAGCCGCCATAGCGGCCCGGAAGACCGCATTCACTGCTGGGGATACATGCCCGGCGTGTACCTGCGTGCCCGCCGCATCAACGCGTGTCGTTTCACGACCACTGAGAAAATCGGGCACGTCGGCAGTCACGCGGAGTTCATCCTGCGTGAGCTGGAACAGACCCTCCGTGACCGACCGCCGACACTCATCACCATGCAGGCGCAGGACTACTTATGGCTGCACGGCTACAGTCCGCAGGGCCTGCCGTCGGACTTCGACTTGGGGCGCTGGTTGGACGACAACTATCAGCTTGTGGAAGAAATCCCCAAGTTTGAAACCGTGTTCATACTCAAGCGCCGCGACCGCGTCGACCCGACCAGCGAACCGAACCTCGACGACCGTCTGCGCCTGTTGCTTGAAAGCCGTCGGCAGGCCACCACCACAACACACCCGGCGCAGAGCTTGCAGGCCATCCAGCCTTTGCAGATGACCGCCCCGACCGTGTAAGCTCTCGGCAGCAACATCCGTCCGCGACCGGGAGATACACGCAATGCCCAGTGACAGGCCGAACATCGCTTGGACTGCCGCGGCAGCGCTCCTGCTTGCCGGCGCCTGGTCCGGCTTCCAACCCGATGCTGGCAACAGCCTTGCGCTACCGCCGCCCATGCTCAAGGGCGTTCTGTCGCTGGAAGAAGTCTTAGCTGGCCGCCGATCGGCGCGACAGTTCAGCGATCGGCCGCTCACGCCTCAGCAAATTGGGCAACTGTGCTGGGCCGGTCAGGGGATCACCGACCTGGCCCGAGGGTATCGGACGGCGCCGTCCGCCGGGGCCCTGTACCCGGTTTCGCTCTATGTCGTAACTGCCTCCGGTGTTGACCGTTATGACCCAGAACGGCATCGGTTGGTGCGGCAACTGTCCGCGGACGTGCGCCCGGCGCTGAGTCGGGCGGCCCTCGGCCAAGAGTCGGTTCGCGTCGCACCGGCCTGCTTGGCCATTACGGCAGTTGTCGAACGCACCGCTCGGAAGTATGGTGAGCGGGCGGAGCGGTACTGCCTGTTAGAGGCAGGCCACATAGCTCAGAACATTCTGCTTCAGGCCACGTCGCTCGGACTTGCGGGAGTGCCGGTAGGTGCCTTCGATGACCAGCAGGTTGCAGCCGTCCTGAGGTTGCCTGCGGGACAACATGTGCTATACCTGTTGCCGATCGGGTGGCCGGCGACCCGCGACGATCATAGCACGGCCACTACTCGCCCAACTGCGGGCACGGTGTCAGAGTGAAATTTGATAGGGAAGCTCTAGTGGGCCAGGTCTGGGTAGCGGACGGAGGCTGGTCCACGCAGTTGCACCGGCGCGGTTTCCCTCCGGCTGTCATGGCCGAAACCGCCAACATCACGCACCCTGAGTTGGTGGTCGGTCTGGCCAGCGAATATCTGGATGCCGGCGCCAAGTTCATTACTACCAACACGTTCGGTGCGAACCGCTGGAACTTGGAGCGGCGACGGATTGAGCACTCGCCGGCGGATGTCAACCGCAGGGGGGCCGAACTGGCCCGAGAGGCGGTCGGCGATAGGCCGGCCTTGGTGGCCGGCTCAATCGGCCCGAGCGGCAAAATACTGGCAATCCGCGAGGCCAAAGAGGACGACCTGCGCCGGCTTTTCGCCGAGCAGGCGAGCGCACTGGCCGACGGGGGCGCCGACCTGATCCTTTTGGAGACGTTTTCTGAGCTGGCCGAGGTTCTGCTAGCGGTGCGGGCTGTCAAGGAAACCACGAGCTTGCCCGTTATCGCCAGCCTCTCTTTCGACTCCGGGCCCCAGCGCACGCGCACCATGATGGGGGCAGAGGCCGGCGAGTGTGCCGCTGCCCTGGAAGAAGCTGGAGCCGATGCCGTTGGGTCGAATTGTGGCAGCGGCGTGCAATATGCCTTGCCGGCCGTAGTGGCGCTGCGTGCGGCGACCAAGTTGCCCCTGTGGGTCAAGCCGAACGCGGGGCTCCCAGAGCTTGAGGAGGGGCAGGCTGTTTGGCGGCAGACTCCCGAGGAGTTTGCCTCGTTCTTCCCGCAGATCATCGAGGCTGGCGCCAACATCGTTGGTGGTTGCTGCGGCAGCGGCCCGGAGCACGTGGCTAAACTGGCCGTCCTGGTTGCCGGCCGTCGCCAGCGCGGGGGCAAGCCATGAGTGGCGCCCCGGGTAAGCGCGGGCTGTTGGTCGTCATCAGCGGGCCGTCCGGGGCGGGGAAGACGTCGATTTGCAACGAACTGCTCCGGCAACTGCCCGACAGCGTTTGGTCGGTATCGGTAACGACGCGGCCGCCGCGCGGCAATGAAGTGGATGGGCGCGAATACCACTTCATATCGACGGCGGAGTTCCAGCGGCTTGTGGAGCGTGATGAACTGCTGGAGCACGCCCAATACCTTGGTCATTACTATGGGACGCCGCGGGCGCCGGTCGAGGCCGCCCTGGCGGCGGGGAAGGTGATGATCATGGAGATCGATGTGCAAGGGGGTGCACAGGTAGCCCGGCGGATGCCTGAGTCAGTCCGGATTTTCGTGTTGCCGCCGACGATGGAGACGCTGAAGGCCCGTCTGGAGGGGCGGCGAACAGAATCGGCTGCCATTCAGCAGAAGCGTATTGCGGAGGCCGACGGGGAAATCGCTTTTGCACGCTCCAGCGGGTACTACCAGTACTTCATCACCAATGATATACTTCAGGATTCGGTGCAACAGGTACTGGAAATCATCGCCCGTGAGCGAAGCAAATGATCGAAGCGCTGAAGAACGACGACATCATTGACAAGGTCGGTGGACGCTTCAAGCTGACCGCGCTGATACAGAAACGCTGGCTGGAGCTGATGCGCGGTGCGCGCCCGCTGGTCGATCCTGCCGGTAAGACCCCGATGGAAGTCATCATCGAGGAGATCATGCAGGACAAGATCCAGATAGATTACGAGGCCAGCGGACTGGTCCCACCCCAGAAGTGAGAGTCTGAGTACGAACGCCGACACGCCGCAATGCCCGCCGGAAGCTGCCGGCCAACGCGACCTGGTCGGCTACGAGATAGTTGTTTGCCTCAGCGGGGGTATTGCCGCCTACAAGACTGCCAGTCTGGTATCAGCGCTGGTTCAGGCCGGCTGCGGTGTGACCGTGGCAATGACACGCCACGCCCGCCGCTTCGTCGGCCCGACCACCTTCCGGGCGCTTACGGGACGGCCTGTGTTGACCAGCCTATGGGGAGCGAGTGACGGCCCGGCCTTCGCCCACCTGCAACCAGGGCAGGTTGCCGATCTGATCGTGGTGGCACCGGCGACTGCCAACCTCATCGGGAAACTGGCCAACGGCATCGCCGACGACTTGGTCAGCACGTTGCTGCTGGGGGCGGATTGCCCGGTGCTGTTGGCGCCGGCAATGAACGCTCGCATGTGGCAACATCCAGCCGTGCAGCGCAATGTGTCTTTTCTGCGTGACAGCGGGGTCTTATTTTGCGGGCCACAGGAAGGCTGGCTGGCATGCGGTGCCGTTGGCCCCGGACGGATGAGCGAGCCGGAGACCCTGCTGAGCGCCATTCGCCGCCTGCTTTTGGCACACCCGCCGCGCCGCCAGCGATAGCTGGCAGTCGCGGCGACAGCACGGACGCGGAGCGCCTGGCGTGTCGCGCGCGGGCGGCCGCCTGATGCGCTGGTCCTGCCGGGGGAGATCGATCATGACGGGGCCTTGCCAGAGTACTAGGCGACGGCCAACTCGCAGGGACGTGGCGCTCCACCCCCGGGGGTGTTGGACCGCTGTCAGGGCACATCGTTGCGTGCGGCTTGTTATCAGTCCTTTTGGGGGGTTCAGTAAAAATTTTCGCCCGTTACACATTAAATGACGGCGACCTCCAGTTATGATTAGGGACGCTTGGTAAGAGCCTGAGGCACGGCCTCACAGCGCGTGCCTTAGCCGCTTGGGAGCCGGGTCTAGCGCTGTACTCACGGCTCCAAGGAAGTCGCCGCGGGACCGGGGCCGCCGGCTGGGATGACAGGCAGTGGAAAGGCCCGAACAGGCTCTGGCGCAGCGAATCCGCGAACTGCGGCGACGTCATTTTGGGGCGCACGGCAAAGAAGAGTTTGCGCGGCGTCTGGGGATAACGTTACAAGAGTATGAGCGCTACGAGCGTGGGGTGCTGCCTCCCGGCGACCTGATGGTGCGAATGTCGAGGTGACGGGGGAGGATTTGCAGTGGTTGCTGACCGGGGTGGCGGGGCGCGGCACAGTTGTGATAGCCGGCACGCGCGGCCGACATCAGCAACTGTTGGCGCGGCTGGCGCGCATGCTGGACGAGCACCCGGAGTGGGCCGCTCCGGTGGAAGCGTTCATTGATCTGCTGAGTCGTACCAGTCGGCCGCCTTCGGTGCCGGCGGCGACATTGCCTCCGCCGACGACCGAATGCTTGATACCGCTCTTCGAACCGCACGAATTGCCCCTGATGCTGCCGAACGGCGGGCCGGAACGGTTCGATTTGTCACCATTCACCGGGCCACAGTCGCGACTCCAGCGCTGTCCGGTGCATATCTTGGAACCAGCCATGCGGTATGAGCCACCGGGTGCTTGCGACGCGGAGCTGCTCGCGCAGCCAGGTGAAGATGCTGCGGCGCGCTACTGCGTGTACAGTCGGCAAGTTGCAGCCTGTCTGCCGGGAGCGTTTGGCGTGTGGCTGCGCGAAGATGCCATGCGACCGATGTTCGCCGCTGGTGATGCCCTCCTGGTGATGCCGGGGGTGGGAGCGAAGGTTGGCAGGCCGGCCTTGTGCCGTGTCGCCGGCATGGAGCCGACGACGCGCTGCCGCATCTGGTTGGGCGAAGAGGGTGACGTGGCACACCTGGGACGATTGGCGGACGGCGAAACGGAGCAGGTGCCCCGCGAGCAACTGCTGTGGTCGCTGGAAGTGCTCTATCGCGTGGCCCGGGCCGCTTGAGCAACGCGAGTCGTCCACATAATGGCGACAGGCAGGTCGATGTCTTGTGACACCAAGTGATAAACTGTGCTCTTATACCCAATACAGGGACGAGCAATGTCGGCGGTGGAACTCATGGGACCCGACGTGCGCATACGCGCCTGCGGCCCGCTTCGTGGGGTCGTGCGTGTGCCCGGTTCGAAGAGCCTGACCAACAGGTACTTGCTATGTACGGCGTTGGCCGACGGCCGCAGCAGCCTGACCGATGTTTCAGTATGCGACGATACGCAGCGAATGTTGGCCGGCCTGAGCGCTTTGGGAATATACGCGGCGCTGCACAAAGACCGACGGCAGATCGTTGTCGCGGGATGCCGCGGTTACCCGCCGGCGGACGATGTGCAGATAGATGCCGGCGAGGCCGGTACCGCCATGCGCTTCTTGACGGCGCTCTGTTGCCTGGGCTTCGGCCGACGAAGACTGGACGGAGCGCCGCGAATGCGCGCCCGACCGCTCGGCGGATTGGTTAATGCGTTGGTAAACCTGGGCGCCAGCATCGGATACGAAGGTCAACCCGGGTACCCACCGGTCACGGTCTTGGCACGGGGTTTGACCGGCGGCACGACCGACCTGCACGCGCCGCAGTCCAGTCAGTTCCTCAGTGCTGTGCTGATGGTCGCTCCGTACGCCTCCCAGGACGTACTCGTAGCCGCCAGGGAGACCGTCCCGAGCCGGCCCTATGTAGATCAGACGGTCCAGGTGATGCACTCCTTGGGCGTGGAAGTGATCACTTCCGACGGTCTGCGTTATGTCGTTCCGGCGTTCCAGCGTTATCAGGCCGGCGAATACCGCATTGAGCCAGACGCCAGTGCCGCCGGCTACTTCTGGACGGCAGCGGCCCTCACCGGCGGGGAGGTGCGGGTCGCGGGGCTGACGCGCGCCAGCCGCCAGGGCGACGTTCGCTTCGTGGACGTGCTGGCCGAAATGGGCTGCGAAGTAGGCGCGGACGCCAGCGGGTTAGCGGTGCGCGGGCCGGCGACCGGCCGGCTGCGCGGCGTCAGCGTTGACATGAACGAGTTGCCGGACGCTGTGCCGACGCTGGCAGTGGCGGCCCTATTCGCAGACGGGCCGACGGAGATACGCAACTCTGCTCATCTGCGCGTAAAAGAGAGTGACCGGCTGGCCATGTTGGCTATCGAGCTCAGACGCCTGGGAGCCACCGTGGAGGAGTGGCCGGACGGCTTGAAGATCAGGCCGCCGACCAGAATAACGCCGACCAGCGTAGATTCGCACGGCGACCATCGTCTGGCGATGAGCTTGGCGCTCGCCGGGCTGGTCTGCGAGGGGCTGGTGGTACGCGCGGCCGGCTGCGTCTCCAAGAGCTGCCCGGAGTTCTTCGAAATACTGTCGGACCTGTGTGCCCAGAGCTGAGAACGCCGGGCTGCTCAAACCACCTCGCAACAACCCTCTGCCTCGACGCGCATCGGCTGCTGCGGGCGACAGCGGTCGCGGTACACGGTCACGCCCTTGCAACCCAGGTCGTAGGCCAACTGAAAGACGGCGGCCACGTCTTGGGTCGTGGCGCCGGCGGGAAGGTTCACGGTCTTCGAGACCGCCGCATCGCAATGTCGCTGGAACGCCGCCTGCATACGCACGTGCCAAGCAGGAGCGATGTCCAGCGCCGTAACGAACACACGCCGAAGATCGTCGGGCAGCTCGGTCACCGGCTGGACTGACCCCGAGCGCGCGATTCTCTCCAGCAAACCCGGCGTGAACAGTCCCGCTTGCTTCAAGGCGCTCTCCAGAACCGGGTTGACCTCGATCATCGGTTCCTGCTCGGCGTGTTCGCGCAGCACATGGCGTCGGAAAACCAAGGCATACACCGGCTCGATGCCGCTCGAGCAGCCGGCGATGATACTGAGCGTGCCGGTCGGGGCGACGCTCGTGCAGCAGGCGTTGCGCATCGGTCGGTGATGCGTCGTTTCCCAGCGACTGCCGGACCAGTTCGGGAAACAGCCGCGCTGTTCGGCCAACTGCTGGCTGTACTGGTGGGCGCGCTCGTTGATGAACCGCATGACATGCTCGCCCCAAGCCACGCCGGCCTCGCTGTCGTAAGGCACGTTCAGTCTGAAGAGCATGTCGGCGAAGCCCATGACCCCCAGACCGATCTTGCGGTTGGCACGCGAGATGTTCTCCACCTCCGGCAGAGGGTACTTGTTGACATCGATCACGTCGTCCAGGAAGCGTACGCTCAGATCGACCGTCGCCGCCAGCGCTTCCCAGTCCAGGTCGCCGCCGCGCACGAACCATGCCAGATTGATGCTGCCCAGGTTGCAGGCCTCGTAGTCCAACAACGGCTGCTCGCCGCAGGGGTTGGTGGCTTCAATGCGCCCGCTGTGGGGCGTCGGGTTGTCGGCGTTGAGTCGGTCGATGAACACCAAGCCGGGTTCGCCGGTCTGCCAGGCCTGATGAACGATGACGTCCCACAGGTCACGTTGGCGATAGCACGGACGGGCGGGTGGGTGACCAGGTGTTGCCGGCAGCAAGGCATGGATGTCGTACTGGGTGGGGTTCAAATCGCGCGGCAAGTAGTACCCGCGACCAGTTCGCGGATTGATAACCAGGTGCGGCTGGTCCGGGTCAGCGCGCAAACCAGCCATCCATTGATCGGGCACTTTCACCGAGATGTTGTAGTTGGTAAAGCTCTCCAGGTCCTGCTTGGCGTGCAAAAACTTGAGAATGTCCGGGTGATGTATGTACATCATCCCCATGTTGGCGCCACGCCGGAACGCACCCTGCTGGATAGCCTGGCTGGCCTCGGCGAAAGCGCGCCAGAAGCTGATCGGGCCGCTGGTCGTGCCCCCTGATCCACGGATGAAATCGCCGCTGGGGCGCAGGCGGTCGAACGCCAGTCCGGTGCCCCCGCCGGCCCGCTGAATCAGGGCTACGTGTTTGATGGCATCGAAAATCTCTTCGATGCTGTCGCCAACCGGCAATACGAAGCAGGCACTGAGCATGCCCATCGGTCGGCCGGCGTTCATCAGCGTCGGGCTGTTAGGCAGGAAGCGCCGTGAGACCATCAACTCGTAGAAGCGCTCCTCCCAGACCTGACGCAGGCGTTCGGCGGCTTCATAGCGGATTTCAGCCGCGGCCACTGCCCGGGCGACACGGCGGAACAAGTCGGCGGGCGACTCCAGCAGACGCCCATCCTCGTCGCGCATCAGGTAACGCGCCCGTAGCACGCGCAGCGCGTTCTCTGACAGGTCGGGAGCGGCGGGCGTGGCCGCAGACATCGACGAGTCGCTGGCGGATGGTTCCATCATCGCACGTTCTCCACCGCACGCCCCGGCCCCGCAGCCCGGCCCGGCGATCGGCTTCGACAACGGCCGACCCCGCATCTGATCGTATTTGGCGTTGCCGGTCGCGTCGAGCCTGGCGCGGCAGCCGCCTGTGGTACAATACCGCTGACATGTCCAACGGAGGCACCCAAGATGCGCACGCCGCGATCCGTAGCGGGCAGTATACTGGCGGTCATCGGGCTAGGTGGTCTGGGACTGCGCGGGTTAGCGGCCTGCGCTCAGGAGACTGAGAACGTGCGCAAGGCTCAATGTGCCGGCACCTGGTACCCGGGTGAACCGGGGGCGCTCGCCAAGCAGATCGACGAGTTGCTGGAACGGGCTGCGGTGCCGGCTTTGTCGGGCAAGCCGCTGGGATTGATCGCGCCGCATGCCGGCTATCGCTACAGTGCTCCGGTGGCGGCCGCCGCCTATGCCTGCTTGCGTGGGCACGAGTACCGGCGTGTCATCGTGCTGGCCTTCAGTCACCGCCGGGCTGGAAGCTATCGCGGCTTGGATGCGCCGCGCGACCTGACGGCTTACGCCACGCCGCTGGGTGTCGTGCCGATCGATCGGGAGGTATGCGACAAATTGTTGAGCAACCCGTTGTTTGCGGCGCACCCCGGGGTGGACGCGGGCGAACACTCGTTAGAGCTGCAACTGCCGTTTCTTCAGCGCGCCCTGGGAACCGGATTCAAATTGGTGCCGCTGTACGTGGGACAGATGAGCGACCGCGACCATGCCGCGGCCGCTCAAGCTTTGTTGCCGCACCTGGACGCGCAAACGCTGGTAGTGGCCAGCACCGATTTCACGCATTATGGAGCGGATTTCGGCTATCTGCCGTTCCGCGAGGACGTTCCCCAGAAGCTGCGCGAGCTGGCCGAGCAGGCCGCCGCCCCGCTGTTGCGCTGCGACTACGACGGCTTTGCGGCGCACCTGAAGAAGACCGGCGACACGATCTGCGGACGCGAGCCGGTAGCCCTGCTGTTGCGTCTTCTCTCCATGCAGGGCGGCGCCGACGGTCTGCGTACTGCGTTCGACACCTCCGGTCAGCAGACCGGCGACTGGGAGCACACTGTCACATATCAGTCGTTCGTGTTCGCCCGCCGACCAGGCACGCTCAGCAACGAAGAGCGGGCCGAGTTGCTGCGCATCGCTCGCCAGACGATCAGCGCTTATTTGCGCGGCGCGACCACGCCGACGGTGCCAGCCGACCAGCTGCCCCCCAAGCTGCGAGCCGACGGTGCCTGTTTCGTGACCCTGGAAAACCATGGGCAATTGCGTGGCTGCATCGGCAACATGGTGGCGGACGGCCCCCTGTATCAGGCCGTGATGCGCAATGCGATCGCCGCCTGTCAGGACCCGCGCTTCCTAGACCAACCGGTAACGGCCGCTGAATTGGACGAGCTGCACATCGAGATCAGCTACCTGACGCCTATGAAGCGTGTCAGCGACCCGTCCGACATCGTAGTCGGACGACACGGGCTGCTGATCGGCCTGCACGGGCAACGCGGCGTGTTGCTGCCGCAAGTAGCTTACGAGCGCGGCTGGACGCGTGAGGAGTTCCTGACTCAAACTTGTCTGAAGGCCGGCCTGCCGCGCGACGCCTGGAAGCGCGCCGAGGCGGAAATACACTGTTTCGAGGCCGAAGTTTTCGGCGAGCCACACTAGCAGTACCGCGCGTGATGCGCGGTCGCGGGAGACGCTCATGTACTACTACCCGACGCGACGGCGGTTCCTGATCGGGTGCGGGGCCGCGGCGGCCGGCGCCGCCTTGCCGGTGACCCGTTTGTTGGCCGGCACAGATCCGCCGGCCAAGGCGCGCGTAGTGATTGCTCGCGATGACGCTTTGCAGCGCGGCGAACCTAGCGAACACGGCCAGTTGCTGGCGAAGCTCCTCGACGCTGCCGTACAGAAGCTTACCGACACGCCCGACCCTGTGGCGGCCTGGCGCAGGCTGTTCAGTCCGCGACAGCGCGTCGGCATCAAGGTGAACGCGCTGGGGCGCGCTACGCAGCCGGTGGTCGTCGACGCCATCGTGGCCGGCTTGCGGCAGGCCGGCGTGCCCGCCGAACACATCATCATCTGGGATCGATTTGATACCGAACTGGTGCGCGCCGGGTTCAAGCTGAACAAGACCGGCGACGGGGTGCGCTGCCGCGGAACCGACGCCGACAAGATTGGCAGCGGCTATCAATCGGAGGTCGAAAAGAGCGGCGAGGTCGGCACCTGCTTCTCGCGCATCCTGACCGACGAGGTCGACACGCTCATTTCGGTGCCGGTGTTGAAAGACCACAACCTGGCGGGAGTTTCGCTGGGCATGAAGAATTTCTATGGGGCGATCCACAATCCCAACAAGTATCACGGGAATAACTGCGACCCGTACATCGCTGACGTGGTGGCTCATCGCTATATCGGGCCGCGCTGGCGGCTGACGGTAGTGGATGGTACGCGCGCCCAGTACCACGGTGGGCCCGGCCTGCGCCCGGCCCACACCTGGCTATTCGGGGGACTGATCGTAGGTACCGACTTCGTCGCCGTGGATGCCGTGGGAGCTCATCTCCTGGATGAGCAGCGCCGTTCCGAGGGGATGAAGCCCGTCGCGGAGGACGGCCGGCCCGCGCGGCACATCGCTACTGCCGGTACGCGCGGATTGGGGGTGGCTGAGCTGGATCGGATCGAGCGTATCGAGGTGTGACCTGCCATGCAGCGGCCGGCAGACGTACGCGCGGAGCCCTCACGGCGGCAGGTGCTGGGGTGGGGACTAGCCTGTGCGGCGACGTCTCTGTTGAAAGGAACCTGGCGCGCCGGCGCGCAGCAGGATGTGGCCGGCCAGATCGAGCTGGCCGGGCCGCGCCTGCCGGGGGTCAATCGCCACCCGGCCATGTTCTGGGAGCCGCGACCAGAGCAACGCGTCCGCTGCACGCTGTGCCCGCGCGAGTGCGAAGTGGCCGATGTGGAGCGCGGGTACTGCGGCGTGCGAGAGAACCAGGGCGGTCGATACCAGACGTTGGTGTACGGCACGCTATGCTCCGCCAACGTCGATCCGATCGAGAAAAAACCGCTTTTCCACTATCTGCCGGGGACGAACGCCTTCTCCATCGCCACCGCTGGCTGCAACATCGAATGCAAGTTCTGCCAGAATTGGCAGATCAGCCAGTTTCGCCCGGAGCAGGTCGAGAGCACCCTCGTAACGCCCGAACGGCTGGTGGCGATCTGTCAGTCGCGCAGCGCGCCGACCATCGCCTACACCTATTCCGAGCCGGTGGTCTTCTACGAATACATGCATGATGTGGCGGCGCTGGCTCGACAGCGAGGCATCGGCAGCGTGATGATCTCCAATGGTTACATTCAGTCGGCGCCCTTGCGCCAACTGTGTCGGCACCTCACCGCGGTCAAGATCGACTTCAAGGCCTTCACTGAGAAGTTCTACCGGGAGATGTGCGCCGCCGAACTGAAGCCGGTGCTGGCCACGCTGGAGATCCTCAAGGAGATCGGCATCTGGTTCGAGCTGGTGATCCTGATCGTGCCGACACTCAACGACTCGCCGCAGGAGGTGCAGGACATGAGTCGCTGGGTGGTCGCGCACCTGGGCCCGGACGTGCCGATGCATTTCACACGTTTCCATCCCACTTATCGGGTTACCAACCTGCCGCCCACGCCGGTCCAGACACTGGAACGCTGTCGGCAGATCGCCCTGGATGCCGGCGTGCATTACGTGTATGCCGGCAACGTCACCATGCACCCGGGCGAGAATACCTACTGCCACAGTTGCCGAACGGAGCTGATTCGCCGGGTCGGGTTCCAGGTGCGCAACAACCGCCTGCGCGAGGGGCGCTGCCCGCAGTGCGGCACGCTGATCCCCGGAGTCTGGTCGCAGGAGCAGGCCTTGGCGTTCAAACCGCGCGACGCGGCAACCGACGCGCAGAAGTGACCGAATTACTCTCGCAGGTTATGAGGCTCCCCGCCGGCGGCGCCATCCACCGCGGGTCTACAGCAGCGGCGTGCCCCAGGCCACCTCGTAGGCTTCGTCGTTGACGATGGCGAAGAAGCCGTAGTCGTCCACGCCGATATCGTACACCGCGTCGCTGATGCCACGGCTGGCGAAGAAGAAGTTCAGCGCTTCCTGCAAGGTCGATTCATCGACGTTGCGTGGCAAGTCCAAATCGACTGTGCGGACCTCGGTGTTCTCGAAGCCGTAACGTGGCACACAGCGGATGGCCAGCGCGGTCCTCTTCATGGCTCCATCCCAGGCGGGCGACTTCTTTGCCCGGCCTCCACCATTATTATACTTATCAGACAAGTCGGTAGTTCAAGCGTCGCGCAAATATCCGATGTTCAGTTGGTTATCCACTGGGCAGAGCATCGATCAGTTGGTCGATCTCCTCGGCCGAGTTGTAGCAATGCGGACTGGCGCGCAGACGCCCCAAGCGCCTGGCCACCACGATCTTGAACTCTTCCCGCAGGTGGCGCTGGAGCGCGACCAGGTCGTGCTTATCAGAAGCGAATGAGACGATGCCGCTCCATTCGCTGGGTGTCCGCGGACTGTACACCTTCCAGTGTTTGCGGCGCAGACCCTCCACGAGCTGATCGGTGAGCTGTTTGACACGCCATTGGATTTCATCCAACCCGATGTCCAGCAGGAGGTTGACGGCAGCGCCCAAGGCCCGGATGCCGGCCACGTTGTAACTGCCGCTGTCGAAGCGCCGGGCATCATCCCGGTAGTCGAGCTTCCGCTCGGTGCTGTCCCAATCGTGCTTCATGCACAAGTAGCCTGGTTCGCTGGGGCGCAAGTGACCGAGCAGTTCGCGCCGACAATAGAAGATCCCCGCGCCCTCCGGAGCACACAGCCACTTATGTCCGTCGGCCGCCAGGAAGTCGATGTTCATCCGGCGCACGTCCAGCGGATGCACCCCCAGAGCCTGAATGGCGTCCACACACAACAACACGCCTTTATCCTGGCACAGTTCACCCAGGCGCGTCAGGTCCATGCGGAAGCCGTTACCCCATTGCACCGCCGACACCGCCACCAGTCGCGTGCGGCGATCGATGGCCGCCGCCAGACGGTCGAACGGGACGCGACCGTCTTCCTCGGGCACACGTCGCAGTTCGACACCGCGGTGCTCCAAGTTCATCCAGGGGTACACGTTGGCCGGGAACTCCATGGTGTTGGAGACCACGTTGTCGCCCGTGACCCACTGTATGCCGTTGGCGACGTAGTTCAGCCCCTCGCAAGTGTTCTTGACGAAGGTGACCTCATCCGGGTCGGCGTTGATGAGCCGGGCCACCGCCTGGCGCACGTGGTCGATGGCCCGCAGGTAATTCGGACTGAGATACGCCGCCTCGGTAGCTTCGCGGGCGTAGGCCGTCAGCGCTTCCGCCGCCGGTGCCGACAGGGGCGCCACCCCGGCATGGTCCTGAAAGTTGTACCGCCGCGTGATCGGAAACCGCGCTCGCAGTTCTTCCAGCGTCATAGTGCCGCCTAACCTGTTGAACACAACACCACGTCGGTTGCGGACACAGCATTCTACGCCCGCCGCCACACCATGTCTTCCCCGCCGGACGAATTGCTGGTCGCGTCTTGACCGGCGCGCGATAATCCGGCTCTGCTGCCAATTAGCCGCGGCGGCCGACAAAGTGGAACCATGACTGACTTGACGCCCCGACAGATCGTCCGGGAACTCGACCGCTACATCATTGGTCAGGAGGAGGCCAAGCGCGCCGTGGCGGTGGCCATACGCAACCGCTGGCGCCGTTTGCGGCTGCCCAAGCCGCTGCGCAGCGACATCTGTCCCAAGAACATCCTGATGATCGGACCGACCGGAGTGGGCAAGACCGAGATTGCGCGGCGTCTGGCGCAGCTTGTCGAAGCGCCGTTCATCAAGGTCGAGGCGACCAAGTTTACCGAGATCGGTTACGTGGGCCGCGATGTAGACAGCATCATCCGCGACTTGGTGGAACGGGCGATGGCCATGGAGCGGCAGCGCGCCGCCCGCAGCGTCCAGGAACGAGCTGTCCACGCTGCCGAAGACCGCATCCTCGACCAGCTCCTGCCCGGTTCCGACAAGCACGATGCCCTGGATGACGAGCAAGCGGAGCGTCAGCGGCGGACGCGCGAAAAGCTGCGTGCCCAGTTGCGGGCCGGAGGTTTGGCAGACCGCAGCGTGGACGTCACCGTGGACGAACGGGCTGTTCCTGTACACGTCATGTCGCACATGGGCCTGGATCAGATGGGGCCGGAGTTCGAGCAGCTCCTGGAGCGTATCATGCCACCGCGGGCGCGCCGCCGGCGCCTGCCCGTCCCCGAAGCCCTGGAGCTGATGACGCAGCAGGAAATAGACCGTCTGATCGATCAAGACGCTCTGCAACAGGCGGCCGTCCGCTACTGCGAAGAAAGCGGCATTGTCTTCATCGACGAAATGGACAAGATTTGCGGGTCCGGGCTGACACAGGGCAGCGGGCCGGAGGTGTCGCGCAGCGGCGTGCAGCGCGATTTGCTGCCGTTGGTCGAGGGCACCACCGTGAGCACGCGCTACGGAATGGTGCGGACGGATCACATCTTGTTCATTGCCGCGGGTGCCTTCACCCAATCGCGTCCCAGCGACCTGATGCCCGAGTTGCAGGGCCGTTTTCCGCTGCGTGTGGAGCTGCGCGACCTGAGCGCCGAAGATTACTACCGCATCCTGACCGAGCCAGAAAACGCACTGATAAAACAGCAGATTGCTCTGCTATCCACCGAAGGCGTGACGTTGCGGTTCACCGACGAAGCGATCGCAGAAATGGCCGAAATGGCCTACCGGGCCAACCAGATGCTGGAGAATATCGGTGCCCGCCGGCTTTACACGATCGTCGAGAAGGTGGTGGAGGAAATCGCGTTCAGCGCTTCTGACGCCGTGAACAAAGACGTAACCATCGACGTGGACTACGTGCGCATGCGGCTGGCGGACATCCTCAGCGACGAAGAACGCAGCCAGTTTGAGCTGTAAGGCGGAGAACGGCGCTCGCCCCCGGGCGGCGCACAGAAGAAGGGCAGCCGGCTACGCTTGACACCGAGCTGCCCGTAGGCCCAAACCCCGCCCCCGCTTTGTTCAGCCCGCACACTGGTCGCGCCCGAAGCTAACCGGACAGATCAACCTAGTGGTGCGAACTCCCCTCGTCGCCTCGCCCAACCCTCCGAAAGCACCGCACCCTGGTACCGCGAACGGTCCGCTGGAACTAATCAACCCACAATGTCGCGCTCGCCGCCACTGTCATCTCGTACTACGATTGCCGAAGCGCCTCACCGCCTAACCGCATTACATGTACGGCAATTGCGGTGCCTGCTGAAGCATTCTGGGGGCGAAGCACGCCGGCCAAGGGCCTAAGTACGGAATTCTTAGACGATTGCGCGTCGGAGGAATGAGCGCACGCTTGGCTGCGGCGGCGACAGTGTGTTGCTTTTGGGCAACATGGTTGCTGACACGGAGCTATCGCCATGGCACAAGGCTCGAAGCTAGCGCAATTTATCGGATGTTGAGCGCACGCAACACGAGATGTTCGCAAGGCGTGTCACAATTCCCGGAAGCGTTCGCTTAGATGGCCATCAGTTATAGGACTAGCAATTGCCCGGCCCCACGAGATTGGTGGCCTCGATCATCATCGGTTATAGGACTAACAATCGCCCAATCCCAGCAGCTTGGCGTGCCTCTCGACCAGGGCCTTGACACGCTGCGCATGTTCACGCGGACAAATCAGCGTCGCATCGTCAGCATGAACCACTACCAGCCCGCTGACCCCGAACAACACCAACAGGTGGTCCGACTCGCTCACCACAATGTTCCGCTCGGCTTCCACCGGCAGAGCGCGCGGCGCCAGGATAGCATTGCCGGCGCCGTCCGGCGTCGCCGTCTCCCCCACGGCCACCCACGACCCCAGGTCCTGCCACTCGCAGTCCATCTCAACCATCAGCACGTTGTCGGCTTTCTCCATGATGGCGTAGTCGATAGAAATCTTCCGCAACTGCTCATACTGGTGCGCCGCTGCGGCACCGCCACCACGCTGCCAAGCCGTCCAGTGGGCCGCCAGGTCACGCAAGCGGGCTGCATTGTCGGGCAACAGCCGATCGAGCGCGCCCAGAATCGTCGTCACACGCCAGACGAACATGCCGCTGTTCCAATAGTACTCCCCACTGGCCAAGTATCGTTCAGCCGTCTCCAAGTTGGGCTTCTCCTTGAACTCGGCCACCCGGTAGAGTTTTGATCCCAGTCTAGCGCCCCGACGCAAGTACCCGTATCCGGTGTGCGGACTGCGCGGCCGGATCCCGAACGTCACCAGGCTGTGCGGGTGCTGGTCGGTCGCGTCCAGGGCGTTGCGCACGGCGGCAGCAAACTGCTCCTGCGGGCGGATCAGATGATCCGCGGTGAACACCGCCATCGTGGCCACGGCGTCCCGCCGCGCCAGCAGATTCGCGGCCAGGCCGATGGCGTTAGCGGTATCGCGTGCCGACGGTTCCCCGATCAGGTTGTCGCGCGGAACATCGGGCAACTCGCCGGCCACCTGCTCGATGTAGTGGGCGGAAGTGATCACCCAGGTATTGGCCGGCTCGAACAACCCGGCGAGACGTTCTCGTGCGAGCTGCAACAACGAGCGCCCCCCGAAAAGCCGCAATAGCTGTTTGGGCCGGCTCGGCCGACTCAGCGGCCACAGTCGCGTTCCGGGACCACCGGCCATGATGACTGCGTGGTGCATGACCAACTCCGATCAGCTCCTGGCCCCTCTCGCGCCGATGCGTGACACGCCCGCGGCGCACCAGCGCCGTGGGCAACGACCGCCGGCAGTTCGGGCCCGCAACTGCATCGAACGCTCAACGGGCGCATCGTACCGTCGGTACGGGCCGATGCACTACTTGCCAGCCGCGATCACCGTTCGGCGGGTAGATGGGCGGCTGCGCCCTGAGCGCCAGCCGCGATAGCGGAGACCGGTAGAATGCTGGCATGTACAGGCCTTTGCCGCGCGAGTTCTATAACCGCGACCCGATCAAGGTGGCCCGGGAGCTACTGGGTAAGCTCTTGTTGCGCCAGGCGCCCGACGGCCTCACCGCCGGCATCATCGTCGAGGTGGAGGCCTATTTGGCGCGCAACGACCCGGCCAATCACGCCTTTCGCGGTTTGACGCGGCGCAACGCGTCGATGTTCGGGCCGCCGGGGCATGCTTACGTCTACGCCATTCATTCACGCTGGTGTCTGAATGCCGTCACTGAGCCGGTCGGCGTGCCGAGTGCCGTGCTGATCCGGGCAGTCGAGCCGCGCCAGGGTCTGAGCCTGATGCGAAGCCGGCGCGGGATAGACGATCCGCGCTTGCTGGCGCGGGGACCGGGCCGGCTGTGCGAAGCCTTCGCCATCGACCGTAGCCTGGATGGTTGCGACCTGACCGTCGCCGAGCGTCTGTGGATCGCTGACGAACCGACTGAGTTGCCGGTGCGGATTGAGACGGCCACCCGCGTCGGCGTGACGTCGGCACAGCAGCGCCGGCTACGTTTTTTCGTCGCTGACAATCCGTTCGTGAGCAAACCCGGCCGGCCGCGACGGCGCACGATCTGACAGAGGCCCGACATCGGTCCCTTCAACGCGCCAGGCGATCGCGGCGCGCCGCTTGTCCTGCCGGCTGCGCCGGCAGATGGGAGCGGCTCAGCGGTCCTCCAGCCAGGCCGTGTAACACACATAATACGGCCCGAGCGAGACGGCCTGCACATACGTCGGGCGGCAGTCCAGTCGCCAGATGCGCGGGTGCCCGCGCAAACGGCGGTCCACCTGCCAACTATAGGAAGCCGCTGTCGAATCCCGCACGGCCCGCATCTGATGATCATAGTGACGCAGTACCTTGCCCTCGACCGGCAGCGTCACTTCCAGGAACAGAACAACGCGCCGGGCGATGCGCAGCAGTTCGTGGCACAGGTGTTCGATGCGCGGCACATGATCCAGTACCGACACCGTAAACACCAAGTCGAACGTTCGGTCGCCGAACTGCGCCAAGCTCCGCTCGTCGCCGACTCGCAGATCCAGCTTGAAGCGTTCGCGACCGGCGGCAATGGCGGCGGCATTGATGTCGATGCCGACCAGCTCGGCATTCGGCAAACGCTGTCGGATGGCTTCCAAGTTTCGACCGGCGTGGCAGCCGAACTCCAGTACGCTGCCGGCGTTCAAAGCCGCCGCCTTGTGGGCCACGAAATGCGACCACGGCTTGGGCTTCAAGTAGAACTCGGAGATGTGCTCGCTCCAGTAGGCTTTGGCGGACTGGTCCTCCTCGGGCGGCAGCTCCTGTGGCGGAACGATCTCGAACCCTTGGGACGCGAGTTCCTGGGCGTCTCGCGGCAACGTTGGAAACCGCAAAGGCGCGCCGCTGCGCAACTGTTCCCAGCGCTGCCAAGCCAGCCGCTCGGTCAGGAACCGCAGGTTCTCCGCCAGCACCAGTGTCTTGGCATCCTCCGACACATCCAGATTCTCGATGACCGCCCGGGCCGCAGCGATGTCAATGCCGGGAAAATCAGAGCCCAGCAGCACTCTGGTTGGATGGCGGCGAATCGCCTCCGTCAGGTAGTGACGATAGAAAACGATGCTGCTCACCAGATAGGTCTGCGGGTAGCGGTCCAGCCAGTCGATGCAGCGCTGATAGCGTGGCCGCGCCAACGGATAGCCGCCAAAATGCGCCAGCAGCACCGGGAAGCTGAACCGCCGCAAGACCACATCTTCCAGCCAATCCAGATCCGCGTCGCTGCCGGCGTGCCAGTGGGTCAGGACTTGTCGGGCAGCCACCCACTCCAAAACCGCCGGGCTGGGACGCTCCGGCTGTCCCAAATTGATCTTCAGGCCGGCCAGCAAGCCCTGTTGCCACAGCAGCTCGAGCTGGTCTACCTGAAACTGTTCGTCCTGGTCGCAGGTGGTCCATTGGGGCACACGCAGCAAGGGGAATATGCGGCCAGGTCTTAGTTTCAGTAGTTCGGTCGCCTGGTCGAATGTGTCCAGCACACCGGCGCTGCCGTACGGCACGATCACGGCGCGTCCCACGCCGGCGCGGTCAAGCGTCTCCAGAAAGTGTTGGCCGTCGATGTCGGGCAGCAGGGGGTCGCCGCTGCGCACCACGCCCAGGCCGGTATGGGCATCGCCCACTCCGTCCACCGGGCAGGGAGCCGGTTGCCAGATGTCGCAGGTCTCGACCTCCAAGGGTTGTTCACCGGGCGGAACGGCCAGTTCAACGCGCAGTTCGCGTGGTCGGCAAGGCAGCGGCTCGTGGAAAGACAGCACCCGCCGCTGATCGTGCCACAGCTCCAGTGCCAGCTCGGGCACCCGAGTCGGGTTGATGATGCGCGCGACCAGCGCGACAGTGGCCGGGGTGCCACCGGCAACGAGTGGGCGCTCCGCCAGCAAGGCCGCTCCGCCCCGTCGAATCTGCAAGGTCACGTTGGCGGCTTCGTCCGAAACCAGCAGCAGGCGCGCCCCACCACACCCGAAGCCGCCAGCCATCCGCAGCGTCACTTGTGTTTCACGTTCCAGCGACACGCGTTGAACCAAGGCTTCCGCGTCGGCGCGCGCGCCCGGCCGAATGTGCAAGCGGCCCCCACGCACGCAGAAGCGCCCGGGCCGCGTCGTCGACCAAGGCGCCCCGACCCAGGCGCTATCGGCAGCCGCGCGAGCCAGCAGGACGCGACTGGTGCGAAAGGTGTCCTGGCCGGCAGCTTCGAAGAAGTACACGCGTTGTTCGCCGCGGCGCCAGGCGCAGCGCGGCAGGAAACACGACTCGACCCGCACGCCCCCGCCTGTGCAGAGCAACGGGTTGACCGGCAGCTCGTGCCATGTCAGGCCGTCGCGGCTCTCAGCCAACCCGATCTGGAAACACCGGCTTTCGTCGGCACCGTTGAACCCGAGCAGCAGCAGATCGTCTGCCAGTGGCAACACCTTTGGATTGGCCACATGACGGCCGGCCCACGGCACGGCGGCCGGATGCAGCACCGGCTCGATCTGTGTCGGACGCCAGTTCAAGCCGTTGTCCGACTCGGCCTGAACGATGGCCCAGCCGTCGTGCTGCGCGAGCCAGCCCTCACAGTGCATCAACCAGCGTCCGCTTTCCAGGCGGACGACATCGGCCAAGGCCAGGTAGCGCAGCGCGGGGTAATCCTCGACACGCAAGGCGCGTTGCGGCAGCCGTTCCCAATGCACGCCGTCGTCGCTGAACGCCAGACCGATGCCTGGCCAAACGCCATTTTCATCGCGGCCGGTGTAATACATGACGTAGCGTCCGCGCCCTGGGTCTGGGCTGGGCAACACCGAGCCAGCGGCCACTCCGCCTCCGTCCCAGGTCTGCCGATCGCTCGCAGTAAGAACAGGCTCCAGCGGTTCCCGTTTCCAGTTCAACCCGTCGGCGCTGGTGCAGCGTATGATCGCCCGCTCCACTTGGTCGCCCGTCACCCGATAGCCTGTGTAGTAAGCCACATACTGCCCGGCGACACAGAGCATGTCTTTGCGGGCGTCGGTCAGCGGGGTGAAATCGCGGGCGGCGGCGTTGTCCCAGGGGCCGGACTGCGATTCCAACGGCAAATCGGGCGGCGCCCAGGGACGCACCGGCTGGCCGTTGCGCAACACGACCTCCCGTACCGGCCACACACCGGTGCATACGGGAGCCACCGCTTCACAATGCAGCCGGTTGCCGTGCACTCTGATAGTGCGCTCCTCCAAACCGGCCTCGCAAAGCCAGTCGCGCAGCCGCGCCGGTGTCAACGGGCTGGAGGTGCGGGCCGCGTCGCCGGAGCCGTGGCTGTCATGCCGGGCGACAATCAGCAGTCTTCCGCCCGGACGCAGTACACGTCGGCACTCGCGCAGCACGCCGCGCTGGGCGATCGGCGCCAGGTAGTCGAAGGAGTAGTAGGAGATGACAGCGTCGTAGCTGGCACTCGGGATAAAGGGGAAGGGTGCATTCAGGTCATGGGCATAGACGTCCAGCCCGCGCTGCCGGCATTGTTCCAGGTAACCGAAGTCGCGTTCGAGCCCGACGACTTCCGCCACCCCGGCCTGGCGCAGCGCCAGCAACAGCAGACCCGGCCCGCAGCCCAGCTCCAAGACACGCGCGCAGCCGGCCAACTCCTTGGCGACGTTGGCGTACCACTCCGGCCCGCGCTCGGCGTAATGCCGGTGGTGTCTCTCCGTGTAAGACTTGTAGCCGGACGGGTCGTAGAAAATCGAGTAGGCGCGGAAACCGGCCCGTGGTCCGGTCAGGATGCCGACTGGTCGGCTCTCGGTGGGCAGGTCTTCTTCCAGCGTCAGATCGAACAACCCCACGCGTCCCCGATCCACCAGCCGTAGTGCCAGCAAGCAGCGATCATAATTCGCGGCGGTCCTGAAGCGCAGAACGAACGAGCCGGTGGTCAGCACGGTACGCGCGTGTTCCAAGCGCGCGGTCTGGTCGTACTGAATCAGCCACAGTTCAGCGCGACCACCTTCCACACGAGCCTGACCGCGCAGCACGTAGCTGCGGGCCGGTTCCAACTCCAGCGCCGTAGCGACGGGCGGCTGCTGAAAGCGCGTGTTGCCGGTGGAAGTGAGGTACTGGGCGTGGTCGCCGCTGACCTGGAAGTCCAGCAGACCGTCCGGGGTCAGTTCGCCGGCGATTTTGCCGCGCAGCGTCAGGTTGATTGTCGTGGCTTCTGGAAGCCGGATTGCGACGGGAAGCTCCGCCACGGGGCGACCTCCGTTCAGGCGCGGTACGCCGTATCGACTGCAGCGCTTCTTCTACCGCCGGCGACGTCGGGCAGGCAACCGGGCCAGAGGCGCTTTCCACGTTGGAGTGTGGGCATTCTATCGTGCCCAAGCGCCTCCGACACATGAGCACACCAGGCAGCGGCAGGTTGACGCTGGCTGTTGACGGGCGTTAGCATGGCCGAGGCGCCTACAAGATGGCTCGGCCGAGACGGCCGGAAATTCGGCGTTTAGTGTCAACGGTCAGCCAAGGTCCATTGTCGGTATGATTGTTGACTGCCACACCCGTATTTGGGAATCGCCTGCCCAGTTGGGGCGCGGCGCGATGCTGCCGGCTGGCGGGTTGCGGGCCGACGAGCAGCGCCACCGGACAGCAGCCGAGCCAGTGGACCGCTCGATTGTCTTGGCGTTCAAGAGCCGCCACTTGCAGGCCGAGATTCCCAATCGACTGGTGGCCGAGTATGCGCGCCGTCAGGCCAATAAAGTGATCGCTTTTGCGGCCGTTGACCCGACTGACCCGTCGTGGTCGCGGGAGCTGCGCGCGGCCCACGAGGAGTTGGGTCTGAAAGGCGTGGTACTCTCGCCGGCGTTGCAGAACTTCCACCCTGCCGACACGCGCGCCATGCAGGTATATGAGCAGTGCCTGCAACGCGGGCTGCCGGTGGTGTTCGAACAGCCTTGCGGCCAGGCGGCGGCCCGGCTGGAGTATGCCGACCCGATCCTGCTGGACGAGGTGGCCCGCGAGTTCAGCGAGCTGCGCTTGGTGATCACGCGGCTGGGACATCCCTGGGTCGAGCAGACGCTGGCCTTGCTGGCCAAACACCGGCATGTTTTCGCCGATCTGGCGGGGATCCTGCCGCGCCGCTGGCTGAGTTATGCGACGTTGCTGGCGGCTTGCGAGCAGAACGTGCTGGACAAGCTCTTATTCGGCAGCGACTTTCCGTTCCAGTCGCCCGCCGCCTGCATCGAGGCGCTGTACTCCGTCAACCAGTTTGCCCAGGCGAGCGGGTTGCCGCCGGTGCCGCGCGAGCAGTTGCGTGGCATCGTGGAGCGCGACGTCTTGAATCTGTTGGGGATCAGCGAGACGCCGTCGAGCAGCACCAAGGCACGCGTGCCGATTTTTGCCGCCGATGACGAATGACCGACTCGGCATAGCCCGCAGGTTCGTGGTGCTGGTCCTGGGGGCCGGCCTGGTCAGCGGGTGCGCCTCTTCGGTGATCGAGCTGACCTCCTACAAGGACCCGTATTTCCCGGAGCACTACCAGGCCCGGCTCGATGAATGCGCCTACTACCTCGATCCGGACGGCGATATTCATGCTGTCGGACGTAGCCAGCACAACGACGAGCACGGCACGCTGACCCAGCTCGTGCACGTCCACATTTTCTGGAAACCGTGGCCCGGCAAGACTCCGGCCGACCAGACCGCGACGGACGCCGTCATCCGTTACATACTTGCTCGTCCCAGCGGCAGGGCGGTGTACGAGGGAACGGGGTTCGCGTTTCCGCGCAAGCAACGCGGCGGAGAGCTGCAAATCGCCATCGAGTCGGCTGCCTTGCGGCCGCTCTCGCAAAGCGGCGAGCTGCCGGACGTGCTCGGCACCGCCCGGTTGGTCGGCCTGCTGCGGGCCGTCGATCGTCCCGGCACCGCAGCCCACCTGATACGCGAAATGGATCGGCTCAGTGGCCAGCCATAACGTTTCAAAGCTGACGTCGCCACCGCTTCCCGTCAGGTGGCCGGTCAGGAAACGCGTGCCCCGGGAGCGATGGGCCGCTCGGTGGTTAGCAAGATGACTTGCGACTGATCGGGACTGGTGGCGGCCAGCAGCATGCCCTTGCTTTCGATGCCGCGCATCACACGCGGTGCCAGATTTGCCACCACGATGATCTGCTTGCCGATCAGCGCGGCCGGCTCATAGTGTCCACGCAGCCCGGCTACCAGTTGCCGCTGTTCGGTCCCCAGATCAACCTGCAAGACTAGCAGCTTGTCGGCCGCCGGATGCACTTCGGCTTGTTTGATAGTTCCGACGCGCAGATCGAGTTTCAGGAAATCGTCAAACTGAATCACGGCTGGTGTTTGGGCCATGGCGCGTTCTCCGTGGGCGGCCAGACTAGTTCAGGAACTTTTCCCGTATGAAGGCAACGTATTCCCGCTCGACTGACTCCAGGTCTTCGCTGATGTAGGCACGGAACAGGTCTTCTCCGAAACTGAACGTCGGTCGGGCCGACCAGATATGCACGGCGCGTGCGTGTCGCTCGACATCGCCGTCCGCCAGGGATCGCAGCAGCCGCTGAAAGTCGGTCGCGTACTTGCCCTTGGCGCCGTGTTGCAGGAACAGGACCAAGGCCCACAACTGGGCGTAGTAGGTGGCCACCGATTGGCTACTGCCTTCGATCATCTCTCCGGCGTTGGTTTGCAACAGGCGCGACAGCCTGTGCAGGCGACCGGCCAGGACGGCCGTCGCCAAGTCATTGCGGCGCAGCGGATTGTACCAAGGATCAAAGCAGCGCAAGCCATCCTGGCCCCAACGCTGTCCCTCGCAGTACACGGCCAGCCCTTCGTTGAGCCAGGCCGGCAACCGCCCATTCACGCAGTGATGCACGTACTGATGGAAGCCCTCATGGGCGAACAGTGGGAAAGTGATCTCATGTCGCACGTATTCAATGACCGATACGCCCCCCTCCGAGTAGCCTCCGTTGCGCACCTTCAAGAGCACCGCCGCCCGCGGTCCGGCAAACCGTCGTGTGAAAGCTTCCCACTCGCCGCGAGAGGCGAACAAGAACACCTTCATTTTCTCGGCCGGTGGACGGGACGGGGGCAGAAGCTGCGTGTAATGTTCGTAGGCCGCCTCTACGAAGCCCGGCAGTGCACCCACCAGCACCTCGTCACGCATGGTCGTGTAGATCTCGTAATGTCGGGTCGTCAGTTTCGACGCGCTGCTGCGCGCAAAGGTCCAAGGCTCGCGCTCGTAGGAGACCAGCGTCCGCATTGGCCGCGCGGCACAGCCGCCCAAACCTACCGTGACTGCTACTATGCCGATCCACCGCAGCATTCAGGCCAGCTCCACATGCCCGTGCCCACGGCGTACGCGGCCGATGACCACCGCCGGCGTGGCCGCCCGGTTCAACCGTCGTTCCACCGCCGCTACCGCCCGGGGGCGCACCGCCAGCACCAGCCCGAGGCCCATGTTGAAAACCCGGTACATTTCCGCCTCGGCCACACCCTGATGTTCCAGCAAGCCGAAGATCGGCGGGACCGGCCAGGACCCACGCCGAATGACAGCGTCGCAGTTGGGCGGCAGCATTCGGGGCACGTTTGCCGGCAGGCCCCCGCCGGTGATATGCGCCATGCCGGTGACCAGCGGTCGTCGCCGATAGCAGCGCAGGATGTCGAGCACCGGGCGAACGTAGATGCGTGTCGGTCGCAGCAGCGCGTCCAGAAGCGGTTCGCCCAGGTTCCGCGTGGCCGCATCACCCAGCGGCGGCTGACAGTCTAACAAGAGCTTGCGGGCCAGCGCATAGCCGTTCGAGTGCAGACCGTTGGAAAGCAACCCGATGAGGTAGTCGCCCGGCCGCACATTTCGCGGCTGCAACATCCGGGCCGCTTCGACCACCCCGACGGCGAAACCCGCCAGGTCGAAGTGACGCCGTCGGTACAGGTCCGGCATCTCGGCGGTCTCGCCGCCTAGCAGCGCGCAGCCCGCCTCCTGACAACCCGCCACCACGCCGCTTACCAGTTCGGCAACGATCTCCGGCTGAAGCTTGTGTACGGCGATGTAGTCGAGGAAGAACAGCGGTTCAGCTCCGCAGCACAGCAGATCATTGACGTTCATCGCCACCAGGTCGATACCGACCGTGTCGTAGCGGCGAGCGCGAATGGCCACCAGCACTTTGCTGCCCACGCCGTCGGTGCAGCCTACCAGTACTGGGTCACGATAATTGCGCCTCAGCAGTCGCTCGGCGTAATCCAGGCGAAACAACCCGGCAAAGGCCCCGTGGCTGGGCAAGACCCGCGGTCCATAGGTGCGGCGTACCAGCGGACCGATCAGATCCTCCATCCGATCGGCCGCGTCCAGGTCCACCCCGGCCGCCCGGTAAGTCAGCGGCTGGGGAGCATGTTGATTGCGCTTGCCTGCCACAACCTACCTAATTAACCGAAACCGGCTCTCTTCTCCAGCCGCCAACCCGCAACTGGCGAGCGACGGCGAACGCCTTTATCATCACAGCGAGACATGTGAACAGTGAGAGGCTGCCACGGACGATGAACGCCGTTCAACCACGCTACCGGCGCATCATTCTGAAGATCAGTGGCGAGTCTTTCTGTGCGCCTGGCAGCAGCGGTCTACAGCGCCAGGCCCTCGATCGCGTGGCCGCCGAAATCGCTGAGGTTGCCCGCCTGGGCATACAGGTGGCCGTGGTTTGCGGGGGTGGAAACTACGTGCGCGGCGCGCAACAGGCCGATGAACTCGGCCTCGAACCGGCCACCGCTGACTACATGGGCATGCTGGCAACCATCCTCAATGCCCTGGCTTTGCAAGATGCGCTCCAACGAGCCGGCCAGAGGGTGGTCGTGCAGACCGCCCTGGCCATCGAGCGCGTCGGCGAACCGTTCCACCGGCAACGCTGCCTGGAACACCTTCAGAATGGACGCATCGTCATCCTGGCGGCCGGCACCGGCAATCCGCATGTGACCACCGATTCGTGCGCGGCGATTCGCGGCGTCGAGTTGCAGGCCGACGCGGTCCTCAAAGGGACCAAAGTGGACGGCGTGTACGACGACGATCCGCTGCGCAATCCGCAGGCCCGACGGTTTCACCGTGTCACCTACGCCGAAGTCATCAACCGTCGCCTGCGGGTCATGGACATCGGCGCCACCGAACTGTGTGAGCAGCACCGACTGCCAGTCATCGTTTTCAACTTGTTTCAGCCTGGGGCGCTGCGCTCCGTCGTGCTCGGGGAAGAACTGGGCACGCTCATGGGACCGGCGACATGAAATCGGCCCCGCGCCCGCGCCGTGGTCCGGGCGATTGGCATCAATGGCGGCTGTGGCTGGGCGGTCTGTTCGGCAGCCGCTACGATGGACTGACCCACTTTCACATCGTGCAGCCCGGCGTGCTGATGCGCTGCGGTCAGCCGCGTCTAGCCGATCTTGATTTCATTCGTCGGACCCATGGCCTGCGCGCTGTCGTCTGCGCCCGCGGGGGGACACGGCACCCACTGCGCGGCCGCTGGTTCCGCCAGGAGCGTGCCTACTGCGCTCGACACGGCATTCGCTTCGAGCATCTCCCATTCTCCGACTCCGCCGCTCCTACGCCGGCAGTGTTCGATCGCTTCCTGTCAATCGTCGCGCAGCCGGAATACCAGCCGGTTCTGGTGCACTGCGAGCAGGGCTTCCACCGCACCGGCATCCTGTGCGCAGCATATCGCCTGCGTGTCGACGGGTGGGACATGAACCGGGCCTTGGAAGAGCTACGCGCCTGCGGCTTCGAGGTCGACCGAGCCAAACGGCGCCCGCTGTTGGACGCCCTGCGCGCCTGGGCGCGCCGCTCCGCGAGCACGTCACATGCCAGCGCAGACGCCGCTGCCGGCCCGCCGACAGTGGTGGCGAGTGAAGGCCAGCGTTGAAGACCGTCGGCCGGCGGCTAAGGATTGGTCAGCAGCTTGATGAACGGGTTGATGTCGCCGAAATCCGCCACCCCATCGTTATTAATGTCGCCGTTGAGTGCCAGGCAGCGCGGGTGCCGGCGCTGCCAGAGCTGCGGATCGGCCATGAGCAGCACGAACGGATCGACATCGTTCACATCGACCGTCCCATCGCAATTCAAGTCGCCGGTCAGCTTACGCTGCCCGTCCATGTAAGTCAGAACCGTGCGCAGCGTCGTTTCCAGCGCCAGGATCGCATCGGCCAGAGACATGGCCGACCCGACGTGTATGAAGCCCGAAGTCACATTCCAGTCGGGCGTTCCCGCGGCAGCGTGCAGTTCGTGGTACCAGTTGCTGTGATACCCCATGTAACTGCACAGGAACTTGCTGTCGTCGTACTGCGTCGAGTAGGGCACCACGTTAGCGCCCGAACTCTGTACGGCCGCGATGATCTCGGCCAGCGGCAGCGTCGAGGCGCGAAACGTGTAGCTCGGCTCGTAGTAGAATGGCAGCCCCGGCGTCGGCTTGAACGGTGAGTAATAGTCGTTGATGTACAGGCTGGTGGGGTAGCGGTAATTCCCGCCCTCCAGTTCCCAGTCACGGTCATCGTCGGCCCGCCCGAAACTCAAGATCGCGATCGGCTTGAGCAGGGTTACCAGCGGCCAGAAATCGGCTGATGTGTCCTGATAATCAACCTCGAAGTCCCCTACTCCCTTGCCCAGACCGTACGGAAACTCCGGGAAAAAAGCGTACACGTTGTACCCGCGACCTTCCCAGTTCTCCCCCACCCACCCCGCCGGGTTTTGCTCCGGGTTGTTGCTGAAATGCCGCATCATTTCATTCGTCGGCGGCCAGTACCCAGTCAGCATCACATTTGGCAACCCGTTTTCCAACACCACCAGTCGATCCACCGGCGACCGCAGGTCATGGAGCTTGATCATGCGTGCATAAGGCGGCAGCGGCGCGCCCTCCGGCTCGCGTTTCTCCTGGGCGGCTGCCGGCAGTGCCAAACCGGCTGCCACGAAGGCCACACCAAGCCAGGTTCTGATAACGACGACGACGTGTCGCGTCATGGCTGCATCCTCTCTCGACCTGTCCATCGAAGTATATCACGCCGACTGTTGCCGCAGAAGCGCAAACCTCCTCACCCCGCTTGCCGAAGCCTGACAGAAACCGCGGCGTGTTCCAGCAGTTCCGGCATCGGGCGACCGGATTCACACCCGAGGAGATTGCGGATCGTTGTAGGTCGGCCGCACGGCAGGCAGTCGGCGTCGGCGCCATTCTGGTCTTGGCCTAACGCTAATCAGTAGGCCCGCGACCACAAGGCACGCCGTTCTGCCAGCTAACCGACCGGTGAGTTCACTGGCCCAGCCCTACTCCGCCGTCGGGCACGGTATCGGCAGCGGGTGCGACGTGAGCAGAGTCACAAACGGGTTGATGTCGTCAAACCCGACCGCACCGTTGCCGTTTATGTCACCGTTGGCGTCCGGGCAGTACGGATACCTGGCGAAATAGCCGACTGGGTTCGACAGCCGCAGCACAAACGGGTTTATGTCGCCGAAATCCACCCTGTTATCGCAATTCAGATCGCCGCGACAGATTGGCCGCGGGGGCAGCGGCGTGGTCAGGACAAACGCCATGTCCCACGAATGCTGGGGGTTCGGCCACCAGATCGGCTCGCCGCTTACGTAGGGCAGGCGGAGCAACCGCGGTGGCAGCGGGTCGAACACCCGCACCGCGTCGTCGTTCCAGCTCGGCTGGCGGGTCGTCCAACCCCACGGGTGCGGGTTGGGAACCTGCACAAATGTGCAACAGGCCGGATCTGGCCAACCAAGCTGAAGCTGACACTGGAAGATCGGCAGGTCGTTCGGGTCCACCCGTCCGTCTCCGTTCATGTCCGCCAGCCAGCACTGCGGCGGCGCTGGTGGCATCAGGCATTGCATGAAGAAGCGCTGGTCATCTCCGTCCACGTCACCGTCATGGTCGAAGTCGCCGTTGCATGGGGGCTGATAGAGGGCAGCAATCGTGATCCAGTACACGCGCTGGTTGTCGGGCTGCCAGAACCATTGGCCTTGCGGCAGCACAAAATCGTACTGGAAGCAGGTTTCCACGCCGCCACCGCCAAGCAGCAGGTCAACGCCCACCATACGCTCGTTCAATTCGCTGCGCAGAACGAACCACTCGCGAATCATCTCATCTGGGTGACTGAAGGGATTCGCCGGGCTGGCCGGCACGTCAGTCCACAACCCGATGTGGAACCCGAGCGGCGCCAGCGGCGGCGGCTGCTCGCCAGCCCAGCCTTGATACGAGCCCCACCAGTGAATGTCGCTGATCGGACGGTCGTCGTAGCAGCGGAAGTCATCGCCGACGAACTGCGGCCCCAGGTATGCAGAGCGCTCGTCCCAACCGTAGAACTTACCCGGGAAACTCGGGTTCACCGTGGGTGGCTGATGCCACTTGTGGTACATGCACAACGTGGCGGCGCAAGTGGTGCTCGGCCCCATCGGCAAGCCCCCCAGCAATAAGCACTCCTGCGGCTCCATGTCTACGCACGAGCCGTCCTTCAGACAGCACGCCTCAGTCAGTGCCTGAGCGTGCAACTCAAAAGCCAAGTCCCACGAGTCCAGCGGCGTCGGCCACCAGATCGGTTCGCCGGAAACATACACTGAGCCGATCGTCGGGCTGGTTGGGTCGTAGACGACTACACCGTCGTCCGGTGCGGGTGAGCCCGGGGCGCGCGGTCGTGTCAGCCAACCCCAGTTGCGCTCCGGCGGCGCCACCGAATAGACGGCGGCAACGCTCACCCAGTACACATTCGCGCCGACTCCCTGATGGAACCATTGCAGTGGCGGCAGCTCGCACTTGAACCGGAAGACGGCGTGCGGCGCGCTCGGTTGGGCCGGCGGCACACCCGACCGCGGGTCGATGCCCCAACCCGCAAACTCCCACTGGTAATCGCTGCAACGCCCTTCCCAGATTACTTCCCCGGGGTGGCTGAACGGATTGAGCGGGCCGGCCGGCACGTCCGTCCAAATCGCAAAATGGAAGGCCTCCGGCAGGCGCGGCGGTTGCGGCTTGCTCCAGTCGGCAAACACGCCCCACCAGGTCATTCCTGTCACCGGCTTGGCCGTGTCGCATAGCCAATCGTCCGCCACGATACGCGCGCCGCCGAACATCGACACCTCGCACCAACCACTGAACAAATCCTGCGCCAGATAAGGCGCTGGTGGCTGCGACCACTTCGGCACACCTGTCGGCGCGTACAGTTCGAAGGCCGTGTCCCACCAGTCATTCGGCGTCGGCCAATGCAGCGGGTATCCGGAGACGAACACCGCGCCGGGCGCCGGCCGCAGGGGCTCGACGATCACCACGGCGGCATCAGGAGCGGCAGAGCCGGGATCGCGTGGTCGCGTCTTCCAGCCCCAGGTGAACTCCGGTAGGGGGCCGGGCCCGTAACACGCAGCGATGGCCACCCAATACACGTTTTCGTTCGGGTCTTGGTAGAAATACTCCTGCGGGTGGAACTGGCAGTCGAACCGGAAACAGGCTTCCCAAGTTTGGGCGACTGGATCGAAATCCCATCCTGCGAATTGCCAGCGGTAGTTGTAACTTACGACCTCGTGAAGCAATTGGCCGGGGTGACTGAAAGGCTCCGGGTTGCCCGGCGACCCTGCCGGCACGTCCGACCAAAACTGTATGTGGAAGTGGTTGGGGACCATTGGCGGCAACTGGGGTTTGTCCCAGCCTCGGAACGACCCCCACCATCCCACCGCTGCCACCGGTGCGTCGGTAGTGCAACGCCAGTCATCCGCCACAATAGGCCCGTAGAAGTACTCCGAGTACTCGTTCCAACCGTAGAAGGCGTTTGTCGGCTCAATCAGCTTCGGCGGCTGGGACCACTTCAGGACCGGCTGAGCTACCGCCGAACCCACGATGGCCATTGCCAAAGCGCAGACTGCCGGTGTGGTGCTTCGATTGTTGGAGTTCGCGCACATGTGTCACCTCCATTCAGTGTGTTCAGGTGATCTTTTGACTTGTTCGTCTTGAGTCATGGGCCGCTCGGTTTCTGGCGTGAGAAGTCCTACCTCCTGCTGAAACGTTCCAAGGCACGGGCCGGTCAAACGGAAGTGAGAATTGGTGGATAACGGCCCGCACTGCCTGGCCGCACACCTCGGGGCATACTCCCCAAAGGGCGCTGGCTCCTCCAATTATTTAAAGTACCTTAACGTCCTAAAAATGCAAATTGGACCGGCGGGTGGGCAGCGCTGTGATTATAAGGGGTTGTCACAGAGTGTTTTACGCAGGCTCTGGCCACCCAGGGCTCACACGGCAGGAGCTGAATGTGGGTAGGTCTGCCTGCTGACCGCGCATCCCGGCGAGTTCAGTCTTCACGCAACTTTCCAGCGAGCATTCGCAGGATTCTGGTTTCGGATTGATTTGGCCGACGTGCCTGAGAACAATGGATGCGGAGCCATGCGCTAGTTGATGGAGATTACCCATGGATCGAAAGCTCGTTAACCGCACGCCGATGCTGTGCCTTTGTCTGACGCTTCTGGCGCCGCTGGCGGCGGTCGCCGGGGAGGTGTTAGTACGCAACGATTCGATCGAAAACTTCAGCCAAGCTTACATCGTGGGGGATTTCGTTCAGGGTGAGCAGGCTGGCGTTCGACTGACTTCGCCGTGCGACGGATTCATCGTGGCGATACAGATTCTTTGGCTCGAGGGGACGCCCGGCCATGGGCAGAGCCTGGAAGAGGCCATTCACATCTACAGCTATAACCCTGGGACTTTCCCAACGCCTGGTCCAGAGTTGCAACTCATGGAAGGTCCGGTGCTTACGCCGGGATACTGGAACGAGTTCCGTTACATCGATGAGAACCAGTCTATTCCGCTCAACGTGCCCATCGGCGCTGGGGAGCACTTTCTGGTGACCCTCGAGTTCTACAACCCTACGAACGTGGCGGCCGGCACCCCGAGTGTCGTGCGCGACACAGACGGATATCTACCAGGCAGAAATATTCTCTACGGGTACATCCCTGGGTTCGGGTGGCGCTGGTGGGATTTCAACGGCTTTCCGGTGTTCCTGGCCGGCGACATAGCGATCCGCGCAGTCATCAAGTGTCCCGATCCGACCGGAGCGTGCTGCCACGCCGATGGAACCTGCACCGACGGAGTGGAGCAGGCCGACTGCATGGCGTTCGGGGATGTGTGGACGCAAGGCAAGTCCTGTTCACAGGTTACGTGCACGGCGCGTGGAGCTTGTTGCCGGCAGGGTGGTTGTTTGCAGTTGGTGACAGAGGCGCAGTGTGCAGCGGTCGGGGGCGCTTACGCTGGCCACGGTACCAATTGCAACTCGCAGGTCTGCACGCCGGGCGCTTGCTGCATACCGAGCACGGGTGAATGCATCTTGAAGCGTGGGTTCGAATGTGACGCGCTGGGTGGGAATTGGCAGGGTCCAGGCACCACGTGCAACCCCAATCCGTGCCCGCAACCAGTTGGGGCCTGCTGCTTTGACGAAGTGTGCATTCCCGCTCAGACCCAGACCGAGTGTGTTTTGGCTGGCGGAGAGTGGGTCGGTCCGGGAACAGACTGTGGTCCACCAAACCCGTGCAGCGGCCCGAATATCTGCCGCGGAGACCTCAACTGCGACGGGAGGATCGACTTCGGCGACATAAATCCTTTTGTGTTAGCCATTTCCAACTGGCAAGGCTGGTTGGCTAAGTATCCTGACTGCCCGCCGCAAAACTGCGACATCAATGGCGACGGTCAGTATGGCGGAACGAACGGCTTTGGCGACATCAACCCATTCGTGCTCTTGCTGTCATCGCAGCCCCTGCCGATACCGTGCCCGTAGCGCTTCAAGCCCGGCAGCCAACTGTTGCTGGGGTACATGGTGCGCTGCACAGCTAGCAGCAACGCGCCCGGAAGCGCTAACGGAGGCGGTGTGCGAGCTGGCAGGCTGCTAGTGCTGCGGAAAAACGCCCTCCACTCACGCTAGAGCAGCCAGCGTGCTTGCTAATCCGAGGGGGCGATGTTACAAAGCCACTTTCGTGAGCCGTTTTCGGGCGGCCCGCCGTAGGAACGCGGTGTCACGTAGCCGATAATATGGGCGACTCGTGCCGCTCCTGGTGGGGCGGGACGTGTGTGGACGTGGCCGATTCAGGAGATCATGCCATCATGGAGGAGTATCTCAAGCTCAAGCAGCTCGTGGAAGAAGTCGCCGAGGACATTTACAAAGCGGTCGGCGGAAACAAGGCCGCGGGCACGCGCGTCCGGAAGGTGATGCAGGATATCAAGAACGTCGCACAGGAGGTGCGCAAAAAGGTGCTGGATTTGCGTCAGCAGGAAGGCTCGCAGAAGCCTGGCACCTGATAGATTTGTCGCCGGACTAGCCCATGCCGCCGCCGCTCATTCTCGACCCGGCTAAGCTGGATTTTTCGCGTCTGATCGCCGACCGCGCGGAAATCGAGCGTGTCAACCCGCACCGCTACGAGTTTGCCTTGCTGGACGGGGTGGTGCATCTGGACATGGAACGCGGGATCTACGCCGGGTTCCACGATGTGCGCGCAGACGAGTTCTGGGTCCGCGGACATATTCCTGGGCGACCGCTGTTTCCAGGCGTGCTGATGATCGAAACAGCGGCCCAGTTGGCCAGCTTCTTGTATCACCGTCTGTTCCCCGATGCCGGATTCCTCGGTTTCACCGGCGTGGACAAAGTGAAATTCCGCGGAACGGTCCAGCCGCCTTGTCGGTTCGTGGTGGTGGGCCAGGGTGTTCAGGTCAAACCACGCCGGATGATCTGCGCCTCACAGGGTTTTGTCGGCCAAACCATGGTCTTCGAGGGGGAAATCACCGGGATGCCCGTCTAGTCTGCCGGCCGCACGACTGTGCATTTTTCATCAATGAGTGCGCCAGGGATTACGGCCGAGCTGAGAGCGGCTCTGCCCGGCACCCACAGTTGGGCGGAGCGGCCCAGGGCTGACGATCTGGCGGGCTTGCCGAATACACCCGCCGTCTATCTGTTGCTGTCGGCCGACCAGCAGCCGGTGCAATTGGCGACAACACAGGCCCTGCGTCGGTTGCTCAGCCGGCGCTTGATTCAGTCTTCGCGGCGCGGGGCTGACCTGGCGGACGTCGTTCGAACAGTATGGTGGCGTGAGATCGCCACGACGTTCGAGGGGCGCTGGTGGTACTACCGGCTGGCGCGCACGCTGTATCCGGACCGATACCGGAGAATGATCTCATTCGGTCCGGCGTATTTTCTGCATGTTGATTGGCATCAGCGCGTGCCTGAGCTCAGAGTCAGCGAGCAGGTATGGTGTTTGCCGGGGGAATTCGTCGGGCCGTGGCCGACGGCGCACGCCGCACACGCGGCCTGCCAAGGCTTGCAGGACCTGTTCGACCTGTGTCGCTATCCACCGGAAGTACGTAAAGCCCCGCACGGGACGCGCTGCGCCTACGCCGAAATGCACCGTTGCGATGCTCCCTGCGATGGTTCGGTGCCGTTGGACGGGTACGTGGAGCGTTGTCGCGCCGCCTGGGCCTTCGCGGCTGGAGCTGCTGCGGAGTGGGTCGCGACGGCCGAGCAGCGTATGCGTCAGGCTGCGGAGCAACAGCAGTACGAATTTGCTGCGCAGATCAAGCGACAGCTCGAGTTCGCTCGGCAGTGGCAACGGGATTGGGGCCAGCTCGTGCGACCGGCAGGTGAGATGGTTTGTCTGGCGGCGCTGCCGGTAGCACGCCGAAAAGCTTGGAAATTGGTGCTGTTTCGTCAGGGTGAGCTGGTCGACGGGCCGATCGTCGCGGCGCGCGCCGCTGCTGAAGAGGCGCCCAGGTGGTTCCGCGAGGGGCTGGCGAGTAAGCCAGCGGAGTTGTCGGGAACGATTCGCATGGAGCAAACCTGGCTGTTCTGTCACCTGATGTTCAGCCGCAAGCTGGGGAGGACGGTGACGGTGTGGGCGTCGGCCGACGCGGCCGACGCAGTGGGTCGTCGCTTGGCGGCTGGCAAGCTTCCTCGACCTGACTGAGCTGAGCAGGCGTGTGTGTCGTGTCGTCGAAAGTGTCGGAAATTCGCACTCTGATTTGACCGGCCGGAAAAGGGCGGGAATACTTGATAGTGGGTTGATGCCGCCCAGTCGCACTTCGCGGCGGCGCGAGACAACCCGTCTGTGAAAAGCAGCGGGTCTCGCAGAACAAGAGAATGTGCCCAGGGAGGGGGCGAGAGCAAGCGCGGTCGTGACTGGCACAGGGGTGCCCGACCGCGACAGTTTGCGGACGCGCTTGATGGCGCCGACAGCCGCTGGCGGTACGTCGTAGCGGGACGTGATACCCGCGGGGAACTGAGCGGTAACCGGCCGCGGTCTGCGGCGACGAGGCGTCCGATACACGGACCCGCCACGTGCGATGGCACGACCGGGTCGCGCGGCCGACCGAGCGGCGCCGGCGTCAGGGCTCAGGCCTTGACGATCCGTCCGGTCGGTCGCTTCTTCTTACCGGTCGCGTTGCGCGTGTCCACGACCAGCGCGGCATGCTCGCATACCAAGTCGTAGTCCACGTTGCTATGATCGGTAGCGATCAGCACGCAGTCATAACGGCGCAGATTGTCCGCCGTGAGCGGGACGCTCTTCATGTGCGTGAGTTTATGCTCGCGCATCGGTTTGGCTACTGGTATGTGCGGGTCGTGATAGTCCACCAGCGCGCCGCGCTGCTGGAGCAACTCGATCAGAGTGACGGCAGGGGATTCGCGCACATCGTCGACGTCTTTCTTGTACGCCAACCCCAGCACGAGCACGCGACTGCCCTTGAGCGCCTTTCCGCGCTCGTTGAGAGCCTCCATCACGCGACCGACAACGTACTCGGGCATGCGCGTGTTGATTTCGCCGGCCAGCTCGATGAAGCGCGTCGTCATGTTGAATTCGCGCGCCTTCCAGGACAGGTAGAAGGGGTCGATCGGAATGCAGTGCCCACCCAAGCCCGGTCCGGGATAGAAGGGCTGGAAGCCGAAGGGCTTGGTCTTAGCTGCCTCGATCACCTCCCATACGTCGATGCCCATGCGATCGAAGAGCATCTTCAGTTCATTGACCAACGCGATGTTCACGCAGCGATAGACGTTCTCGACAATCTTGCAAGCCTCGGCTACCTCGCATGTCGAGACTGGCACGATCTTCTCCAGGGCCAGTCCGTACAACGCCGCCGCCAGTCTGCCGCTGGTGGCGGTGGCCCCGCCCACAACCTTGGGAATCTGCCGAGTGGTGATGTCCGTGCGACCCGGGTCTTCGCGTTCCGGCGAAAAGGCCAGGAAGTAGTCTTGGTCGAGCTTCAGGCCGGTGGCGTCGAGCATCGGCTGGACCACCTCACGCGTGGTGCCGGGATAGGTGGTGCTTTCCAGCACGATGAGCTGACCGGGCCGCAGTCGGGCGGCGATGTCCTGCGTTGTACTGCGTATATAAGACATGTCCGGCTCGCGCATCTTGTCCAGCGGCGTGGGGACGCAAATCAAGATCGCGTCCGGCTCGTTCAGTCGACGCATGTCGGCAGTCGCCTCGAAAACCCCACGTCCCATCAGATCGCGGAAGAACGGCCCGGGCAGGTGCTCGATGTAGGTCTGGCCGGCTGCCAACATGCGCACCTTTTCCTGGTCGATGTCGAAACCCAGCACCTTGACGCCCGAATTGCAGAACTCGCGCACTAGCGGCAGCCCCACATACCCCAGCCCCATTACGCCCACTAGCACCTGGCGCCGCTCGATCTGACCCAGCAGCCTGTCCGCCGTCGTCATGACTTTCTCCATAGCCCGATAGATAGCATCGGCGGGAAGTTGTACGGGGACCTGAGCCGAGCTGGCAAGGGGTCGGCAGTGGGAGACCGGGCGCCCGCCCGGGGCGCAACAGGCGGGCGACCCGGCGAAGCTGGTTCTTTACCAGGCTGAGCGGTCCTGGCCCAGGAGTTGGTCGATACGCTGCTGGATGATGGCCGCGCGTTCCCGTGAGCGGTGTTCCAGTTCGCGTTCCAATCGCTCCAGCGCAGCCCGCAAGTGCTGCAATTCGCGTCCCATCCGTTCTAACTCAGCCCGCCGGAGGGCCGTGCGAACATCGAACTGCTCCTGAACCACACGCGTCAACTCCTCGCGCAACGCCTGGGCCGGTTCGGAGTCGGCGTCCTGCGGCGGGATTTCGCGCAGCCGTCCCGCCAGCTCGTGCGAGCGCATTTCGAGTTCGCGCTGACGATCTTCAAGTTCGGCCAAATGCCTCCTGAACTCCGCCGGCGGCCCCTGCCGCCCACCCAGCGGCGGTCCCGGCTCGGGCGGTTGCTGCGCTGGCCCAGGTGGCGGCTCAAGGTCGTTCAGCGCCTCTTCGACGCGTGAGACCAAGGCTTCGACCATTAGACGGCGAAACTGCTCGGGCGAACGTTGCCGCAACCGCTCCAGCCGCCGGGCCAAGTCCGGTCTCTCGGCCGCTATTATCCGCAGCAGCGGGGCAAAAGGTGGTTGAGCGGCTGGCGGCGGTGGCGGGG